>Ga0308159_1002158_pt1 | contig 23797 bp, 22 predicted proteins | sample PhyCR1_FD_201040 | JGI IMG/M metagenome (GOLD analysis project Ga0308159, IMG submission 201040) | Phyllosphere microbial communities from UC Gill Tract Community Farm, Albany, California, United States - DLSLC.R1 | ecosystem: Host-associated > Plants > Phyllosphere > Unclassified | place: USA...
TGACTAGCTGCTGCAGCAGCGCCACGCGCTCGGCGAGCCATTCGAGCTCGGCGGGCGTCACCTTGTAGTGGGGCGAATAGCGCGCGTTGACATAGGCCTGGCGGAGCAGCTCGAAGCAGCGCTGGGCAAAGCGCGTATCGCGTGGCCAGACGGCGATGAGCTCGTGGACCAGCGGCTCGGCCTGGCTGCGCAGGAAGTTCAGCTTGTGCGACTTGGGGCTGTATAGCGTCAGGGTCAGCAACAGGCAGTGGTAGAAGCGTTCGGCTGCTTGGTGGAGCAAGAATGCTGCATCGGCGTGATCGCTTTCGCTGATATAGAACTTTGCACCCTTGAGCGCTGTCTGGCCTTTCGGAAACCACTGGTCGAAGTGCTTGCGCGCCTCTGCCAACGCCGCTTTTGGCTCAAGCGGCTTGGGCGTGACGAACGGGAAGTCCTCGACCTCATAGAGCGCGATGCCCTGCTCGATCGCGTCGATGAAGAAGGGCCGGCCTTGCGTCAGCTGGTTGTTCACATCGGCAAGGCTGTGGACGATGAAGGTGACCGGTGCCGAGATCCGCTTCGAGATCGTCACCTCGCGGACGAACTGGTCGTCGGCCTTGGCCCAGAACTCGCCCGGCTCGGTCAGCCGCTCGTCGCTGACGACGACGAGGATGTCATAGTCCGACTGGTAGCCGCCGATCGGATCATCGACCCAGTCGCCGCGTGCATAGGATCCGTAGAGGATGACCTTGAGGATGCGGCCCTGTCGCCGCCATTTCTGGGTCGACAGCGACGTTGCCTGCTCGAACTCGGCGAACAGCACTTCCACGATCCGGTCGAGATCGCGGCGCTTCTTGTCCGGCAAATGTTCGAGGTCGCTTCGCATCGCGTGCCAATCTAGCCCGCGCAGGCGGAAATGGGAACCAAGCCGCCGGGCAGGCTCAGTCTTTTGGCCTGCGGATGTCGCATCCGTTCGACCGCTGGCCTGCGCCACACAGGCGCAGCAGGTCGCGATAGCCTCCGGCTGCCATGGCGCTCGCACCGGCCACGAGGCGGCGGACCTGCGAATGCAGCGACCTGCCGGGCGCATGCCAGTCGCGCCGGGTACGCGCCTCGCCGAACAGGGTGCATGCGATGTCCTGGTAGCTGGCCCCGCTCGCCCGGGCATCGGCGACGCGCAGGAACTCGATCCAGCGCGGCATGCGCCGGTCGGGCGGATAGAGCGTCGCGGCGAAGCGGCCGGCGCGGCACAGGGTGACGAGCCGCCTGAGCGGCAGCAGCCGGGACTCGGCGGAGCATAGCCCGCGCAACCGATATGCCAGGATAACGGTGCCGCCGGCCCGCAATGTGCCTGCCTCGACATCGACGCGGATGCGCCGCCAGCCGTCGGACAGGACGGCATGCTCGCGCGCGTCCCGGCCCTCGACGACGGTCAGCCACGGTGCGAGCCGGTCGAGGTCGACGGCGTCGGGACCCGGACCGGAGACCGGCGTGACGGTGACGGACAGCGTGCCGGGATCGAGCGCCTCATGCCACAGGATCCGTGCGGCGGGCGCGCCGATCCCCGGATCCTCGGCGAAAGTGCACCCCCCAGCGCTGGAGCGCGCTGGGGGGTGTTCGTGCGCCGCGAGTTGCGGTGCTGGCCTGGGTGTACCAGGCTACATAAGCGGGATCGCGGCGCAGCCATTCCCACATCAGGCCGGCGCGATCGGTGCGGGCAAGCTGCCGGTAGGGCGCGGGATCGCGCCAGTCGACCGGATGCGGGCATTCAATCACGCCATTGCCGAGCGAGAATATCCGCCCGATGGCTGACAGCTGCCGTGCGGGCCGGATATTTCGTTTCGACAAGGTTATGAATGTGATAGCCTCCCGGGCTCACGCAGCAGCCGCGCGGCCGGGGTGAGAAGCCGGAGAGGCGCGCTACGACGAAGAAAAGGACGGCCAAGGGATCGCCGGTGGCTTGAAACGCCGCCCTGGGCCGGGGTGCCGCGCAATGCAGATGCGTGCGATGGCGTTCGAGCTGATGGACCTGGTGGACGCAGCGCGCGATGCCGACGATCTGGCCGCCGCGATGATGCGGATCACCCGCCATCTGGGCTTCGACCATTACGCGCTGGCGCATCATGTCGACCTCCTGGCGGCCCGCGGCGAGGCGATCCTCCTGCACGACTACCCGGCGGCGTGGGTCGACTATTACGAGGCGAACCGGCTGGGCGTCTCGGACCCGGTCCACCGCGCCAGCCACGTGACCAGCGTCGGCTTCCAGTGGTCGCGCATCCCGGCGATGATCCCGCTGACCGCCGCCGATCGCCGGACGCTTGACTTGGGCCGCGAGCAGGGAATCGGCGACGGGTTCACCGTGCCGGCGAACGTCCCCGGCGAAGCCCATGGGTCCTGTTCGTTCGCGCTCGGCACCGGTCATGCCATGGCACCCGAGGCATTGCCGCTCGCCCAGCTGGCCGGCGCGTTCGCGTTCGAGGCGGCGCGGCGGCTGTGGATGGCACGCGGCGCACGAACTGACCCTGCGCCCAGCCTGACCGATCGGCAGCGCGACTGCGTGCTGTGGATCGCGCGGGGCAAGACCGACTGGGAGACGAGCCGGATCCTCGGGATCAGCGAGGAGACGATCACCTGCCATGTCCGGCAGGCCTGCGAGCGGTACGAGGTGAGCAAGCGGACATCGCTGGTTATCCGGACGCTGTTCGACGGGACGATCAGCTTCCGGGACGTGCTTCGCCCCAGCCATCCCCCTTTTCCGGGATAGGCGGGCGCGCACCCGACGCGTGATCATGGCAGCGGCACAGCAAAGGGGAGCCGCCATGATACAGCTGATCCGCAACGTCCCACGACCGCTCGAGCATCCGGTGCTCCGGCGCATGTTCGCGGCCCGCAAGTCCGTGTTCGTCGACCTGCTCGGATGGGATGTGCCGGTGGTCGACGGCCGCTTCGAGCTCGACCAGTTCGACGATGGCGACGCGCGCTACCTCGTCGTGACCGATGCGGCGGGCGCGCATCGAGCCTCGGCACGGCTGCTGCAGACGACCCGCCCGCATCTGCTCGACACGCTCTTTCCCGGCTTGTGCGCCGATGCGCCGCCGACGGGGCCGGCGATATTCGAGATCACGCGCTTCTGCCTCGACCGGTCGCTCGATGCCCGCGCCCGCCGCACGGCACGCGACGCGCTGGTGGTCGCGCTGGTCGACCATGCGCTGGCCCATGGGATCACAGTCTACACGGCGATCGCCGGGCTTGGCTGGTCCCGGCAGATCCTCGCCTTCGGGTGGCGTTGCCGCTCGCTTGGGCCCGTGCAGGCGATCGGGGGCGAGCAGGTCACTGCGCTTGAGATCGCGATCGAGCCGGACACGCGCGCGAAGCTCGCCGCCACCGGGATCGTCCGGGTAGAAGTGCCTATGGCGGTTGCGGCATGAGCCGGCGCGCGGAGGCGGCCCGGTCCGACAAGGATGCCGAGGCCTGGCGCGGGCGACTGCTGCGCGATGGCTATTGCATCATCCCGGACCTGTTGCCGGGCGAGACACTGGCGCAACTCGACGAGGATCTTGCGCCTGCCTTCGCGGCGACGCCGTTCGGACGCGGCGGCTTCTACGGCGAGACGACCAAGCGGTTCGGCCGCCTGCTGGCCCGGTCGCGGCAGGCCGAGGCGCTGGTCATGCATCCGCTGGTGCGCGAGGTGGTGGAGGGCCTGCTCGCGCCATGGTGCGACACGCTCCAGCTCAATGTCGCGCAGGCGATCGCGGTGCATCCCGGCGCACCGCAGCAGGTCCCGCATCGCGACCAGGACATGTGGCGGGTCGAGCCCGGCGCTACCGAGTATCTTGTCAACGTGATCTGGCCGCTGACCCCGTTCGAGGCCGACAACGGCGCCACCCTCGTCTGGCCGCGCAGCCATGGCCTGCATGCAGCCAGCCATGATCCACGCACGTCACCCCGCGCGGCGGTGATGCGTCCCGGGTCAGCGCTGCTCTTCCTGGGATCGACGCTGCACGGCGCAGGCGCGAACCTGAGCGACAGCATCAGGCGGGGCGTCGTGGTCGGCTATGCGCTGGGATGGCTCAAGCCCTATGAGAACCAGTGGCTTGCCTATCCACCGGCGGTGGCGCGGACCTTCATGCCCGAACTGGCCGCGCTCGTCGGCTATCGCCAGCACCGACCCAATCTCGGCAATTACGAGGGGCAATGTCCCTCGATCCTGCTGGGCGATGGCGTCGACGCGGCGATCGGCGCGGTGGACGCGCTGCGGCCCGACCAGGCGGAGATGGTCGCGGCTTTCGTCGCCGGGCAGCGGCCGGGCGGATGAACGCCGGTGCGACGACCGGGCGGGTCCATGACGCGGTCCGGCGGATGATCCAGACGCGCGGCCTGCGGCCCGGCGCACGGCTCGATCCCGCAGTGCTGGCGGACAGGCTGGCCACCAGCGTGACGCCGGTACGCGAGGCGTTGAACCAGCTGTGCGGGGCGGGGCTGGTCGATGCCCGCCCCGGCGGCGGCTTCCACGTCCCGATGATCGACGCGCCCGCGCTGGCCGACCTCTATCGCTGGAACGAGGACGTCATCGGTATCATCCTGCGCTCGGCGGCTGGCGCGCTTGTACTTGACGCTGGCGAACACGAGCATGCCGGCGATATCGCAGGCGCGACGGCCGCGCTTGCCGAGCGGCTGGCCCGCGCGTCGGGCAACGAGGAGCATGTTCGGGCGGTGCGGGACATCAACGCGCGCCTGCATGCGGTCCGCCTGGTCGAGGCCGACCTGCTGGCCGACACCGCCGAAGAGCTGGCACTGCTGTCGGCGGTGGCCGACCGCGGCGATGGCGCTGCGCTGCGCATCGGCTGGCGCCACTATCATCGCCGCCGCCAGCGGCTCGTCGCCAAGATCGTGCGTGCGCTCCTGCGGGATTAGCCGCAGGGCTGACCCCAATGTACTGCGCAGCCGTGCACCGGCATGGAAGCGCAGGTCATCGTCCGGTGTGACGAAGGGGTGGCCGCAAAGCGTGTATCTTCCCGCAGATCGGGTACGACCATGAAGCTATCGTCAGCCTCGGCCTGCAACGACACGCCTAGGACGTCATGGTTCCGTAGCCGCCATGAGCGAGCGGATACTGGCGCGGCGCATCCGGGAAGAGACGGGGGAGAGCCCGTTGGCGTGGCTGACCGCGCAGCGGCTAGCGATGGCGCGCGACCTTCTCGAAACGACGAGCCTGTCGATGGAACACATTGCCGACAGGGCGGGAATGGGAACCGCGACCAATCCGCGGCTGCACTGCACGTCAAGCGTCGGCATTCCGCCGAACCTCTATCGCAAACAATTTCGGCGCGCGGAAGTATGAGGTGTGGTGGATCCACATTATAAGTCCTTCTCCCCCGCAGATCGTGGCGAGGATAGCCTTCAAAGATTAGGAGAATCGCCATGTCTTCGATCCGGCTCTTCTACAGCGACGGTGCCTGCTCGCTTGCGCCGCATATCGCGCTGGAGGAGACAGGCGCATCCTTCGAGCCGGTCCGCGTCGACATGGCGTCGGGCGAACAACGGTCGACAGAGTTCCTCCGCGTCAATCCCAAAGGGCGCGTGCCTGCGCTGGCCGTCGATGACTGGGTGCTGACGGAGAACCCGGCAATCCTCCAGTTCATCGCGCGCTCGTTTCCGCATGCAGGACTGTGGCCGGACCAATTGCGCGATCAGGCGCGGGTGGCGGAGTGGCTGGCGTGGATCGCTTCCACCGTCCATGTCGCCTATGCCCATGTCCGTCGCGCGGAACGCTATGCCGCCAGCGACGCGGCGCTGGAGGACGTGCGTGCCAAGGGCCTCCAGACCTGCCGCGACCTATGGCAGGCGGTTGATGCCCGGCTCGGCGACGGACCGTGGGCGATCGGCGAGCATTATAGCGTCGCGGATGCCTATCTGCTGGTCTTCTGGACCTGGGGGCGCGGGTCCTACCTCGGCTTCGATATGGCGAACGATTGTCCGCACTGGACCGCGCATGCCCGGCGGATGGGACTGCGCCCCGCCGTGCAGCGGGCCTTCGAGCGCGAAGGGCTGGCATTGCCTGCTGACGGCTAGGCACCGTCGGTGCGGCATCGGCATGCGGCTTGACGACATCAAGGACCCTGCCCCGTGGGCAACACCGTCGTATCATAGGAAGGTCAGTTGCGCTCGCAAGCGACGCATGACGGCTCGGGCGCTGTCATCGTCATGGACGCGCCAAAGGAGCCGGGCGGCTGCACACGCCTGTCCGGGGCACGCCGCACGCGGCAATCGATGCCCTGATCGCCGTGGAATGGTTCGGCTGATCCGCGATCTTCTCGATCGGGACGGTCGACCGGGAAAGCGTCGACATTCTCTCGAGCGGTGCGATAATTCGGGCAGGGTTAGCGGAGGGGTAAGCATTGAAGATCGGAGTCATCGCCGACGCGCACGGAAATCTCGCCGCTTTGGAAGCGGTCATGGAGGCGATCAGCGCCGCAGCGCCCGACTTCGTCGTCAACCTCGGCGACCTCGTATCCGGCCCCTTCGATCCTGCCGGGAGCGCCGAGGCCCAGATGCGTTCCGGCTACCTGACCATCGCGGGCAACCATGAGCGCCAGTTGCAGGACGACAGCGAAGGCGCCTTCGACGTCCTCGCGCGGCCGCTCCTCACGCCCGATCATTGGACCTGGATCGAGAGCCTGCCGGCGACGCTGACGCTGTGCGACGGCGATGTTTTCGCCTGCCATGGCAGCCCGGCGGGTGGCGACCTCGAATATCTGCTGGAGGACGTTACGTCAGGTCGGGCCGCCCTCGATGCGGATGCCGCCATCCGGCCGCGCCTGGCGGGCATCGGTTCGGCGAGCCTGGTACTGTGCGGGCATACGCATACGCCTCGCATGGTCGCCGTCGACGGCGTGCTGATCGTCAATCCCGGCAGCGTGGGCATGCCTTGCTACCGGGATCGCGGTGCGATCCCGCACATCATGGAGGCGGGTAGTCCGCTGGCGCGCTATGCGATCGTCCAGCGCGATAAGGCGGGTTGGTCAGCCGAGCTTCACGGGGTGACCTACGACTATGAGATCGCTGCTCGCCAAGCCGAGGCGTTCGGATTCCCTGCCTTTGCTCATGCTGCGCGCACCGGTCGCCTGATGCCCGGCTGATCTTTCCCAATGGGATCGAGAAATGAAAAGCGCTGGCTATCGCCTAAATGTGCCCCGTGGTCACCTCTCTCGCGCATCACTCAAATAGTCGGCAACCAGGTTGACCAGCCCGCGGACCCGCGCCAGCATGGTCCAACCGCGGACAAAGGGAAAGTGCGGCGGCTCGCGGTCCTGCGAATTGAACGCTTCGGGCAACGGGATCGGCCGGCCGTCGGCTAGTTCGTCCACCACTGCGAACGTCCGATCCGCGCCATGTCGACGCCGTCGCGGCGAAAGGGCCAGCCCGGCTCGGCGCGCCGGAAGTTGAAGCTGAGGCCATTGTGCCGGAAGAGGCCTTCGGGCTGCTCCGGCGTCCCATACCGCGCGGGATAGTTCGGCGAGGCGAATGCTGAAGTCGATCGGAATGAGAATGCGCTATTGATCTTTTCCGCATAGCGCCTCTTTCCGGTGCAACGGCAGGTGAAGCGTGGTTCCCCAAAATAACAGGGCGGCCGCGCTGAATGCTGCGCCGAGCATGGACACGCCGGACCATCCCGCCTGGGCATATGCCATCGTCGAGGTGATGGCTCCCAAGGCGCTCCCGATGGAATAGAACACCATATAGCCGCCGACGAGACGGCTGCCGGCTTCGGGATGGCGTTCGAATATGATGCTCTGATTGGTGACATGAACGGCCTGTACGGCAAGGTCGAGCACCACGACGCCTGCCAGCAGCAAGGGCAGCGACACCGGCAAGAGTGCGATCAATCCCCATGAGGCCAGCAACAGCGCAAGCGAAACCCCGCTGGTCCATGGACCGAAGCCGCGATCGGCAAGCCGACCCGCACCGTTCGCGGCCAGCGCCCCCGCCATGCCGACCAGGCCGAACAAGCCGATCTGGCTATGGGAATAGGAAAAGGGCGGTGTGCTGAGCGGCAGCACCAGCGCTGTCCAGAAGGTGCTGAACGTGGCGAAGATCAGCAGGGCCAGAAGGCCGCGAACCAGCAATATCCTGTCGCGCAGAAAGAGAACCGGAATTGAGCGGAGGGTGGCGATGTACCCATCGGTGTTTTCCGGCGAAGGTTGTCGCGGCAGGACGCGGATGAGCAGGCCGACCATTGCCGCCGTCAGAATGGCTGAGGTCAGATAGACCGCGCGCCATCCGCCCAAATCGGCAAGAAAGCCGGAGATGAAGCGGGCGGCAAGGATACCGATCACGATGCCGCTCGTCACCATGCCAACCGCCTTGCCCCGCTCGGCGGGTGTTGCCAGTGTCGCGGCGAAGGCGACCAGCACTTGCACCACGACGGCGAACAACCCCATCGTCGCAAGGCCGACGAGCAGGATGACCTTGGTTCTGGCCGTCGCAACGATGACCAGCGCAATCACGGACAACACGCCTTGCCCGACGATGAGGCGGCGGCGGTCAATCAGGTCGCCAAGCGGCACGATGAAAATCAGGCCTAGCCCATAGCCAACTTGGGTCAGTGTCACGACAAGGCCGATGGCGGCAGGCGCGATTCCGAAATCCTGTGCCATCGAAGCAAGCAATGGCTGGGCGAAGTAGATGTTCGCAACGCTGAGACCGGCGGCGACCGCAAAAATCAGCGTCGCGATCCGCGATAGGCCCCGGCATGGCGTGTTACGCGCCCTGTTGCTGTGTCCGTACGCCATCGCGATCCTGTTGGTGAAACTTCGTCTGGTTTCATTTTAAGACCACTTGTGCAGCTGCCAATCCAGTTCTATTTTAGAACCAGAATTGCGGATTGGAGAGCAAGATCCATGGCCAAGCGGGTCAGCCTTTGGGACGAGGGGTGTCCGGTGGCGCGTGCGCTCGATGTCATCGGCGATTGGTGGTCACTGCTGATCATCCGCGACGCCTTCGACGGCGTGCGACGCTTCAGCGAATTTCAGACCGGTCTCGGCATTGCCAAGGGGGTGCTTTCAACGCGGCTGCGAGACCTGACCGAGCGCGGCATTCTGGAAACGGCACCTGCCTCGGACGGATCGGCCTATCAGGAATACGTGCTGACCGAGAAAGGGCGTGGCCTTTTCCTCGTCATCGTCGCGCTGCGCCAGTGGGGCGAAGATCATCTCTATCGCCCGGACGAGCCGAAATCCTCGCTGCTGGAAAGCGAAACAAACGCTCCCGTCGCTCGACTGGAATTGCGGGCGCAGGGCGGCAGGCCACTGGATTGGACCGATACCAAGGTGAAGAAAATCGCTGATCGCTGAGCCGAAATCGACACGAACGAGGAAGCAGACATGCAGGAACTGGAATTGATTGCGGAGGCCGATTCGCGCGGCCGGGATTATCTGAGCGGGATAGAGCAGCGGCCACCGTTCCCCGACCAGGCGGCGCGTGATGGGCTTGCCGTCTTCACGGAGACCTTCCCCGATCAGGGGCAAGGGGCGGCTGAGACCTTGCGGATGCTGGATATTTACGGCTCACCCGCAACCACAGCGTCGAACGGCCCGCGCTATTTCGGTTTCGTGATCGGGGCGGCACTGCCAGCGGCAGCCGCTGCGGAACGCTTGATGCTCGCATGGGATCAGTGCGGCTCATCCTATGACAATTCGCCAGTCGCGGCGACAATCGAGAAGGTCGCCGCGCGCTGGCTTCTCGATGTTCTCGATCTGCCGCGCGAAAGTGCGGTTGGTTTCGGTACCAGCGCGACCGCCCGCACGCTAACCTGCCTGTCGGCGGCGCGGCGGTCATTGCTTGCGCGGCTGGGCTGGGATTTCGATAGAGACGGTTTGGTCGGCGCACCGGAAATCAAGGTCGTCGTCTCCGAGACGGTCCACATCACGGTGCGAAAGGCGCTTCGGCTGCTCGGCTTTGGAACCGCGCGTCTGATCGTGGCACCCGTCGATGTCCATGGTCGGATCGACCCTGATCGACTGCCCAAGTTGGATGACCGAACCATCCTTTGCCTTCAGGCCGGCGAAGTGAACACCGGTGAGTTCGATCCCTTCGTTCCGCTGATCGAAGCCGCACGTAGAGCCGATGCGTGGGTGCATGTGGACGGTGCGTTCGGTCTGTGGGCGCGGGCATCGTCCCGGCGCGCGTTGACCGATGGGATCGAAGGGGCTGATAGCTGGACGACGGACGGCCACAAATGGCTGAACACGCCCTATGACGGCGCGGTAGCGATTTGCCGTGATGCCGAGGCGCTCGCCCAGGCCATGAACGCCGATGCGATGTACGCAACCGCGTCCGCCGATGCCCAAAAGAACCTGACGCTGGAATTTTCGCGTCGGGCGCGGGGAATACCGATTTGGGCCGCCTTGAGAACGCTTGGGCGTGAGGGCGTCGCTGCCTTGGTGGATCGCCACTGCGATGAAGCCGGCTGGCTGGCGGACCGGCTCCGCGAAGGTGGTCTCGACGTCCTCAATCGCGTGGTGCTCAATCAGGTGCTGATCCGCTGTGGCGATGACGAGCGCACCGCGCGAGTCCGGGCGACAGTTCTCGAGACCGGCGCGGGCTGGTTCGGCACGACGGTCTGGCAGGGCCGGCCGGCCTTCCGCGTCAGCCTGTCTTCGTGGCGCACCGAACATGAGGATGTGGTGCGACTGGCCGATGCGTTGGTGGAAGCTGCGCGCGGTTAGCGATCCTTCCGTCGCCTTCGACGATAAGTCCGCCCCGTTGGACGACGGCCCGTATCTTCGACTGGTCACCTATGTTGGGAGCCAAAGTGCGTAATGAAGCAGGCGGCCATCGCAGAGGTGCCCCACGATGGCCGTGCCAGAACGCCAGGTTGTTCAAGTCACAGGGCGTAGCGCAGGCTGAGCAATGCGGTTCGCGGCGCGCCGAAGTAGCAGCCGGTGGCCGAGATGCAGGTCTTGAGATAGCGCCGGTCAAAGACATTGCTGACGTTCAACGCCAGGTTGGCGCCCTTCAGCGCCGGCGACACCGAAGCCAGGTCGAACCGCAGCGCCGCATCGGCAATGGTCGCGGCGGGGATGCGATAGAGGTTGGCGGCATCGCCGTATAGCGAACCGAAATAGGTCACGCCGGCGCCGATTCCTACGCCCTTCAGCGCGCCCGACTGGAAGCTATAGTCCGCGCGCGCTGAGGCTTGATGATCGGGCACGAACGCCAGAGCATTGCCCTGGATCGACGCGCCAGCGGCATTGCGGTTGGCCCGCAGCACCTTGGATTCGCTATAGGCATAGGAGGCGATGAGGTTGAGCCCGGGAACCGGGGTGAACTTGGCCTCCGCCTCCACGCCACGCACCCGCGCTTCGCCGGTCTGGGTGTTGAAGCGGATGTCGACCGGATCTGGGGTCGTCACATTCGTCTGGCGAAGATCGAACACGGCAAGCGTGATGAGGCCCGGCAGCTTGCGGAACTGGTATTTGACGCCGCCTTCCCATTGCTTGCCAAGCGACGGGGCGAAGGCCTGGCCCAGCCGATCCGTACCAGCGGTCGGCTGGAACGACGTGCCGTAGCTGGCGTAGGCGGCCAGGTCGTTCAGCAATTGGTAGGTCAGGCCGACCCGACCCGTGAGCTGGCGGTCGCTCTGGCGTGCCTGGGTCTGTCGGTTGCTGGCGACCGTCAGACTGTTGGTCGTGCTGTCGGCCCAGTCATAGCGACCGCTCGCCAGCAGCGACAGGCGGCCCAAGGTGCCGTTATACTGCCCGTAAATGCCCGTTTGGTCGCGGTTCTGCCGGATCGTCGTTGCGATCGGCGGCCGTACCGTCCCGCGCGTATAGACGGGCGCGAACACATCGATCGAGGGCACCAGCCGCAGGGCGCTTTCATCATAGCGGGCGCGCTCATACTGGTAATCGAGACCGATCAGCACGTCATGCGTCACCTCGCCCGTGCGTCCACGCAGGTGCAGTCGCGTGTCGGTCGTCCAGACATGGCTGCGTTCCGGAAAGGCCCAGGCATAGCGGCTGAGGGTCCGGTTATCCGCCGCCAGCGCGATGCCCTGCACGCGCTGGGTGTCGGTCGTGACATCGGCGTAGCGGATATTCTGCTCGAAGCGCAGCGCCCCGCTCAGGTCGCGGCGAAGCTCGACCCCGGCCGTGAATTGTTCGTTCCGGAAGTGATCATAGCCGGGATCGCCGATGAAGAGGCTGCGGCTGATCTGCCCCACCGGATTGGCCCGCAGCGTCCCGACCACCGGCAGTGCGGGCGGCGCGCCTCCGCCGTCAGACACGATCTTCTGATACTGGCCCAGCAACGTGATCGACGTGCGGTCATCCGGCGCGAAGCGCAATGCGGGGGCGATGAAGACCCGCTTTTCGTTGAGATCGTCGGTCGGGGTATCGCTCGTCCGGACAAGGCCGGTCAGGCGATAGGACAAGGCGGTGTCTCCGATCGGCCCGCCGAAATCGATCCCGCCCTGGAAGCGGTCGAACGATCCGGCCTGCAGCAAGACTTCGTGCAGCGGCTGGTCCGTCGGACGCTTGCTGACCATGTTGATAAGGCCGCCCGGCGCGCTCTGGCCGTAAAGTGAGGAAGCGGGGCCCTTCAGCACCTCGATCCGCTCCAGGCCATAAGGCTCGACGCGGATCTGCGCATAGCCGCGTGCGCCGAATGGCAACCTCATGCCGTCGAGGTATCGCACCGGATTGAAGCCGCGAACGATGATCCAGTCGTGGCGCACGTCGGTGTCGCCATATTGGCCGACGACACCAGGTGTGTTCTGGATGGCCTGGGTCAGGCTCTGGACGCCGCGCACCGCGATTTCCTCGGCGGTGATCGTATTGATCGCCTGCGGGGTCAGGAGGATGGGCAGATCGGACTTCGATCCGCTCGACGTCTCGATCGGATAGGGCCTCGCCGTGACCACGATGTCCTGATCCTCCTCCGCCTTGGGCAGAGGCTGGGCATGGGCAGCTTGCGTTGCGGATGCGATGCACGCGACGAGCGCAACAGGACCGATCTTCATTATTTCCCCTTATATGATAACGACTCGCGTTAGCGTATCGTTGAGAGGAAGGTCAATATGTGCGATCCGGCATGCTTCCTGGCGGAGAACTGCGCTCACGCCTTCCCGCCCAGGTCGGCAAGGCCCAGCGCGATGCCCAGCAGGATAAGGATCGCGCCGATGATCCGGTTGACGACCAGCTGCCGCTCTAGGACCCATGTCCGGATCGCGGGATGCGACAGGAAGGTCGCGACTGCGGCAAACCAGGCCAGGTGCGACAGCGAGATGATCGCGCCGTAGCCGAGCTTCGTTGCCAGCGGCGTACCCGGCCCGATCGCCTGCGCGTAGAGGCTGACCACGAAGATCGACGTCTTCGGGTTGAGGGCGTTGGTGAGCAGGCCCGTGGTCAACGGGCGATTGCGGCCCGGCGGGGACGCGGCGCCGTCGCCGGTCGGGGCCACCGCCTTTGCCGTCGCCATCGTCCAGCCCAGCCAGACCAGATAGAGCGCCCCGGCGACCTTCAGCACGGTCAAGAACGGCGGAAACAGGCGCGCGACGATGCCGAGGCCGAAGATGGCATAGGCGATATGCAGCCAGCAACCGAGCGCGATGCCGAGCGCCGCCATGATCCCCGCACGGCGGCCGTCGATGCAGCTCACCCGCGATATCATCGCGAAATCGGCACCGGGGCTGATGACGGCCAGCCATATGACGGGAAGGATGAGGAGCAGGTGAGACATGACGGTCTTCCGTTTTCGAGGATCACCCTTCCTCGCCCATGCGCGCCGACTGGAAAATCGAATGTTCGTCGCCTAGCCTGTGAGCCATGCTCACCGATCATCCGACCCGCCTGCCGGCGCTGGGTTCGCTGCGCGCGTTCGAGGCGGCAGCACGCCATCGCAGCATGGTCGCTGCGGCGGGGGAGCTGAACGTCACTCACGGCGCGGTGTCCAAGCAGGTCCAGGCGCTGGAGGACGAATTGGGCACCCGGCTGTTCGAGCGACGCAACCGGGGCATCCACCTGACCCAGGCGGGCGAGTGGCTGGCGGAGCGTCTGGAAGCCACGTTCGCCGATCTGCACCGGACGATGCGCGACTTCCGGAAGCTGGACGATGCTGCCGGGCCACTCACCGTGTCGTGCGAGCCGACGCTGTGCCTGCGACTGCTGATCCCGGCGCTGGGCGCGTTGAAGCAGGCCACTGGCCTCGACCTGCGGGTGCTGGCCGCCGGCGGGCCGATCGATTTCGCGCGCAACCATGTCGACCTGGCGATCCGGCGCAGCGACTTCGCGCTGCCGCCCGGCGTGGCGACCGCGACGCTGGCTGCCGAGCGCATGGGGCCGGTGATGCGTCCGGACCTCGCCGAGGCGGGCGGCGATATGCTGCCGCTGCTCTACAGCGAAACGCGCTCCGATGCCTGGCAGAGCTGGAACTACGCCGGAGGACCACGGTACACCGGCGCCGCGATCCGCTATCAGCACTTCTATCTGGCGATCCAGGCGGCTGAAGCTGGCCAGGGTGTCGCGATGGCGTCGATCCACATGGTCGCCGATGCGCTTGCGAGCCGGCGTCTGGTCGCACCGCACGGCTTTCTGCCCGATGGCACGGACTATCTCGCCATCTGGCCCGCCGATGCGATCGATCCGCGACGCTCAACGCTCATCGGGTGGCTCAAGGACCGACTGATCGCGCCGATCGCCTGATCTCGTGAGAAAGCCCGGCTTTCCCCATCACCAACGGTCGGCAAGATGCCCGAGGCATTCCCACAGGGAACGAGTTCCGGGAATCTGGGGAGGCGGCTGTTCACGACGTCGAGGCTGACGACGAAGGCCAATGATGTTGCATCACGCGAGAGAGGCGGGCGATTTCCCCATCCGTCGCGCTTCCAATCCCGAAGATCAGGCCACTGCGCGGCGTGGACGCATGGAAGGGCGAGAGCGGCATCGGGCCGATCCCCTGCTCCTGAAGCGTGCTGGCGACCTTGCGGTCGTCGATGCGTTGGTCACGGAACCATACGGGAAGTTGCAGTCCGCCCGCGACCGGATCAATGTGGAGCGCGTCGGCGGCCACCGCCGTCAACGCCCGACTGAGGGCCACCATGCGCGTGCCATAGACGCCCTGCATCGTCCGGATATGTGCGCGCAGATGCCCGGCGTCGAGGAAGTCGGCCATCGCCGCCTGCACATGGATCGGCACCGACCCGCCCTCGCGCCGCAGGATTGGCCGTACCCGCGCGAGGAGCCAGGCCGGTAGAACCGCATAGGCCACGCGCAGACCAGGCGCGAGCACCTTCGAGAAAGTGCCGACATAGGCGATGCGATCCGCCCGATCGATCCCTTGCAATGCGGCGAGCGGGCGCGATGCATAGTGGAATTCGCTGTCGTAATCGTCCTCGATGATGACGGCATCATGCATGGCAGCGAAGCGCAACAGCGCGATGCGGCGCGAAAGGCTCATCGCCACGCCGGTCGGATATTGGTGTGACGGCGTGACGTAAATCATTGATGGTGCCGGACTGCCTTCCCCTATGGTCATACCTTCCGCGTCGCAGGGGCGTGGCACGATCGCCGCGCCCGCGGCGGCGAAAATGTCGTGGGCGGTACGATACCCCGGCTCTTCCAGCCAGACCGTCCGGCCGGGGGCCGGGAGAAGCACCCGCGCCAGCAATGCCAGGATCGCCGCGGTCGACGGCAGGATGACCACCTGTTCGGGATCGGCCAGGACGGCCCGCGCCCGCGTAACATGATCGACGATCGCCTGACGCAGCGCCGGCAACCCGTTCTCGTCGCGATAACCCAAGTCGTGGATGCGCAGATGGCGCGCGCGAGCGGCCAGGCAGCGGGACCAGATCTCGTGCGGAAAGCTGTCGAGATCGGGAAGGCCCGGCCGGAACGGCAGGAACCGTTCCGGCTCCGGTGCCGGCGGGGACAATCGTGGCAGCGGCGCGGCGCATGCGCCTTCGGGGGCCGGTGGCAGGTCGGCCACCCGCATCGCCGACCCCGGCCGCCCGGTCACGAAGCCCTCGGCACGCAGCAAGTCATAGCCCGCCACGACCGTCGATCGTGCCACCCCGAGCGCCGCGGCCAACGCGCGCGATGATGGCAGGCGCTCGCCCGTCGCGAGTTGGCCAGCCAGCACCCGGTCGCGAATGGCATCATGGATCTGGCGTTCGAGACGCCCGGCATGGCGATCGATCACGATCCAGGTAGCAGGATGGGCAGCGGCCATGCCTCCCTTCAACTGGACTGCCGATCTTTCCGCAAGTGGCCTTCGGCAACGATCCGCTTTGCTGCCAGGACGACTCCCGCAACACACAAGGGGGCCGCATGACGCCGACCGATCATCCATCCGACGACGAAGCCTATCCGATCACCGCGCGCAGCCGGGTGCGGCGCGGGCATCGCCGCGCCACCTATGCCGCCGACACCGTCCATGCGGTGATCGACGCCGCGCCGATCTGCCATGTCGGCTATGTCATCGACGGCGAGCCCTATGTCACGCCGACCATCCACTGGCGCGAGGGGGACCGGATCTACTGGCATGGCTCCGCCGCTAGCCGCTTCCTGCGTCAGGCCGAGGGGCGGCGCGTCTGCCTGACGGTCAGTCACATGGACGGCTATGTGCTGGCGCGGTCGGCCTTCAATCACTCGGTCAACTACCGCTCGGCGATGGTTTTTGGCGTCGCGCGCGTCGTCGAGGAGCCCGACGCGATCGCGGACGCGCTGCGGCGGTTCACCGACGGGCTGTTTCCCGGCCGCTGGGACACATTGCGACCGACGACCCCGCAGGAGCTGAAGGCCACCAGCGTCCTGTATCTCGACATCGAAGAGGCGAGCGTAAAGGCACGAGCCGAGCCGCCCAGCGACGGCGACGAGGCGGCCCACCCGGTCTGGGCCGGGGTTCTGCCGATCCGCAGCGCCTTCGCTACGCCCGAACCTGCCCCCGAACTTGGCCAGGATATCGCCTTTCCTGCTGGCTTGGTCACCCTGCTCGCATCGGGACGGCTGCGGTGATCGCCGCTATCCGGGCAAGCCCGACCAAGGACCTGCCGCTTGGTGCCGTCGTAACCGATGCGGCGCCGCCATCGCCGGGGTTCGTCGTCCATACCGGTCGCGCCGTCACGCTCGAGCCGCTTGGGGCGGCGCATGCGGACGATCTCTGGCGCGCCGCGCAGGGGGCGGATCGCACGTTTACGTATCTTCGGTACGGGCCGTTCGCGACGGAGGAGGCGTTCGCCGCGCATGTCGCCGGATTATCCGCGATCGACCAGCAACCGTTCTTCGCGGTGATCCCGCTGGCCAGAGGGACGGCCGCGGGCTGGGCTTCCTTCTGCGACATCGAGCCGGATCATGCAGCGATCGAGATCGGAAGCATCTGGTTCTCGCCTGATCTGCAACGCACCCGTGCTGCGACCGAGGCGATATTCCTGATGATGAACCACGCCTTCGAGCTCGGCTATCATCGGGTGGCCTGGCGCTGCAACGCCCTGAACGCCGCCTCCGTCCGCGCCGCAAGCCGCTTCGGCTTCGTCCATGAAGGAACATGGCGGTGCGATGGAATCGTCAAGGGCCATCGTCGTGATACCGCATGGTTCTCGATCGTTGCGCCTGAGTGGCCTGCGCAATGTGACCGCTTCACGGCCTGGCTCGACGATGGAAATTTCGACGAGAACGGCATGGCCAAGCGTCCGCTGTCTACTGTCCCATCCGAAAGCCGAGTGACGTGATATAAGGGCGCGGCCTCCACGGTCATTCAGCCAAACCGAAATGCGACGGTGATCGCGACGATCAGCATTTTCTCTTCGGAATCGAATTTCGGAAAAGAGCGGCGCGTTCACTACGGAACAGTGCTGCCCTTGGGCCAAGCTATTTTAGCGGCGGGAACAGTTCCGCGATTGCTTCATGGTCCTGCGCCTCTGGGAAAAGAGGATGGGTGATCTTGTTCAATGTCGCTCAACGCAATGTGCGTCATCGCCACGGCGTCAAACGTCAGGCTTCATCCAGGCAGGACCGCGCCTCATGGATCAACCACTGCTTGAACAGATAGACGGCCTCGGATGGAGGACGCGTCTTGCTGGAAAGAAGCCAGTAGCCTGCTCCTTCGGGACTCATCGTGAAGGGAAACGGTGCTACCAGTGCGCCAGCCAGCACGCGATCCTGCACAAGTGCCGCGCGGCCCAGCGCAACGCCCTGGCCTTCGATGGCGGCCTGTAGGACGACGTTGTAGTCCACGAGTTGCATTGTCCGTGCCTCGGTAAAATCCAGGCCGGACGCTTTTGCCCATAGCTCCCAGTCGAATGGGCTGCGCGTCAGCAGCAGGGTATGCTGCAGAAGATCGACGGGTTCACGAACGGGACGCGCCGATCCGAGAAGCGTCGGACTGAGCACGGGAGCGAGCCCCTCCGTCATCAGCAGGTCTGCCTCCACGTCCGGCCATGCCCCGGCGCCATACCGTATTGCCAGATCGACCATCGCTGTCCGCAGGTCGACCGCCTCCAATGTCGGATCGAGGTCGACGACGATATGCGGGTACAGGTCTCGAAAGCGCGGCAGTCTCGGTACAAGCCAATTTGCTGCGAATGACGGTAGCAGGCTGACGCGCACCACCGCCGCATCCCCGCGAATGTTGCGCACCCCGTCTTCGATCAAAGCGAAGCTTGCCGTTACCTTCGCGAGGAAGGACATGCCTGCCGGCGTCAGCGATATGGTGCGGCCGTGGCGTACGAACAGCGTCGCGCCCAGATATTCTTCCAGCTGCTTCACATGATGGCTGATGGCGCTTTGGGTGATGAGGAGCTCGTCGCCTGCCTTTCGGAAACTGAGCAGCCGACCGACGACCTCGAAGGCCCTTAGCGACGGCAACGGAGGAAGCGTGGACGATCTTCGCATGGACAACCTCCTTGCTCGTCGATCCTTTACATCGGGCCTGACCCATGAGCCAGATCGATCAGACATCCGTGACTTTTGAATTGGCGGATCATCCCGGAAAATCGGATCGTCGTCGAAGAGCGAGGAGGGATCGACAATGCGGAGTTCGATAGTGATGACGATGGCGGCCATTTCATCGGTCATGTCTCCCGGCATCGCCGGGAGCAGTGACCCGGCAAGTCCGATGGCGATCGTGCGGGGATTCCTGAGCGAGGTTCGCTCCGGCCGGGACCCGGACGCCATTACGCGTTATTTCGCGCCACACGTACAGGCACACCAGATCACGTCGGAAGCCGAAACGACGGTGGACCGTACCCCCGAAGACTATGCCAACCATGTTCGCGAATTCCTCCGAACCTATGGCCGCTTTTCTTTCCGCATCGAGGATATGATTGCTCAGGACGACCGGGTCTTCGTTCGCTGGCGACAGGACGGTCATCATCTGGCTTCGGTGGACGGCGAGCGCCCGACCGGTGGGCGGGTAACGGAGATCACGACGGCGGTATATCGCGTCAGTGGGGGCAAGATCCGCGAATATTGGATCCAGTCGGATCGCAAGGGGCTCGAGGTGCAGCTTCAGCGTCTTGCTGCAACCATACGCCCGTAATCACGACCGTGTTTCGGAAAGGCCGGGTCTCAATCAACCGACTCACACGATCGTGCCGAACTGCATGCTGACTGGCTCGATCATGGCAAGAAATCGGTCGCATTCCGCATTGCCGACCCAACCGGCACAGATCGCTTTGGCGCGATCCCGGTCGCTGGCGAAGGCCAGATCGACGAACGTGCCGTCCAGCAGGTTCACGAGATGCTGACGCCGCCACCCTGGCTGGCGGCACAGATGGCCAGACACCATCGCCTCATAGGCGTCTCGCATCGAAATTTCATCAACACCGGGCTTCAGTCTGAAGCGGCCAAATTCGATGCCGTTCCCCGCCACGACCGGCTGAGGGTCGAGTGACGGGGCGATGTAGTGAGCCATGCTGGTGATCGTCGCTACCGAGCCGCGAAAACCGGCAAATTCAGCGGCGTTCCCGACCATTTGCGCGGCGACGCGGGCGCTATGATGATCGGTCCAGGCGACCAGATCGACCCGCTCGTTCGCATCGTCCACACCTTTGAAGGGCGTCCAGGCGATGAAACCGGGTTGGCGGGCGAGCAGCGCCCTCGCGTCGTCGCGAACCGTGCCTGCCCGGTCCGCATCCCTGGTCCTGTAGGTGACGATCTCATAGCATATTGCAGTCATGGCGTTTCCTGACGGTGACGTTCGTGAGACCGCGAGATACACGTCACCCCTGACAGTTTCCGTCAGGATGGAACGACAGTCCCCCATGCGCTCATTGCGACTTTTCGCGCTTCTCGATCACCTTCGCGGGCGGTCGATCCCGATCTCGGCGGATGCGCTTGCAGAGATGCTGGGCGTGTCGGTGCGGACGATCTATCGCGACATGGTGACGTTGCAGGCCATGGGCGCGCCGATCCGCGGAGAACCGGGCGTCGGGTACCAGTTAGAGCGAGGCTATTTCCTGCCGCCCCTGCATCTGGATGTCGATGAGATGGATGCGGTCATGCTGGGGATGCGCCTGATCGCGGCGCGGAGCGATGAGCCGCTGGCTGCCGCCGCGCGGCGTGCATCGGCGAAGTTTGCCGCGTCGATGGAACCAGCCCGGCAAGCGACTTACTCGAACCTTCCACTGCGTGCGGTGTCGAAGCAGACATCGGAAAGCGAGGGCGCCAAGGCCCATCTAACACTTCTGCGGGATGCCATACGCCGGCGCCTGGTCCTCCGCATCACCTACAAGGACCTTGCGGATAAGGAGAGTAAGCGGACGATTCGACCACTCGGGTTGACCCTGTTCGATTCAGCTTGGCTCCTTACCGGTTGGTGTGAAGCTAGAAATGCTTTCCGCAATTTCCGGGTCGACCGGATCGGTATCATCAGCGGCACTGGCGCCACCTTCCGGCATGAAAAGGGGCAGCGCTTCGAGGATTATCTGAAGACGCTGTGACGTTTCGGTCAGTCTCAAGCCTTCCCGATCGGGAACGGTCAGCGAGACGGTAAGGGTATGCCCATCGGCATGAAGTTTCGAGAATTTCCGAAATCGATAGGCGAGCTATAGAATGGCCGAAGAAGCTAGTCCCGCCACCCGCTCGACCATGGCGACCAGTTCGTCCTTTCGAAACGGCTTGACGAGGCGGGGCAGCGCCGCATCGAGCCCCTCGACATCGGCAAAGCCCGACACCAGCAACACGGGCATGTCCGGGGACCGCAGGCGGATTTCGCGGGCCAGGTCGACGCCGGTCATGCCGGGCATCAGGTGATCGGTCACGAGAAGGTCGATCCGTTCCTGCCCGACGACGCGCAGCGCCTGTTCGGCTGACGCCGCCTCGACGACCTCATAGCCGAGGTCCGCCAGCATGTCGGCGGTGCTGATGCGGACCAACTCCTCATCATCGACCAGCAACACCCGGCCGCTAAAAGAACATGCTTTACCGCTCTCCGCGTCTGCGGCCCGAACGACTGCCTTCGCGCTTTGCGGGAGCCATAGCTCCATGTTGGTGCCCATGCCGACACGGCTGCGAATGACCAGCGCACCGCCAAGTTGGGATGCAAGGCCATGCACCATGGAGAGGCCCAGGCCCGTTCCTTGCCCGATGCCTTTGGTGGAGAAGAACGGTTCGACCGCCCGCGCGACGGTCGCCTCGTCCATCCCAGTCCCCGTGTCCGCGACCGAGAGGCATATGTAATCGCCAGGGGAGAGCCCGGCGTTCGTCGGCTGGTCGACGCGCTGCGCACGCGCCGAAATGCGCAAGGTGCCGCCCTCAGGCATCGCATCCCGCGCGTTCACGGTGAGGTTGAGCAGCGCCATTTCAAGCTGGTTGGGGTCAGCGAGCGCGGACGGCAGGTCCTGCTCGGTTGTCACGGTGACCTCGATCTGCGGACCCGTCGTGCTGGCGACGAGCTCGCCCATGCCGATGACGAGCGCGGCGACGTCGACCGGAACCGCCTGGAGCGGCTGGCGCCGGGCGAATGCCAGCAGTCTTTGCACCAGCGTCCGCGCCCGTTCCGCCGACTGCATCGCGCCAGCGATGAGGCGCTGCTCGCGTTCGTTGCCGATCCCCTTGCGCTGAAGCATGTCGAGGCTGCCGACGATCGGCGTCAGCAGATTGTTGAAATCATGCGCGACCCCACCCGTCAGCTGGCCCATCGCCTCCATCTTCTGGGCTTGCCGAAGCGCGTCCTGGGTGTTGCGCAGCTCGGCCTCCGACCGCAACCGCTGGGTGATGTCGTTCGCCAGATGGAACGCCCCCACCACCGTGCCGTTCTCATCGCGAAGCGGCGTGTAGATGACCTCCCAATACGGCTTGGCCAGGTCGGGATCACCGAACTCCTCGATAATCCGGTAGCTTTCACCGGCAAGCGCGCGGGCCATGAAAGCACGCATGATCGGGGCCTGGTCTGGCGGAAACAGGTCCGGGAAAACCTCGCCAATCTGTATGCGGTGCGCGAAAATGCGAAAGAATTCATCGCTGTGCGCCTTGTTGAACGCGATCAGCCGGTAATCGCGATCAAAGGCGCATATCGGTGAGGTGGTCGCCTCGATGATGTCGCGACAGAAGCGCAACTCGGCCGTTCGCTGGGCAACCTGGTTCTCCAGCGTATCGTTCAGATCCCGAAGCCGTTCTTCCGCGGCCCGGCGCTCGGTAATGTCGAGCGACACGCCCGTCATCGACAGCGGTGCGCGATCCTCTCCGTAAGAGGGTTGCGCCCGTATCTGCACCCAGCGCACTTCGCCGGCGGGCGTGATCGCCCGATATTCGATGTCGTAGTCGCCGCCGGTCCTGATCGAATGTTCGACCGCCGCCTGCATTCGTTCGCGATCGTCGGGATGCACGGCCGCTTGAAGCTGTTCGTAGGAGAAATCCTCTTCCGGATCGCGTCCGAAGTTGGTGCGGCATGTCTCGGACGTCGCCAGTTCGCCGGTCACAAGGTCCAGATGCCAGGCACCGAACCGCCCCGCCTTGAGCGCGAAGTGCAACTCGCGCTCGCGTTCGTGCCTGACGTTTTCGACCTCCCGCGCCAAAAGCTCCGACCTGGCCCGCTCTATGACGAGGCCGGCGGTATGAACGACGAAGTCGACGATCTCCAGATCGGCAGGCGCAGGTTCACGCGGTTCGCGGTGATACATGGCGAACGTGCCCAGCAACGCTCCATTCGCCGAACGGATCGGGGTCGACCAGCACGCACGCAGGCCATGGGTCAGCGCCAGCTCGCGGAAGTTCGTCCACAGCGGGTCGGTGTCGATATCGCTGACGTGAACCGCCTCGCCGCGATGGATCGCGCTGCCGCATGACCCTACGGACGGCCCGACGGCTATGCCGTCGATCGCGTCGTTATAGGCGTCCGGGAGGCTCGGCGCAGCCCCATGACGCAACGTCAGCCCATCCTCGCTCAGCAGCAGTACCGAGCCCAACATGCCGGTGGTCGACAGGCGCTCGACCGTGGCGATGACGGCATCGAGCGTCCTGGCGAGCGGCTCGTTCCGGACGAGCCGTTCGAGAATGTCGCTCTGCGCGGTTGCCAGTGCCGCCGCCCGGTCACGGGCGTCGATCAAGCGGACATTCTCGATCGCGACCGTGGCAAGCGTGGCAAGCCCCTCCAGTCGCTCGATGGTGGCACTACTCGCGGGACCGGCCTCCGACCAATAGGCGCCAAGGGCGGCGATAGGCTCGGGCCGGCCGATCGGTGCGATGACGAGACTGCGCACGAACGTCGCGTTGTACAGGTCCTGCGGGACGCGCGCGTCGTCCCGCACATCCGAAATGGCGATCGTCTCGCCGCCACGCATAGCGGCCCCGGAGACACATTCGTGTACCGGAAAACGACGCCC
>Ga0308159_1002160_pt1 | contig 23784 bp, 19 predicted proteins | sample PhyCR1_FD_201040 | JGI IMG/M metagenome (GOLD analysis project Ga0308159, IMG submission 201040) | Phyllosphere microbial communities from UC Gill Tract Community Farm, Albany, California, United States - DLSLC.R1 | ecosystem: Host-associated > Plants > Phyllosphere > Unclassified | place: USA...
GCCTTGCGCGGGCGCTGCGGCCCGGCGATCATGCGCCCATGCAAACCGTCGCCACCATCCTCTGGCGCCGCCAGGGCGGCCCGGGCCACGACGCGTGCCGCCTGGAGCGCAACGACGCCGCCTGGCAGCTCGACGGCGCGGCCGCCTTCCGGCACGAGAGCGGGCGCATCGCGCAGCTGCACTACCGGCTGCGTTGCGACAAGCACTTCCACACCCAGTGGGCCACGGTGCGCGGCTGGCTCGGCGGCACCGCGATCGACCTGTCGATCGCGCGCACGCCCAAGGGCTGGACGGTGAACGACGCGCCCGTGCCCGACCTCGCGCACTGCGCCGACCTGGACCTGGGCTTCACGCCCGCCACCAACCTGCTGCCCGTCCGGCGCATGCACCTTCAGCCGGGCGAAGAGGCCGAGGCGCCCGCGGCCTGGCTGGACCTGTCGGAGGACGGGCTGGGCCTGCTGGAGCAGCGCTACGCCTGCATCGACGCCACGCGCTACCGCTATGCCTCCCCGCGCTTCGGCTACGACGCCGAGCTGGCATTGAGCGAAGAGGGCTTCGTGCTGGAGTACCCGCAGCTGTGGTCGGCCGACCGCTGAGGCGCGCTCAGTCCAGCGTGCTGCGGCCCGCCATCAACTGGCGGTTGCGTTCGTCGTCTTCCTCGATCTCGCGCGCGAAGTCGGCCAGCCCGCCGTCCGCCGGCACGTTGTAGGCGTCGTGCAGGATGCGCCGCAGCGCGGCGCCGGCCAGCACCTCGCCCACGGCGCGGTTCAGGCGCTGCGCCACATCCAGCGGCGTGCGCGCGGGTGCGAAGATGCCGAAGAGCGAATCGACGTTGGCATCGGCAAAGCCCAGTTCCGCCAGCGTCGGCACCCGCGGCAGCGCCTCGAGCCGCGCTCCGGCGCCCACCGCCAGCGGCCACAGGCGGCGCGCGGCGATGTACTGCAACTGCAGCGGCGCCACGTTGGTCGACAGCACCTCGAACTGTCCGGCCAGCGCATCGTTGAGCTGGCGGCCGCCGCCCTGGTAGGGAATGTGCGTGATGTCCACGCGCGCCAGGCGCCGCACCTGGGCCAGCACCAGGTGCCCGGTGGTCGCCACCCCCGAGCTGGCCCAGCGCAGCGCGCCCGGCCGCGCCTGCGCGCCGCGCAGCACGGCGGCGAAGTCCCGCCCCGCCAGCACCGGCGTGCCCGCCACCAGCACCGGCGTGCGCATCACGCCGGCGATGGGCAGGAAGTCGGCCTGCGGGTCGTAGGGCACATGGGCCACCAGCGGATGCAGCGTCAGCGGCGTGATGGCCGAAAAGGCGAGGGTGTGGCCGTCGGGCGTGGCGCGGGCGAGCGCCGCCATGCCCACGGCACCGCCGGCGCCGGGGCGGTGTTCCACCACCACCGGCTGGCCGAGCAGCTCGCCCAGCGGTGCGGCGACGGCGCGCGCCACGAGGTCGCTCACGCCCCCCGCGGGGTACACGACGAGCAGCTTCAAGGGCCGCGATGGCCAGACGTCTTCCTGCGCGTGCAAGGCCGTGGCCGCGCCGAGCGCGGCGGCCGCGCCCGCGCCCAGCACCCGGCGCCGCTGCAGCGTCATGCCGCCTGCGCCTGCGCCCGCACCAGGGCGGCGAACTGCCGCGCGGGCAGGCTGTCCTCGTCCTGCCGCGTGACCAGCGTGAGGGGCGCATCGAGCGCCTCGCTGCCGGCCAGCGGCAGGTAGCGGATCGCGTGCGGATGCACGCCCGCCATCGAGGCCGGCACCACCGACAGGCCCACGCCCGCCGCGACCAGGTTCAGGTTGGTCATCATGCGGTCGACCTCGGCCACCACGCGCGGCGTGAGGCCCTGCGCACGGCACAGCGCGAGCAGCTCGGCATACAGCCCCGGCGCGCCCGGCCGGCGCACGAGGATCAGGCCCTCGCTGCACAGCTGCGCGAGCGTGAGGCGCCGGCTGCGGCCGGGGCGGGCGGCCAGCGGATGGTCGACCGGCAGGGCGGCCATCACCGGCTCGCGCAGCAGCGTCTCGAAATGCAGGCCGGCCGGACGGTCCACCGGCACGCGCAGCAGACCGCAGTGCATGCGCCCGGCGGCAATGGACTCGGTGAGTTCGGCCGCGTTGTCCTCGCCGATCTGCAGCTGCACCCGGGGCCGGGCATGGCGAAAGGCCCGCAGCGCCTGCGGCACGAAGGCATGCGCCGCGGCCGAACTGGTGAAGCCCACCGCGAGCACGCCTTCCTCGCCCTGGGCCACGCGCTGCATGCGCGCCTCCAGGGCCGCCATGTGGCCGAGCATGCGCTGCGCTTCGGCCTGGAACTGCCGGCCGGCGTCGGTCAGCGTGACGCCACGCGGGTGGCGCTTGAACAGCTGCAGGCCCAGCTGCCGCTCCAGCGCCTTGATCTGCTGGCTCAGCGGCGGCTGCTGGATGCCGAGCTGTTCGGCGGCACGCGTCATGTGGCCGGTCTCGGCCACGGCGGCGAAGTAGCGCAGCGGACGCATTTCCATATGTTTTTCGTATCGGAAGGGCCCGATTATTTTATTTGACCCCAAGTCACACCCAAAACTATCGTTCGCCCGCATTCGCACCAGAGGCCGACACGGCCCGATTCCCGGAGACACACCCCCATGCCGCTTCCTCGCCGCGCCTGGCGCATTTCCTCGTCCTCGTCGGTCTTGCGCCTCGGGCCCGCGTTCGCTGCCGTGGTGGCTGCCGTGGCCCTGGCGGGCTGCGGCGGCGGAGGGGGCGGGGGCGGCGGCTTCCCCGTGTTGCCGCCGGCCTCGCCCGGCAACCCCGGCACGCCGGGCACGCCGCCGCCCGACGGCAGCAGCGGCGACCCGGCCACGCCGCCCGAGCCGCCGGCCACGCCGGTGCTCGGCTGCGCCGAACTGGCCGGCCGCACCATCGCCGCCGGCGTGATCGGCCTGCCGACGCAGGGCGCGACGGTGGTGAGCGCCACCCCGGTCGCTGCGGGCGCCAGCGGCAACACGCTGGGCAGCCACTGCCAGGTGCGCGGGACCATCCAGCCCATAGACGCGAGCGCGCCGGTCATCAACTTCGCGGTCAACCTGCCCGAGCAATGGAACCGCAAGGCGATCCACTTCGGCGGCGGCGGCTTCAACGGCCGGCTGATCGACGGCACCGAGCCCGTGCGCTTCGGCCCGGCCGACAAGCCGGCGCCGCTGGCCCTGGGCTACGCCACCTTCGGCGACGACAGCGGCCACCAGAGCAGCAGCATCACCGACGCGAAGTTCGCCGCCAACGACGAGGCGCTGGCCAACTACGGCGGCAACGCGCTCAAGAAGACGCACGACGTGGCGATGGCGCTGATCCAGCTGCGCTACGCGCGTGCGCCGCAGCATGCGTACTTCCTCGGCACCTCCACCGGCGGGCGCGATGCGCTGCTGCACATCCAGCGCTGGCCGGCCGACTACGACGGCGTGGTCGCCAACGAGCCCGCGCTCAACTACAGCGGCACGCGGCTGTCCAACATCGCCGTGGGCCGCGCGCTCTACGCCAACGGCGGCGCCGGCTGGATGAACCTGGCCAAGACGCTGCTGGTGCAACGGACGGTGCTGGCCGCCTGCGACCGGCTCGACGGCGCGGGCGACGGCATCGTGAGCAACGTCGAGAGCTGCCGCCAGCTCAACACGCAGATCCTCGCGTCGCTGCGCTGCGCGGGCGGCGCCGACACCGGCGACACCTGCCTGTCGGACGCGCAGCTGGCCACGGTGCGCACCATCGAGTCGCCGCTGGACTTCAACTCGTACGCACTGGCCAACGGCGTGCGCCGCGCGGGCGGCTACAACCTGCTCGAAGGCGCGCTGGTGGCCGGCCCCTTCACCTCGCGCGACCTCGGCACGCGGCGCACGCCGGGCAACCCCGCCACCTCGGCCGACGCCAACCAGTACGTGACGGGCGACCAGTGGGCCAAGTACTTCGTCACGCGCGACGCGGCGCTGGACACGCTGAGCTTCGATCCGCTGAACCCCGGCGCCTGGACCTCGCGCGTGCAGGCCGTCTCGGCCATCACCGACGCGACGGACCCCGACCTGCGGCCCTTCTTCTCGCGCGGCGGCCGCCTGATCCTGCTGCACGGCCAGGCCGACGAGGTGATCAGCGGCAACTCCACCATCGACTACTACCAGCGCGTGCTCGCCACCGTCGGCGCCGACACGGCGGCGCAAGGCCTGCGCTTCTACATGGTGCCGGGCATGGGCCACGGCACGGGCGTGTTCATCCCCGCCTGGGATTCGCTGGCGGCGCTGGAGGACTGGGTCGAGCGCGGCCTGGCGCCCGGCACACCCATCGCGGCCGACAGCGTGCCCGGCACCTACGGGCGCACGCGGCCCCTGTGCCGCTTCCCGTCGTGGCCCAGGTACCGCGGCTCCGGCAGCCTGGACGCGGCCGTCAACTACAGCTGCGTGACCGAGGTGGGCGACCCGCTGGCCTGTCCCAACCTGCCCGCGAGCCCCACCACCTACAAGGGCGGCAACCTGATGGGCGAGGAACTGCGCGTCAGCGTCGACCCGGCCACGCTGGCCTACACCGTCACCATCGACGCCAGCCTGCAGCGCGCGGCCGGCACGCTGCGCAGCGGCACGCTGGTGGCGCAGGGCGACTGCCACTACGCCAGCGGCGAGAGCGGTGCGGTCTTCAGCTTCGGCGCCGGTGGCGCGCTGCTGGGAGGCGTGAACTCGGCCGGGGGCGGCGGCTTCGTGCCGCTGCTGGCCTTCCAGAACACCTTCGAGAACAGCGCCAGCCCGGCCGTCTTCAACCCGGTGGCGAACATCTACGACGTGGCCGGCATCCAGTACGGCGCGGGCGGCAGCGCCACCGTGTACGCAGGCTCGTCGCGGGTGCGCAATGCCGGCACCTTCCAGCATTGCCGCGACGCGACCACCGGCGGCTTCACGACCTACGACGCCAACTGCACGTCGACGGCCAAGGGCTACCTCAGTTACGACGCGACCCGCAATGCCTTCGACCTGCTGGTCACCCCGGCCACCGGCGGCGCGACCACCACGGGCGGCACGCCGGGCGGCTCGGTGATCTTCGGGCAGGTCGGTGCCACGGTGGTGCCGCTGTTCCTGATCCGCGAGTCGGCCACGAGCTATGGCCTGCGCCTCTATGCGCCGCAATCGCCCATTGCCTCCGGCGCGGCCGACGGCCAGTTCGCGACCGCGGCGGGCGACGGCAGCAGCGGCAGCGCCACCATCGCCGGCGCCAACCTCACGCTGCGCGGCAACGCCGGCACGCTGGCCTATGACAGCCCGGTGCTCGGAGTGATGCAGGCCAGCGGTGCGGCCGCCGGCCAGCTGCTTCACAGCGCCGGCCTGTTGGGCTACCTTCCCTCGGCCGGCGCCAACTTCGAACTGGGCATCCGCCAATGAACCGGCCTGCAACCCAGGCACGCGCCCGCCCACGCCCATCCCCCACCGCACCCGAGGACCGCCCCATGCGATTGAACCGACCCCTGCTCGCCGCCGCCCTGTCGGCGCTGATGCTGCCCGCCTTCGCGCAGGCGCCGGCGCCGCCGCGCGACGAGTTCTTCTGGCTCGGCGAGATCAACAAGGCCACGGCCGTGATCAACACCGACGAAGGCCTGCTCGACAAGGCGATGGCACCGCGCCTGGCCGCCGGCATCGCCAAGGTGCTGCAGGACGGCGCCCAGCCCAAGGCCAAGCGCCCCTCGAGCGTGATCACCTTCGAGCCGCTGCTGATCGAGGCCGCGGGCCCCGACGTGACCCTGCTGCATGCCGGCCGCTCCAGCCAGGACATGCATGCCACCTACCGCGCCGCCATCCTGCGCGAGCAGCTGCTCGACCTGGCGGACCAGCTCAACAAGACCTCGGGGGCGATGGTCCGGCTGGCCGAGAAGCATGCGGGCACCATCGTGCCCAACTACACCAACGGCGTGGCTGCCCAGCCCAACAGCTACGGCCACTATTTGCTGGGCCACGCGGCCGGGCTGGAGCGCGACGCGCAGCGCATCCGCGAGGCCTATGCGCGCATCGACCGCTCGCCCATGGGCACCACGGTGCTCAACGGCACCAGCTGGCCGCTCAACCGCACGCGCATGGCCGACTACCTGGGCTTCGCGGCCACGGTCGACAACGCCTACGACGCATCGCAGATCTCGTCGCAGGAAGAGCCGGTGGAGGTGGGCGCGGTGGTGACCGCCATCGCGCTGCACACCGGCGGCTTCGTCGAGGACATCATGGTCCAGTACGCCCAGTCGCGGCCCTGGATCCTGCTGGCCGAGGGCGGCGGCAACACCTACGTCTCCAGCGCCATGCCGCAGAAGCGCAACCCGGGGCTGCTCAACAACACGCGCCGCGACGCCTCGCAGGTGATCGCGCTGGCCATGGTGCCGCTGCTGCAGGCGCACAACATCCCGCCCGGCATGCCCGACGCCAAGGAAGTGAAGAGCAACGGCGAGATGGTCGTGAGCACCATCGCCGTGCTGCGGCAGTGGGAGCGCATCCTGGGCCAGATGGTCATCAGCCCCGAGCGCGCGCTGGAAGAACTCAACAGCGACTGGACCGCCTCGCAGGAGCTGGCCGACGTGCTGATGCGCAAGTACCGGCTGCCCTTCCGCGTGGGCCACCATTTCGCGTCGGAGGTGGTCGAGTACGCCAAGGCCAAGGACATCAAGCCCTTGGACTTCCCCTATGCCGAGGCGCAGCGCATCTATGCCGAGACGGTGAAGGGCTCGACCTACGCGCAGGTGCTCCCCATGAGCGAGGCCGAGTTCCGCGCCACGCTCGATCCGGTGGCGATCGTGAAGAACCGCAGTTCGGCCGGCGGGCCGCAGCCGGCCGAGATGGCCCGCATGCTCAAGGCCGCGCAGGAGCGCCTGGCGCAGCAGGCCGGGTGGATCCAGGCGCGGCGTGCGCGCATCGCGTCCTCCCTCGCGCGGCTGGATGCCGACTTCGACCGGCTCGTCGCCTCGGGCCGCTGAAGGCGCGGGCCGCACCGGCCTGCGGCGCGGGTGCGGCTTTGTCGGCAGCCCTCAGATCAGCAGCGCCTGCGAGGACTGCTTCCACTGCCAGCGCCGCCGCGCGGCGATGGCCGCGACCAGCCCGCAGCCTGCGAAGTTGATGAGGGTGATCAGCAGGAACAGCGCGTCCTTGACCACCAGCACGCCGTAGGCCGTGGCCGCGACGTGCGAGAGCACCCACGAGCCCCAGGTGAGCAGCGACACCGAGCGGGCGCCGTCGCGGCACTTCCACACCGCCAGGATCTGCGGGATGTAGGTGAACACGCGCACGGCGTTGGTCAGCAGGTAGGCCCAGGCGATCAGGCCGAGCCAGGTGTCGGCCGCAACGGGGATCGACAGGGATTGCATGGAAGAGGGTCCTCGGGCCGCGCGGCGCGCAACGATGTCAGGGAGTCCGCACTCTAGGCAGGCAGCCATCGCCGGGGAATGCCGTATCGACGCTAGGCCGTTGGGCCTACCTCCGCGGGCCGGGGCCCGGGCAGCGCGCGCGGCGGTGCCGACGGCAGGTGCAGCCGCACGCGGGTGCCGGGCGCATCGTGCTGCAGCTCCAGCGTGCCGCCGAGCTGGCGGGCCCGGGCGCGCATGTTGTCGATGCCGCGGCCGGCCGGCGCGTCGGCTGGGGGGCGGGGCGGGCGCCGCGGCCCTTCGTCCTCGACCTCCAGCGTCAGCGCGTCCCCGGCCTGCCGCAGCGCCACCCGCACGCGGCCGGGCCGCGCATGCTTGACCACGTTGGTCAGCGCCTCCTGCGCGATGCGCAGCAGCTGCAGCGTGGCCTGCGGCGACTGCAGCGCCGGGGCCGCGCCCTCGGGCACGTCGATGCGCCAGCTGGGCTGGAAGTGCAATTCTTCCAGCTGGCCCTGCCAGCGGAACAGGAAGTTGCCCAGCGCGGTGCGGAAGTCGCCGTCCTCGGGCGCGAGCGCGTCCAGGGCGATGCGCATGTCGGCGATGCAGGCGCGCAGCACCTCGGCGATCTGCAGCTCGCTCATGTCGCCGCGCTCCACGCGCGACAGCGAGGTGAACAGGCGCGAGCCCAGCCCGTCGTGGATGTCGCGCATGATGGCCTGACGCGCCTCGGTCGCCGCGTTCTGCCGCTGCAGCTCGGCCATGCGCTCGAAGTCGGCGGCGATGCGGCGCTCGCGGTCGGCGACGCGGCTCTCGAGCGTGTGGTTGAGGTCCTCCAGCGCGTCCATGGCGTGCACGAAGCGTGCGGTGAGCAGGCCGCCCATCGCCACCAGCAGCAGGTTGGCGGCATGGTGCAGCAGGAAGATGCGCTGCTCGAACCAGCCCGTCAGGAGCGGCGGGCTCGCCGTCGCGCTCCAGCTCACGACGTAGTCGTGCACGCCCGCCCCCAGCGCCAGCAGCATGGCCGCGGGCAGCACGGCCGAGGCGACGGTGCGCTGCGCGGCCACCGTGCGGATCGCCGCCGCGATCGCCCCCAGCCCGACCGGGATGAGGCCCGCGCTCCACACCCGGTTGACCAGCGGTTCGCTGGCCGGGCTCAGCACCACCCACAGCGGGCCGAGCAGCCAGTACGCCAGCAGCGCGCGCCGCAGCCAGGGGCGGTCCACCTGCGCGAGCTGCATCGCGAACAGCGCCAGCACGACGATGAAGCCGCCGGTCGCCGCGAGGTACACCATGCGCCACACCGGCCACTGGTCGACCGGCAGCGTCTCGATCACGAAGGTCAATGTGCGCACGCCCCACAGCGCCGCCGCCACGCCGAACAGGCCGTAGAGCACCTCGCTGCGCCGGCGCCACCAGATCGCGAGCACGAAGCCGGCCGTGAGCGCGCACACGAAGGCCGTCAGCTGGGGCATGGTGCGCACCCAGAACAGCCGCCGGTCGTACACCGGCAGCAGCGCCCGCAGCGTGCCGACCTGCACGCGCGGAAAGCGGCGGATGGCCCGCTCCGGCGATGCGGCGGCGCGCACCGCCAGTTCGTTGGCGCCGTCGCCGCGCAGCAGGCTCGGCGGCAGGCGGAAGAGGTGGGGCCGCTCCCAGCGCACGCGCCGCTCGGCGTTCGACTCCGGCACCTCGCCGACCAGCGCCCCGTTGAGCCAGACCTGGCCGCCGTCGTAGAGGTAGGGCAGGTACACGGCCCAGCCGCCGTCCGCCGGCGTCGCGCCGCGGGCCGGCCCGTCGAAGCGCGCGCGGTACCAGAAGGCCTCGGCCGGCGCGGCGCCGGACGGGCCGGGCGAGGCGTCGGGCAGCGGCACCTCCTGCCAGCCCGGCGCACTCGCCGCGGGCGGCGTGGTGGCCGCGTCCTCCAGCCGCTGCATGCGGTCGATCTCGAGCGCGGCGGCGGCCACGGCCTGCAGCGCGAGCGCCAGCGCCACGGCCGCGCGCACGGCCCGCGCCAGCGCCTTCACAGCAGGCCCAGCTGGCTGGCTTCGTAGACGGCCTCGCTGCGCGAATGCACGGCCAGCTTGCGGTAGATGTTCTTCACGTGCGCCACCACGGTGTGCGACGAGATGCCCAGCAGCTGGCCGATCTCGTCGAAGGGCAGTCCCTTGGCCGTCAGGCGCAGCAGTTCGGTCTCGCGCGGCGTGAGGGGGGTCGGCGACACCGGCGTGTCGGCGGGTGCGCCGATGTCGGCCGGTGCAGGCTTGAGCGCGACCCGGAAGCGCGTGAGCACCCGGCGCGCGATGCCCGGGCTGATCGGGGCGCCGCCGTCGTGCAGTTCGTGGATGCTGGCGACCACCCGCTCGGTGGAGGCGTCCTTGAGCAGGTAGCCGGTGGCGCCGGCCTCGATCGACTCGACCACGTGCGCGTCGTCGCCGAACATCGTCACCACCAGCACGTCGCAGCCGGGGTGGGCCGCCGCGGCGTGGCGGATCACCTCGACGCCGCGCAGGTCGGGCAGGCCGAGGTCGAGCAGCAGCACGTCGGGCCGCTCGAGGTCCAGCAGCTCGATGCCCGCCTGGCCGGTGGGCACGGCGCCGACCAGCTGCAGGCGCGGGTCGCTCAGCACCGCGGCCGAGAAGCGGCGAAGGAATTCGGGCTCGTCTTCGACGATCAGGACCCGCAGGGTCATCGCATCTCTCGCGGCAGGGCTTCGGTGGCCGGATTGTCCGGTGCCGGACGCCCGAAGGGCATAGCGCATTGGCGCTATGCCTCCCGGGGCCGCATGGCCCTTCAGTGGTCGTGGTGCAGGTAGCTGGCCTGCCGCGGCAGGCGCAGGCTGACCACGAAGGCCAGCACCATCATGGCGGTGACGTACCAGAAGAAGGCCGACTCGTGGCCGATGGACTTCAGCCCCAGCGCCACGTATTCGGCCGAGCCGCCGAAGATCGCGTTGGCGACCGCGTAGGCCAGGCCCACGCCCAGCGCGCGCACCTCGGGCGGGAACATCTCGGCCTTCACGATGCCGCTGATCGAGGTGTAGAAGCTCACGATGGCCAGGGCCACGACGATGAGCACGAAGGCCAGCACCGGGCTCGTCACGTGCTGCAGGGCGGTGAGGATGGGCACCGTGGTCAGCGCGCCCAGGGCGCCGAACAGCAGCATGTTGGTGCGCCGGCCGATGCGGTCGGACAGCGCGCCGAACACCGGCTGCATGCACATGTAGAGGAAGAGCGCGCAGGTCATGACGTAGCTGGTCGTCTTGATGGGCAGGCCCACCGTGTTCACCAGGTACTTCTGCATGTAGGTGGTGAAGGTGTAGAAGATCAGCGAGCCGCCGGCCGTGTAGCCCAGCACCGTGAAGAAGGCCGCCTTGTGGTGGCGGAACAGCCCGCCGATGGTGCCGGCCTCCTTGTTGGTGCGCGAGCTTTCGCTCTGCGTCTCGTGCAGCGTGCGGCGCAGCATCAGCGCAACCACGGCCGAGATGGCGCCGATCACGAAGGGGATGCGCCAGCCCCAGGCCTTGAGTTCGGCCTCGTCGAGCACCGTCTCGAGAACCACGATCACCAGCACCGCGAGCAGCTGCCCCCCGATCAGCGTCACGTACTGGAAGGACGAGAAGAATCCGCGCTGGCCGCGCAGCGCCACCTCGCTCATGTAGGTGGCGGTGGTGCCGTACTCGCCGCCCACCGACAGGCCCTGGAACAGCCGGCACACGAGCAGCAGCAAGGGCGCCCACGCGCCGATCTGCGCATAGGTCGGCAGGCAGGCGATGACCAGCGAGCCGCCGCACATCATCGCCACCGAGATCAGCAGCGAGGCCTTGCGCCCGACGCGGTCGGCGATGCGGCCGAACAGCCAGCCGCCGATGGGCCGCATGAGGAAGCCGGCCGCGAACACGCCGGCGGTGTTGAGCAGCTGCGCCGTCGGGTCGGACTTGGGGAAGAAGGCCGGCGCGAAGTACAGCGCCGAGAAGGCGTAGACGTAGAAGTCGAACCACTCGACCAGGTTGCCCGACGAGGCCGCCATGATGGCGAAGACGCGGTGGCGCTTTTCCTCGGCCGTGTAGGCGCGGGGTTCGGAAGGGGCCGGCGCCGGGGCCGGCGGCAGGGTTGCACTCATGAAGGGTCGCCTTGGATCTGGGAGTTGTTGTCAAGGAGGCCGTCCGGGCGGCCATGTTTTCATTCTGCGGCGCGATGCGGCGGCGCGCTGTCAGCCGGTGCCCAGACCCCGAAGCCGGTGCGGACGGGGCAGCGGCCGCCGATGCCGCCCGTGCAGCATTCATGCTCCTGTCAGAGAGGCCGGCTAAAGTGCGCGTCGTTCCTGCCGGCTGCCGCCGCTTGCGGACCGGCAGCACGGCCTTCAGGCCAACGCCCTGGCCGCCTCGCGCGTTCTGCTGAGGCAACTCCCCATGAAGGCCCAGTTCCATCTCCTCTCCTGCCCGTCCGTGCCTGCGCGCGGCGCGGCCGGCGTGCGCGGGGGCCGCCCATGACGCGCCGTCGCCTCACGCTGCCGATTCCGGTGGCCAGCACGCTGGGCAACCGCTGGGACTGGGCGCTGCTGCCGCTGCTGCTGGCCGGCCTGTTCGGGCTGGCCTTCGCGGCCTCGCAGATGGCGCGGCCCTATGCGCTGGGCGAGTCGATCCCGCTCAGCCTGGACCCGACGGTGCTGCCGTATTACCTGCTGCGCACCACGCTGCGCATGTTCCTGGCACTGGGCGCCTCGCTGGTCTTCGCCTGCGTGTTCGCGGTGCTGGCGGCCAAGTACCGCATCGCCGAACGGGTGCTGGTGCCGCTGCTGGACGTGCTGCAGTCCATCCCGGTGCTGGGCTTCCTGTCGATCACGGTGACGGGCTTCATCGCGCTCTTCCCGGGCAACCTGCTGGGGGTGGAGTGCGCCGCCATCTTCGCCATCTTCACCTCGCAGGCCTGGAACATGGCCTTCAGTCTCTACCAGTCGATGCGCACCGTGCCGTCCGAACTGGGCGAGGCGGCGGCGGTGTTCCAGCTCTCGGGCTGGCAGCGCTTCTGGCGGCTGGAGCTGCCCTTCGCCATGCCGGGCCTGCTGTGGAACATGATGATGTCGATGTCGGGCGGCTGGTTCTTCGTCGTCGCGTCCGAGGCCATCTCGGTGTCGAACCAGAGCATCAAGCTGCCGGGCGTTGGCTCGTACATCGCCATGGCCATCGAGGCGCGCGACCTGGCGGCCATCGGCTGGGCCATCCTGGCCATGCTGATCGGCATCCTGCTCTACGACCAGCTCTTCTTCCGCCCGCTGGTGGCCTGGGCCGACAAGTTCCGTTTCGAGGAGGGCGGCGGCGCCGAGGCCAGCCACTCCTGGCTGCTGACCTGGCTGCGGCGCACCCGGGTCGTGCGCGCGGCCGGCGGCGCACTGGCACGCGGCGCGGCGCGCAGCCTGGCCTGGTTCCCGCGCCGCTTCGACGGCACCTCGGTGCGGGCGCGGCCGCGCGCGGCCGACCCGCGCATCGCGCGCATCGGCGACGCGCTGCTCTCGGGCGCGGTGCTGCTGGCGGTGCTGTGGCTGCTGCGCTTCATCCACGGCGAGGTGGGCTGGCACGAGGTGGGCCACGTCTTCGTGCTGGGCCTGTACACGCTGGTGCGCGTGCTGGTGCTGATCGCCATCGCCGCGCTGGTGTGGGTGCCGGTGGGCGTGTGGGTGGGCATGAACCCCCGCTGGTCGGACCGGCTGCAGGCGGTGGCGCAGTTCCTGGCCGCCTTTCCGGCCAACCTGATGTTCCCGGTGGCGGTGCTCTTCATCGTGCACTGGAAGCTCAACCCCGACGTGTGGCTGTCGCCGCTGATGGTGCTGGGCACGCAGTGGTATCTGCTCTTCAACGTGATCGCCGGCGCCTCGAGCGTGCCGACGGAACTGCGCCATGCGGCGAGCAACCTGGGCCTGACCGGCTGGCTGCGCTGGAAGCGCTATCTGCTGCCCGCGGTGTTCCCCAGCTTCGTCACCGGCGCCATCACCGCCAGCGGCGGCTCCTGGAATGCGAGCATCGTGGCCGAGTACGTGAGCTGGGGCGACACCACGCTGCAGGCCAACGGCCTGGGCAGCTACATCGCCCACATGACGGCCGTGGGCGACTTCCCGCGCATCGCACTGGGCATCGGCGTGATGTGCGTGTTCGTCATGGGCCTGAACCACTTCGTCTGGCGACGGCTGTACCGCCTCGCCGAGGACCGCATGCATTTCTAGGGCACGATGGAGTACGGACAGCCGAACGCAGAGGCCGCAAAGGACTCGCAGAGGGCGCAGAAGAAAGACAGAAAATTTCTGCATTCCTTCTGCGCCCTCTGCGAAATTTCTGCGCCCTCTGCGTTCGGCTGCCCGTATCCGAATTCCACACCCGCAAGCCCATGAAAGAAGCGCAAGAAGCCATCATCGATCTGCAGCACGTGGGCAAGGGCTTCCGCGCGGCCGACGGCAACGCGCGGCCGGTGCTGCAGGACGTGGACCTGCACCTGGCGCCCGGCGAGATCGTGGCGCTGCTGGGGCCATCGGGCTCGGGCAAGTCGACCCTGCTGCGCATCATCGCGGGCCTGATCGCGGCCGACAGCGGCGAGGTGCGCTACCGCGGCCAGCCGCTGCACGGGCCGGCGCGCGGCATCGCGATGGTGTTCCAGTCCTTCGCGCTCTTTCCCTGGCTCACGGTGCAGCAGAACGTGGAGCTGGGCCTGGAGGCGCGCGGCGTCGATGCGGCCGAGCGGGCGCGGCGTGCGGCGCAGGCCATCGCGCTCATCGGCCTCGCGGGCTTCGAGGGCGCGCTGCCGCGCGAGCTCTCGGGCGGCATGCGCCAGCGCGTGGGCATCGCGCGGGCGCTGGTGGTCGAGCCCGACGTGCTGCTCATGGACGAGGCCTTCTCCGCGCTCGACGTGCTGACGGGCGAACGCCTGCGCGACGACATCCTCGCCCTGTGGGAAGGCGGCAGCATGCCCACGCAGGCCATGCTCATCGTGTCGCACAACATCGAGGAGGCGGTGCTCATGGCCGACCGCGTGCTGGTCTTCGCGGCCGACCCGGGCTGCGTGCGCGCCGAGCTGCCGATCACCTTGCCGCGACCGCGCGATGGCGACTCGATCGAGGTGCGCCTGCTGGTCGACCAGGTCTACGCGCTGATGACGGCCGGGGCCGCCGGCCATGCGGCCCACGGCGCCAAGCGCGCCGTGCTGGCCGAGCGCCTGCCCGAGGCCGACGTCACGCGCATGGAAGGCCTGCTCGAACTGCTGGCGCAGGACGACTTCGCCGGCCGCGCCGACCTGCCGCGCCTGGCCGACGAGTCGGAGCTGACCGACCACGACCTGCTGCCGCTCACGCGCGCGCTGTCGCTGCTGGGCCTGGCCCGGCTCGACGAAGGCGACCTGCTGCTCACGCCGCTGGGACGGCACTACGTCGACAGCGCCCACGGCGGGCGCCAGCGCATCTTCGGCCAGCAGCTGCTGGAGCGGGTGCCGCTGGCGGCGCACATCCGCCATAGCCTGGAGCAGGACCCGGCCGGCCAGCTGGCCGACGCGCACTTCCTCGCGCTGCTGCGCGACAGCCTCGACGAGGCCGAGGCGGAGCGGGTGCTGCATCGCGCGATCGAGTGGGGCCGCTACGGCGAGGTCTTCGAGTACGACTTCCACACGGGGATGATCCACCTGCCGGCGCCGGACGTCGCGCCGCAGGGCTGAGCGGTCGGCGGCCCGCTCAGGCTGCGGCCGGGGCAGCGCTCGGCGACGCGGCGGCCGCATCGACCAGCCAGCGGCGGAAGGCGCCGACCGCCTCGTCGTCGGCGCGCTCGGTGTTCACGACCAGTGTGTAGTCGGGGCCGCGCCAGGCCGGCTCGGGCAGGGGGCACACGAGCCGGCCCGCGGCGATCTCGCGCTCCACCAGCGGCAGCGATGCCAGCGCCACGCCCAGGCCGGCCACCGCGGAGCCCAGTTGCAGGTACACATGGTCGAAGTGCAGGTGCCGCGCGCCCTGCAGGCGCGGTGCGCCGGCCTCGTGCAGCCAGTCGGACCAGGCGCTGCGCGTGCTCGTGGAATGCAGCAGGGCGTGGTGCCGCAGGTCGGCGGTGCTGCGGATCGGATGGCGCAGCAGCACGGCCGGGCTGCAGGCCGGCAGCCGCAGGTCGGGCAGCAGCACGCTCGAGGTGACGCCCGCCGCGTCCTCGGGCCCCGAACGCACGCCGATGTCGAAGGCCTCGCCCACATAGCGCAGCTTGCGCGAGGTGGTCGACAGCCGCACGTCGATGTGGGGGTACCGGGCCTGGAAGTCCGGCAGCCGCGGGATCAGCCAGCAGAGCGCGAAGCTGGCCAGCGCGTTCACCCGCACCGTGCCCGACACGCGGCGCGCCGAGCCGTCGTCGCGCAGCCGCGCCGCGCCGGCGGCCAGCCGGTCGAAGGCCCCGCCCACGTCGCCGAGCAGCGCGGCGCCTTCGTCGGTGAGCCGCACGCCGCGCGCACGGCGCTCGAACAGGGGCATGCCGAACCAGTCCTCGAGCAGGCGGATCTGCTTGCCCACCGCCCAGTGCGTGACGTGCAGCTGCGCCGCCGCCGCGGCGAAGCTGCCCTGCGTCGCCACCGCCTCGAAGGCACGCAGCGCGTTGAGCGGCGGCAGGCGGCCGCGGCCGGCACGCACCTCCGCCACGTCGAACGCGTCTGCAGCCACGTGACTTTTTCTCTCCATTGGCGCGATATTACGTCCGTGGTGCAGCGAACGGCCGCGTCCTAGCATCGGGCCATGCCTTCCTCTCCCCTCGCCGTCACGACGCCTCCGCGGGCGGGTCTGGCGCCGCCGCGCAGCCGGGTCCTGTGGCTGTCGTGCGTGGCGCACGCGCTGCACGATGGGTACACCGACATGATCTACGTGCTGCTGCCGGTGTGGCAGGCGGAGTTCGGCCTGGGCTACGGCGCGCTGGCCGTGCTGCGCGGCCTGTACGGCGGCACCATGGCGGCCCTGCAATTGCCCGCCGGCTGGCTGGCGCAGCGCATCGGCACGCGCGCCACGCTGGCGCTGGGAACGCTGCTCGCGGCCGTGGGCTACGCGGCGGCCGGCATGACGGGCAGCCTGGTCGGCCTCGGGCTGGCCCTGGCGCTGGCCGGCAGCGGCTCCAGCACGCAGCACCCGCTGGCCTCGGGCGCGGTGGCGCGCGCCTACGGGCAGGACGCGCGCGGCCCGCTCGGCGTCTACAACTTCGCGGGGGACCTGGGCAAGGCGGCGCTGCCGGCGGCGCTGGCGCTGCTGATCACCCTGGCCCCCTGGCGGCAAGCGCTGTGGGCGATGTCGGCACTGGGCGTGCTGGTGGCCGCAGGCCTTGCACTTTTCCTCCCCAAGGTGGCGGTCGGCAGCCAGGCGGCGCGCGGCGATGGAGGCTCGGCGGCGCCCGCGTCGCCCAACGGCTTCCGGCTGCTTCTGACCATCGGCGTGCTCGACACGGCCGTGCGCATGGGGCTGCTCACCTTCCTGCCCTTCCTGCTCAAGGCCAAGGGCATCCCGGCCCCGCTGCTCGGCGCGGCGCTGGCTTTGGTGTTCCTCGGCGGCGCGGCGGGCAAGTTCGTCTGCGGCTGGCTGGGCGCACGCCTGGGCGTGACCGGCACCGTGCTGGCGACCGAGGGCGCGTCGGCGCTGGCCATCGTCGCGCTGCTGCTGTGCCCGCTCGGGCTCGCGTGGGTGCTGCTGCCCCTGCTGGGGGCCTTGCTCAACGGCACGTCGTCGGTGCTCTACGGCACGGTGCCCGAGCTGGCGCCGCGCGGCAGCACCGAGCGTGCGTTCGCCATCTTCTACACCGGCGTCATCGCGTCCGGCGCGCTGTCGCCCGTGCTCTACGGGCTGCTGGGCGACCGCATCGGCATCCAGCTGGCGACCTGCGCCACCGTGCTGACGGCGCTGGCGATCCTCCCGCTGGCCGTGGCATTGCGTCCGCGGCTCGTGCCGGTCGCAGGTGCCTGAGCACGGCTGCCGCCGTCCCTGGCTCTTCAACTTCAAAGGTCGACCGCATGGACACCGCCTCGCCAGCCCCCGTCATCCTCGTCACCGGCGGCAGCCGTGGTGTCGGCGCGGCAACCGCGCGGCTGGCGGCCGAGCGCGGTCACGACGTGGCGATCAGCTTCGTCGCCAACGAGGCCGCGGCCGAGGCGGTGGCGGCCGACGTGCGGGCGCTCGGGCGCCAGGCCCTGGCCGTGCGCGCGGACAGTGCCGACCCGCAGCAGGTTTCGCAGCTGTTCGACGCGATCGACCGCCGCTTCGGACGCATCGACGTGCTGGTGAACAACGCGGCGATCATCGGACGCCAGTCGCGGCTGGAGGGCCTCGGCGTCGAACGCATGCAACGCATCTTTGCCGTCAACGCGATCGGCCCCATGCTGTGTGCGCAGCAGGCGGTCAGGCGCATGTCGCAGCGCCACGGCGGGCGCGGCGGCGTGGTGATCAACGTCTCTTCGGCCTCGGCCCGGCTCGGCAGCCCGAACGAATACGTCGACTATGCGGCGTCCAAGGGCGCGCTGGAGACCTTCACCACCGGCCTCGCCAAGGAAGTCGCACGCGAAGGCATCCGCGTCAACGGCGTCCGCCCCGGCCACATCTACACCGAGATGCATGCCAGCGGCGGCGAGCCGGGGCGCGTGGACCGCGTCAAGGATTCGGTCCCGATGGGCCGCGGCGGGCAGCCGGAGGAGGTGGCGCGCGCCATCCTGTGGCTGGCGGGCGCCGAAGCCTCCTTCGTCACCGGCACCTTTCTCGATGTGACCGGCGGCAAGTGAGCGTCAGCGCCTGCGGGCCGGCGCGGCCACGCCGGCGCCGCGCACCTCCAGCTGGATGGTGTCGAGCACCTGGCCCTGCGCGTCGGCCAGCTCGACCGTGTGGCGGCCGGGCCAGGGCAGCCACTGCGTCGATGCACCGCGCGCGAAGGGCTTGCCGTCGATGCGCCACTGCACGTCGCGGCCTGCGCCGTCGGACTCGAAATTCACGCGCTGGTGGCGCGGCGGGATGTCGGGGTCGAGCGCGAGGATGGTGCCCTGCGTCGGCGCGGTGATGCGTGCGGGGTTGCCGTCCTTCGGATCGACGGCGGCCGCAGCGCCTGCCGGCCGCGCGCGGGCCGCGATCGTTTCCATGGCGAACAACGGCTGCTCGGTGCCGGCGATGAACCACTCGCTGCGCGCTGCCTCGATGGGCTCGCCGTTCCAGTCCCCGAAACGCACCGGCGCCTGCACCAGCCCCAGCGGCGGGGCGGGCGCGCGGCTGGGCTCGCGCTGATGCAGGAAGCGCAGGGTCTCGGCCCACAGCGGCGCGGCGCCGGTGGTGCCGCTCACGTCCCACATCGGCGCGCCGCTGGCGTTGCCGATCCACACGCCGACGGTGTAGCGCTCGGACCAGCCCACGGCCCAGTTGTCGCGCATGTCCTTGCTGGTGCCGGTCTTCACGGCCGTCCAGAAGCGCGTGCCCAGCACGCTGTCGACGCCGAAGGTGCGGGTGCGGGCGTTGGCGTCGGAGAGGATGTCGCCGACGATGAAGGCCGCGCGCGGATCGAGCGCGGGCGTGAAGGCGACAGGTTGGGGCCGAGGCGGCAGCAGCACCCGGGTGCCGCTCGCGCGTCCGCCATTGGCCAGCGTGCGGAAGGCGTTGGCCAGCTGCAGCAGCGTGAGCTCGGCGCTCCCCAGCGCGAGGCTGTAGCCGTAGTAGTCGCCGCTCTGGGCCAAGGTGATGCCGGCGCGCTGCAATTGGCGCGCGAAGGCGTCGGGCGAGACCATCACCAACGTGCGCACGGCGGGCACGTTGAGCGAGGCCGCGAGCGCGGTGCGCACCGACACCGGCCCCTTGAAGTGCCGGTCGTAGTTCTGCGGGATGTACAGCCCGCCCGAAGTCGCGATCTGCGCCGACGAGTCCTCCAGCAGCGAGGCGGCGGTGAGCCGGCGCTCGGCGATCGCCTGCGCATAGAGCAGCGGCTTGAGCGTGGAGCCGGGCTGGCGCGGCGCGAGCACGGCGTCGACCTCGGCCGCGCGGCTGAGCGGGCCCGAGGAGCCGACCCAGGCCAGCACCTCGCCGCTGGCGTTGTCGAGCACGATGAGCGCGCCGTCTTCCACGTTGCGGCCACGCAGCTCGCGCAGGTGGCGCTGCAGGCTCTGCAGGGCAAAGCGCTGCAGGGGCGCGCGCAGGGTGGTGCGCAGCTCGGTCGGTGACGGGGCATGGCCGTCCTGTTCGCGCGCCGCGCGCAGGGCCTGCCGCGCCAGGTGCGGCGCGATGCCCTCGCTGGCATCGAAGGCGCGACGCTGCACGACCGCCGAGGTGAACATGTCGAGCGCGGCACAGTCCACCTTTTCAGGGGCGGCCATGCTCCTCATCACCTCGCACGCCCGCTGCGCGACCAGCGCCGGCTTCGCGTTCGGCGCGCGCACCAGCGCCGCGGCCACAGCCGCCTCGCGCGCGTCGAGCCCGTGCGGCGCCTTGTCGAACAGCGTGCGCGACAGCGCGTCGATGCCCACCAGCTCGCCGCGGAAGGGCACGAGGTTGAGGTACGCCTCCAGCACCTGGTCCTTGCGCCACTGGCGGTCGAGCTGCGTTGCGGTGACGGCTTGGCCGATCTTCTGGCCCACGCTGCGGCCGCCGCTGGCGCGGCGCAGGTCGTCATCCAGCAGGCCGGCGAGCTGCATGGTGATGGTCGACGCGCCGCGCGTCTTCGTGTTCCACAGGTTGGCCCATGCGGCCGCCGACACGGCGCGCCAGTCCACGCCGCTGTGCTCGTAGAAGCGCCGGTCCTCGCTGAGCACCAGCGCCGTGCGCAGCGCGGGCGACACGTCGGCCAGCGCCGTCCACTGCCCGCGCCGCACCGTGGCATCGGCGCGCACGCGCTGCAGCAGTTCGCCGTTGCGGTCGAGCACGCGCAGGTCGGACGGTCGGAATTCGCTGCGCACCTGCTCGAAGCTGTCGACCGCCCAGGCGCCGGTCGCGGCTTGGGCCAGAAACAACGCGGCCAGCACGGCGCGCCAGCGGAGCGGGCGAAGGCGGCGAGGTGTCATCGGCGGATCAGCACCACGCCTGCCCGCGGCGGCCCGGCGCCGGCCCGCGACGATCTGCGCGCCGGGAGGGAGCAAGGGAGAAGGACAGCATGGCAGCGTTGGGCAATGGTGGCGAAGTCACCGGACGCGGCCGGTGGCAGGAGATTGTGCGGCCACGCCCCCCACCGGCCGTGCCGACGTCACTCAGCGTCATCGAAAAATCGCCGAAACGCTGACCAACCCGGCGCAAGCGGCTATCGAAAGAGGAGCGAATCCGTGTCGTGCGGTCCGCAGCGTACAGGCGCGGGTCGGGGCGCAGACCTACCCACGCGATGTGCGCTTGTCCCGCGCGCCCGAACACCGGTGCGAGCGAAGGTGCGTCATCTTCCAGGAGATAGACACCATGAAAAGCCTTGTTGCCCTCTTCGCCGCATCCGCCGTCCTCGCGGGTTGCGTGGCCGTTCCCTACGATCGCCCGCCGCCGCCGCGTCCCGCCCCTGGCTACGGCGACCGGGACCGCGATGGCGTGCCCAACCGCTACGACCGTGATCGGGATGGCGATGGCGTACCCAACCGCGTGGATCGCCGCCCCAACGACCCCTGGCGCAACTGACGCCTGTCGGGCCGATCGAACCAGGAACAAGGGCCCCGACGGGGCCCTTGTGGCATGCGGAAGCGCTGGGGATTCAGAGCAGCTTCCACTTCAGCAGCAGCGCGGCCACGGCCGGCACGCCGAAAAGCAGCAGCATCACGGGCAGTTCCTCGGTGGCGCTGTAGCCGGCCTTGTTCACGCCCACCCACATGTTGAAGCCGGTGATCGCCAGCCACACGAGCAGGAAGAGGCCCGTGGCCCACGAGGCGGCGGCCGGGAAGTTCTCGGAAAACAGACGCGCCCAAATGAAGAAGGCGGCGAGCATCAGGAAGCCGGAGCCGAGGAAGAGGGCGGTGCGCATTGGGTGGCCTTTCGGGTGGGTGGGACGCTGAGACTGGCCCGTGGCGGGCCATCGGCCTGATCAGGCGCCGAAGCGGGCGATCGACCGCGCACGCGCCTTGGTGGCCTCGTCCTCGCGGTTGCGCGGCTCGGCCGTGGTGACGAGCGCTGCGATGAGCCGGCCTGCCACCGCCGTCACCTCGTCCACCGCCTGCTCGAACGCAGCCTCGTTGGCCTTGGAAGGCACGCTGAAGCCGCTGAGCTTGCGCACAAACTGCAGCGAGGCCGCCCGGATCTCCTGCTCGGTGGCGGGCGGCTCGAAGTTGAAGAGGGTCTTGATGCTGCGGCACATGGGGGCGTTGTAGCGGGAACTGCGAAAGTTGCAAGTCTCCGGCGGCACCTCGACCGAACGAAGCTCCAGTGGCCGGCCCCATGTCCGCAGGTATGCCGAATGGGCCCTTGCACTGTGTGCTGCTCCATCAGTGTGAACGTTGGATTTCGGTCAGGCTGACTGCCCGCTCTCGGCCAAAGCCATGCGTGCCCACAGAGATGCGCGCACTGTGAGGTACCTCGGAACCCAGGTGGCTGACGGTTCAGAAAACACGGCGCGTTGCGGTGGCGCTGTGAGTGGTTAGCCATCACGACGAAGATGCGGTTTGCAGTGCCGCATCCACGACGTCTCGGATGAACTTTTTGGTAATGGGACGCCGCGCTACGAAATGGCGGAAGTAAAGCGGTCCGACTGCGCGCTCAATGATCTCGCTCGTGTCGACTGTCGCAGCGATCTCTCCACGATCGATCGCGCGCTTGAACATCTCGCGCTGCTTCTCGACTCGCTGCTCCCAGAAGCTCTCCAACGCTCGCTTGAGCTCCGGTGCGTCGCTGGCACTGAACGCCATGGCGATGATGGCTCTCATGCTCGGGTCGGAGAACGTGTCGAGAACTTCCGAGAGCGCCTGGGCGAGATCTTTTCGCAACGACCCGCAGTCGGGGAACGGAATCGTCGCCTGCGAATTGCGGCCGCCCGCGAAGGCGACCAACGCGGCCTTGTTGGGCCAGCGTCGATAGAGCGATGAGTTGCTGACGCCAGCCCGGGCCGCCACCTGGGGAATCGAGAAGTCCTCGATGCCACTCTCGTTCAACTCGTCCAGCACTGCTCGCGCAACAGCGTCCAGCAGGCGAGCGGTGCGCCCCCCAGTGCGCCGGCGTGGCTCATCGGACGCAGCAAGATCGACGCGCGGGTTTTCACTACTTAAAGGTAATTTCTTTGCGTTAATAATCGCCACCTCTAAAGCGAATTTCTCTGCATTAAAACAGGAGCGCCGCGTGAACCCGTCCACTCGTCACATCGATCTTGGTCTTTCGCGGCGTGCATGCCTGGGGAAACTCTGTGCGGCGGCGGCAACGACATTGGCAGCGCCCGCCCTGCGCGCGCAGGACGCACGCGTGTTCCGAATCGTCGTTCCACTGCCGGTCGGCAACCCGGTCGATGCGAGTGTTCGCATGCTGGCCGACGGGCTGCGCGCTACCACCGGCAGAAATTATGTCGTGGACAACAAGCCGGGCGCAGGCGGCCTGATCGGGGCGGGCGAAGTGGCGAAGGCCAAGCCAGACGGCAGCACGCTCTTGATCACGACCAGCGGGCACCTCCTCAATGCCGTGCTGCACACCAAGATGCCCTACGACGTCATCAGCGACTTCACACCCATCTCGCAGCTTGCCGTCGCGCCGGCGTACGTGGTCCTGGTGCGCACCCAATCCCGCTTCAAGTCGCTGACCGACGTACTGAGGGAGGCCAAGGCTCGGCCTGCCACCATCAGCTATGGATCCTTCGGACCCGGCAATCCGACGCATGTCATCGGCGCGATGTTCGCCCGTGCGGCCAATGTCGACCTGGTCCACGTGCCGTATCGCGGCTCTCCGGTTCAGGACCTTCTCGGCGGCCAGATCGACCTGATGTGGCAAGGAGCGCTCACCAGCATGCAGATGATCCAGGACGGACAGGTGCGTGCGCTGGCCGTCACAAGTGCGCGCAGGATTCCTGAGGTGCCTGATGTCCCCACGCTCACCGAGCTGGGCGTTGCCGGGGTCGATCTACCCGCATGGTCGGGCCTGTGGGGGCCGCCAAAGATGGCGCCGGATCTGGTGCAGTCGATCCATTCGGACTTCTCCGCTGCGTCGCGTCGTCCCGACTATCGGGCGTTCCTTCAGAAGAACGTCGGCGTGCCCGTCGATACGACCCCGCAGCAATTCGCCGCCTTCAATGTGGAAGAACTGGCGCGCTACCGGCGTGACCTGACACCACTGAACATCCAGATCGACTGACCTGAGAGCGAGAGCATGAGCGACATCACATTCGACGACACCAAAGTTCTTGTAGTGGGCGGGGGCCCCGTGGGCCTTGCCATGGCCCTCCTGCTCGATCGCTTCGAAATTCCGTTCGTCGTGGTAGAGAAGAGCCCGACGACAACCGACCACCCGAAGTCACGCGGCTGCTGGCCGCGCACGATGGAGCTCTTCCGTCTCTGGGG
>Ga0308159_1002162_pt1 | contig 23759 bp, 23 predicted proteins | sample PhyCR1_FD_201040 | JGI IMG/M metagenome (GOLD analysis project Ga0308159, IMG submission 201040) | Phyllosphere microbial communities from UC Gill Tract Community Farm, Albany, California, United States - DLSLC.R1 | ecosystem: Host-associated > Plants > Phyllosphere > Unclassified | place: USA...
GTCAGCCGGTATCTGTTCTACTTTGAGTTTTTCGCCAGCAGCAACTTTGTATTGTTTGCCGCCGGTTTTTATGACCGCGTACATGTGAAACCTCACGAATGAATGAATAAGAACGATTTTCCCCTGACGCGCCCGGGACACAAAACCCCTTGGCGAAACAGGAAAACCCCAAATTATACATGCACTTAGCTGCAGGGTCAAAAGGCTTGACACTTTGGCGGGCTGATGAACAACAGAGTTTCCGTCAGGACAATGACCACAAGCCTTCCCCAGAGAGAGGACCACAAGCCCCGGTGTTTCCCTGCAGACAATGCGCATCTGCCGCGCGGGCGAGCATGGTCTTTGGCGTGCGCCCGCCTTGTCGTCGTATAATCCCGGGAATAACCATTTTCCACAGGTTCCGCCTTGTCTGCCGCCGTACAAAACGCTTCGCAACAAACCATCATGCAACCGATCCTCTCCGACATGGAGGCGGTCAATGCAGTCATCCGTCGGCAGCTGTATTCGGAGGTGCCGCTGGTCAACCAGGTCGCCGAATACATCATCAGCGCCGGCGGCAAGCGCCTGCGCCCGGTGCTGGTGGTGCTCATCGCCAATGCCTTCGGCTACAAGGGCGAGCATCACCACACACTGGCCGCGGTGATCGAATTCATCCACACCGCGACCCTGCTGCATGACGACGTCGTCGACGAATCCTCGTTGCGCCGCGGCAAGCAGACCGCCAACGCCATGTTCGGCAATGCCGCCTCGGTGCTGGTGGGTGACTTCCTCTACTCGCGCGCCTTCCAGATGATGGTGGCGGTGGGCAATCCGCGCGTGATGGAGATCGTGGCCGACGCCACCAACGTCATCGCCGAGGGCGAAGTCCTGCAGTTGCTCAACATGCACAATCCCGACGTGGACGAAAACGGCTACCTGCAGGTGATCCGCTCCAAGACCGCCAAGCTGTTCGAGGCCGCCAGCCAGATCGGCGCCCTGATCGCCGGTGCCGACGAAGCCGGCATCGAAGCCGCGGGCGAATATGGCCGCTCCATCGGCACCGCCTTCCAGCTGATCGACGATGTGCTGGATTATTCGGGCAACAGCGCCGAGATCGGGAAGAACGTCGGCGACGACCTGCGCGAAGGCAAGCCCACCCTGCCGCTGATCTGGCTCATGCAGCACGGCACGCAGCAGCAGCGCGAGCTGGTCCGTACCTGCATCGAGAATGGTGACGAACAGCACTTCGACGAAGTGCTCTCGGCCATCACCCATTCGGGCGCACTGGCCTACACGCGTGAACAGGCGGAGATCGCCGCCCGACGCGCAGCAGACGCGATTATTTCACTTCCCGATAGCCAATTCAAAAAATCCCTGTTAGAATTATCGGCTTTCGCAGTAGATCGAAATCACTGACATTAGATCTCACTCGACGGGGTGTAGCTTAGCCTGGTAGAGCGCTACGTTCGGGACGTAGAGGCCGGAGGTTCGAATCCTCTCACCCCGACCAGGAATTCCCATGCAAAAACAGCGAGTCAAACGACTCGCTGTTTTTGTTTGTGCGCTCGGCAGATCGCAGTATCGCCACCCACCTCCTCGAATCACACCTCCACCTCCACAATACTTCATCACGACGGCATCAGGCGATCCAGTGCGGGGTCAAGATTGTCGATGACCGCCCTGGCCCAGGCCATGCCGCGCACTATGGCGAGCGCAGCGCTGTCGGAACGTCCAGGGAGATGACGACGGGGAAACAAGGCAGGCGCTAGGCCACTGATGTCGACAATGTGCACCGCACTCACTTCCCACTGGCCATGCCGTCCACTGCATCTCAGCGACACGCGGAAACCCTTGTACTGCTCCAGATGTTCGACCGGAAGATGCATATTCTTTTTCTTTCGCAAAACCGATCCATGAGCGCGTGCTCGCCAGTCACGCCGGATGGCGTGGTGGCATATCCAGGCGACGCGATGCGTCGCGCCAGCGATCAGCGGCGACGGAAGCCCGGACGGGGGCCGGTGGGGCCGCGCTGCTCCAGGTGACGGAAGATGATGCGGCCCTTGTTCAGGTCGTAGGGCGACAGTTCCAGGGTAACCTTGTCACCGGCCAGAATCTTGATGAAGTTCTTTTTCATGCGACCAGCCGTATAGGCGATCAGCGAGTGGCCGTTGTCCAGCGCGACACGGAAGCGCGAATCAGGGAGGACTTCGGAAACTTGTCCTTGCATTTCAATCAGTTCTTCTTTTGCCATTTTCTCTTTCTTGTGCATGAGCGCGCGACCTCCAGCGAGGAAGGGCTCGGGGATTTGCAATCTCTGGCTTTGACGACTGGCCACGCAAACAGGCGGCCGGGAGCGTTAAGGTCGGAGGACAGGCGAACGCGCTTGCGGTGAGACCGATAGCGTTGGTTCTTTACTCGGGGAAGCGGATGAAGATGCGGATCACGCGGATTGCAGGGATCGGACTGCGGCAAGGCGCGTGGAGATCAGGATTTCCGCTCTTTTCTTGAGCGATCCCCTCATTATACGCGCATTTTGCCTTGAAGGCCAATGCGCCCCGTACGCCACGCTCATCTACGCCACAGCAGAATCGAGAACGATTGATCCATCCGGCAGATAAGCTGCGGTACCGGCACAGAAAAAAAGCGCCACCGCGAAGGGTGGCGCCAAAGACTGCCAGAGGTTCTGTCATTGGCCGCAATCGGCCAGATGATCCGGCTGCGCCATAGGAGCAGATCACGCGCCGACCTCGCCTGCACGGCGAATCATCGTTCGATGGTGCGGCTCCAGCGGGTATTCCAGACGGCACGGTTCTTGTTGATCTCGTCCCAGTCCACTGCCCGCGCCGCCTTCACGAAGCCATTCATGCGGGCCTGTTCGGTCGCTGCCGGGCCGCTGACCTGGACCTTGGTATTGGTCGGGTTGTAGTTGCCGTTTTCCAGCGCCAGGGCTTGCGCCTGCGGCGAGAGCAGGTAGGCCGCCAGTTCCTGGGCCAGTTGCGGCTCGGTGTTGTTGGCGATCACGCACTGCGCCACCATCAGCACGATGGCGCCTTCCTTGGGCTGCACATATTCCACCGGCACGCCCTTGCTCTTGAGGATGGTGGATTGGGTCGGGGTGTAAGGGAACAGAGCGGCTTCCCCGGTCTGCGCCATCTCGGAGATCTTGGCCGAGTTGGAGATGTACTCCAGCACATTGGGGCCGATGGTCGATGGCCAGGCCTTGAAGCCGGGATCGACGTTGGCATCGGTGCCGCCCTTGAGCTGATTGAAGGCAAGGAAGGCATGCAGCCCGAAGGTCGAGGAAGGCAGCGACTGGAACACCACCCGCCCTTTCAGTTTGGGATCGGCCAGGTCCAGCCAGGAGGTCGGCGGCGCCCAGCCCTTCTCTGCATAGACCTTGGTGTTGTAGGCCAGGCCGGTGACGCTGATGGTCACGCCGGTGGCCATGTCGTCCTTGATGTGCGCCACCGGCAGAAGGTTGGCCAGGTTCGGATTGGGCTTCTGTTTCTCGCACAGGCCCATGCCGACGGCCCGGTACATCACACCATCATCGAGAAACATCAGATGCATCTGCGGCTTGTCCTTGGCGGCCTGGGCCTTGGCCAGGATATCGGCGGAACCGCCCGGCACCACGGCGATCTTGACGTTGTACTTCTGCTCAAAGGGTCCAAAGACCGCTTGCGTGAAGGTCTTTTCCATGTTGCCGCCGTTCATGCCGATGTAGAGCGTGCGGGTCTGTGCCTGAGCGCCGCCACAGGCCAGCAAGGTCATGCCAAGGGCGGCGGCCAGCGCGCCGGGACGGGAAAGCGACATCATGAGATCTTCCTTTCAGGGTGGGAGGACAGCAGGTCGGAGGTATCTGTGCCATCGGTGCCGACCACGGAGACCGTGGAGACGGCAGGCCTCGGCGTAAAACGGGCAATCGAGAATGCATCCAGGTCGATATTGCTGCGGCCATGCAGCACCAGCTCGGCCAGCGCCTCGCCGGCGGCCGGGCCGATCTGGAAACCGGCGCCGCAGAAGCCGAAGCCATGCAGCAGGCCCGGCTGCGTGCTGCTGGGGCCGATCACCGGGTGGTGGTCCGGCAGGTAGCCTTCCACTCCGCTCCAGGTGCGGATGATGTGGACATGCCGCAGCGCCGGCAGCAAGGCCGCCGCTTGCGGCAGCAGGCCGAGGATGGAATCGTGCGAGGCGCGGGCGCGCTGTTCATCCAGCACGTAGCCGCGACCACCGCCCAGCACCACGTTGCCACGGGCCACCTGGCGGCAGTAGATCGATCCCCCTTCCACGCCCAGGCTCCAGGGCAGGAAATGCGGGATGGGCTCGGTCACCACCATGCTGGGATGACCGCTGGTCAAGGGCGCGGCCTCACCGAAGGCTTGCGCCACCCGGTTGGCCCAGGCGCCGGCGCAGTTGATCAAGACCTCGGCGCGCAACTGCAAAGGCGCTTCGCCATGCCGTGCTTCAGCCACGAAACTCTGGCCGTCATGGCCCACCTGCAATACTTCGCAGCCCTCGATGATGCGCGCCCCGGCCGCCTGCGCAGCGCGGGCAAAGGCCGGCGATACCAGACGCGGATTGGCCTGGCCGTCTTCCGGACACAAGGAGCCGCCGACCGCCGCGCCGCCCAGCCAGGGGCATTGCTCACGCAGGCGCTCGCCGCTGATCAGTTCGATGCCCAGCCCATAAGGCCGGCTCAGTTCGGCGTAGGCTTCCAGGGCCTGCATGTCGGCTGCGCTACGGGCCAGCTTGAAGTGGCCACTGCGTTCATATTCGCCGGTGGTGCCGATGAGCGACTCCAGCTCGCCCCAGATCTGGTGCGCACGCTGCGACAGCGGCAACTGCACCTCGGGCCGACCCTGGCGACGCACGCCGCCATAGTTCACGCCACTTGAACGCGAACCACAAAGATCGCGCTCCAGCACCGTCACGCGACGGCCGGCCTTGGCCAGCACCAGCGCAGCCGATGCGCCGACGATGCCGCCGCCGATGATGAGCACTTCAGTGGAAACGGTATTCACGATGCATCCTCCCCGGCATGCAGGGCAATGACCTGCGCCGACGGCAACGCAGCCGCCGGCACATGCATGCCCATGGGAATGGGCTTGATCGGCGCCTGACCGCGCAGGCGACCGACCTCGGCCACCGGTATCGCAGCCGCATGGGCCAGGATCTCCGCTGCTGCGGCACCGCACATGCGCCCCTGACAGCGCCCCATGCCCACGCGGGTCAGGGCCTTCAGGCGATTCATTTCAGCCGCACCTTTTTCTCGCACGGCTGCGCGCAATTCTCCGGCGCTGATGTTTTCGCAGCGGCAGATCACCAGAGCATCGGGGGCGTTGGCTGCCCAGTGCTCCGGGAAGGGAAAGGCCCGCTCCAACCCCAAGCGGAAGGCGCCGATCTGCGCGAGCGTGGCCTCGATCTGCGCCACCCGGGCGCCATCGACGGTAATGCCGCGATCCTGCAACAGCGCCAGCGCGGCACGCTCACCGGCCAGTTCGGCAGCGTCCGCACCCATGATGCCGGCGCCGTCGCCGGCCAGATAGACGCCCGGCACGCTGCTGCGGGTAGCGCGATCGCGCACCGGCAGATGCGCCCGCTGCAGCGGGTCGAAACGGAAGCGGCAACCCAGCAGGTCGGCCAGTTGCGTTTCGGAGCGCAGGGCATAACCGAAGCCGACGGCATCACAATCGATGCGCCGCTCGGCAACTGCCCTGGCACCGGCGCGGGCAGGCAGGTGACGCCGCCAGACCACGCTCTGCACGCGCGACTCGCCCTCCACCCGCAGCACCTCGGCATGGGTGTGGACGGGCACGCCATGCAGCCTCAGCCAGGCCAGATAGTAGATGCCCTTGGCCAGCAAGGCCGGATGGCCCAGCATGGCTGGCAGGGCCGCGATGCGGTCGACCAGGCTGCTGCTGTCGAGCACGGCGGCCACATGGGCGCCGGCCTTGGCGTATTGATAGGCCACCAGATACAGCAGCGGACCATTGCCGGCCAACACCACCGAGCGGCCGATGGCGCATCCCTGGAACTTGAGCGCAACCTGCGCGCCACCCAGCGTATAGACGCCCGGCGTGGTCCAGCCCGGGAAGGGCAGGACCCGGTCGGTGGCGCCGGTGGCGACAATGATGTCTTCCCAGGCCAGGGTGGCCGCGGACTGGGCCTGGCCATCCATCAGGTCGAGCAGGCCGGGCTGGGCATTCCATACCAGGGTCTGCGGACGATAATCGATGGCCTCGCGCAAGGCATGGAAGGCGGCATGCACCGACTGCGCGCGCCCGGCCTCGAAACCATAGAGCGTCTTGCGGCTGCGCCGGAACCCGCCGGGCGGCTGACGATAGATCTGGCCGCCCGCCTGGGCCGCCTCGTCGATCAGCACCGGCCGCAGGCCATGGGCCAAGAGCGTCTGTGCCGCACGCACGCCGGCCGGTCCGGCGCCGACGATCACGGGAGGAAGTCGGCTCATGCGCCCTCCCCCTGGCCGCTGCGCAATTGCATGCCGGCGCGGATGAAGGTGGAGCAGGCACGCAGGCGTTCACCGCTGTCGGTGGCGATCCAGCAATCCTGGCAGGCGCCCATCATGCAGAAGCCGGCGCGAGGCTGGCCGCTGAATTCATTGCGGCGCAGGCTGCCGGCGCAGGTCAGCACGGCGGTCAGCACGGTATCGCCTTCCAGCGCGGTGACGGCGCGACCATCGAGGGTGAAGCTGACAGTGGCGCGATCCTGCTCGGCCAGCCGTACCAGCTGGGCACCCTGGGGAGAAGCGAAATCGCTCATGTGCGCCCCACCAGTACGCGGTCCAGGCCGTAGACACGATCGAGGATGATCATCGCCACCGCCGTGATGGCTACCATCAGGGCCGACACCGCCGCCATCATCGGATCGATGGATTCGGTGGCGTACATGTACATGCGCACCGGCAGCGTCACCGTCGAGGGCGAGGTCACGAAGATGGACATGGTGACTTCATCGAAGCTGTTGATGAAGGCCAGCAGCCAGCCACCGGTGATGCCCGGCAGGATCATCGGCAGCGTGATGCGCAGGAACACCGTGGAGCGACTTGCCCCCAGCGACAGCGCGGCCTGTTCGGCACTGCGGTCGAAACCGATCAGCGCGGCCATGATCAGGCGCATGGTGTAGGGCGTCACCACCAGCGAGTGCGCCAGCACCAGCCAGCCGAAACTGCCGGCGCCGCCCACCACCGAGAACAGGCGCAGCAAGGCCACGCCCAGCACTAGGTGGGGAATGATCAGCGGCGACAGGAACAGGCCCTGCAAGGCGCCCGACCAGCGATGCGGATAACGCACCAGCGCCATGGCTGCCGGAATGGCCAGCACGGTGGAGATGGTGGCCGCCGCCAACGCCAGCCACAGGCTGTTCCAGAAGGAGCTGACGAAATCGGGGAATTCGAATACCGCCTTGAACCAGCGCAGCGAGAATTCCGGCCCGTTCATGGTGAGGGTGTTTTCCGGGGTGAAGGCAATCACGCACACCACCAGGATCGGCGCCAGCGTGAAGAGGATCACCAGCGCATTGAACAGCAATGCAATCGGTCCGTTCTTGTTCATGGTTCAGCCCAGCGCTTTCTTGTAGCGACGTTCGATCATGCGATTCCAGCCCAGCATGATGACCAGGTTGGCCACCAGCAGCAGCAGCGCGATGGCCGCGCCCAGGGGCCAGTTCAGTTCGTGCAGGTATTCGTCGTAGATGATGGTGGCCATCATCTTCAGGCGACGTCCGCCCAAGAGACCCGGAATGGCAAAGGAGCTGGCCGACAGGCCGAAGACGATCAGGCTGCCCGAGAGGATGCCCGGCATGATCTGCGGCAGCACGATACGGCGCAGCACGGTCATGGGCGAGGCGCCCAGCGACAGCGCGGCATTGGCCACACCACCATCGAGCTTTTGCAGCGAGGTCCATACCGGAATCACCATGAAGGGCAGCATCACATGCACCAGGGCGATGACGATGGCCGTCTCGGTATAGAGCAGCTTGACGCGATTGAAACCCAGCGCCATCAGCAGGCTGTTGATCAGGCCTTCCGGCCCCAGCAGCATGCTCCAGCCGAAGGCCCGCACCACCACCGAAATCATCAGCGGTGCCAGCACCACCAGCAGCATGACGGAACGCCAGGGCTTGCGCATGCGATTGAGGATGTAGGCTTCCGGCGCGCCCAGGACGATGCAGATCAGCGTGACCAGGCCGGAGATCCACAGCGTGCGCCAGAAGATGGCGTAGTAGTAGGGATCGGTGAGCACCGCCTGGTAATGCTCCAGCGTGAAGGTACCGGCCTTGGGACCGGTCTCGGCGTCATAGGCATTGAAGGACAGCACGAAGGTCAGCAGCAGCGGGACCAGCAGCATCACCGTGCACAGCAGGATGGCCGGGGCCGACATCAGCCAGGGCAGGCTGCGCTGGCCGGGGGCCTTGCCGCCTTGCGGTGCCGTCACGACGGGTGCCACCGCCGGCGAGGTACCGGCCGCACTCATGCCGGCACCCGTTCGTCGCTACGGGCGGTGGAGACCAGGCGCAGGTTGAAGTCGCTCCAGACCAGGCCCAGCGTCGCGCCCTGCTCCAGCGCCTCGGCGCCATCGTTGGGGGCCAGCACGGACAGCAGTCCCAGCGGCGTCTGCACCTCGTACATCCACTGGCTGCCCAGGAAGAAGCGACGTACCACCTCGCCATTGCAGCGGCCCTGGCCGGGCTCGGTACAGCGGATCTTTTCCGGACGCAGGCCCAGCACCACGCGACCACCGCCACGCAGGCCACTGTCGCTGCTCTCCAGGCTGAGCATCATGCCGCCCACGGCGATGTCAGCGCGCTCGCCGGCAGCGCCCACCACCTGGCCTTCCAGCAGGTTGGCCTTGCCCACGAAGGTGGAGATGAAGCGATTGGCCGGATGTTCATACACATTGATCGGACGGCCCACCTGGGTGATATGCCCGGCTTCCATCACCACCACGCGATCGCTGATGGACATGGCCTCGCTCTGGTCGTGGGTCACCATGATGGTGGTGGTACCGACCTTGCGCTGGATGTCGCGCAGCTCGAATTGCATTTCCTCGCGCAGCTTGGCGTCCAGGTTGGACAGCGGTTCGTCCAGCAGCAGCACGGGCGGCGCGATCACCAGCGCGCGCGCCAGGGCCACGCGCTGACGCTGGCCGCCGGACAGTTCACGCGGATAACGGGCGCCATGCTTTTCCAGGTGCACCAGGGCCAGGGCCTGCGCGACGCGGTCGCGCTTCTCGCCAGGCGAGCACTTGCGCATCTCCAGGCCGAAGGCCACGTTCTGTTCCACCGTCATGTGCGGGAACAGCGCATAGGTCTGGAACACGATGCCCAGGCCACGAGTATTGGGCTTGGCATGGGTGATGTCGCGGCCATCGAGTTCGATGCGGCCGCCGCTGACGTTCTCGAAGCCCGCAATCATCTGCAGGGTGGTGGTCTTGCCGCAACCGGAGGGTCCCAGCAGGGAAATGAATTCCCCCTTCTCCACCGTCAGGTTGAAGCCCGATACCGCCTGGGTATCGCCGTAGAACTTACTGACATTGGTCAGCGTGAGAAATGACATTGCAAGCTCCCTGTCGCAAAGTTCGGGCGCTGCGCGGCTGGCGGGCTTGTCGGCCGGCGGGCACTCCGATGCATTCATCTGTAAAGTCGCATCCACCTCAAGGACTGGGGTGATATGCGCGTCTCCTGTTTCGTTATTGATGCAATTTCGATGCCAATTCTGCTATCGTATTTCGACAGACAGGAAATTTTTAATAATTATTTCATCAGCTGGAATAACTCGGAGGGCAGGACGCCACCGATTCCACCCAGCAGACAACAGCCCCCTCATGAGCGACGACAACGACGAGGCCTCCTCGACCACCGCCCCGGCCACCCTGCCGGTCAACGGCATCCAGCGCACCTTCGCGGTGTTGCGCGCACTGGCCGATGCACCACCGCAAGGCATGCGGGTCACGCAGGTGGCCAAGGCCATCGGCCTCACCCAGGGCACCACGCACCGCCTGCTGCAGGCCCTGGTCAGCGAAGGCGTGGTGGAGCAGGATGAACGCAGCAAGCTGTATCGCCTGGGGATGGACCTGTTCGCGCTGGCCGCGCGCGCCGGCAATGCCTCCGACCTGCGCAGCCTGTGCCGGCCGGCGCTGCTGCGCCTGTGCGGCAGCCTGGGCGACACTGTCTTCCTGCTGGTACGCTCGCGCTTCGACGCGGTCTGTGTGGACCGGGTCGACGGCCCTTTCCCGATCCGTGCCTTCACCGGGGACATCGGCGGCCGGGTGGCACTGGGCGTGGGCCAGGGTGCGCTGTCCATCCTCGCCTTCCTGCCGGAACAGGAGCGCGAGGAAGTGATCCGCTACAACGTGCCGCGCCTGCGCGAGTTCGGGGTCTATGACGAGGTCTACCTGCGCACCGAAATCGAGCGTGTGCGTGAAACCGGCTACGCGGCACGCCAGGCGGGTCTGCTCGACGGCATGGCCGGCCTGGGCGTGCCACTGTTCGACTGCAGCGGCGCCATCGTCGGTGCGCTCAGCGTGGGCACGTTGACCTCGCGCCTGACCGAGGAGCGCCTGCCAACCGTGGTACAGATGTTGCAACGGGAGGCCGCGGCGCTGTCGCGCCAGATCAATCCCTTCGATCCGGCATTGCGCCGTCCCATGCATCAGGCCAATCCTGTGGAGCCCCGCCCATGAGTTCTTCCTCCCCCGTACTGCTGGTCAAGTCCGGCGGTGCCGCCGCGCTACCGGAGTGGCGCGCCAGTTTCCATGAGTTCGCCCCCGGACTGGGACTGGAGGTGTGCGCCTGGGACGACCCTGAAGTCGATCCGGCCCGGGTGGAATATGTCCTGGTCTGGCAACCCGAAGCGGGGCGCCTGGCCCGCTTCCCCAACCTGAAGGCCATCATCAGCAGTGCAGCCGGCGTGGATCACATCCTGGCCGATCCGCACTTGCCGGACCTGCCCATCGTGCGCATGGTCACGCCCGAGACCCAGCAGCGCATGGCCGAATTCACCGTCATGAGCAGCCTCATGCTGTTGAAGGACATGCCGCGCATCGTGGCCCAGCAGGCAAGGGCGCAATGGCTGGAGTTCTCCACCCCGCGCACCGCCCTGGAAACCCGGGTGGGCGTGCTCGGCCTGGGGGCGCTGGGGCTGGCCACGGCGCGCATGCACGCCACCATCGGTTTCGACACCGCCGGCTGGGCGCGCTCGCCGCGCAGCGAAAAGGGACTGAGCTGTTATGCCGGTGCCGACCAGTTGCCTGCCTTCCTGGCGCGCACCGACATTCTGATCTGCCTCCTGCCGGAAACCGAGGACACCCGCCACCTGCTCGACGCCGACCTGCTGCGCCAGTTGCCACGCGGCGCGGCCGTCATCAACGTCGGGCGCGGCAGCCACCTGTGCCTGCCCGACCTGCTGGCCGCGCTGGACGAGGGCCAGTTGTCGGGCGCCGTGCTGGACGTGTTCGATGAAGAGCCCTTGCCTGCCGACGCGGCGGTCTGGCGCCACCCCCGCGTGCTGGTGACGCCGCATGCGGCGGCGACGCCGTCGCGGCGGGAGCGCGCCCGCCAGGCGGCGGTAGCCATTTCGGCCATGCTGGGCGGGCTGCCGCCACCGCATCTGTATGACCGTGTGCGGGGTTACTGAGGGGCAAGCATCCCCTCCCGCGCCGGTCCGGCTTGCGGGATAGGCCCCCATCGTCTAGACTTTGGCGCTCGCTGGCCGCCCTGCCCGCCCTGGCCACAGGCAAGCAGGTCCGCCGAATCCCTCCCGTGCGCGAGGGCAATCAACCTGACGGCAACGTTTGGATACCGTACCCATATGGGTGCAAGCTCTTGCACTCCTGATCCTGATCCTACTCTCGGCCTTCTTTTCGATGACCGAGACGGCGCTGATGGCCGCCAACCGCCATCGCCTGCGGCACCTGGCCAAACAGGGCAATCGTGCCGCCATCACCATCCTGTGGCTGCTCGATCGCACTGAACGGCTGCTGTCGCTGATCCTGATCGCCAATACCCTCATCAATGCACTGGCCACCGCGCTGGTGACGGCACTGGCCATTACCGCCTTCGGCAACCACCAGCGCGTGATCACCGCCGCCACCGCCTTCGTGGCGGCCTTGCTGATCATCTTTGCCGAAATCGTCCCCAAGGTGATCGGCGCCACCTATCCCGAACGGATTGCCCTGTTCACCAGTTTCGTGCTCAAGCCGCTCATGCGTCTGGCCAAGCCACTGATCTGGTTCGTCAACATCTTCGTCTCGGCGATCCTGAAGCTATTGCGCATCAAGACCGGAGCACGGGCGGCCGAACAGCGCATCTCGCCGGAAGAACTGCGCTCCATCGTGCTCGAAGGCGGCAGCTTCATCCCGCAGAAGCACAAGAGCATCCTGCTGAATCTGTTCGACCTGGAAAAGATCTCGGTGGAAGACGTGATGACGCCACGTGCCCAGGTCGAGGCCCTGAACCTGGCCGCACCGGTGGAAGAGATCCTGCACCAGCTGGCCACCTGCTATCACAACAAGCTGCCGGTCTACGAAGGGGAAATCAACCACATCGTCGGCATCCTGCATGTGCGCAAGACGGTGTCGCTGTTCCGCCAGGAAGAGGACATCAGCCACGACGATATCCGTGCCCTGCTGTCGATTCCGTATTACGTGCCGGTGGAAACCGACGTCTTCACGCAGCTTCAGTATTTCCAAGAGAATCACGAGCGTCTGGGCATCGTCGTCGATGAATACGGCGAGGTGCAGGGCCTGGTGACCCTGGAAGACATCATCGAAGAGATGATCGGCGAATTCACCACTTCCTCGCCCGGCTCCTCGGGTGAAGGCTTTGGCTGGGACAAGGACGGCAGTTGCCTGCTCGAAGGCAGCACCACCCTGCGCGACATCAACAAGCGCCTGGGCCTGACGCTGCCCCTGGATGGCCCCAAGACCATCAATGGCCTGCTGCTGGAAACCCTGCAGGACATCCCCGAAGCCAGCGTGGCCGTGAAGTTCGAGGGCTGCGTGATCGAAATCGTGCAGGTCCAAAACCAGGCGATCCGCATGGTCAAGCTGATCGCCGTGCCGCAGTCGCAAACGCGGGGCGACTAGGGCCTGTTCCTGTATCGAACTCTGCCGACTTTGACGCAGGCAATCGGCCAGCCCGCTTGGCCGCGCGCAAGCTTGCGTGGGAGACTGGCTCCCCTTTGCGCGGAGGAGTCCCATGCCAGTCATGCAAGCTCAAACCCCGGCGGTGGCCGATGACGATGTCCCGGTAGTACGCCTGCTGCACAAGCTGCTGGCCGACGCCGTCGGCATGGGCGCCTCCGACCTGCATTTCGAACCCTTCGAACATTTCTTCCGCGTGCGCCTGCGCGTCGATGGCGTGCTACACGAACTGGCGCAGCCGCCGCTGACACTGCGCGACAAGCTGGCTACCCGCCTGAAGATCCTGGCGCGTCTGGACATCGCCGAAAAGCGCCTGCCCCAGGACGGCAAGATGCGCCTGGCACTGGACCGGCGCAGCATCGACCTGCGCGTCTCCACCCTGCCTACGCAGTTCGGCGAAAAGATCGTCCTGCGCATCCTCGATACCGCCCAGGCCAGCTTCTCCATCGCCGAACTGGGCTATGAACCGGCCCAGCAGGAAGCGCTGCTGCAAGCCATCGCCCGACCGCATGGGCTGGTGCTGATGACCGGCCCCACCGGCTCGGGCAAGACGGTCTCCCTGTACGCCTGCCTGCAGCGGCTCAACCGCCCCGGAGTCAACATCGCCACCGCCGAGGACCCAGTGGAAATCAACCTGCCCGGCATCAACCAGGTCGGCATCAACGAACGCGCCGGGCTGGACTTCGCCACGGCGCTGCGCGCCTTCCTGCGCCAGGACCCGGATGTGCTGATGGTGGGCGAAATCCGCGACCTGGAAACCGCCGACATCGCGGTCAAGGCGTCCCAGACCGGGCACCTGGTGCTCTCCACCCTGCACACCAACGACGCCCCCTCGACCCTCACGCGCCTGCTCAACATGGGGGTGCCGGCCTACAACATCGCTGCGTCGGTGAGCCTGATCGTGGCACAGCGGCTGGTACGCAAGCTGTGCCGCTGCCGGCGGCCGGCGCCGGGCAAGCCATCCACCTATGTCCCGCAAGGCTGCCCGGCCTGCAACCAGAGCGGCTATCGCGGCCGTACCGGCATCTACCAGGTGATGCCGGTCAGCGCCGCCATGCAGGCGCTGATCCTGGCCCAGGCCGGCACGCTGGAGCTGGCACGCCAGGCGCAGGCCGAGGGCATCATCGACCTGCGCCGCGCCGGCCTGCTCAAGGTCCTGCGCGGCGAAACCAGCATGGGAGAGATCCTTGCCGGCACCTGAACCAAAACACTTCCGCTGGGAAGGCCTGGATCGGCACGGACAGCCACAGCGCGGTGTCCTGCAGGCCAGCGACGAAGCCCAGGCACGCGCCCAACTGCGCCGCCAGGGACTGCGGGTGGCGCGCCTGCGGCGAGAGGCAGGTAGTGTCGGTAGCAGCACCGCCACCCCGGTCGCCCCACGCAAGCCCTCCCGCGCCCGCATCAGCGACAAGCAGATCGCGCTCTTCACGCGCCAGCTGGCCACCATGCTGCAGGCCGGTCTGCCGCTACTGCAGTCGCTGGACATCGCCATCCGGGGCGCCGGCCAGGGGCCACTGGCCGGCCTGCTGGGCGAAGTGCGGCAACAGGTGTCACGCGGCGACAGCCTGCACGCCGCGCTGCAGCGCCATCCGCGCCATTTCGATGGCCTGTTCTGCAACCTGGTGCGCGCCGCCGAGGAGGCCGGCATGCTCGACAGCATGCTGGAGCGCATCGCCCTCTATCGCGAGAAGTCGCTGGCGCTGCGGGGCAAGGTCAGGGCGGCGCTGGCCTATCCGGGCGCGGTGGTGCTGGTGGCGATCGTGGTGACCGCGGTCATCATGCTGTGGGTGGTGCCGGCCTTCGAGCAGATGTTCCAGCAGTTCGGCGCCGAACTGCCGCTGCCCACCCGCATCGTGATGAACTTGGCGCGCATGCTGGGCCGCTACTGGCCGATGCTGTTGCTGGGCCTGGCCGTGAGCGGCTTGCTGGCCCTGCATGCCTGGCGCCGCTATCCGGCGCTGCGGGCGCGGGCGCAGCGGCTGAGCCTGTCATTGCCGATCTTCGGCAGACTGTTGCGACAGGCCGCGCTGGCGCGCTGGAGCCGCACCTTCGGCACACTCTTCGGGGCTGGCATCGCGCTGGTGGAAGCGCTGGAGACCGTCGCCGGCGCGGCTGGCAACGTGGTCTTCGCCGAGGCCTCGCTGGCGGTGCGTGATGCGGTGCGTAATGGCGCATCCCTGCATGGCGCGATGCAGGCCACCGGCGTCTTCCCCGACCTGGCGGTGCAGATGACCGCCGTGGGCGAGGAGGCCGGCGCGCTGGACGCCATGCTGGGCAAGATCGCCGAACTCAACGAACGCGAGGTCGACGAAGCCGTCAGCGCCCTCACCAGCCTGATGGAACCCGTTATCATGGCGGTGCTTGGCGTGGTCATCGGCGGGCTGGTGGTCGCGATGTATCTGCCGGTATTTCGCATGGGTTCGGTGGTGTGACGGTAGACGGCACGACCGGCCTGCTGCGGCTACTCCCCCCTGCGGCCTGACTTCACGACCCGATACGACTGAACCCGACGATGCATTTCCTGGAAGCCTACGCCCTCCCCGGCAATCCCGCCCTGGCCGGCCTGGCGGCCCTGCTGGGCCTGCTGGTGGGTAGCTTCCTGAACGTAGTGATCCACCGCCTGCCCATCATGATGCTGCGCGAGACCGCCAATTTTGTGGCGATGGAGCGCGGCGAAGCCCTGCCGCATCAGGATCGCTACGACCTCTGGCTGCCCCATTCCGCCTGCCCGCACTGCGCCCGGCCGCTGGCGCCGTGGCACAAGCTGCCGGTGCTGAGCTGGCTACTGCTGCGCGGCCGCTGCAGTTTTTGCCAGGCCAGGATCAGCCCGCGCTATCCGCTGGTGGAGCTGCTGACCGCGCTCCTGTTCGCCCTGGTGGCCTGGCGCTTCGGACTGGGCGCCACCGGGCTGGCCGTCATGCTCTGCAGCGCCTTCCTGATTGCGCTCGCCTTCATCGATGCCGACACCATGCTGCTGCCCGATGACCTGACCCTGCCGCTGCTATGGCTGGGGCTGCTGGTGAACCTGAACCATCGCCTGGTGGCGCTGCCCGATGCAGTGCTGGGCGCGGCCGCCGGCTATGGCGTGCTGTGGCTGATCTTCTGGATCTTCAAGCTGGTCACCGGCAAGGATGGCCTGGGCTATGGCGACTTCAAGCTCATGGCCGCCCTGGGCGCCTGGCTGGGTTGGCAGGCGCTGCCGCTGGTGCTGCTGCTGGCCTCGGTGATGGGCGCCCTGCTGGGCCTGGCGCTGATGGTCGGCGGGCGCCACCAGCGCGGCCAGGCCATTCCATTCGGCCCCTGCCTGGCCGGCGCCGGCCTGCTGGCCCTGCTGCTGGATGGCACCTGGCTGAACCTGACTCACTTCGCTTACTGAACCTATCCCATGACTTCCTTGACTGAACGCTTCACCATCGGCCTGACCGGCGGCATCGGCAGCGGCAAGACCACGGTGGCCAATCTCTTCGGTGAACTGGGCGCCTCGCTGGTGGATACCGATGCCATCGCCCATGCCCTGACCGCGCCCGAGGGCCTGGCCATTGCCCCCATCCGCGCCCATTTCGGTGACGAATTCATCGATGCGCGGGGCGCCATGGACCGCGCGCGGATGCGCCATCACGTGTTTTCCCATCCCAACGCCCGCCATGCGCTGGAAGCGATCCTGCACCCGCTGATCCGCAGCGAGACGGTGCGCCAGGCCGAGGTCGCCACCGGCAGCTACGTCATCTTCGTGGTGCCGCTGCTGGTGGAGTCCGGCACCTGGGTCGGGCGCGCCAGCCGCATCCTGGTGGTCGATTGCCCGGAACAGGTACAGGTGGCCCGCGTCATGCAGCGCAACGGCCTGCAGCGCGACGAGGTGGAAGCCATCATGGCCGCCCAGGCCAGCCGCCAGGCGCGTTTGGCGGTGGCGGACGACGTCATCGACAACGGTGGTGACAATGCCGCGCTGCCCGAACAGGTGAATGCGCTGCATGCGCGCTACCTGGCCCTGGCGGGCGCGGTGTGATTGATGGCGGGGGTGGTGGCGGCAGCAGCGGCGCCACGTTACCTAAGGCTTCATTTGATGAGGCCTGCATTTGTAATTTTCTGCTGCATGGGTCAGAATCACAAACATTGCAATGTTGACGAGGTATTTTGCACCAGCGCGCCTGTCAGCGGCCTTCAACAAGTCCGGTTCACCGATAAAGGGATCATGCTTTGATCGTCTACGAATACCCTTTCAATGAGCGTATTCGCACGCTGCTGCGACTGGAAGACCTCTACGAGAAATTCGTCTTCTTCCTGCACCAGGAAAGCCCGCATCAGCATCACATCGCCCTGGCCACCATTTTCGAAATGCTGGAGGTAGCCGGACGCGCCGACCTCAAGTCCGACCTGCTGCAAGAGCTGGAACGGCAGAAACAGATCCTGCTGGCCTATCAGTCCAATCCCAATGTCGAGCCGGAGATGCTCAACGCCATCCTGGCCGAAGTGGACCAGGCCAGCACTGCCCTCTCGGCCGCGCAAGGCAAGACCGGCCAGAACATCCGCGACAACGAATGGCTGATGAGCATCCGTGGCCGCACCATCATCCCGGGCGGCGCCTGCGAGTTCGACCTGCCGGCCTATTACGCCTGGCAACAGCATTCCTTCGAGCGCCGCTTCCAGGACATTTCCAACTGGTTCGCCCCGCTGATCCCCTTGTTCGACGCCATCGGCATCGTCATGCGTCTGCTGCGCGAATCGGGCCATGCCGTGAAGATCAACGCCGAAGGCGGCAGTTACCAGCAGATGCTGCAAGGCAAGGTCTACCAGATGCTGCGCCTGTCGCTGGATATCGAACTGGGTGCGATCCCCGAGATTTCCGCCAACAAGTACATGCTGTGGGTGCGTTTCACCCAGCAGGATGGCGACGAGAAGCCGCGCTCCTTCGAGGGTGAAGTCCCCTTCGAACTGGCCCTGTGCGGCTTTTGACCTGTAACGAACGAATTGAAGTAACGCGTATGGCGACGATAGTGGATTGCCCGACCTGTGGCACCAAGGTGGAGTGGAGTGAAAAGAACAAGTATCGGCCGTTCTGCTCCGAGCGATGCAAGCAAATCGACCTTGGAGCCTGGGCGGAAGAAAAGTACACCATCCCCGCAGTGAACCTGCCGCTGGAAGACGAAGGGGACAAGCCCGTACAGTGATGACGGGCTTTTTCCTTCACATTTGCTCAAATCCCCGCTTTTGAATCCTGCATGGCTGGCAGTGCCAGGGCCGAGGCTTGAGCACGCTCACGCCGGCTCGCCGTAGCGCAACTGGTCCAGCCACTGGATCAGCGGAATGGTCGCCGGCAGCAGCGGCTGCACGCCCACGCTCCCCTGCCAGGCAAAGGCCTGGCCTTCCAGGCTTTGCGGCTCGCCGCGCCACTGGCGGCTGATGTAGAAGTGCAGGCGCACATGGGCATGCGGATAGACGTGTTCGACGCCGCACCAGGGTTCGCCGTCCAGCACCTCGATGCCCAGCTCTTCCTTGAACTCCCGCTGCAGGGCCGCGAAGATGCCTTCGCCCGGCTCCACCTTGCCACCCGGGAACTCCCAGTAACCGGCATAGGGCTTGCCTTCCGGGCGCTGGCCCAGCAGCACGTCACCGTTGGGCTGCATCAGGATGCCCACGGCGACGTCGATCGGCTTGGCGTTCTGGCTCATCAGGCCTGCGCCTTGCCGGCGTAATCACGGGCGAACTGCCAGGCCACGCGACCCGAGCGGGAACTGCGCTGCAGCGCCCAGCGCAGCGCATCGGCACGGGCTTCGGCGATCTGGGCGTCGGTGCAACCGAAGTGGCGCAGCCAGTGGGCGACGATGTCGAGGAAGTCGTCCTGCTTGAAGGGGTAGAAGGTCACCCACAGGCCGAAACGCTCGGAGAGCGAAATCTTTTCTTCCACCGTCTCGCCGGGATGCAGGTCGCCATCCTCGGTGTGGGTATAGGTGCTGTTGTCGGAGAGGCGCTCCGGCATCAGGTGACGGCGGTTGGAGGTGGCGTAGATGAGCACATTGTCCGATTGCGCGGCGATGCTGCCGTCCAGCGCCACCTTCAGCGCCTTGTAGCCGCCCTCGCCTTCTTCGAAGGACAGATCGTCGCAGAAGACGATGAAGCGCTCCGGGCGCGCTGCTACCAGTTCGACGATGTCCTGCAGGTCATGCAGGTCGTCCTTGTCCACCTCGATCAGGCGCAGGCCACGCTCGGCGTACTGGTTCAGGCAGGCTTTGATCAGCGAGGACTTGCCGGTGCCGCGTGCACCGGTCAGCAGCACGTTGTTGGCCGGGCGGCCTTCGACGAACTGGCGGGTATTCTGGTCAATCTGTTCCTTTTGCGGGCCGATATTGTGCAGGTCGGACAGGCCGATCCGCGAAATCTGGCCCACGGCCTGCAGGTAGCCGGCGCGCTGGGCGGTGGCACCGCGCCAACGGAAGGCGACGGCGGCGTTCCAGTCCGGTTCGCGGGCGGCGGCATTGGGCAGGATGGCTTCGACGCGCGCCAGCAAGGCTTCGGCACGCTGCAGGAATTGGTCTAACTGGGTCATGGTGATCAGTGCCTGGGATGGGCTTGAGAGTAGATGCGACGCCACATTGTGGCGCAACACGGCAGCGGCCTGCGTGAATTAAATTGTTCCGAGGGCGCGGGCATTCATGTTGCCGCCACCATCCCGGGCGCGCCGCCGGCCCGGGGATGGTGGGCTGGCGGGCGCGCGGTGACAGGTCCTGTCAGGAGATCAGGAACGGTAGTCGGCGTTGATCGACACGTAATCGTGCGACAGGTCGCAGGTCCAGATGGAGGCCTTGGCCGTGCCGCGCGCCAGCTTCACACGGACCACGATTTCGGCCTTCTTCATGACGCGCTGACCGTCTTCCTCGCGGTAGTCGGGGTTGCGGCCGCCGTCCTTGGCAACCCAGACATCGTCCAGCCAGAGGTTGATCCTGGACACATCCAGGTCGTCGATGCCGGCATAGCCGATGGCAGCAAGGATGCGGCCCAGGTTCGGATCGGAGGCGAAGAAGGCGGTCTTGACCAGCGGCGAGTGGCCGATGGAATAGGCGATCTGGCGGCATTCCTCGACGCTCTTGCCGTCTTCCACGGCCACTTCGATGAACTTGGTGGCACCTTCGCCATCGCGCACGATCTGGTGCGCCAGGTGTTGCGAGAGGTCGGTGACGGCGGCGGCCAGTTGCTTGTAGTCGTCGCTGTCGGCACTGGTGATCTCCAGTTCGCCGGCGCCGGTGGCCATCAGGATGAAGGAATCGTTGGTCGAGGTGTCGCCATCGATGGTGATGCAGTTGAAGGAGTGGTCGGCGGCATCCTTGACCAACTGGTTCAGCAGCGCCTGCGGCAGCTTGGCGTCGAAGGCCAGGAAGCCCAGCATGGTGGCCATGTTGGGCTTGATCATGCCGGCGCCCTTGCTGATGCCGGTCATCACCACCTGCTTGCCGCCGATGCTCAGGGTGCGCGAAGCGGCCTTGGGCTGGGTGTCGGTGGTCATGATGGACTCGGCCGCGTTGAACCAGTTATCGGCCTTGAGGTTGCCGATGGCCTGCGGCAGGCCGGCGATGATGCGCTCTGCCGGCAGCGGCTCCAGGATCACGCCGGTGGAAAACGGCAGGATCTGCTGCGGCTCCACGCCCATCTGCTGGGCCAGGGCGGCGCAGACCGACCTGGCGCGCTGCAGGCCTTCTTCACCGGTGCCGGCGTTGGCATTGCCGGTGTTGATGACCAGCGCACGGATGGGCTTGGCGGCGCTCAACTGGGCCAGGTTGGCCTGGCAGATCTGCACCGGTGCAGCGCAGAAGCGGTTCTTGGTGAATACGCCGGCCACGGTGGCGGTCTCGGCCAGCTTCATGACCAGCACGTCCTTGCGATTGGCCTTGCGCACGCCCGCCTCGGCATGGCCGAGTTCGATGCCGGCAACGGCTTTGAGGTCGGAAGGGACGGGGATCGGGGAATTGACGGCCATGGCGAGCTTTCAGCGTAAAAATCGGAACGCGTATTTTAAACACTTTCCGCCAGCGGCTGATGACGCAGGAAGCCGGTTTCGACGATCTCGGCGCACATCACTGCCCATTGGGCATACTGGCCGGGGCCGGGGTGGAAGCGGTCCAGCGCCATGCCATGCGGCAAGGCCCATTGCAGCGAGCAGTAGCGCAACGCCGGGTCGCGCCCTATCCAGGCGCGCAATGCGCCATCCAGCTTGCGGGCGCAGCACCCCAGATACCAGCGCAGCGGCTGCGGCGCCAACGGCAGCAGATGCATGGGGGGCAAGCCGGAAAAGACGATGTGTTCCACACCGGCCTGCGCCATCAGGCGCTCGCTCAGCCGGCGCAGGTTGGCGACATAACGGCGGGCCGACGTCTGCGAGGTCACGTCGTTGACGCCCAGCGCTACCACCAGCACGGTGGCCGGGCCGATCTCGTGACGCGTCAGCAGGTCCAGGGCTTCCAGCGAATTGACGCCGCTCTGCGCCACCAGTTGCCAGGCCACCGGCCGGCCGCTGCGGGTGGCGAGCTGGCGCGCCAGCGGCTGGGCCAGCGCCTGCTCCTGATGTTCCACACCGACACCGGCGGCCGAGGAATCTCCGACCACCAGCACCCGCAGCGGCGCGGTGGCAGCGCTGGCGCTGACATAGCTGGCCGGTATCTCCACGCCGCTGCGCGGGCCGCTGGCCTCGGGCAGGCGCAATGCGGTCTTACGCAGGCGCCTGCCCTGCAGCAACAGCAGCGGTCCGAGCAGGATCTTGGACAGGATCAACATGCGATCTGCCGATCAGGGCAGCAGGTTCTTGACCACCACCAGCCAGGGCCGCTGCGCGATCGGCTGCGCCCGGCCCTGGTCATCGACCGGAATCAGCGATTCAGACACCGAGTTGAAGACATTGCCGCCGATCACCCCGGCCCAGCCATCCTCGGCATGGACTTCCACCACCATGTCGCAATGCCCTGCCAGGCCGGGGCGTATCTCGTCGATGGAGGTCGCATTGTTGTTGCCGCGTGGAGCGCAGATCAGGTCACCGGGCGTGAGCGGCTCACTCTCGGGCGGGCGCAGCACGAATTGCGGCGAGGGACGCGACTGGCGGTCCTTGAGGAAGCTCAGGTAGTTGAAATGGGTTTCGTTGGGCGCGAAGTCCTGCGGCGCCACATTGCTGCTGACCATCAGCCAGGAAATGAAGGCCGCCGACCAGGCCTGCTGGCAGTCTGCACCAGTCAGGTTCTTGCCGACCGCATGCCAGTATTCGGCCACGCGCTGCACGGCCTCGCCTTCATCTTCCAGCAGGCCCAGGCGCGGAGCGCTGAAGGGATCGTGGCGCATGTCGATCTGCTGGTTGCCGAAGAAATCCCACTCGGCCCTGGCCGCCGCCACCAGCGCCGCGCGGGTGGGCGCAGCAGTGCTGATGGCCACCGCTGGCACGCCGGTGTTGGTGATGGGGATGGCCGGCGTGACCGGGGCATAGCCGGCGTTGTCGCTATCGCGCCATTGCGGCAGCGGCGACGAGGCGCAGCCGGCCAGCAGCAGGGCTGCAGCCAGCGCGCCGCAAAGGGCGGGACGGAAAGACGTGGCGGATATCATCTTCTTGTTCTCCTGGAGGGCGGACAATCTGGCGGGGCCTAGCGGCCGGTGCGCTCATCATAAGGCCTGAAGCACAGCAGCGCGTAGCGACAGCCACCAGCAAAAAGGCCGTTCACCCGGGCGGGGGAACGGCCTTCTCTTCGACAGCGGGCGGACGATCAGATGATCAAGCCAGCTTGCCGTGGCATTGCTTGTACTTCTTGCCGCTGCCGCATGGGCAGGGGTCGTTACGACCGACCTTGGGGTACTCTGAACCATCGTCGCTGTCGGCCAGGGCCGTCGGCGCCAGCAGTTCCTCGGGCGCGGCTTCCGGATTGAAGTCGGCGTGCTGGTAGTTGACGTTGATGGGCGAGCCACCGGACATGCTTTCCTCGGCCGCTTCGATTTCCTCGCGGCTCTGGATGCGGACCGTCATGACCACCTTGATCACTTCGTTCTTGATCAGGTCCAGCATCTGGGCGAACAGTTCGAAGGCTTCGCGCTTGTATTCCTGCTTGGGGTTCTTCTGCGCATAACCACGCAGGTGGATACCCTGGCGCAGGTGATCCAGCGCCGCCAGGTGTTCGCGCCAGTGGTTGTCGATGCTCTGCAGCATGACGCTGCGCTCGAAACCGGCGAAGGCCTCCACGCCGACCACGGCGACCTTGGCGTCGTAGGCGTCCTTGGCAGCGGTCAGCAGGCGCTCCAGCAGGTCTTCGTCGGACAGATCCGGCTCGGCTGCCAGCATCGCTTCCAGCGAAACGTCGAGCTGCCATTCGCCGGTCAGCGCAGCTTGCAGGCCGGGGATGTCCCACTGCTCTTCCATCGACTCGGCCGGCACGTACTGGCGGAACAGGTCGGTGAAGACGCCATCGCGCAGGGAGGCGATCATCTCGGCCATTTCCACCGATTCCAGCAGCTCGTTACGCTGCTGGTAGATCACCTTGCGCTGGTCGTTGGCGACGTCGTCGTATTCCAGCAGTTGCTTGCGGATGTCGAAGTTGCGGGCTTCCACCTTGCGCTGGGCCGATTCGATGGAGCGGCTGACGATGCCGGCCTCGATCG
>Ga0308159_1002164_pt1 | contig 23755 bp, 27 predicted proteins | sample PhyCR1_FD_201040 | JGI IMG/M metagenome (GOLD analysis project Ga0308159, IMG submission 201040) | Phyllosphere microbial communities from UC Gill Tract Community Farm, Albany, California, United States - DLSLC.R1 | ecosystem: Host-associated > Plants > Phyllosphere > Unclassified | place: USA...
CTGTGGTGCCACACGTGGGACAACTCGTATGTCATCCTGAACAAGCATGGCGATATGGCCAATGCCTCGGGGTTTGGCGGTCAGCGCGGTGAGCATACCTGGGCGACCCGGATGAAGAAGCTTCAGGAACTGAAGTTCATCGACATCAAGCCGGGCAAGTCCGGGCCGATGGGCAATGCGATCATCTTCAATCCGCATTTCATCCTGCGCTGGCATCACTCGATCAAGACGCCGGGCCTCACCGCGACGAGCTATGCGGCGCTGGTGGAAACGGCGCTGGAAATCGGTGCCGGCGATATGCTGGTCGAATGGACGCCGTTCCCGCCCGATGGCGAACCGCCGGTCATCCCGCAGCCCGTCATCGACGCGGCGGCCAAGGCCAAGGTGGATCTGCCGACCACGGGAGGCGCGGAATGAGACCCGTTGAAATTACGGGCCGGTTCAAACGCGATTACAAGCGTGAGAAGCGATCCGACGCCGGCCTTGATGCCATTTTCCAGCCCGTCCTCGACATGCTGGTGATGGATGAGGTGTTGCCGCCCAACCTGTCCGACCATTTGCTGACCGGCGATTGGAAGGGCTACCGAGATTGCCACATCAAGCCCGACCTGGTGCTGATCTACCGCAAGACCGAAGACGCACTCGTTCTGGCCCGTATCGGTTCGCACAGCGAACTGTTCGGATGACCCGAGCGCCGATCCGGGGCGAAGGCGACGGCCGCATAGCAGGCCGTTTGCCTCGCCCCGCAGGGCGCACCGATCCTATCCAACGTCAGTATATGCGCTGGGCGGCCACCGCCAGCACACGGCGAAGGCAGTCGTGCGCCGCCACCGGGGCTGGAAGGTCTTGCGGGGCCAAGCCAGGATAACGGAAGCATTGCATGGCGTGCGGGCAATCGAGCGCGTCGATCGTCGCATGGTCGCTTGCCGAAATAGCCACTGCAAGATCGAGCGACCCGCGATCGATCGCCCTGCGACATCGGTGCAGGCTATGGCCCATCAGCATAAGCCGCTCTTCATTCCAGCCATCGGCGATCAGTATCGCCTTGAGCGCAAGTTCCAGACCATGCGCAACCAGCGCGAAATAGCCCATCTGCGCAGCGTCTGCCCGGTTGATCAGGAGGATGCGACCCGCCGCATCGGCATAATCGTTGGCAAAGGCCAGATAGTGAAGCGCGCGTTCGGGTTCCGGCCTGCTGACGCCCCCGGTCATAGCCAACGCCCATCCAGCGAGGGAGCAAAAGCATTGCCGATGGCGATCGAGCCGACAAGGGCGGCCATCACGACAAAGAGGATCAGCCTCGTTCGTGCGCGAAAGCACCCGCGCGTGTTGCTGACTGCAAACCATATCGCGACCGCCAGGAGCAGACCCGGCCCCACCTCATAGAGGACCAGGCCGGGCAGGCGGTTGGGAAGCAGGTGCGGCATGTCGCGGATGACGCGCCCGAGCAGGACCGCGCCAATAACCAGCGAGCTGGCTCCCCCCCAGCGACCAACCATGGCGACAACGGGAGAGCCGGGTTCGAGCATTACCGCGTCGAGCGTGCGCCGGCGACTGCCCCCGGCTCCTTTTTGATCGTGCCCACGTCGCACCCTTGCGGCACTTGCGCACGCTGCACGGCAAGCTGCCGCATCCCTTCGTAATCGACACCCCACAAACCTGCGCGCTGCGCTGCCGCCTTGCGCATCAGGTCGACATAGGCGCCGCCCGAATAGACGCGGTAATCGACGGCATACCCTTGAGCGACCATGGTGGCGCCCACGCTCGCCTTGTTGCTGGCGAAGCGGCAGGACAGATTCAACCGCCCATAGCTCTTGGCTGTGGTGCGGCACTGCTCCTCGCGGCGCAGGGCATAATCGAACAGTAACGCCGAGCACGTCAGCCCGCCATCGCGGGCCGCCAGCTCACGCAGCGTCTCGCTCGCCAGCGCTTTAAGCTGCGGTCGATCGTCATCAGGGGCATCGATCCCGACAATCCGCACGCGACCGTTTGAAAAATCGACGGTATCGCCATCGATAATCCGGGGAGAAGGAGAGGATAGCTGGGTCTGCGATGCTTCGACCAGCGATGCCTTGTTCTGCGCGATGGAATAGACCGCCACGACAACGAAGGTCGCCCCCATCATCCAGCGCTGATAGGGCAGGACGCCGGAAAACAGCTTCATGCTGCCCGGATCTCGCGCAGGAGATCGTTCCAGTCGCCGCTATGTGGCGGAAGCTTGGTGAGTAGCCTACGGCCATTATCGGTCAGGTGAGGGGTGGCCCGTTCTACGGCGCGCGCCGCTTCGACGCCGTGCTGGCTGTAGAGGATGACGGTGTGGATGCTCTCAGGGATCGCAATGCCTTGATAGCGCTCGATGCCCAGCACCGGCCATACGAAGTGACCGGGGTCGAGCAGGTTCATCACACTTGCGGCATCCTCGACGCCTTCCGCGAGACGCAGCACGCCATCGGTTGGGATACCGCCCCAGCGCACCGCGCCAGTGCCGGGATTGCCGAGCATACGCTTGGGTTCCGGCATGTCGGCCTTCCAGCGGCCATCAGGCGTCAGGAAGGTGCGGTGGATCGCAACGACGCCGGCGTCTTCCTCGATCGGAACGATCAGCGCAGGCGCGAATGCCTTGGCCGCGCCCGTGCCGCACTGGCAACGCGGATCGAAGCGGGCATTGATTCCCTCCGGCACAATCGCGCGACCGCGCAGATAGCGATCGGCCAGCGTGCCGGCATAAGGGGCCGCGTGCCGCCAAACGGACAGGGCGACCTTGTTGAGGTCGCTCCTGCTCTCCTGGCGCTGCCCCGGATCATGGTCGGACGGGGCCAGGATTTTGCCGGACCGAAGCGCCGTCATGATCGCTTCGGCAGCGCATCCGGCGAAACAGTGGAACAGCACAGCGCGCTCGCCCACGCGAACGGAAAGGCTTGCCTTGCTATCGGAATGGGCCGGGCATCGGCACATGGCAAAGTCGCCCGTCCATCGGCCGCCAAGCTGGCGAACAATTCGGTCGGCCTGTTCCTCAATCGTGGCGATATGCCGCCGGGCCATTTAAGACACCTCCGTTGAAGCGCATCGTCATGCTATCGCTATGCGATACAGGACACCAGCGAAAACCATATAAATCGCTTGTAGGGTAATAATGGAATTAGAACTACTACTGGAACGGGAACTTACGACGCATCGCCCTCCGGGCGGGACGATCACAGACGTTCATGTCTGCCAGCACGACTCCGGCAAGTGGCATATCAATATCCGTGTGAGCTGGCGTGGAACTGCGATGTTCCATATCGGCCTATACGACAAGAAGCGCATCCGCCTGTATAAAAAGGCATCTTCAGCCATACGCCACATTATTCTGGGTTATGGTTACGAGGGCGTTATCAGTTTGCACCCCTATCCAGGCATGAGGGACGAAACGACATTTTAGCGGGGTAAGTCGTTCGCAATAGCAGGAACGCATGTCGCTTTGGGGGTAGCCTTCGCGGTTTTCTTAACATAGCCTGTCTTCACAACTGGAGTGAAAACATGGCAAATCGCTTATGTTCATTCCCGGTGTGCGTCGCGCAAAATGCCGCGTTGATCGCATCGGTTTTGGCCCGAACCGCCGATATTGCCATTGTTGCCGCTCATGGAATGACGGCGCTTTTGCCTTATGTCCCGGACACGGAAGGCTGCGGGCGGTGACACTGCCCGCCGCAGTCGTCATGGGCCTCGCCGCGCAATGCGCGCCGAATGTGGCTCCAGAGACAATCGCGGCGATCGTGAAAACTGAAAGCCAGGGCCATGAGCTGGCGATCAACGTCAACGGATTGACCCATAAGATCACCCAGCCAACCACACTGGCGCAGGCGATCAGGATCTCGCGCACCTATGTCGCCAAAGGCTATTCCGTCGATCTTGGCTTGGGACAGATCAACTCCCGAAACATGAAGGCCCTCGGACTGACATGGGAGACGGTGTTCGAACCCTGCACGAACATCGCCGCTGCCGGGGCGGTTCTCGCCGGAAATTATCGTCAGGTCAGAAACGGCCTGCATCCGCAACGCGCGCTGCGCATCGCCCTCTCCATGTACAATACCGGATCGCAGTCGCGTGGCTTTGCCAATGGTTATGTGGGGCGAGTGGTCGGCAATGCTGGCTTCGCCACCGACGCCCAGCCTGCGGCGGTCCCATCGACCGCAATTGCCAGCACGTCTGACACCGCAAACGCGGCGACGGTGCTGGCCGCCCTGGTCGAAGAAAATACGTCCGACACGGGGACGCCTCGCGCGGCCCCATCCCCCCCGCCGCCATCGTGGGACGTGTTCGCAAAGGCGGAATTTGAGCGAGCCACGCTCGCCGCAGAAGGAGACAACCGATGAACCTTGTGTCGCTCGGCGTGCCGACGCTTACCCTTCGATCCCGCGTCACCGCCCGCATCGACGCACTATCGCCGCGCCGTCGCAAGCTGGGGCGCGTCCTGTCGATGTTCGGTCTGGTGGCGCTGGCCTCGCTGCTCTCAGCCGAACCCGCGCTGGCGCAAACCAATCTCGAAAGTTTCGGCCAGTCCGTGTTGAACCTTCTCAGCAACGGCCTGCTGCGTACCGTCGCCATTCTCGCGATCATCGCCGCAGGCTTTGGCTGGCTGACGGGCCGCGTCAACACCGGCGCTCTCGTCACCGTCATCATCGGTATCGCCCTGATCTTTTCCGCGCCGTGGATCGTCGACCAGCTCAATGCCGGCTGATCTTTGCAAGGCGGGGCGAGGGCCGCCCCGCCCTCACCGCACAAAGCGGAAGGTTCGAACATGGATGAAGATCGGGAAATCATGGCGCGCAATCCGCTGTTCCTGGCGGTCACGCGTCCTGCGCTTTTCGCCGGTATCCCGATCGAAGCGGCCGTGGTCATCCTATTGTCATCGGTGATCGTGCTGATCGGTTTCAACAACCCCGTATATGCAGCGGTTATCGCAGCGGTGATGTTCGGCATTTCGCGGCTGATCGTGCGCCATGACGTGAATGCCTTTCGCCTTATTTTCCTGTGGGGGCGCACCAAGGCGGCAAACCGTAACCGGGCTTTCTGGGGAGGCTCCAGCTATACTCCGCTGCCCCTCAAGGGCATCAAGCGCAAAGGGTTCGGTCGCAATGGCTAAGCCCAACCGCCTGTCCGACCAGGTGCCGATGAAGGTCGCCCTCAAGGAGGTGCTGCCGACCAAATTCCTGCCTTACGCCCGCCATGTGACCGACGAGGTCGTGGCGCTGGATTCCGGTGCGATCATGCTGTCGTTCGAGTTGCAGGGCCGTGCATTCGAGACAGCCGATGTGCGTGATCTCAATGACTGGCACGCCAAGCTCAATGGCATGCTGCGCAACCTGCACGACGATCGCCTGTCGATCTGGACGCATCTCGTGCGTGCGCGCGTCGAGCAATATCCTGGCGGCAATTTCCGGTCGCGGTTCGCGCGCGACCTCGATGCCGCCTACTTCGCGCGGATGAACAAGGAGCGGATGTTCATCAACCGCTTCTTCGTGACGCTGGTGCTGCGTCCCGCGATCCATGGCGCCGACAAGCTGGTCCAGCTCTTCAAGAGCAAGGCCCGAGCTGGCGCGGAAGCGGACGCCATCGATGCCGATCTCCTCGAAGCTCTGGAGGACAAGGCCCGTGATTTTGAAAAGCTGATGGACCGCTGCGCCCCGCGCCGATTAGCGATCTACGGGCACAATGGCCTGAAATTTTCCGAGACGATGGAAGTCGCGGAAATGGTGATGACCGGGAGGCATCGCCGCGTTCCTATAATTCGCGGGCACCTCGGCAGCGCACTGTATCGTCAACGGGTGATCTTCGGCGGTGAGACGGTCGAGGTTCGCGATGCCGATCGCAGCGCGTTCGGGGGCATCTTCGGCATTCGGGAATATCCGGCGTTCACGACGCCGCGCCAGTTCGAATCCTTGCTCGCGGTCGATTTCGGCTTCGTGCTCACCCAATCCTTCACCTTCCTCGGACGCGCTGCGGCTTCTGAGCGGTTCCGCCTGCGGCAAAAGCAGATGGAGAATGCCGACGATCGCGCCGTCAGCCAGATGCTCGATCTCGAAGATGCGGCCGACGATCTGATGTCCAACCGCTTCGTCCTGGGCGACCACCATTTCACGCTCGCGGTCTATTCCGACAGCCTGAAGGGACTGCGCGACAATATGTCGATCGCGCGCGCAGCGCTGGCCGACACCGGAATGGTCGCTGCCCGCGAGGGCGCTGCGCTCGAAGCGGCCTATTGGAGCCAGCTCGTCGGCAATTTCCAATGGCGGGCGAGGCCAGCGCCTATCACGTCGCTCAATTTCGCGGCGTTCTCGCCCTTCCACACATACCCTGCCGGCCTTGCCATCGGCAATCATTGGGGCGACGCCATCGCGCTGATGAAGACGAGTGCCCGAAGCCCGTATTTCTTCAGCTTCCACAAGCGCGACCTGGGCCATACGCTGGTTATCGGACCTTCCGGCGGCGGCAAGACCGTCATCGTCAACTTCCTGATGGCGCAGGCCGAAAAGACAGGCGCGCGCCAGATTTTTATCGACAAGGACCGCGGCGCACAGATTTTCGTGCTGGCTTCGGGCGGTACCTATCTCGCTTTGGGGAATGGCACGCCCACAGGCTTTGCCCCTCTCAAGGCGCTGGAAAATACTGCGGAGGATCGTGCCTGGCTGTCGCTCTTCGTGCGCCAGCTCGTCCGCACCGATAGCCGCCCAATCTCGGTTCAGGAAGAACGGATGATCGACGAGGGCATTGCTGCAGTGATGCGGCTGCCACGTGATGACCGTTCGCTAGACGCCCTGCGCTCGATGCTGGGCATGTCGGATGCAGGCGGCATCGGCGCCCGTCTGGAGAAATGGACATCGCGCGGCTCGATGGGGTGGGTGTTCGACAATCCGGCTGACGAAATGACGCTGGATACCCGCTTCATCGGTTTCGACATGACGGATTTCCTCGACAATGGCGAGATCCGAGCGCCGGTGATGCTGTACCTGTTCCACCGGATCGACAAGCTGCTGACCGGTGAGCGTACTATCATCGCGGTCGACGAATTTTGGAAGGCGCTGGGCGACGAGGCTTTTCGCAGCTTCGCGCAGGACGGTTTGAAGACCTACCGCAAGCGCAACGCGCTGATGGTGTTCGCCACGCAGTCGCCGGCGGATGCTCTCAAAAGCGACATCGCCCATTCGATCCTAGAGCAGGTCGCGACCCAGGTGATGCTCCCCAACCCCAAAGGCGCGCGCCGTGACTATGTTGACGGCTTCTCGCTGACCGATGCCGAATACCAACTGATCCGCGAGGAGCTTTCGCCGGAATCCCGCAAGTTTCTGGTGAAGCAGGGTCATGACAGCGTGGTGGTCGAACTGGATCTGACCGGCCTCGACGATGAGCTGGCCGTCCTGTCGGGACGGACGGAAACCACCTCCATCGCCGTCGAAGCGGCTTCCGAATTTGGGCCGGACCCGGCGACCTGGCTCCCGATCTTCCACCAACGTCGTCGTCCAAGCTGAAGGAGTAATGGCATGCGTCGCTTGAAAGCTGTTTCCATCGCGCTGGCAGGGTCAGCGCTCCTGTGTGCCGGGGCGGCACAAGCCCAACTCGGCACTGGCATCGTGTTCGATCCCCGCGCCTTCGCGCAGCAGATCAAACAACTGGAACAGGCGAGGCAGGCCATTGTCCAGGGAAAGCAGCAGATTGAGCAGGCGCAGTCGCTGTATCGCGACCTCAACAAGGAGACTGACATCAGCAATGTCGCCAACCAACTCAAGAGCGACATGCTGCGCACCAGTGACGTGTCCTCGTCCAGCCTGGACGGCTACACGAGCGGCAACGTCGATGTGGTCGGCGGTCTGCGCGGCAAGGCGAACGACGTCTATCAGGATCTCATAGGTCGGTCGTCGCAAGCGGCCACAGAGAGCGAGCGTGCCGCATACGAACAGGGCGCGCGCGAGGCGGCCGTCTCTACCGGCCTTGCCAGCAACGTCGGCGATGCGGTGACAAGCCGCCGCGAGGGTCTTGAAGAGCTGCGGGGACGTCTCGGCAATGCCACTTCTGCTGCGGAGCGGGCCGATATGTCCGCCCGCCTCCAGCTCGAGCAGGCGCAGATGATGAATGACCAGATGGCGTTGCAGGCGGTTGAGCTTCAGCGCCGTGCGAAAGCTGAGGCGGACTATCAGCGATACGTCGCCCTTCAGCAGTCAGATCGGGCGAGCTTCAAGGCGGGCATGGGACTAGATTGATGACCCCCACACTGCAAAAATACATTGCCGTCGCCTTAGCTCTCACGTTCATCAGTGGTTGCTCCCCGTCTGAAAAAAATCAGACCGGCGATGGCCTAAGATCGGACATGCAGCTTCGCGATGTGGCGTTCTACACGGAAAATCAGCCTCAGCGCCAAGAGATGGAAGCAGTCTGTGCGGACTGGAAATCATCACAGCGTCCGCCTGCTAGTTGGCCTTCAATCGTCGTGTCTACCTGCAACAACGTCGATACCGCCAACGAGCTGCTGAGATCCCGGAAGGACCGCGACGAATTTAAGAAGGGCATGGGTGTGTGATGCCATCGCCCGGCTCACGATCAAGCAAGGGGTAGGACAGTGGGAAACCTCTTCCAGACCATGTTTGCCTATCTCAATGACGCTTTGGCCGGTGTAATCTCAGCCTACGCTGGCGTCGTGAGCTGGATTTCAGGCCCTCTTCGCGTGGGCGTGACCATCTATATAATCCTTCTCGGCATCGCGATCCTTCGCGGAGCAGTTGAATATCCATTCCGCGAATTTGTATTTCGCGGAATGAAACTGGCTGCGCTCGTGTTCGCGGTGACAACGCTCTACGGAGCGTCTGTCAGTCTCTTTACGATGGACGGCCTACCTCGTGATGTAGCGACTGCGGTAGGCGGGCCAAGCGTCACCGGACTAGGCGATTTCTTCGACCAAATTGTGAGAGGCGCATCGAATACGGTGGTGAAAATCACCGAAATTCAAGATGCTCGGACCGCCGCCGCTGGTAAAAACCTAGTAGGTTTGCCGAACAATATCGTCGAGATATTTTTCACTGGTATCTACTGCCTAATCCTGATGGTCTTAGCCATTCTATCAGCGGCTTTGGGTTTCACCATCTGCGCCTTTTCGCTTTTTTCATTAGCGTTACTTGCCGTTGTTGGCCCCATTTTCGTCGCGGCATTGCTCTTTGAGTCAACACGGTCTTTCTTCTTTTCGTGGCTGGGCTCAGTTATCAATTATGTGATGCTGGTCGCATTTGCGCTGCTGCTGACAATCTTCATTCGCAACACCGGCGAAGATTTCATGGGTCAAGCCTTCACCGGAGACACCAACATTCCGGTCATCGCGATCCGGGCCATCGCCTTTTACGTGTTGGGGTTCTTCTTCTTCCTACAAATTCCGGGGCTCGCCGCTGGCTTGGGTGGAGGCGGCGCGTCCCTCGCGACACAGTTCGCGAACGCTGCAACCGGCAACGTCGCGCCCATACTGGGCCGCGCCATGTCGAATGCGCCTTCGACCGCTGCGGCGCGCGCATGGCGCACCGCTCGCCGTGGCGTGGGCGGAAACCGCGCCACTGGCGGCACTCTCAGTCGTACCAACTAGCCCGGAGAGATGGAATGACGATCAGATCAGCCATTGCCGTCCTTGCTCTCGTGTCGCTCGCGCCATCAACGCCTGCGGCCGCCGCAAAGGACGAGAAACTGGCGCGCTGCAACGGCAAGCAAAAGCGCCCAGCAAACCCATATGGCACTGTGCTGCCGACCGTGCCTGATCGATCCGCCGCGACAACAACAAGCAGAACTGTGCCACGTGGCACACCCGATGGGCAGGCCACCCCGAACGCATCAGCGCCTCCTGTGACCAATCTATTCCCGTCTGACGCGCACTCTACTGCGCCCCAAGCAACCGACACATCTCATGCCGAGAAGGTGCCGGCGATCGGCGCAGCTTTGACTTCCTCACCTGCCGGGATGGCGCGTCCTCCCAGATTTGCGAGTTGCTGATATGGCGATCGGCGTAAGAGACCAGGACGAAGACCTGAAGGCATATTTCGCGGAAGCGGAAAGCTGGGATCGGGATCGGTTCGTCGCAGCTGCGCGATCACGCCGATTGGCATGGATCGTCGCTGGGATCGCATCGACGCTGGCAGTCGTCAGCATCGGGTCGGTCATGGCGTTATCGCCGCTGAAAACCGTCGTGCCCTATGTCGTCACGGTCGATCGATCGACGGGAGCCACCAACGTCACGCAGGAGCTGCGCGGCGATAAGACCATCACCTATGACGAAGCGGTCCGCAAATATTTCCTCGCCGACTATGTGCGCAATCGCGAGGGGTGGATTCCACAGGCTCGCGAAGAATTTTTCCGCAAGGTGCTCTCCCTTTCAAACCGCGAAGAGCAGACCCGTTGGACCACCTTCTACCGGAAAGACAACCCGGACTCCCCACAAAATCAGTTTACTGCCAATGATGCGGTGTTCGTGGCGATCCGGTCAGTCGCCTTCATCTCGCCGAATGTGGCGCAGGTCAGGTTCGTCAAGCGGCTTGAGCGGGATCAGCAGGTGATCGAGACGCCTGCGATCGCCACAATCACTTTCGATGTGCTGTCGAAGCCGGAAACGGAATCCGGTCGATATGCCAATCCGCTCGGGTTTCAGGTCCGATCCTACCGAGCCGATGCGGAGGTTCCGACACGATGAAACTCACGCATCATCTGGCCATCGCCGTTTTCACGCTCGCGGCGACGCCAGCTCTAGCCGAGCAGACGCCGCGCCCGCTCGGACCCGATGGCCGCATTAGAGAGGTCACCTACACCGATGGCAATGTTATCGCGATCCGGAGTGCCTTTCGTACAGCAACACAAATCGAGTTCGCCCCTGGCGAGGTTATCAAGTTCGTCGCCATGGGCGACACGGTATCTTGGGAAGTGGCGCCAGCGGAAAATTCGCTCTTCGTCAAACCACGCGAGCGCGCCGGGGCAACGAACCTGATCGTCGTCACCGACTTCCAGGGTACAAAGCGCAATTATACGTTCGAGCTGTCCGCCGTTGCAGGCGCGCGGTCCGCAGGGACATTCTTCAAGGTTCGCCTTCGCTATCCAGAATTTGAAGCGCAGCAAGCCCGCCTCGCGGCACAGCGCGCGCGGCTTGCCGAAGCGCTCGCCATGCAAAACGGGGCGATCAAGACGGCACTGGATATTGGCGTGCTCGAAGGGAAGCGAAACCTTGCCTATCAGGTACAGGGTGCCTCCGACCTACAGCCCTCCGAGATCACCGATAATGGGCAATTCACGGTCCTGCGCTTCCCCAACCAGCGTGAGATACCTGCCGTCTTCACCGTCAACCCCGACGGCAGCGAGGCAACAGCCCCCTTCGATGTGAGAGACGAGTTCGTCGTGATCCACGGCGTCTACAAGGAGATGCGCCTGCGCCGAGGCAAGGTTGTCCTGTGCATCTACAACGATAATCCCAGCTTCTACGGCCGCGATCCGAAGACGGACACAGCCTCTGAAGTGGTCGAGCGCACGACGGAGAACTGAAATGTCGGATAAGCGATTTGACGTCGATGCAACGCCTGACGTGAGCGAGATCGACCGCACACCGGCAGCCGACCGGCCCAACAAGATTCCGTCCCTCCACGCCGTCCAGTGGGACAACAAGAAGATGATCGTCGGCGCCGCGCTTGGTGGTGCCGCCATCTTCACGATCCTTACCCTCGTCACAGGCTCGGGAGGCAGCAAGCAGGTCATGGAGGCGAAGCGCAAAGCGCCACCGCCAGCGGTAGAGGCCCCCTACGACCCAAACACGGTTATTGCCCCCACACTCGCTACGGCTCCACGAGACCCCAATGCGCCTGTCGTGCTTGCCGGTGAGCAGGTGCCCGCGATCGGCCCGGATGGTCAGCCAATCACGCCTTATGGTGCAGGAGGGCAGCAACAAAGCAGGCAGGCCAGTGAAGCGGAGCGGCGAGCAAATGAAGCCCGGCAGCTAAATGATAGTGCCCGACGTTCATCCCTGGTCGCATATAACGGAAGTCAGAGCCTAGGCCTCCCTGTGGGAGATGGGGCGAGCAGCGCAGGGGGACCACCGGCTGACGCCGGAACTAGCCAATCCCCCGCGACAAAACTCGACGGTCTGAAACAGACGTCCGCGATCGGCACCGCTTCAGCCCGGATGATTGGGGATCGCAACTATCTCGTTACTGCCGGCGCAATCCTCCCCTGCACGCTGCAAACCGCCATGGACAGTACCGTGCCAGGATATACGACCTGCATCATTCCCCGCGATATCTACTCCGACAACGGCAGAGTCGTCCTGCTAGAAAAGGGAACCCGTGTTTTCGGGGAATATCAAGGTGGCCTGCAACGGGGGCAGAACCGGCTATTCGCTATGTGGACGCGCGCGGTCACGCCGCGCGGCGTCGCGATCGACATCGGTTCCCCAGCCTCGGACACGCTCGGCCGCGCTGGCGTCACCGGCAAGATCGACCGCTTCTTCTGGCAGCGCTTCGGTGCAGCAATGCTCTTTAGCGTGCTTGATGCAGGCGGCCAGATCGCCGGTCAGGCTGTCAGCCCGGCAGGCTCGACGGTGTTTCGCACCCCAGGAGATACTACATCGCAAGTGTTGCAGGACACGCAGCAGATCCGCCCTATTGTCAGGGTGAACCAAGGAACCGAACTGGCCATTACCGTCGCCAAGGATTTCGACTTTTCGCAGGTCTATGGACTGGCCCTGAAATGAGTACCGTGGCGTTTCGCAACACGGCGGTCCTCGATCATGCTGTACGCCCGTTGCGCCGCTACCTCGATGATGCCGATGTCACAGAAGTCGTCATTAACGAACCTGAGATCATCGGTATCGAGCGGCGCGGTGGATGGACTTGGGAGCGCGAGGAAGCCCTTACGCTGGACTCGCTCAACCAGCTCGCAACCGCCGCTGCAGCCTACACATCGCAGGACGTTTCCCGCGAGACACCGATCTGTTCGACGATGTTCCCGACCGGCGAGCGCGTGCAGCTTGTCCTTCCGCCGGTGGTCCCTGACGGGACCGTTTCCATTACGGTCCGCAAGCCATCGACGAAAACGCTTTCGATGCAGGATTTCGAGGCCCGCGGCCTGTTCGCGGAAACGAAAGTCGCGACCAAGCGCGTGAGCACAATGGAAGAGCGCCTTCAGGGCCTGCTCCACGCGGGGCGCCATGTGGAATTTTTCGAGCTGGCGGTGCGAAGCCGGCTCAATATTCTGATTTCGGGTGCGACGGGATCGGGCAAGACGACCTTCTCCAAGGGGCTGATCCAACTCATCCCCGAGAATGAGCGGCTTCTGACGATCGAGGATACACGCGAGCTGGTCGTGCCTCACAAGAACGTCGTCCATATGGTTTACAGCAAGGATGGCACCGGCACTGCCAAGGTGACGGCCAAGGAACTGCTCGAAAGCGCGCTGCGCATGAGGCCTGACCGCATCCTACTGCAGGAGCTGCGCGACGGCACCGCCTTCTTCTATCTGCGCAACGTGAACAGCGGTCATCCGGGATCGATCACCACAATCCATGCGGATTCCGCCGAGTTGGCATTCGAGCAACTGACGCTGCTGGTGAAAGAAAGCGAAGGCGGCGCTGACCTCGCTCGCGATGACATCCGTTCGCTCTTGAAAATCCTTGTCGATGTCGTCGTGCAGATGAAGAAGGTCGATGGTGAGTTTCGGATGACCGAGATCTATTATGATCCGGCAGCGCGCCATGCCGCCTAAGAAGAGCACAATCCTAGCTGCGGGCATCCCAGTCGCGCTCGTCTTGGCCTTCGCAATCGCATCGGTCGTGGCCTGGCTCTTTCTCGATTTGCCGAGCGCAAAATTCGACCCTTTCAAGATGCCGGCATTCTTCTGGTATTACCGGCATGATCCCGTGGTGCTGAAAGCCCTTGGGGCCGGGATGACCGTAGGCCTGGTGCTGGCCGGGATCATGCTGTGGTGGATCGCCAAGCGGGAACCACCGCTGCATGGCGCTGCCCGCTTCGCGAAAGAGCGCGAAATCCGTCACGCAGGCTTTCGCGCGGGCAAAGGGATCGTCCTCGGGATGCGCGGGCGAAAATTTTTATTTTTTGGCGGACGCAAGTTTTTGACCTTCGGCGGAAGCGAGCATGTGATCGTCGAAGCCCCTACCCGATCCGGCAAGGGTGTCGGGATTGTCATCCCTAATCTGCTGTCATGGCAAGATTCTGTGGTGGTCCTCGACGTGAAGCGCGAGAATTGGGATGCGACCGCAGGCTTCAGGCAAAAGCACGGCCAAGCCGTGTTCCTGTTCAACCCTACCGACCCAGAGGGCCGGACGGCGCATTATAATCCGCTGGGCTATATCAATCGCGGCGATCCCGATCAGGTCGTGATCGAACTTCAGAAGATTGCGACGATGCTCTTCGTTCCGCCTGAGCGCGGCGAACCGTTCTGGACGGATTCTGCGCGGACGGCTTTCGTAGGCGTCGGGGCCTATCTCGCAGTTGCCGATCAGCCCTTCACGATCGGCGCGATCTACCGACTGATGACCACAGGCGACACGCGCGGCTTTTTTCGCCGTGTGCTGGAAGACCGGTCGCTTTCGCTATCGCAGGGATGCCGGAACGCGTTGGCGGATTTCACCTCTGGCGCTGACAACACCTTTGCCGGCATTGTGCAGACCGTCACGTCGAAGCTGAGCTTATGGCTCAATCCCCGCGTGGACGCCGCAACAGGCGAATGCGATTTTGATCTGCGCGCGCTGCGGTCCAGGCCCATGTCGATCTATCTCGGCGTGTCGCCCGACGAACTGGATCGCGTAGCGCCGCTCTATAATCTCCTGTTCCAGCAGCTTGTCGACCTAAATGTCCGCGCGCTGCCTGACGAAGATACGCCGCTACAGGTTCTCGTCATTCTCGACGAATTTGCGCGCATCGGGCGCGCCCAAGTCATCGCTAGCGCCTTCTCCTATGTTGCTGGCTACGGCATCCGCCTCCTTCCAGTGATCCAGTCTCGGTCTCAGCTCCGCGCCGTCTATGGCGAGCATGTCGCCAATGAAATCGTCGCCAATTGCGGGGTCGAGGTCGCCTTCACGCCCAAGGAATTGCGGGTCGCCAACGAGTTGTCGGAACGGATCGGCTATGTCGGTCAGGAAGCCGTCACAAAATCCCTGACCATTCATGGCATTCTGGCCAACCGCTCAAAATCGATGTCGGACCAGCGCCGCGCCCTGCTGTTGCCGCAAGAGCTTATGCAATTTTCGCCGGACGAATTGCTCCTGCTGCGCGGAGGGATTCCCCCAATCCACGGCGACAAGATCCGCTTCTACGCCGATGCGCTGTTTCGCAGCCGCGTCCTTCCAGCGCCAGATGTCGCCATGATTCCTCGCGTCGTTCATGACGACGAAGAGCTGCCCGGCTGCGTCGAACCGTCGTTCGACCAACTCACAGATCCCGATCCGATGGAGTTCGCCATGGACTGTATCGTCATCCAAGACCTTCCCAACATGCTGCTCGATGTCGCGGCAGAACAACGTGGAACCGACCTTGTAGGTGTGATCGAACAGGAGCGATAACATGGTGGACAAGCCCAAGAACATCGAAGCCGAAGGTGATCGTCGCAAACGCCCCATGGAAATACCGGCTGAACTGGAAAGCCGGTTTCTGCGCGTTGGCGACAAGCTCTACCGCAGCGCCCATGACAAGGAGCCTGTGGCCACCATCGCCGCCGACCGCATCAAGGCCAAGGACCAAACCGCGCTTCCCGATCTCATCAAGCTTGCCAAGGAGAACGGGTGGACATCACTGAAGATAAGCGGCGACGCAGAGTTCAAACGCGCCGCATACCTCGCTGCATCGGCGCAGGGGCTGAAGATCGACGACTATCAGCCCGATGCAAAAACAAAGGCAGCAGCGGAACGTGAGCAGGCCCGTCAGGCAGGTGTGCCTACCGCGAAGGAACAGCCTTCACGCAGCGCCAACCAATCTCGCGACAACAAGGAGCAAACCGATCCGCGCAGCGATCTAGCCGAGCGCTTCCGTCGCCAATCTGACGTCCAGAACGCTAAAGATCCCGAGTTGCGCAAAGCCCAAAGCCATGTTGCTCTTGCAATGGTGGTGGCCGCCGAACGCTTCCCGGACGCCCCTGCCAGGCAGCGCGAGTTTGTCTCGGAGCGGAAAGAGGAAGTCGCGGCGCGGATCGGCCGCGGCGAGACGATCACCGGCATTGAGGTCAAGCAAAGGCAGGAGCAGCGAGTGAGGGAAATGGAACAGGATCAAATCCTACAAAAATCACGATCTATTGCCGGTCGCTGATCCCTGATGGTGTGCCACATGGCACACCCCTACGAAGAAGTCTCGGAGCATCACGTTTCGGCGGTAGCGACCGCAATGCGTCGTTCAGCCCATTGGAGGCGGATGGTTGTTTTTGCCAAATCCGCCACTTCGCCAGCGCTGGAGTTTTCATCTGCCTCTTTGTGCGGGCCAGAAGTCAAACGAACAGGCCAGCGCGTCCGATGCTTTTGTTCTTCGTGAACTGATAATTCGCATACGGCATCACTACGTCTTGATCGGACTTATGGTTCTCGATCACGATGAACTGGGCTTGGTCGGCAATGCCCTGAAGATAGCTGTAAAAATGCGTAGCCACATCGGCTTTGCGCAATTCCAATTCGTCGTCGGTGAGGTTCTCGAAGCGGTCCTCCTCGGCAGGACGGTAAGCAAAAAGCGGTGAATCCAAGATGACAAATCCCGGATGTGGTCGCCCTTTCTCAATGCAAAAAACAAGCACGCCGACTTTGAAGGCGGCGTGCAGCAGCGCTCGAACACCTGCTCCATTGTCGCGGCGGCGCTTGCCATCGACGACGATATCCTGGTCGCCCCTTTCGAAATGGACTGCATCTGCGCCGGGATAGTTCCACGCCTTCAAGACCTGCTTCACCACGGTCGAGAGTTCATGCGCTTCGCTATTGGAGAGATTGAGATTGACGTCGATGCCTTCGGCGCGCTGTCGAGCCTGTACGGTCGTCGCCTTGATGCGCCCGATTTGAATCTCCAGCTCGGAGACTCGGCGGCGGTTGGCCAAGTCGGAATCAAGCTTATCGCACCGGACGCTCGCGCTGAGGAAGATGGATCGAGCCGAGACCTCGCTCGCCGCAGCCTGGGTCCGTGCGAGACGTGCTTTGTCGAGACGCTCAGTTGTTCTGGTAATGAGCCGCTCCACTTCTAGGATCTCGGCGTCGGCATCGGCAAGCGCCGAGGCGAGTTCACGGGCCTCGGCACGGATTTTCTCAATTTCAAGTTCAACGGCGTAGCGCTGCTCTTCAATCCCGCCAAGACCATGGTCATGCTTTTGATGGTCGGGGGAAGCTCCGCACAGCGGGCAGTTGATCGTGGCGAACCGTTGTAGAAGGAACCCACCTTCCTCCAGACCCTCAAGGCGATCCATGTCGGACGTGTAGACGCGAGCGAGTTCATTGAACCGCACCTTCAGCGCATTCAGCTCCGAACTCCGTGCCTGATAGTCTTGAATGTCATCAATTAGGTTGCGCTCTTCAAGCGTTAGCGCATCTAGATTGTTCTGGCGCTCCTCCACCACGTCAAGAAGGTCGGCCTTCTCCCGCTCGGCGGCTTCGAGATCAGCAACGACCGTCCTTGTCTCGACGGTATCGTCGATCACCTTTCGCAACTGCTCAGCCATCTGGGAAAGAAGTTCGATCTGTCCCTCTTTCGCTGCCTTGAGCTGATCGCCTGACCGCACTTGGGCAATCGACGAACCATCGACGCCGGTAAGCAGAAACTTGAGCAGCCCCTTATCTTCCGCGGTTGCCGTGGTGTTGTGCGCGAGAAGCGAGCTTTTTTCATCGATCATCCTCGTCTCATCGACGAGAAGGTAACGCATGACGACGCGGAGCGAGAACGGCGCCTTTTCAGCCCGCTCATTCCTCAAAAGCTGCGCCTCACGATAACCGACGCTAGAGAGTAGAAAGCGCGATACGTTAGGTGAACCGACGTGCTTGCGGGAAAAAACCTCATATGCTGGCGAGCCCTCGTCGACGGACTGGAGATGTCCTTCGGCCTTGTAGATGTCGCCTCCCAGCGCGGATGCCCGCAGCGTCACTTTCTGATCGTTGGGTAGTGTGAGCCACAGGAGATAGTTGTCCATTCCCTTGCCCTCGGGAGGCAGGGTAGGAAGTTCTCCCCCTAGGACAAAATCGATCGACTTGCGCACGAACGACTTGCCAGTGTTCGAAGCACCCCAGATGATATTCACGCCAGTCTTAAATTTAATGGAAACTGGTTCGCGCTCTGGCCCAGTGAACATCAGTTGGTCGATGACGATCCGCCGCCGATCAGACATCATCGGCAACCTTGCCAACGATCTCGTGAGACCAGCGCTCTAGGCCGTCCTTCAGACCCGAAATGAAGGCGTCGACCCCTTTAGCGGCGGCTTCCGCGGCCAGCCATTCAGCTGCTTTAGCTAAGCGCGTGTTGTAAGGGCTTCCGAACAGATCAATCATTGCTGTTGCCATTTCGTGAGCCCGAAAGGCGATGCCGCTCTCCGTGATGACCTGTTCGATCAACGATGCGCGGGTCATCAGAAGCAAGCCTTCTTCGACCAAATGGCGCCTCACGAAAAACTCACCGGCACGAGCAGTGATCTCTGGGTGAAGGCTCTGCGGACCGCCCGCGTCGCCTGTGTGAACGACATAATAGTCCAACAGCGACATTGTCGCGACGTCGAAGGATTCAGGCGCGAAGGCGTCTAGAATTAGCAGTGCCCGTACGCCGGCTTCGAGCGGCGTGTTGAATAGTTGCGGCTGAGCAATTGGGAGACTCAAGCCCATGGCATGCGTCCGACATTAGCGAAGTGATGGCACGCCCCCTGCTTGACGCTGGGTGTAACGCGATTGTGCCTTCCAAGCGCACCGGTAACCTGGGCGGTCGACGCTGCTCCCATGATCTGCGTAAGCCGCTCGTAAAGCGACGCCTTATCCAGCGCGTGGTAGCGATCAATCACGCTCTCGTGCACGTCCTCGTCCACATTATCGATCTGGCTGGCGGGAAGATTGTCGCGAAAATGACGGCGAAATGCTTGGCGCTCGAGGTATCGACGACGAGCGTTGATGATCTGTGAGCCGTAGGTGACGTTGGCGACGACGTCCGCATAGCTTGTGAAGGGCGTCCCCCCAGCGGCGGCGAACACCGCCACGAGTTGGGTCACATAAGCGAACTCCTCATCAGTGATTTCGGTCGGCACTTCGTCCAAAGCAAATCGCGGTGCCTCGCCTGGATCAATATCGAGATGCTCGTGCAGGACGGCCCGCATCTGTGGCTTCTCCACCAATTCGCCCGCCTTCCAGAGTTCAACCTTCTCGAATGGGTAGGCTCGGACCGCCGCTTCCAGAGCTGAGGTTAGCGGGATTGGCGTGGTCGATATTCCATTGAGGCAGTAGGCGCTCCAATTATCGATCAAGAAGGCGGCGATGAGCGACGGTCGGTCGATCACCTTCTTTACGTCCCGAACCGCCGAATTGGGGCAGATGAAAATGTAGCTGGTCGGCAGCGTGAATTCGCCTTGATCCGCATAGTGGAACATTTTGCCGAGTTCGGTGATGAACTCGGCCTTGCTGAGGGGCGCCTTCAGATGCTTGCACTGATAATTATGCCATTCGCCGTCATACCGGCGGCTCGATAGAAAGCCGACCGCGTCACGACCCATATCGGCCGACGCAGTAGGACGCTCAAATCCGACGTAGGTGTCCGCAAGCTTCGCGAGCCACTTTTTGATGAGATCTTCAAGTTCGCTGTGCGATAGATTTAGGATCAGCCGATCTTCATTGAATGCCATCGTGCGCCATTTCCCCCTCCGCACTAGCCAGAGAACTGACCGAAATTCCTTTCTTGATCAAACCTTTTCGGTCCTAATATTTCGACCGACGGTTCAAAAATAGCTATTTTGGTCGCTCTCCAAAGCCATCAGGCGCTGACGGCCTAGTTACGGTATCTGCCAGAACCCTCTACGCAGATTTACGAGCAGCCAGTTTTAGCGAAACCGGTCGCTCCAAGTGCCGCTTTAACCTTATCGCCGCCTAGTTGGCGGTGGAACTGTGCCACGTGGCACACCCGGATCGGGGGCGTGACCCCACCCATGCTCTTGTTCAGGTCTGATGCGGCGCTCCGCATCCCGCAAAACCTTGTCGGGCACCGTCTCTATTTCAGCGCGATCGCGAAGGAACTGCCGCACCTCGCGCGCGAGTGAGCGATCCTCGTCCCTACCGCTCTGTTCAAGTCGATCCGCTGCGGCGCGATAGCGCGATTTAATGCCCTCCCACCTCGCGCGCGATTTGACAACAAACTCAGGCTGCTCCGCCTGGCCAAGCGCGATGAGCATCGCTTCTCGGGCTTGCCGCATATCCACATCGGTCGGCTGCCGGGAAACTCCTTTGCGAATGCGATCCCGGAGCTGGGTGAGCGCCATACTGGTGCCAGCCCTGCCCTGCCCGCGCGTGTAGCGAGGAGTCGCTTCCGCCTCGACTCCACGGCCGCGCAACGCCTCGGCAAACCCCTCGCGAAAACGAAACAGGTCTTCCCGACGAGGATCGAACCGCTTGCGGTCAAAGCCTTCTGCCTGCACCGTCAGATGAACATGGGGACGCGGCGTATCGGTGTGCAACGCCATGAGATAATCATGATTGTCGCCAATGAGCCGTTCCGCAATTTCGCGCACGGCCTGCTTCACCGTCTCCGGGTCTGTCCCTGCCGGCATCGAAAACACCATGGAGACAGCGGACACAGTCGCGCCGCGTCGCCAAGCTAGAGCCTCAGACCATTGTTCGGCGATCTGACGCGCCTCGGTCTTGCTGGAAAGCAGCTCGCCGTCGCGAGTTTCGAGCGGGATTTCCCCCTTACGGCCGATATAGTCCAGATGGGCCGCCAAATGCTCGGCTCCCTTCTTTCGACCTGTAACCTTCACCAACACTTCCGGCGTGCGACGTACGACCCGCGCGAGCGTTGCCCTTGCCGAACGGTCCATTGCCCGCAGCGCGGGGGGGATAGAGGCAAGCCCCGTTCCCCTGACGAGATTGCCCGCATAACGAGCATTCGGATCGCTGACGAGGCGTGGACGGAAGCGAGGCTTCATCGCCTCCCACAGTTCTTCCTCATGCTCGCCAAAGGCCATCAGTCCGCGACCTTCCAGAAGCTGAGGTCGCCGCGCAGTGCATCACCTAATAAAGCCACTTGGTCGGCGATGTCCTCGCGCATATCAGCAATGCGCCGTAGCTCGCGATCGATCTGAAGACCGCTATCCGCCATCATGGCAGCGTTACCCGCCTTCATCGCTTGGTTGAGATTGCGGCCTATCCGCTGAAGCTGCATCCGAACCGGCGCCACCGCGTCGCGCAAACCATCATCGACCGACCCTTTCAAGCCAATATGACGACGGACCAGTGCCTTGATCCAACCGGCGCGATCTACCCCCCTCTCCGCTGCACGCTGATCGACGACAGCCGCTTCAGCGTCGGTGAACCGGAGAGAGACGCGATTGCCCGCGCCCTGCAAACGCGGCGCGATTTTCGGAGCATCGGCGACCTGCTTCATTGCCTGCTGCATTAGGCTGCGTAGGAGAGCGCTGCGCCCTCCCCTCCCCTCGGCGATGGCATCGAACGCCGCCAGAAGCTCTCGATCGATCCGCATCGTCAGCATCGCCGTATCGTTGGTGGGGGATGAAGAATGCTGCATCGAGATCATGGCACGAAGGGTAATGTAATACGAAAGACGCCGCAATACCTATCCTGCCATCAAACATCCCCCACTTGGAACGGCCTTCACGTGTGCCACGTGGCACACCATCAAGCTTAAAAGTCGGAATTTCGCGGAAAGGAAAAAATGAGCTTCGGTTAGGCGCGGACGACCGCCGAAGGCGGTAGCGCTTACCGCCAGCTTACAATGCGGGGAGCGTCTTCACCGTCGAAATGCAGCAATGCCTCAACGACGATCGCGCGCTGTCCCGCGATCTCGATGGTAGGGCGCTCCACTCGCTGCTTTGCTGGCTTCGACTTGCCGGAACGTATCGGAGCCGGGGAAGGGGCAGGCGCTTCTACTGTCAGGGGAGGGGCGCTCTCGATCGCGCGCTCGACTTCGGCGGTACGGATCTCGTCCGTCGAAAGAGGGGGATTTCCCTTCGACACGTCGGCGGTGCCGCGCTCGGTCTCAGCGGGTTCCAACTCGACATTGCCCAAATCAGGTTCGACCGGGGAGGGGACAGGAGAAGCCGTCTTCTTCGCGCCAATATCGCGCGCAAATCGCTCGCACGCCAGCACGGTCATATCTTCGACCGGCGTGTTCGCCACGAAGGCACGGGCCGCTGTATCATCCTTCTTCGCGGCCTGGGCCAGAGCGACCGCACTTCGCATCGAGATGTGGGAGAACAGCGCGCTGATATACTCGGGCGCTTTCGCAAGACCCTGATACCGAGTCAGCAGCGTGCGATTTCGTCCGGTCAGTCGCGCAAGTTCAGACAGGTTCCGCCCCTCGGCGGCCTGACCCGTCACGAACGCGATCATATCGGCGGTCGATAAATCCTCGCGCTGGTCGTTTTCGATGAACTGGTCGATGCGAACCTGCGATAGATCGTCGCTCTTGCTGACGATTGCGCGCACCTTGATTCCCAGCTTCTGGCAAGCGCGCCAGCGCCGCTCACCAAACAGGATGCGATAGCGACCTTCTTCGTCCTTGGGGGCTAGGGTGATCGGCTGAAGCTGACCGCGCTCGCTGATTGTCTCGGCCATCTCGTCGATGGTGATCTGATCGATCTCGCGACGCACATTGTTGGGATCGGGATAAATCTGCTCCGGCTCGATCAGCAGGACGCGATCAGCATCCGCCACCGCAGCCTTTTCCCCGAAGACGTCGAAATCGTCGAAATTCATTTTCCCTCGCTCCCGATCCGGGTCATGGCCTCTTCAAGGAAAGCACGCATAGGCGGCAACGAACTGCGCACATCCTTGCCGAACCGCCATACTGGAACATGCTCCTGAATAGCCTGGCTGTAATGCGCGCGCTCGGGCAGATAGTTGGTGAAGAGGTTCTTCCCGATCTTGCTCTTGAGCGCTTCAAGCATCTTCATTTGATGGCTGTCATTCGGCCGCACCCGGTTCGGCACCAGGCCAGCAACATGAATGGGTTTGGTGCGCCGTTGGTTCACTGTTGCGATCGAATCCGATACCTGCTTCGTCGCCGCAGGACCGAAAGGTCCAAGCTCAACCGGAACAATCAGATGGTCACAGATCAGCAGCGCCGCGAAGTTGATCCATGACCAGGACGGCGGCGTGTCGATGATGCAGAAATCGAAGTGCGGATTGAGCACCGGAAAATTCTTCCGCACATTGCTAAGTGCGGTCGGATATGAGGCATCATATTCGCCCCCCATTCGATTGGAATAAATCGCGAGCCGGGGCAGCTCGTCAGGAGCAGCATAGTCCGCTTCAAACAACGGCTTGCACGAACCCTGGCTTTCGAAATCGCTGAGCGCATCGGTGGCGTTGCACTGGCGGTCGAGGTCGAGCACGAGAACGCGATGTCCAGCGTCGGCCAAAAGCCAAGCTAGATGGCAGGCGATCGTGGTCTTGCCGGCGCCGCCCTTCTCGACATTAATTGCAATGGTCCGCACGCGTTAGAAGCCCCGATCCGAACGGTTGTTGGTCCAATGGTCATGACCCTGATAGTTGGCATCCGTTCGCGTATTGCGCCGGGCCTCTTCATCGGGT
>Ga0308159_1002166_pt1 | contig 23742 bp, 21 predicted proteins | sample PhyCR1_FD_201040 | JGI IMG/M metagenome (GOLD analysis project Ga0308159, IMG submission 201040) | Phyllosphere microbial communities from UC Gill Tract Community Farm, Albany, California, United States - DLSLC.R1 | ecosystem: Host-associated > Plants > Phyllosphere > Unclassified | place: USA...
GCGGGCGACAGGCTTTTGGACAGCGAGCCGATGTAGATGACGCGGCCGCTCGTGTCCAGGCTCTTGAGTGCCGGCATCGGTGCGCCGGCGTAGAGGTTCTCGGCCTCGTAGTCGTCCTCGATGATGACGAAGTCGTGCAGCTCGGCCTTGCGCAGCAGCCACTGTCGGCGCTCCAGGCTCAGCGTGCGCGTGGTCGGGCTCTGGTGCGAGGGCGTGACGAAGACGTAGTCGATGTCGGGCATGGCGTCGACCACTAGGCCCTCGTCGTCGACCGCGATGTTGACCATCTGCGGCCCGCGCACCGAGAAGGAATTGCGCGCGTGCGGATGGCCCGGCTCCTCGAAGCCGACGCGCGAGCCGCGGTCGAACAGCGCCTCCGCCAGCAGGTAGCAGGCGTGCTGCGAGCCCACGGTGATGAGGATCTCGTCGGCCAGGGCGAACACGCCGCGCTGCGGCAGCAGGCGCTGGCGGATCTGCTCGACCAGCGCCTCGACGTCGACCTTCTCGAAGTCGGGCGTCCACTGCGGCAGCTGCACGCGGCTCAGGCTGCGCACGCAGCACTCGCGGAAGTCGTCGGTGGGGAACAGCTCGGGGTCGTAGGTGCCGTAGACGAACTGGTAGGGGTAGTCGTGCCAGTGCTCGGGCTTGGCCAGCGTGGGCCGCTGCGTCTGCGAGCGCAGCACGCGGCGGCGCCAGTCGGGCGGCCGCTGGGTGGCCGGCGCGCTCGCGGTGCGGAAGGGATCGTCGGGCAGCACCGCGACGTCGGCGCGCGCAGGCGCGGCATTGGCCGCGACGAACACGCCGCGGCGCGGGCGCGCCTCCAGGAAGCCTTCTTCCACCAGCTGCTCGTAGGCCGCGGTGACGGTGTTGCGGCTCAGCGAGAGCGCCTGCGCCAGGTCGCGCGAGGAGGGCAGCGCCGTGCCGGGCCCCAGGCGTCCGTCGAGGATGGCCTGCACCACCACCGCGCGCAGGCGGACCTGGATCGGCAGCCCCGGATGTTCGGGCAGCTTGAACAGCCGCGCCCAGAGCGGCAACCCGGCGTCGGGGCGGTCGGGCGCGCTCATGCCTTGCCCCTGCGGGCGATGCGTGAATGCGCACACAGCCGGGGCGCGGTCCCGCTGTTGGTGCATGGCTGGCCACGTGTGGCTCGAACGATCGGGAGCATCTGGCTCTATGGGATTCGGAGGGGCGATTCCTAGACTGCCCTGCATCTTTCGCGCCACCACCGAATCGCCATGTCTTTCGCCGAACACCCCCCCGCCAGCGTCGAGATGCTGGCCGCCTTCTCCGACGCCTGGAACCGCCACGACCTGCCGGCCCTGATGTCCTTCATGCACGCCGACTGCGTGTTCGAGACCGCAGCCGGGCCGCTGGCCTGCGGCACGCGCCACGAAGGGCACGCGGCGGTTGCCGCGGCCTTCGAGTCGGCCTGGAAGAACTTCCCCGACGCCCAGTGGCGCAACGGCCGCCACTTCGTCGCCGGCGACCGCGGGGTCTCGGAATGGACCTTCACCGGCACCGCCACCGACGGCACGCGCAGCGAGTCGGACGGCGTGGACCTCTTCACCTTCAAGGACGGCAAGATCCTCGTCAAGAACGTGTTCCGCAAGAACCGGCCTGCGCTGCCGGCAGCCTGAGGAGCACATGATGGGCATCGCCACACCGCGCGAGATGTTCGCCGCCTACGACCCGGCCTACGACCCGCTGGTCTCCGACGGGCCGGGCCGCAACCGCGACTACGCACCCACGTGGTGGGCTGCCTCGGCCGGCCTGCCGCCGGACGACGACGGGCCGGTCACGCAGGACACGGACGCCGACGTGGTCATCATCGGTTCGGGCTTCACCGGCCTGGCCACCGCCCTCTTCCTGGCCCGGGAGCACGGCATCAAGGCCACGGTGCTCGAGGCCAACCGCGTGGCCTGGGGATGCACCAGCCGCAACGGCGGCCAGGGCCAGAACGCCAGCGGCCGGCTGTACCGCTCGCAGTGGATCGAACGCTGGGGCCTGGACGTGGCGAAGAAGCTCGACGCCGAGATCCGCTACGGCTTCCAGACCTTCACCGACCTGGTCGCCCAGGTGGACTGCGACGCCCAGCACGGCGGCCACCTCTTCGTCGCCCACCGCGAGAAGAAGATGGCGTTCCTGCGCCACGAGACCGAGGTGATGCGCAAGCACTTCGGCTACGACGCACGCATGCTCGGTGCCGAGGAGGTGCGGCGCGACTGGCTCGACGACCGCGACGCGGTGGGCGCGCAGTACGAGTCCGAAGGCATCTCGGTGCATCCGCTCAAGCTCGCCTACGGCTACCTGAAGATGGCGCGCGAACTGGGTGTGCGCGTGCACCCGGGCAGCCCCGTGATCGGCTGGGAGACGAAGAACGGCGTGCACCACCTGCGCACGCCCGGCGGCACGGTGCGCGCGCGCGCCGTGGGCATCGCCACCGGCGCGTACACCGCGCCGGGGCTGCATCGCAGCCTCACGAACCGCTACTTCCCGGTGCTGTCGAACTGCCTGGTCACGCGGCCGCTGACCGACGAGGAGCTGAAGGCGACCAACTTCAAGACCCGCATCGCCATCACCGACACGCGCACGCTGCGCTACTACTACCGCCTGCTGCCCGGCAACCGCCTGCAGATCGGCAGCCGCAGCTCGATCACCGGCGCCGATGCGCACCGCGAACAGCACTACCGGCTGCTCACCGACGGCATCGCGCGCAAGTTCCCGGCGCTCGCCGGCATCCAGGTCGACCATTCGTGGTGGGGCTGGGTCGACGTGAGCCACGACATGATGCCGCGCGTCGCGCAGCCCGACGCGACGCAGCAGGTCTTCTACGCGCTGGGCTACGGCGGCAACGGCGTGTCCTTCTCGGCCCACGCGGGCCGGCGCATGGCGCAGCGCATCGCGGGCGAGCGCGACGCCACCGCCGAGCTGCTGCCCATCTACCGCGATGCGCTGCCCTTCCCCGCGCAGGGCGAATGGGCGGCGCCCTTCCGCCGCTTCGGGCAGAGCTTTCTCTACAAGTGGTACTGGCTCAAGGACGAGGTGCTCTGAGCCACGCCCCGGCCGCGGCACGCGTCCTGCACATCCCCGCCCCTCGCCCCTCTTCCCATTTCTCGAATCCGGAGTGACCCGCATGAACACCCCTTCCCTCTCGCGCCGTGCCCTCGCCGTCGCGGCCGCCACGCTCGTGGCCGGCGGCAGCCTGCTCGCCCTGCCCGCATCGGCCCAGGCCGTGAAGGAGGGCGGCACGCTGGTCATCGGCACGCCGCAGGCGCCGCGCCACCTCAACGGTGCGGTGCAGTCGGGCATCGCCACCGCGCTGCCCTCGACGCAGATCTTCGCCAGCCCGCTGCGCTTCGACGACAAGTGGAACCCCCAGCCCTACCTGGCCGAGTCGTGGAAGCTGTCGGACGACGCCAGGTCGCTCACGCTGAACCTGCGCAAGAACGCGGTGTTCCACGACGGCAAGCCCATCACCTCGGCCGACGTCGCCTTCTCGATCATGGCGATCAAGGCCAATCACCCGTTCTCGACCATGCTCGGCCCGGTCGAGAAGGTGGACACGCCCGACCCCTACACCGCCGTCATCCGCATGGCCACGCCGCACCCGGCCATCGTGCTGGCCATGTCGCCGGCGCTGTGCCCGATCCTGCCCAAGCACATCTACGGCGACGGCGCCGACCTGAAGACCCATGCGCGCAACAGCCAGGACGTGGTGGGCTCGGGCCCCTTCAGGCTCACCGAGTTCAAGCCCGGCCAGCGCGTCGTGATGGAGAAGTTCGACAAGTTCTTCCTTCCCGGCAAGCCGCACCTGGACAAGATCATCATCAGCATCACGCCGGACACGCAGTCGCTGGTGCTCGGCGTCGAGCGCGGCGACATCCAGATGCTGCCCTACGCCGTGGGCGCGGTGGACCTCAAGCGCCTGAAGACCAACCCCAACCTGCAGATCACCGACAAGGGCTACGAAGGCATCGGCTCCATCAACTGGCTGGCCTTCAACACCGCCAAGAAGCCGCTCAACGACGTCAACGTGCGCAAGGCCATCGCCTTCGCGATCGACAAGAACTTCATCACCAAGGCGCTGATGGGCGGCTTCGCCACCGTGGCCGACGGCCCGATCGTGCCGAGCAGCCCCTTCGCCGTGCCCGATCTCGTGAAGTACCCGCTCGACCTGAAGAAGTCGGCCGAGATGCTGGATGCCGCCGGCTACAAGGCCGGCGCCAACGGCGAGCGCTTCAAGCTGAGCATCGACTACCTGCCCGGCGGCGACGAGCAGCAGAAGAACGTGGCCGAGTACCTGCGCTCGCAGCTCAAGAAGGTGGGCATCACGGTGGAGGTGCGCGCCTCGGCCGACTTCCCGGCCTGGGCCCGGCGCATCGCGGCGCACGACTTCGACATGACGATGGACACCGTCTTCAACTGGGGCGACCCGGTGATCGGCGTGCACCGCACCTACCTGTCGACCAACATCAAGCCCATCGTCTGGACCAACACCCAGTCGTACAGCAACCCCAAGGTGGACGAGCTGCTCAACGCCGCCGGCACCATCGTCGACCCGGTCAAGCGCAAGGCCTACTACGCCACCTTCGAGAAGATCGTGACCGACGAGGTGCCGATCGTCTTCATCAACCTCACGCCCTACCACACGGTGGCGAGCAAGAAGGTGGGCAACCTGCCGACCACGATCTGGGGCCCGGCATCGCCCATGGACGATGTCTACATGAAGTGACGCGGCGGCCATGAACCTGCTTCGACTCCTCGCCTCCCGCCTCGCCCAGGCCCTGCTGCTGGTGGTGGCCGTGGTGGTGCTCAACTTCGCGCTGGTGCATGCCGCGCCCGGCGACCCGGTGGAGACCATCGCGGGGGCCAGCGGCGGCATGTCCGAGGAGTTGAAGGCCGAGCTGCGCCAGAGCTACGGGCTGGACAAGCCGCTGCCCGTGCAGCTGGGCGTGTACCTCTCGCGCGTGGCCCGGCTGGACCTGGGCTACTCGTACTTCTTCAACCTGCCGGTGGTCGACCTGATCGGCGAGCGCATCCCGGCCACGCTGCTGCTGGTGCTGAGCTCGGTGATCTGCGCCTTCGTGGCGGGCACCGGCATCGGCGTGCTGGCCGCGCGCAAACCCAACGGCTGGCTGTCGCAGACCATCACGGTGCTCTCGCTGGTGGGCTTCGCGGCGCCGGTGTTCTGGACGGGCATGCTGCTGGTGATCCTGTTCGCCTCAGTGCTGCCGATCTTCCCGGTGGCCGAGATGCGCTCCATCGACGGCAGCGACAAGGGCCTGGCCGGCGTGCTCGACGTGCTCTGGCACCTGGTGCTGCCCACCTTCACGCTGTCGCTGGTGTACCTGGCGCACTACAGCCGCCTGGCGCGCGCCAGCATGCTCGAGGTGCTGGGCTCGGACTTCATCCGCACCGCGCGGGCCAAGGGCCTGGCCGACCGCGTGGTGCTCTACAAGCATGCACTGCGCAACGCCATCCTGCCGGTGGTCACCGTGCTGGGCCTGCAGTTCGGCAACGTGCTGGCCGGCGCCATCCTGGTCGAGACGGTCTTCAACTGGCCGGGCCTGGGCCGCCTGGCCTTCGAGTCGGTGCTGCGCCGCGACTACCCCACGATCCTCGGCGTGCTGCTGCTGTCGGCCGTGGTCGTGCTGGTGATGAACCTGCTCACCGACCTGTGCTATCGCCTGGTCGATCCCCGCATCCAGAAGCGCTAGGAAGGGCGTCCGATGTCCGCAGTCCCCCTTTCCAAGAGCGCACCGGCCGCCGCGCCGGTGCTGCCCGTGCCCGCGGCGCCCTCGCCGCTGGCCGAGGCCGCGCGCATGTTCGCCCGCAACCCGGCCGCGGTGGCGGGGCTCGTGCTGCTGCTGGCCATCGTGCTGGTCGCCCTCATCGGCCCGCTGGTGTACGCCGTCGACCCCTTCGAGATCCGCGCCGCGCCGCTCACGCCGCCGCTCGCCGAAGACGCCTGGCTGGGCACCGACTACCTCGGGCGCGACGTCGCCATCTCGCTGCTGTACGGCGGGCGCGCCACGCTGCTGGTGGGCGCCGTGGCGGCCCTGCTGTCGGTGGCCATCGGCATCACCATCGGCGCCCTCTCGGGCTACTACGGCGGCCGGGTCGACGCCGCGCTCTCGCGCGTGACCGAGTTCTTCCAGGTGCTGCCGGCGCTGCTTTTCGCGATGGTCGTGGTCACGCTCTTCTCGCCCAGCCTGCTGACGGTGACGCTGTCGATCGGGCTGGTGAGCTGGCCCGGCACGGCGCGCCTGGCGCGGGCCGAATTCATGAAGGTGCGCGACATGGAGTTCGTGCGCGCCGAGCGCTCCATCGGCGCGCGCGACGCCCGCATCATCTGGAAGGTGATCCTGCCCAACTGCATCGCGCCGCTGGTGGTGTCGGCCACGCTCGCGATCGGCTCGGCCATCCTGTTCGAGGCGGGACTGTCCTTCCTCGGCCTGGGCGACCCCAACCTCATGAGCTGGGGAATGATGATCGGCTCCAGCCGCCAGTACGTGCTCTCGTCCTGGTGGGCGGTGGCCATTCCCGGCGCGGCGATCTTCCTCACGGTGCTGGCCGTGAGCCTGATCGGCGACGGGCTGAACGACGCCCTCAATCCGAAACTCAGGGAACGTTGAGATGGCCACACCCCGGACCCTCCTGACCGTCGACGACGTGCGCGTCGAGTTCAGCACCCGCCGCGGCAAGGCGCTGGTGCTCAACGGCGTGAGCTTCGAGGCCCGCGCCGGCGAGACGCTGTGCATCGTCGGCGAATCGGGCTGCGGCAAGAGCATGACCGCGCTCACCGTGCTGGGCCTGGTGCCGCAGCCGCCCGGCCGCGTGAGCGGCGGGCGCGTGCTCTTCGGCGACGAGGACCTGCTGCAGGCCAGCCCCGAACGCCTGCGTGCGGTGCGCGGCAACCGCATCTCGATGATCTTCCAGGAGCCGATGACCTCGCTCAACCCGGTCTTCACCGTGGGTGAGCAGATCGCCGAGTCGCTGCGCCTGCATGCCGGGCTGGACCGCAAGGCCGCGCACCTGCGGGCCGTGGAGATGCTGCGCCAGGTCGGCATCCCGGCGCCCGAGCGGCGCGTGGACGAGTACCCGCACCAGCTCTCGGGCGGCATGCGCCAGCGGGTCATGATCGCGATGGCGCTGGCCTGCCGGCCCGACATCCTCATCGCCGACGAGCCCACCACCGCGCTCGACGTGACGGTGCAGGCCCAGATCTTCGACCTGCTGCGCGAGCTGCAGGCCGAGCGCGGCACCGCCATCGTGCTCATCACGCACGACATGGGCGCGGTGGCCGAGATGGCCGACCGCGTGATCGTGATGTACGCCGGCCGCGTGATCGAGCAGGGCACCGCGGCCGAGGTGCTGGGCCGTCCGCAGCACCCCTACACGCAGGGCCTCATCGCCTGCCTGCCCGAACTGGGCAGCAGCCAGCACGGCGAGCGCCGCGAGCTGGCCGAGATCGCCGGCGTGGTGCCCTCGCTGTGGGAGCTGGGCAGCGGCTGCGCCTTCCGCGAGCGCTGCCCGAGCGCCCACGCACGTTGCGCCGAGGACGTGCCGCCGATGTTCGACGCGCCCCTGCCCGGCCAGCCGGGCCACGCCGCCGCGTGCTGGCTGCTGGCGGAAGCCGCCGTCGCGAAGGCCGAGGAGGCCGCCGCATGACCAATCTGATCCCCTTCCCCCACATGCCCGCCCCCGCCGAACCGCCCCCGCCCGTGCTGCTGTCGGTCACCGACCTGAAGGTGCACTTCCCGCGCCCGCGCAGCGGCCTGATGGCCCGGCCCGAGGTGGTGCGGGCGGTCGACGGCGTGAACTTCGAGGTGCGCCGCGGCACCACGCTGGCCGTGGTGGGCGAGTCCGGTTCCGGCAAGACGACGACCGCGCTGGCCGTGATGCGCCTGGCGCCCATCACCGCCGGCAGCGTGCGGCTGGGCCTCACCGACCTGAGCCTGCTGGGCGACGAGGCGATGCGCCAGGCCCGCCGGCGCGTGCAGATGATCTTCCAGGACCCGTACTCCTCGCTCAACCCGCGCCAGCGCGTGGGCGACGCGGTGCGCGCGCCGCTGGACCTGATGGGCATCGGCACGAAGGCCGAGCGCGCCGCGCGCGTGGACGAACTCTTCGCCGCCGTGGGCCTGCGGCCCGAGCAGCAGCACCTGTTCCCGCACCAGTTCTCGGGCGGGCAGCGCCAGCGCATCAACATCGCGCGCGCCCTCGCCACCAACCCCGAGCTCGTGGTGTGCGACGAGCCCGTGTCGGCGCTGGACATCGCGATCCGCGCGCAGATCCTGAACCTGCTGGCGCGCCTGCAGCGCGAGCTGGGCCTGACCTACCTCTTCATCTCGCACGACATGGCGGTGGTGGAGCACATCTGCGACGAGATCGCCGTGATGTACCTGGGCCAGATCGTCGAACGCGCGCCGCGCCAGGCCTTCTTCGCGCGGCCGCTGCACCCGTACAGCGCGGCGCTGATGTCGGCGGTGCCCACCGTGCAGGGCGGCCGCACGCGGGCGGCCCAGCGCATCAGGCTCGTGGGCGATCCGCCGAGCCCCATCGACCCGCCGGCCGGCTGCCGCTTCGCGGGCCGCTGCCCGGCCGCCGGCCCGGGCTGCGAGGCGCCCCAGGTGCTGCGCGAGATGCAGCCGGGCCACTGGGTCGCCTGCCACCGCGTGACGCGCGTGGACGGCCAGCCCGTCGGCCCCCTGCAGATGCCCGCGGCAGCCTGAGCGCCTCATCCCTTCCCCCCTGTCTCCGTCACCCCTCCACCATGACCGTCACCGTCTTCCAGGCCCGCAAGATCCTCACCATGAACCCGCAGCAGCCCGAGGCCACGCACGTTGCCGTGCGCGACGGCCGCGTGCTCGCGGTGGGCGACCTGGCGCGCATGCGGTCCGTCGGCAGCTTCATCCTCGACGACCGCTACGCGGACCGGGTGCTCATGCCCGGCCTGGTCGAAGGCCACTCGCACCTCATGGCCGGCGGCCTGTGGATGTTCACCTTCGTCGGCTACCACGCCCGCACCTCGCCCGACGGCAAGGTGTGGGAAGGCTGCCGCGACTTCGAGGAGGTGATCGCGCGCCTGATCGAGGTCGAGCGCGGCATGGCCGACCCCAAGGCGCCGCTGCTGGCCTGGGGCTTCGATCCGATCTTCTTCGGCACCGAGCGCATGATCGTGGACCACCTGGACCGGGTGTCGACCACGCGTCCCGTGGTCGTCCTGCATGCCAGCCAGCATTTGATGAACGTGAACCGCGCCGCGCTGGAACAGGCGGGCATCACGCGCGACACCGACATCGAGGGCGTGGCGCGCTTCCAGGACGGCGAACACGCGGGCGAGCCCAACGGCGAGCTGCAGGAGTTCGCCGCCATGTTCCCGATCACGCGGCTCACCGGCAACGTGTTCCGCGTCACCGGCTCCGACCCGAAGTGCCTGCGCATGTTCGGCCGGATGGCGCAGCTGGCGGGCGTGACCACCGCGACCGACCTGGTCAACGACCTGTCGGACGGCAACCACGCGGCGCTGGCCGAGGTGACGGCCGACCCCGACTTCCCGGTGCGCTTCGTGCCGGCCTACATCAGCATGGACGGCGCGATGAACCGTGCGCAGGGCGGCGAACGCATCCGCGCGCGCCAGGCCGCCGGCAACGACAAGCTGCACTACGGGCTGGTCAAGATCGTGGCCGACGGTTCGATCCAGGGCTTCACCGCGCGCCTGCGCTGGCCCGGCTACCACAACGGCGCGCCCAACGGCATCTGGATCCTGCCGCCGGCCGAGCTCAAGGCCGCCATCAAGGACTTCCACGCGCAGGGCTTCCAGCTGCACATCCACACCAACGGCGACGAGGCCACCGAGGTCGCGCTCGACGGCATCGAGGAGGCCCTGGCCGCGCACCCGCGCTGGGACCACCGCCACACGCTGCAGCACTGCCAGATGGCCGACGAGGCGCAGTTCCGCCGCATGGCGCGGCTGGGCGTGTGCGCCAACCTGTTCGCCAACCACCTGTACTACTGGGGCGACGCACACCGCGAGCTGACGATGGGCGAGGACCGCGCCTTCCGCATGGACGCCTGCGCCACCGCGCTGCGCCACGGCGTGCCGATGGCCATCCACTCCGACGCGCCGATCACGCCGCTGGGCCCGCTCTTCACCGCCTGGTGCGCGGTCAACCGGCTCACCTCCAGCGGCCGGCAGCTCGGCACGGCCGAGTGCATCCCGGTGGCCGACGCGCTCTACGCCGTCACCATGGGCGCGGCCTTCACGCTGTCGATGGACCACCTCGTCGGCTCGGTGGAGGTCGGCAAGTTCGCCGACTTCTGCGTGCTGGACGACGACCCGCTGGCCGCCGCGCCCGAGCAGCTCAAGGACGTGCGCATCGCCGGCACGGTGATCGGCGGCCGCCCGCTGCCGCTGCCCGGCCAGGCGTGAGCCCTCATCCGCCCATGCGCGCGCCCCGCATTCCCCTGACCGTCATCGGCGGCTTCCTCGGCGCCGGCAAGACGACGCTGCTGAACCACCTGCTGACGCAGGCGGACGGCCGGCGCATCGCGGTGCTGGTGAACGACTTCGGCGCCATCAACCTCGACCGTGCGCTGATCGCGACCGAGGAGGCCGGCGCCATCGAGCTCACCAACGGCTGCGTGTGCTGCCAGATCGGCGACGACCTCACGGCCGCGCTGATCGGCCTCATCGAATCGCCCCGGCCGCCTGACGCCATCGTGGTCGAGGCCAGCGGCGTGTCCGACCCCTGGCGCATCGCGCAGGTGGGGATCGCCGACCCGGCGCTGAGCCTGGACGGCGTGATCGTGCTGGTGGATGCCGGGGCGGTGCGCGCGCAGGCGGCCGACCCGCTGCTGGCCGACACGGTGCAGCGCCAGCTGCGCGCCGCCGACCTGCTGGTGATCAACCAGTGCGACCGCATCGACGCGGCGTCGCTGGCCGCGCTGCGCCTGTGGCTCGACACGCAGGCGCCCGGCCGTCCGCGCTTCGAGACCACGCGCGGCCGCGTGCCCGCGCCCCTGCTGGGCTTGGCCGCGCTGCACGCCGGCCCCGCGGCGCCCGTGCTGGGACGCTCGCCGCGCCTGCAGGCCGCCGACCCCGGCCACGGCGCCCTCTTCGACACCTGGGCGCTGGACGACGCGCCGCCGTTCAGTGCGCGCGCACTGCGCGCCCTGCTCAAGGCCATGCCGGTGGGCGTGCTGCGGCTCAAGGGCCTGGTGCGCACCGACGAGCACGCGCGGGCCGAGCTGCAGTTCGCCGGCCAGCACGGCTCGCTGCGCGCCGCGGCCGACCCGTCCGGGCGCTGCGGCGTGGTGGCGATCGGCCTGCAGGGCCGGCTGCCGTCCGCCGCGCTGGCGCAGGCCTTCGAGGCCGCGGCCGCACTCCCCACACTGTCTCATCCATGAAACCAAGCACATCCTTCGGCGGCCGCGACCTCGCGGCCGCGCTCGGCGTCGTCGTCATCTGGGGCCTGAACTTCGTGGCCATGAAGTACTCGCTGCGCGACTTCACGCCCTTCCAGCTCGGCACCTTCCGCTACATCTTCGCGGTGTTGCCACTGGTCTTTTTCGTGCGCAAGCCGCAGCTGTCGTGGCGCTGGCTCGTCTTCGGCGGCCTGGCGCAGCTGGGGCAGTTCGGCCTGCTCTTCGTCGCGCTGCAGGTCGGCATGACCGCCGCGCTCGCGTCGGTGCTGATGCAGACGCAGGTGTTCTTCACCACGCTGCTGGGCGTGCTGCTGCTGCACGAGCGGCTGAGCGGCGCGATGCGCGTCGGCCTCGCGCTGGCGGCGCTGGGCCTGGCCTGCTTCGCGATGAACTTCACCGGGCATGCCGTGGCCGGCGGCATCACCGTGCTGAGCCTGGTGCTGAACCTGCTGGCCGCGACGATGTGGGCGGCGTCGAACATCATCGCCCGCAAGGCGCAGGCGGCGCAGCCCGGCTACGACGCGCTGCAGTTCGTGGTGTGGATGTCGCTGGTGCCGATCCTCCCCTTCGCCGCCATGGCCTGGCTCTTCGAGCCGGCGGCCACGCGCTGGCAATGGACGCACGCGAGCGCGGGCGCCTGGGCCGGCGTGGCCTACCTCGGCTGGTTCGCCACCATCGCGGCCTACGCCCTGTGGACGGGGCTGCTCAAGCGGCACCCGGCCAACCGCGTCGCGCCCTTCAGCCTGGGCGTGCCGGTGATCGGGCTGGCGGCCGGCATGCTGACGCTGGGCGAGACCGTCTCGCCCTGGCAATGGGCCGGCAGCGCCTGCGTGGTGGCGGCGCTGGCGGTGGTGATGCTCGGGCCGCGCCTCGTGCCCGGTGCGGCGCGCCGTCGGCAGGAGGCCTGAGCGACGCCCATGACCTGCGGCGTCATCGACTGCCCGACCCGGCGCGCGGACAGTGGGGCCATCGACAACCCCAGGAGAACTCGCATGAACACCGGCTTCGACATCCTTCCGCTGGCCGTGGCGCTCTTGATCGGCATGAGCGCCGTGGGCTCGTGCATCGGCATCGCGATGCTGGGCAGCAAGCTGATCGAAGGCACGGCGCGCCAGCCCGACCTGATGCAGGAACTGCAGTCGAGGTTCTTCCTGGCGGCCGGCGTGACCGATGGCGCCTTCATCATCGCCACCGGCATCGGGCTGTGGTTCGCCACCGCCAGCCCCTTCAAGTGAGGGGCGGCCTTCAGCCGGCGCGGCGCAGCGTGTCGGAAGGCGATTCGCCGAAGCGCGCGCGGTAGGACTGCGAGAAGCGCCCGAGGTGCGCAAAGCCGCAGTCCAGCGCCACCGCCGAGACGGTGGTGCCGGCCTGCGGCTCGCGCAGGCGGCGCTGCGCCACGTCCAGGCGCATGTCGCGCAGGTACTGCATCGGGCTGCAGTCGCGCGCACGGCGAAAGGCCTCGAGCAGGGTGCGCACCGGCACGCCGGCGGCCTGGGCGATGTCGCCCAGGCGCAGCGGCTCGTCGGCATGCGCCTGCATGAACACCTCGGCGCGGCGCACGCAGCCGGGGCTGGCACCGTGCGCGGCGCGCGGCGCCGGTGCGCGCAGCGGCGCGTCGTCCCAGGCCTGGCCGTCGAGCAGAAGCCGCAGCAGCAGGCGTTCCATTTCGAGGGCGATCAGCGGATGGCGGCGCACCGCGTCCATCAGCGCCTCGGAGGTCAGCAGGAGGCGCAGCTGGTCGAGCCAGGCCTGCATCGCGGGCCGGCGCAGGTCGAGCACTTCGTCGAAGCGGATCGGCCGGCCCACGTGCGCCTCGACCATCGCGCGGTCGAGCCGCAGCACAAACTGCTCGCAGTCGGCCGACAGGTCGGCCACGAATCGCGCGCCCGGGGCGCAGACCATGCCGCGCTGCACGTCGACGTCGAGCGCGCGGTCGCCCACGCGCGCCTGCGCGTTGCCACGCAGGCAGAACATCAGCAGGTGGTAGTCCTCGACGTGTTCGACGTCGACCCGCATCGCCTCGCCGAAGTCGATGGTGCCCACGCCGATGCCGCCCAGGCGAAGGAAGTCCATGTGCGAGCGCCCACCCTCGGGCCGGCCGAGCGGGCGCAGGTGGTGCGGCTGCATCACGCGCGAAATGCGCTCGCGCGTGTCGTCGAGGTCCTGCGACTCGAAGAGCCGGTTGGCGCGCAGCAACGCGGGCTCGAAGGCGGACGCGCGGGGGGCGGAGGGGGCGATGGCGGTGCGCATGGGCGTGTGGCTTCGCAAAAGCCTGCACCCCGCGCAAGAAGCGCGCCATGCCACACGATGGCGCACGGCGCGCACCACCATGACGCGCCGCACTTTCCTGCGCGAAACGGACAAGGCCATCCCGCCCCCGCGCAAAACGGATAGCCGCCCGCGCCCGCCCTCCCAAGAATGAAGCGCATCCGCACCGCCGCCACGCGGTGCGCCCGCAAGCAAAGGAAGGCCCCATGAACCACATCGTCGACATCAGCGCCCTGAAGGCGGCCGACGCCGCCGCCGCACCCTCGCGGCTGGTGCACTTTCCGCAGCCCGACGGCTCACGCGTGCCCTACGCCGTGTTCAGCTCGCAGGAGGTGTTCGAGCGCGAGCAGGAGCGCATCTACCGCGGCCCGACCTGGAGCTTCGTCGCGCTCGACGCCGAGATCCCGAACGCGGGCGACTACAAGAGCACCTTCGTCGGCGACACGCCGGTGGTGGTGACGCGCACCGACGACGGCGGCGTCGCGGCCTGGGTGAACCGCTGCGCGCACCGCGGTGCCATCGTCTGCCGCAACGCGCGCGGCAACGCGAAGTCGCACACCTGCGTCTACCACCAGTGGAGCTTCGACGCCCGCGGCAACCTGCAGGGCGTGCCCTTCCGCCGCGGCAAGGACGGCGCGCCGGGCATGCCGGCCGACTTCGACCCCAGGAACCACGGCCTGCGCCAGCTGCGCGCCGAGAGCTACCGCGGCCTGGTGTTCGCCAGCTTCAGTGACCAGGCCCCGCCGCTGCCCGAGTACATCGGCCCGCAGATGGCACCCTGGGTCGACCGCGTGATGCACAAGCCGGTGGTGTACCTGGGCTGCACGCGGCAGTACGCGCGCAGCAACTGGAAGCTCTACTACGAGAACGTGAAGGACCCCTACCACGCGAGCCTGCTGCACCTGTTCCACACCACCTTCAACATCTTCCGCGTGGGCATGAAGGCACGCTCGATGGCCGACCAGCGCCACGGGCTGCACAGCATCATCACCGCCACCAAGGTGGACGAGGGCGACACCGCCTCGGCCTACAAGCAGCAGGCGATCCGCTCGATGGACGAGGGCTTCCACCTCGAGGACGACTCGGTGCTCGGCTTCGTGTCGGAGTACGAGGAGGACTGCACCAACCACATCCAGACCATCTTCCCGCAGCTGGTGCTGCAGCAGATCCACAACACGCTGGTGGCGCGCCAGGTGCTGCCCAAGGGGCCGGGCGAGTTCGAGCTGGTCTTCCACTTCTTCGGCTACGCCGACGACACGCCCGAGCTGCGCGCGCTGCGCATCAAGCAGGCCAACCTGGTCGGCCCGGCGGGCTACATCTCGATGGAGGACACCGAGGCCACCGAGCTGGTGCAGCGCGGCACCGCACGCGACGCCGGCGCCACCTCGGTGATCGAGCTGGGCCGCTCCGACCCGAACCGCGAGGACACGATGGTGACGGAGAACCTGATCCGCAAATTCTGGACCGGCTACCAAGGACTCATGGGGTATTGATGATGGACGCCACCACCCTGGACGAACGCCCGGCCGCCGCGGCTGCCGCGCCGGTGCCGATGCAGCTCTGGTTCGAGATCCACCAGCTGCAGGAGCGCTACAGCGCCGCGCTGGACAACGACCGCCTGGAGGAATGGGCCACGCTCTTCACCGAGGACTGCCTCTACGAGATCGTGCCCAAGGAGAACGCCGACCTGGGCCTGCCCATCGGCCTCATTTACTGCAACAACCAGCGCATGCTGCGCGACCGCGTGGTGTCGCTGCGCCACGCGAGCATCTACGAGGAGCACAGCTGCCGCCACATGACCAGCGGCCTGGTGATCACGCCGGTGGACGAGGACACGGTGCAGGCCGAGTCGAGCTACGTCGTGATCCAGACGCGCACCAACGGCGAGTCCTTCGTCTACCAGGCGGGCCGCTACCTGGACCGCATCGTGCGCACCCCCGCGGGCTGGCGCTATGCGCAGCGGCGGGTGATCTACGACACCTCGCGCGTCATCACTTTGCTGGCGACCCCGATATGAGCACCACGACCGAAGCGACCCAGTGGCACGACGTCGGCGAGCCCGACGATTTCCCCGATGGCGCCGTGTGGCCGGTGATCGCCGGCGGCCTGCCGGTCGCCGTCTTCCGCCAGGGCGAATCGCTGCACGCGCTGCACGACCTGTGCACGCACGGCAACGCGCGCCTGTCGGAAGGCTGGATCGAGAACGGCAAGGTGGAATGCCCGCTGCACCAGGGGCTGTTCGACATCTGCACCGGCGCCGCGTGCGGCGAGCCGGCCACCGAGGACGTGCGCGTCTTCCCGATCCAGATCCGCGACGGCCGCGTCGAGGTGGCGGTCTAGCCGCCCGCGTTGCCGCCCCGCCTCCATTCCGATTTTTCTCTTCACTTTTCCGGAGCCTCCATGCCCGCTTCCCAGAGCCGCCCCGCATCGCGCCGCAGCGCCCTGTCCGTCGCACTGTTCACGGTGCTGTCCCTGGCGGCCGGCGTGCCGGCCCATGCGGCCGATCCGATCAAGGTGGGTCTCGCGCTCGACATCTCCGGCCCCTTCGCGGCCGGCGGCGCCGAGACGCGCGACGCGATCAACCTCGCGGTGAAGCTGCTGGGCAACAAGCTCGGCGGCTACCCGGCGGAGTTCATCCAGGCCGACACCGCGGGCAGCCCGGACCAGGCCAAGCAGATCGTCGACCGCTTCATCCAGCAGAACAGGATCGACTTCTTCACCGGCCCCACGCCCTCGAACGTGGCGCTGGCCGTGGGCCCGGCGCTCTTCGCGGCCAAGGTGCCCTTCGTCACCAGCAACCCCGGCCCCAGCCAGTACGCCGGCGCGCAGTGCAACCCCTACTTCTTCGGCCAGAGCTACCAGAACGACACCTGGGACGAGGCCGCCGGCCAGTGGGCCACCGACCAGAAGCTCAAGACTGCCTTCATCATCGCGCCCAACTACCCGGCGGGCCGCGACCACCTCACCGGCTTCAAGCGCACCTACAAGGGCCAGGTGGTGGCCGAGGTGTACGGCAAGGTGGGCCAGCTGGACTATGCCGCCGAGCTGGCACAGATCCGCGCCGCCAAGCCCGAGGCGGTGTACTTCTTCCTGCCCGGCGGCATGGGCATCAACTTCATCAAGCAGTTCGTGGGCGCGGGCCTGTCGAAGGACGTGAAGCTGGTCACCAGCCCGGCCTCGGCCGACGAGGACACCATCGCCGCCGTCGGCGACCCGATGCTGGGCCTGTTCTCGACCTCGCAGTGGTCGCACGACCTGCCCAACGCGGCCAACCAGAAGTTCGTGGCCGAGTTCCGCAAGGCCTACAACCGCTACCCGACCTTCTATGCCGCGCAGGCCTACGACGCCATCCTGGCCATGGACGCCGCGGCGAAGGACGTGAAGGGCGACGTGAAGAACAAGGAGGCCGTGCTCAAGGCGCTGAAGGCGGCCAACTTCCAGTCCATCCGCGGGCCCTTCAAGTACGACACCAACAACTTCCCGATCCAGGACTACTACCTGCGCGTGATCGGCAAGGACAGCGAGGGCCGCATCACCAACAAGACGCTGTCGACGCCGCTCAAGGGCTACCGAGACGCCTACCACCAGCTCTGCAAGATGAAGTGATCCCGTCGCAGCGATGACGCCCATCCTCTTCATCGAGCAGATGCTCAACGGCCTGGGCTACGGGCTGATGCTGTTCCTGCTGGCCGCGGGGCTGACGCTGGTGTTCGGGATCATGGACGTGATGAACCTGGCGCACGGCTCGCTGTTCATGGGCGGGGCCTACGTGGCGGCGAGCGTGCACACGCGCACGGACTCGTTCGTGGGCGCGGTGCTGGCGGCGCTGGTGGTGGTCGTGCTCGTGGCCCTGGTGCTGGAGGCGCTGCTGGTGCGCCGGCTGTACGGCCGCGACCACCTCGCGCAGGTGCTGGCGACCTTCGGCATCATCCTCGTGGCCGACGACCTGGTGAAGATGGCCTGGGGCCCGGCGCCGATCATGGCCTCGGCCCCGGCCGCGCTGTCGGGCGCGGTCGAGATCCTGCCGGGCCTGCCCTACCCGGCCTACCGGCTCGTCATCCTCGTGGCCGGGCTGGCGGTGGCGGGCGGGCTGTACCTGCTGGTCAACCACACGCGCGTGGGCATGCTGGTGCGCGCCGGCGCCTCGAACCGCGCGATGGCCGAGTTCATGGGCGTGCGCGTGGGGCGCATCTTCTCGCTGGTGTTCCTGGTCGGCGCGGCGCTGGCGGCGCTGGCCGGCGCGCTGATGGGGCCGCTCACCGCGGTGCAGGTGGGCATGGGCGAGGAGATCCTCATTCCCTCGCTGGTGGTGCTGGTCATCGGCGGCATCGGCTCGATCCGCGGTGCCTTCGTGGCGGCGATGCTGGTCGGCCTGGTCGACACCATCGGCCGCGCCTTCGTGCCGCTGGCCCTGCGCCCGCTGCTGCCGCCCACGCTGGTGTCGGACCTGAGCGCGCTCATCGCCGGCCTGGCCACCTATGCGCTGATGGCCGCGGTGCTGGCCTTCAAGCCCACGGGGCTGTTCCCCGCCCGCGGCTGACCGCACGCCGACCGGATCACCCATGAAGCTCGAACGCTGGCTGCCCTGGTGCGCCTTTGCGGCACTGGCCGTCTTTCCGTTGCTGGCGCCCGCACTGGGGCTGGACTTCTACGTCAACTTCGTGCGGCGGGCGCTGATCTTCGCGCTGGCGGCAGCCAGCCTGAACTTCATCCTCGGCTTCGGCGGCATGGCGGCGCTGGGGCACATGGGCTTCGTCGGCGTGGGCGCGTACACGCTCGTCGCCCTGGCCGACGCCGGCCACGCGTCGGCCTGGCTGCTGTGGCCCGCCGGTGCCGTGGCGGGCGGCCTCGTCGCCGCGGCGATCGGCAGCGTGGCGCTGCGCACGCGCGGCGTGTACTTCATCATGATCACGCTGGCCTTCGCGCAGATGCTGTACTTCGCGGCCGTGTCGCTGCGTGCCTATGGCGGCGACGACGGCTACAACCTCATGGCCCGCCCGACCTTCGGCCTGGGCCTGGACAGCACGCACGAGCCGACCTTCTACTGGGTGGTGCTCGCCCTCTTCGGCGGCGTGATGGCGCTGCTCAACCGCGCCACCGTGTCGCGCTTCGGCCATGCGCTGATGGGCATCCGCGACAACGAGGTGCGCATGCAGGCCATGGGCTACCCGGTGTTCCGGCTGCGGCTCGCGGACTTCGCGCTGGCCGGCGCGGCGGCCGGGCTGGCGGGCGCGCTGCTGGTTTCGCACAACAGCTTCGTCAGCCCCTCGGTCATGCACTGGACGCAGTCGGCCACGCTGGTGGTGATGGTGGTCATCGGCGGCGTCGGGCGACGCTGGGGCGGCCCGGTGGGCGCCGCGGTGTGGATCGGCCTGGAAGAGATCGCCAGGCAGCACACCGAGTACTGGCACCTGCCGCTGGGCGTGCTGCTGGTGGCCATCGTGTTCCTCGCGCCGCGTGGCATCGCGGGCGTGCTCGAGCGGCGTCGCCGTGCCGCGCCGGCCGCGCTCGCCGCGGACGGACGGCCCGTGGAGGCCACACCATGAGCAGCCTCTTCCAGGTCGACGGGTTGGTCAAGCGCTTCGGCGCGCTGGTGGCGACCGACCACGTGTCGCTGGCCGTGAGCGCGGGCGAGGTGCATGCGCTGATCGGCCCCAACGGCGCGGGCAAGTCCACGCTGGTCAACCTCATCTCGGGGCTGGTCCCGGCCGACGCGGGGCACATCGTGCTCGACGGCGTGAACCTCACGCCGCTGCCAATGCATGCGCGGGTGCGCGCCGGGCTGTCGCGCTGCTTCCAGATCACGAGCATCTTCCGCGAGGCGACGGTGATGGACAACCTGCTGCTGGCCGCGCAGGCGCATGCCGGCAGCAGCCTGCGTTGGCTGCGCGACCGCCGGCACGAGCAGCCGCTGGCCGACACGGCCCACGCGCTGGCCGAGCGCGTGGGCCTGCTGCACGAGCTCGGCCGCACGGCCGGCACGCTGCCGCACGGCGCGCAGCGCAAGCTCGACGTGGCGCTCGCGCTGGCCGCGCGGCCGAAGCTGCTGCTGCTCGACGAACCGATGGCCGGCATGGGCCCGGAAGATTCCGAACGCATGACCGAGCTGATCCACCGGCTGAAGGCCGACATGGCGATCCTGCTGATCGAACACGACATGAAGGCCGTCTTCGCGCTGGCCGACCGCATCTCGGTGCTGGTCTACGGCCGGGTGCTGGTGTCGGGCAGCGTGGATGAGATCCGCGGCAACCCGCAGGTGCAGGCGGTGTACCTCGGCACCGAGGACACGATGGCGGAGGCCGCCTGATGGCCGCGCCCGCCCCCCTGCTCGAGGCGCGCCGGCTGGAAGCCGGCTATGGCGCCAGCCAGGTGCTCTTCGGCATCGACCTCGACATCCGCGCCGGCCAGGTCGTGACGCTGCTGGGCCGCAACGGCATGGGCAAGAGCACCACCATCAAGACGCTGATCGGCGCGCTGGCGCTGCGCGGCGGCAGCGTGCGCTTCGGCGGCGCCGACCTGCGCGGCCTGCGGCCCGACGCCATCGCGCGGCTGGGCGTGGCCATCGTGCCCGAGGGACGGCAGTGCTTTCCCAACCTGACGGTGCGCGAGCACCTGATCGCCTTCGCCGACCAGCGCAACGGCCAGCGCGAGGGCTGGGACCTGGCGCGGCTGTACGCGCTGTTCCCGCGCCTGAAGGAGCGCGAGAACCACCTGGGCCAGCAGCTCTCGGGCGGCGAGCAGCAGATGCTCGCCATCGCCCGCGCGCTGTCGACCAACCCGCGCCTCCTGATCCTCGACGAGGCCACGGAGGGCCTGGCCCCCGTGATCCGCGAGGAAATCTGGCGCTGCCTGCGCCGGCTCAAGGAGGCGGGCCAGACCACGCTGGTGGTCGACAAGTACATCGACCGCCTGCTGGGCCTGGCCGACCACCACCTGGTGCTGGAGCGCGGGCGCGTGGTGTGGCAGGGCGACTCGGCGGCGCTGGACGCCGACCGGTCGGTGTGGGCGCGCTACCTGGGCGTGTAGAAACTTACGGTGTGTTCGACCGCCACGCGGCGCAGGGGCCACGGCGAATATTGCGCACATTTAGACTTCCTGCCATCTAAGAAGGATGGAGGAGTTATGAACGTATGTTCCGTGAGTCGCTGGCTGAGCCTGCTCGCTTTCGTGCTGCTGACTGGCTGCGCGACCTCGATTGCGACACGCGCGCCCGACGGCCTGCTCAAAGTCGAGATACCCAAGGACAGCCAGGACGGGTATGTTCTGGTGCGGGTCGTATCGACGCGACCGATCAGCCTGCTCAATCCAAAGTGGCAGCATGTGGCGCTCATGTCCGCCCAAGGTGTCCGGCATGAAGTTCCCGATGTGACGCCAATGAGCCTTGGCTTCGCCGGGGACGGCACGGTCGTGACGGAGTCATTGCATTTCGGGAGGCTGCCTCCCGGAGAGTACGAGTTCGCCAATGCCGGAAGCATTGGCCCAGGTCCAGGCCTGCTCATGGCGCTCATCATGAGCGATCACGCCTCGTTGGACCGGAAGATGCCCCGGCTCAGGATCGAGAAGGGTCGGCTGGCGAATCTGGGCACCATCGTCTTTGCCCCGTCGGCCGACAAGGAGCCGGCGCAGCTGGTGCTGTTGGACGGCGCCCGAGGCCGGGCCGAGAGCCTTCGCGCACTGCAGGATGACAGCGCCCGTGCTGCACTCCCACCCCCGGGCGGTGGTTGGCAACGCCAAGAACCGGGCGAACCGGCGGAACCCGTCGACCAAGCGCGCGCGCTGGTGGCGATGATTTCTGCACCATCCGATGCCGCAGGCAACGGACATTTAGTTGTCGGCTCGCACCTCGGTGAGGTATTCGAACGCACAGGTCCGTCCCAGTGGCGGGAATCTGCGCTAAGCGAGTTGATACGGGTCACTTTCGCTACCCGATGGACGGACGGGACCTGGATTGCCGGTTCTGAATTTGGCCGCTATGCAACAAGACAGCCCGAGGGGAACTGGCGCCTTCACGCTATCCCCGGCGAGCGTGGACAAGTCGCCTCCGTTCAGAAGCTCCCCAATGGCGAGGTACTTTTTCTCCTGAGCGATCGATCGAAAGGCCTGCGCGCCCTAGTGACGCCTGAACTGGTTCCTGGCACCGCAGCACCGAAGGTACTTGACGTCAACTTGAAGGATGCCGATGAAGCGAAGCTTCCCGCCGTGCTTCTCGATCATCCCGAGGCCGTTCTGATCGCCAGGAATGTCCCAGGGTTTCGGCGCGAAGTCGTACTGACGCGCATCGACAAGAGCTCGCTGACAGTGAGCACGACGCGGGAGAACTTCTGGGTCTCGGGTTGGCAGGCATTGCCGAATGGACAGATCCAGGTCAACCGCATGAATGGCCTCACCAACTACTTCACGCTCTCGACCGACGCCGGAAAGAGTTGGAAGAACACCGACCTGGTCTTGCCACACGGTGTCCACTGGGCGGATTCGAGTGTCGCTTACGCGATCAGTCCAACGCCGGGGTTCAACACGGTGAGCAATCAGGTCACCCGGACAACCGATGCTGGCAAGACATGGACCCCCATTGGCAAGGCTTTCACGACCAGAGACCTGGCGGCACGCATCATTTACGCCGACGACAAAGAGATCGTCGCGCAAGGCGGTTTTGCGGTCTTTTCGTCGACGGACATGGGGAAGACCTGGACGACAACCTTCCCTCGCCCATCGGGCTTTCAGCAGGCGAAGCGTTGACCATCGGCCGGGCTCGCGTGCAGCCCGGCAGTTCGGCCGTTCGGCCGTTCGGCCGTTCGGCCGTTCGGCGACTCAGGGTCGCTTCATCTCGCAGGTGTTCGGCAGCATCGCCTCCTGCGCCGTGATCTTCCTGGCCGTGTAGACGCCGACGCCGGTGTTCTCCAGGTCGTACTTCACGCCCTTGTCGCCCACCTTGGCGAAGGTCTGCACGAACAGGTCCTGCTGCAGCTGGTGGTCGTCGGGGCGCATCCACACCTCGCCGATGTCGGTCTTGTAGCGCATGTTCTCCAGCTTGCGGCCGACGTCGATGGCCTTGGTGGAGTTGGCCTGCTTCATGGCCTCGGCCAGCATGTCCAGTGCGTTCTTGGCGCGCAGCAGCAGGAAGTCGTTCTTGAACTTCTTCTTGTACTCGTTGGCGAAGGCCTCGGCGCCGTTGTTCTCGACGTTGGCATGCCATTCGGACAGGCTGAACACGGTGCCGATGCCGCTGTCCTGCAGCACGGTGGGCACGCCGATGGTGTTGGCGTACAGCGTGTAGATGTTGACCTTCAGGCCCGCTTCCTTGATGGCCTTGATGAGCAGCGTGAGGTCGTTGCCCCAGTTGCTGGTGAGCACCGTGTCGGCGCCCGAGGCCTTGATCTTGGCCGCGTAGGGCGCGAAGTCCTTGACCTTGCCCAGCGGCACCAGGTCGTCGCCCACCAGCTGCAGGTCGGCGCGCTTCTTCGGCAGCATCTCCTTGAAGGCCTTCTGCGCCTGGTAGCCGGCCACGTAGTCCTGGTGGACCTGGTGGACCTTCCTGATCTCGGGGCGGGCCGCGATCGCCGAGGTGACCGCGTTCATGCTCATGTCGATGTTCTGGATGAAGCGGAAGTGCCAGAAGGTGCACTTGGGGCCGGTCATGTCGGGGTCGAAGGCCGAGTAGTTCATGACCAGCATCGGCTCCTCGCCGCGCGCGACCATCTTCTGCACCGCATCGACCAGCGCGGCCGTGACGTTCGAGCCGTTGCCCTGGAACACATAGCGCGCGCCCTTGTCGTAGGCGGCGCGCAGCGCGCTGGCGCTCTCGTTGGCGCTGGACTTGCCGTCGAAGGGCAGGACCTCGATCTTCTGGCCCAGCACGCCGCCCCTGGCGTTGATCTGTTCGGCCGCGAGCAGGAAGTGCTGCAGCTGCTGCTCGCCCACGTTGGCGAAGGGCCCCGAGAGCGGGTCGATGTAGGCCACCTTGATCTGCGCCAGGGCCGGCAGCGCGGCGAAGGCACCGAGGAACGCGGCCGCCAGGGCGCCGCGCCGTACACGCTTGAACATGAG
>Ga0308159_1002167_pt1 | contig 23735 bp, 21 predicted proteins | sample PhyCR1_FD_201040 | JGI IMG/M metagenome (GOLD analysis project Ga0308159, IMG submission 201040) | Phyllosphere microbial communities from UC Gill Tract Community Farm, Albany, California, United States - DLSLC.R1 | ecosystem: Host-associated > Plants > Phyllosphere > Unclassified | place: USA...
CACAAGCACCCACACGAATTGCTTGATTCAGTTGTTAAAGAGCGGTTGGTTAAGAGCTTTTCGTCTCAACCGAGGCGCGCATTCTACAGCGTCCTCTGTATCTGTCAAGCGGCTATTTTAAGAAGCTTTCAAAGTTTCCTTTTCAACTTCAACCACTTGCGCTTCGTTCGGTTCGACCTGGCGTCTCACGTCAGCGGGAGGCGAATTCTACAGCGTTACAATCTGCTGTCAACCACCTTTTTCACCGCTGCCGATTCAAGCATCTGAACCGAAGCACTTCCTCACTGCTTACTTCGTCCAACTCTTTGATTATCAAGGAGTTTTCCGTTTCGTCTGCGCCGGAAGTGGGGCGAATTATAGACAGTTCCAGAGGGGCGTCAATACCTTTTTCATTAAATTGTCATATCGGTCAGAAATAGCCCTGAAAGCAAAGGGGCGAGCCTTGCGGCCCGCCCCTTGCGCTTAGTCATTACAAACTTGGGAACGCGAACTGCGACGCCTCATGGCTCGCACGCTGAGGCCAGCGCTGAGTGATTGCCTTACGCCGAGTGTAGAAACGCACGCCATCCGGACCGTAGGCATGCAGGTCGCCAAACAACGAACGCTTCCACCCGCCGAAGCTGTGGTACGCCACGGGAACGGGCAATGGCACGTTGACGCCGACCATCCCCACTTCAATCTCGTCACAGAACAGACGCGCAGCTTCACCATCCCGAGTAAAGATGCAGGTGCCGTTACCGTATTCGTGATCGTTGATCAGTTGCATGGCCTGCTCAAGGCTATTCACTCGGACAATGCACAGCACCGGCCCGAAGATCTCTTCTTTATAGATGCGCATCTCGGGAGTGACCTGATCGAACAGGCAGCCACCCAGGAAGAAACCATCTTCATGGCCCGACACCGTCAAGCCACGGCCATCGACCACCAACCTGGCGCCAGCGCCAACGCCGTCTTCTATATAACCAGTGACTTTGTCGCGGTGCTGGCCGGTTACCAATGGGCCCATGTCCAAACCACAAGAAGTACCTGCACCGATCTTCAGCGCTTTGATCTGAGGAACAAGCTTGGCCACCAGAGCATCGGCAACCTGATCACCGACACAGACCGCTACGGAGATCGCCATGCAGCGTTCACCGCACGAACCGTACGCTGCGCCCATCAATGCGCTGACAGCGTTATCCAGATCCGCGTCAGGCATCAGTACGGCGTGGTTCTTCGCGCCGCCCAGCGCCTGGACTCGCTTACCGCGGGCAGTCGCTTCTTTATAGATGTACTCGGCAATCGGAGTAGAGCCGACGAAGCTCAGCGCTTTGACTTCAGGCGCTTCGATCAGTGCATCCACCGCAGCCTTGTCGCCGTGCACCACGTTCAACACGCCTTTTGGCAAGCCGGCTTCGTGCAGAAGCTGTGCGATCAGAAGCGTAGAACTTGGGTCGCGCTCGGAAGGCTTGAGGATGAAGCAGTTGCCGCAGGCGATCGCCAGTGGGTACATCCACAGCGGCACCATGGCCGGGAAGTTGAACGGCGTGATGCCGGCCACAACACCCAAAGGTTGAAAGTCGGACCATGCGTCTATGTTCGGGCCGACGTTGCGGCTGTATTCGCCTTTGAGAATTTCCGGGGCCGCGCTGGCGTACTCAACGTTCTCGATCCCGCGCTTGAGCTCGCCCGCAGCATCTTCCAGAGTTTTGCCGTGCTCTTCGCTGATCAACTGCGCAATGCGCGCTTCGTTCTGCTCCAGCAACTGCTTGAAGCGGAACATGACCTGCGCACGCTTGGCAGGAGGCGTATTGCGCCACGCCGGGAACGCCGCCTTGGCTGAGTCGATCGCTTGCTGCACGGTTTCACGGCTGGCCAATGGAACCTTGTGAATCGCCTGACCGGTCGATGGGTTGAAGACGTCAGCGGTACGGCCAGTGTCGCTGACCAACTCGCCGTGGATCAGGTGCTGGATGGTGCTCATGCGTTAACTCCGAAAAAAGTTTGCCCGCAGGCGCTACCGAAGTCGCGCCTGTTAATAGATAGAGGAGATCAGTCGACCTGGTTGAGCGCTTCGCCCACGGCGTCGAACATGCGGTCCAGATCTTGCGGTTTGCTGTTGAAGGTTGGCCCGAACTGCAGGGTGTCGCCGCCAAAGCGCACATAGAAACCGGCTTTCCACAGCTTCATCGCTGCTTCGAAAGGACGCACGATGGCATCACCATCACGGGCAGCGATCTGAATCGCGCCAGCCAGCCCATAGTTGCGGATGTCGATGACGTTCTTGCTGCCCTTGAGACCATGCAGCGAGTTCTCGAAGTGCGGCGCTGTTTCAGCGACCTGCTGCACCAGATTTTCGCGCTGGAGGATATCCAGTGCCGCGAGGCCGGCGGCACAGGCCACTGGATGCGCCGAATAGGTATAGCCGTGAGGGAATTCAACCGCATATTCCGGCGTCGGCTGATTCATGAACGTCTGATAGATCTCGCTGCTGGCAATCACTGCGCCCATTGGAATGGCGCCGTTGGTGACCTGCTTGGCAATACACATCAGATCTGGGGTCACGCCGAAGCTGTCAGCACCGAACATCGAACCGGTACGACCAAAACCGGTAATGACTTCGTCGAAGATCAGCAGGATATTGTGCTGGTCGCAGATTTCACGCAGGCGCTTGAGATAACCCTGCGGCGGAACGATCACACCGGCAGAACCGGCCATTGGTTCGACGATTACCGCTGCGATATTTGACGCATCGTGCAGCTCGATCAATTTGAGCATTTCATCGGCCAGCGCGATCCCGCCCTGCTCAGGCATGCCGCGAGAATAGGCGTTGCTGGCGAGCAAGGTGTGAGGCAAGTGATCGACATCCATCAATTGGCCAAACATCTTGCGGTTGCCGTTGACGCCACCCAGGCTGGTGCCCGCGATGTTCACACCGTGATAGCCACGAGCACGACCAATCATTTTGGTCTTGGTGGCCTGGCCTTTCAGGCGCCAGTAGGCACGTACCATCTTCACCGCAGTGTCCGCGCACTCGGAACCGGAGTCTGTGTAGAACACGTGGTTCAAGCTGCCGGGCGTCAGGTCGGTGATCTTTTCCGCCAGCTGGAAAGACAGCGGATGGCCGAACTGGAAAGCTGGGGAATAGTCGAGGGTGCCCAGTTGCCTGGAGACCGCTTCCTGGATTTCCTTGCGAGTATGGCCAGCGCCACAAGTCCACAGACCGGACAAACCGTCATAGATCTTGCGTCCCTTGTCGTCTGTCAGATAGCTGCCTTCTGCCGCAACGATCAGTCGCGGATCGCGCTGGAAATTGCGGTTGGCGGTGTAGGGCATCCAGTGGGCATCGAGCTTGAGCTGGCTTGCCACAGACATATCGGACGATTCGGGCATGTTCATTGGAATTAACCTCACAAGGGTGTGGGTGGCCTGTCTTCATATCTCTTGAACAGCGGCATGAAGCAGGTCCGGGTTGCAGCTACGTTGCCACGGGCATAAAGTCGGGAAAATCCTGCTTTTATGATCTTTAGTTGGCCGATTACTAAACTATGAGCACTCGCCGTTCCGACCCGCTGGCACAAGTCAGCGACTTTGATATCCGCCTGCTGCGCATTTTTCGAAGCGTAGTCGAATCAGGTGGCTTCTCCGCAGCAGAGAGCGCTCTGGGTATTGGCCGCTCTGCCATCAGTCAACAAATGAGCGATCTGGAGCAACGTCTCGGACTGCGCCTCTGTCAGCGCGGCCGAGCGGGGTTTTCGCTGACAGAAGAAGGCCGTGAGGTTTATCAGTCGTCGCTGCAGTTGCTGAGCGCGCTTGAAAGTTTTCGTACAGAGGTGAACGGCCTCCACCGACATTTGCGCGGTGAGCTGAACATCGGCTTGACCGATAACCTCGTCACCCTCCCCCACATGCGCATCACTCATGCGCTGTCGCAATTGAAAGAGCGCGGGCCGGATGTGCACATCAACATTCGGATGATCGCCCCCAATGAAGTCGAGCAAGGTGTGCTCGATGGCAGCCTGCATGTCGGCGTCGTGCCGCAGGCAAGCGCTCTTTCAGGTCTGGAGTATCAGCCGCTCTACAGCGAACGTTCGCTGTTGTACTGCGCAGTTGGCCACCCTCTTTTTTATGTGGATGACGCGCAATTGCCCGATGAGCGGCTTGCGGAGCAAGAGGCTATCGCGCCGACGTTCCGTTTGCCGACCGAAATCCAGGCCCACTACCAGGCACTCAAATGCACCGCCAGTGCTTCGGATCGAGAAGGCATGGCGTTTTTGATTCTGACCGGTCGCTACATCGGCTATCTGCCGGACCACTACGCAAGCTTCTGGGTGCAGCAAGGATGCTTGCGGGCATTGAAACCACAAGCGCGCTTTTATGATTTGAGCCTGGTGACCGTGACGCGCAAGGGACGCCGCCCTCATTTGGTGCTGGAGAGTTTCCTGGAAAGTCTGGACGCCACACGATGAAGCCTTCAATGCCTTCAAAGGCAAGTTCGAAAGCACACCGAACGCGTTAAAAAAACCAATAAGCATCTGTTTTACAAAGATATTCATTTGAAGGACCTATAACTACCTGATCAGTTGGACAGGTTTTTGCAATGCAGGTGATGTCGGTGCAATGTCTCAGTGGTTCCCACAAGCGCGCGCCCGACTTGGCCAACACAAAAACCGAGAGTCCAGCATGCAGCCTGAAGCGCCAGACAATAACGACCTGATATACGGCCTCAATGACAGACCCACCCCCGCACCCGCCATTCTCGCGGCCGTCCAACATGTCCTCGCAGCTTTCGTAGGGATCATCACGCCGCCACTGATCATTGGCTCGGCTCTGGGCCTGGGCGCTTACCTGCCCTACCTGATCAGCATGGCGCTGATGGTATCCGGCGTAGGCACTTTCATTCAGGCACGTCGTCCGTTCGGCATCGGCGCCGGGATGATCTGCCTGCAAGGGACCAGTTTTGCGTTTCTCGGCGCGGTTTTGTCCGCCGGCTTTATGGTCAAGCAACGCGGCGGCAGCCCAGAAGACATCATGGCAATGGTGTTTGGCGTGTGTTTCTTCGGTGCCATCGTGCAGATCGTGCTCAGCCGCTTCATCGGCCAGTTGCGGCGCGTCATCACCCCGCTGGTGACCGGCATCGTCATCACCCTGATCGGTGTCAGCCTGATCAAAGTCGGAGTGACTGATCTGGGAGGCGGTTTCAACGCCCCCGACTTTGGCGAACCGGTGAATCTGGTACTCGGCGTATTCGTGCTGCTGGTGATCATTCTGCTCAACCGCTCGAACACGCCCTGGGTTCGTCTTTCGGCGATCATCATCGGGCTGGCGGTTGGCAGCGTCGCTGCGTGGTTCAGCGGGAAACTGGTGCCGCACTCCATCAGCGATGTGGCATTGATCAGCATCCCTACGCCATTCCGCTTCGGTTTCAGCTTCGATTGGGCGGCTTTCTTGCCGGTCGCGCTGATTTATCTGATCAGCAGCATCGAAACCGTAGGCGACCTGACGGCCAACTGCATGCTCTCTCGCGAACCGATCAAGGGTCCGAGCTACATCGCGCGTCTCAAAGGCGGCGTGCTGGGTGATGGCGTCAGCTGCATGATCGCCGCAACCTTCAGCGCGTTCCCCAACACCACATTCGCCCAGAACAACGGGGTGATCCAACTGACTGGCGTCGCCAGCCGCTATGTAGGTCTCTACATCGGAGCGATCCTGTTTCTCCTCGGACTTTTCCCGGTGATCGGTGCGATTCTTCAACAGATCCCGAAACCGGTGCTCGGCGGCGCCACCCTCGTGATGTTCGGCAGCGTCGCAGCGGCAGGCGTTCGTATCCTCGCGCAATCACCATTGGATCGACGCAGCATGCTGATCATTGCGACGTCGTTCGGCGTCGGGCTGGGCATAGCCGCGCAACCGACGCTGCTCCATCACTTGCCACAGTTGGTACAAAACTTGTTTGATTCGGCCATCACCAGTGGCGGGCTCACAGCGATCGCGATGTGCCTTCTGTTGCCGGAACGCAACGAGGCCAGCGCGGCAAAAAAGCCGGAAATCGAAGCCCTTGAGCACTAATTTCCACGGCCAACGCTTGTCGGATCGTCACGGGTGCGTTATCTGTTCAACCCGTCGCACCCAATGATCCGTCTGGAACCGCACATGACCCTTGAAGTCCCCGCTCACAGCGTCAGCGCCACTAAACCGGCGAGCCGTATTCGTCAGAAGAATGAAGAAACGATCATGAAGGCTGCCGAAGACGAGTTCGCTCGACACGGGTTCAAGGGCACCAGCATGAACACGATCGCGCAGAATGCAGGGCTGCCCAAGGCCAATCTGCACTACTACTTCACCAACAAGCTGGGGCTGTACATCGCGGTCCTGAGTAACATCATTCAGCTGTGGGACAGCACCTTCAACAATCTGAAGGTCGAGGACGATCCAGCCCAGGCACTGAGTCATTACATCCGCGCCAAAATGGAGTTTTCCCGGCGCCAGCCACAGGCCTCGCGGATTTTCGCGATGGAGATCATCAGCGGCGGCGAATGCCTGAACGAGTATTTCAGCCAGGATTACCGACAGTGGTTTCAGGGACGCGCCTCGGTGTTTCAGGCGTGGATCGATGCAGGCAAGATGGACGCGGTCGACCCGGTGCACCTGATTTTCCTGCTCTGGGGTAGCACGCAGCATTACGCCGACTTCGCCACTCAGATTTGCCAGGTTACCGGCCGCACACGCCTGACCAAGCAGGACATGGAGGAAGCCGGAAACAATCTGATCCGAATCATTCTCAAGGGTTGCGGGCTAACGCCACCGATCTGATACTCAAGACCCAAGCGTCTGGCTGGAACCCTCAATGCCCTCTACCCTCCTCGGCCCTTGCGAATTTCGTGAAGAGATTCGCAAGAGCCGTTTCATCACCCTCGCCGCTCCCATCAATAGCCCGGCTGACGCCCAAGCGTTTATCGAGCAAAACAGCGACCTCGATGCGACGCACAATTGCTGGGCCTGGAAACTGGGGGCGCAATACCGCAGCACTGATGATGGCGAACCCGGCGGCACAGCAGGCAGGCCGATTCTTGCGGCCATCGAAGCTCAGGATTTCGACCAAATCGTGGTACTGGTGATTCGCTGGTATGGCGGCATTCAACTGGGCACCGGCGGACTGGCCAGGGCCTACGGCGGTGGCGCCAACAAATGCCTGCAACGGGCTGAACGTAGGGCGCTGATCAACCGCGTCTCGCTGGCATTTGAGTGCACCTTCAGCGAACTGGCATTGGTTAAATTGCGCCTGGGCGAACTGAACGGTCTGGTAGAGAACGAGAACTTCATGGCCAACGGCGTGGAGTTGTCGATCGCGCTTGGCCCCGAGCAGATTGCAATCTTTCAGCGCCAGCTTTCCGATATCAGTCGCGGACGCATTGTCCTGCAACCGCAAAGTGACAACTGAGGCACCGTTTTTTATCCAGCCCGGCTATTCAGAGGTTGCCCACATCTACTGTGCATCCGCCTGTGGACAAGCTGAGCACATTCATGTGCAGGCCTTGATTCATATGGGCTTTACGACTTTGATCGTTTTTTGATCAACTCAGTTATCCACTGCCCAAATAAGCCGTAAAACAGCAAGTTAGCCTCCCTTATCGCGACTCGGTCCTACCTTGTCCGGGCTTATGCCAAGGTTTGTCGGTTGCGCACATTAACTGTGGAGCAACCTGTGGATAACGAGTGCAAGGCTTCCCACAGTGCCGGGGATATCTCGCTCCGTGGCGACTGGTCATTTTTCATACAAAATTATTGAACCAAAATGACTCGGTGTTGAAATACTTCGCTCGGTGGTGGTGCTCCGTTGACCACAACGATGGCCAATTCCAGCGGGAGGCTGTCTTCCAAGCGTTAGCTGTTCCGTCGCAAAACCGCCGGCGGGCTGTGCCAATGGCGACTTACTGCGTGCCCAGCCTTGATCGCGATAAAAAACCTGACCAGCTGGCCAAGAAATTGCTAAGTGCAGTGGCGATCCACTTTTCCCGAGCCAGTCATGTCCAACACAACGACTCATGCGCGGCTGCAACTGCGCCACATCACCAAACGATATCCGGGGTGTCTTGCCAACGATGCCATCGACCTGAGCATTCAGCCGGGGGAAATCCACGCATTGCTCGGCGAGAACGGCGCGGGCAAAAGCACGTTGATGAAGATCATCTACGGCGTGGTTCAACCTGACGCCGGCCAGATCATCTGGCAAGGTCAAGCGTTGACGATGCGCAACCCCGCCCAGGCTCGAGAGCTGGGCATCGGTATGGTGTTTCAACATTTTTCGCTGTTCGAGACCCTGACCGTCGCACAGAACATCGCACTGGCAATGGGCGCCTCTGCGGGTACACCCAAGCAACTGGAACCGCGGATTCGTGAGGTCTCGCAGCGTTACGGGATGGCCGTGGAACCTCAGCGGCTGGTTCACAGCCTGTCCATAGGCGAAAGGCAGAAAGTCGAAATCATTCGCTGCCTGATGCAGGACATCCGGTTGCTGATCCTCGATGAGCCGACCTCGGTGCTCACGCCGCAAGAGGCCGACGATCTTTTCGTCACTCTGCGTCGACTGGGAGATGAGGGCTGCAGCATTCTGTTCATCAGCCACAAGCTGGGTGAGGTTCGCGCGTTGTGCCACAGCGCCACCGTTCTGCGCGGCGGCAGGGTCTCAGGGCACTGTGTCCCTGCCGAATGCAGCGATCTGGAGTTGGCGCGGCTGATGGTTGGAGACGCAGAAGGACTGGTCGCTCACTACCCGAAGACAGAGGGCGCAGCCCCTTTTCTGCAAGTGGAAAGACTCTCCTGGCATAACCCCGACCCGTTCGGCTGCTCGCTCAAGGATCTGGATCTGCAGGTGCGTAGCGGCGAAATCGTCGGCATCGCAGGTGTCGCCGGTAACGGACAGGATGAGTTGCTCGCGTTGCTCAGCGGCGAACAAACCTTGCACCGCTCGCAGGCGCAACACATTCGTTTTGGAGACCTGGCTGTTGCTCATTTACGACCGGACGCCCGACGCAAACTGGGCCTGACCTTCGTGCCTGCCGAACGTCTTGGGCACGGGGCAGTGCCGGAAATGAGCCTTGCGGACAACGCCCTTTTAACCGCTTTCCAGCAAGGCCTGGTCAGCAAGGGGCTGATCCAGCGCAGCAAGGTTCTGGAGTTGGCAAACACCATCATCGAGCGCTTCGCGGTCAAAACGCCCGATGCGCAGACCGCCGCACGCAGCCTGTCGGGCGGCAACCTGCAGAAATTCATCCTGGGTCGCGAAATACTGCAAAAGCCGAAACTGCTGGTCGCGGCGCACCCGACCTGGGGCGTGGACGTTGGCGCAGCGGCAGCCATTCATCGCGCGCTGATCGCTCTGCGTGACGCAGGTGCGGCAATTCTGGTGATTTCCGAAGACCTCGATGAACTGTTTCAGATCAGTGACCGTATTGGCGCATTGTCGAGCGGACAACTGTCGGCACTGGTGCCCGCAGCGCAAACCTCGCAGGTGCAGGTCGGCGGTTGGATGGCCGGGCAATTCGACGCCGATCGCTCCTATCAACCTGCCTGCGCGCCGCTCACTTAAAGGAGGCTACGATGTTGCTTTCACTGGAACCGCGCGGACAAGAATCGCGCGCCATGTTGTGGTTTTCCCCGCTGCTCGCGGCCATTCTGACCTTGATCTCGGGCTCGCTGCTGTTCGTTGCGCTTGGACTCGACCCGCTATTGACCCTGCACACATTGTTGATTGCGCCGGTCAGCGATCTGTATGGCTTGTCAGAATTAATGGTCAAGGCGCTGCCGATCCTGCTCTGCGCACTGGGGCTCGCCGTCGCCTACCAGGCACGAATCTGGAACATCGGCGCCGAAGGTCAGCTGTTGATCGGTGCACTGGCCGGGAGCGCGGTGGCCGTCAACGTCATCGACGTCGATAGCCGCTGGGTGTTAGCGCTGATTCTACTGATCGGCATTGCTGCGGGTGCCGCGTGGGCGGGCCTGACTGCCTGGCTGCGCACGCATTTCAATGCCAACGAAATCCTCACCAGCATCATGCTCAATTACATCGCGCTGAACCTGCTGCTGTATTTCGTACATGGGCCGCTGAAAGATCCTGCAGGCATGAACTTCCCCGAGTCAGCCATGTTCGGCGATGCCAGTCGTCTGCCGCTGCTGACCGAAGATGGTCGCGTCCACGCCGGGGTGTATTTCGCGCTGCTAGCCCTGGTTGCGGTCTGGGTCTTGTTGCAACGCAGCTTCGTCGGTTTTCAGATCAAGGTGCTGGGGCTGGACAAACGCGCGGCCGGATTCGTCGGTTTTCGTGAGAAACGTCTGGTCTGGCTGGCATTGCTGATCAGCGGCGGTCTTGCCGGCTTGGCTGGCGTCTGCGAAGTGGCCGGCCCGATCGGTCAACTGGTGCCTCAAGTGTCGCCGGGTTATGGCTACGCGGCGATTACGGTGGCATTTCTCGGCCGGCTCAACCCCATCGGCATTCTGTTCTCGAGCCTGCTGATGGCGCTGTTGTATCTGGGGGGTGAAAGCGCGCAGATGACCCTCAATTTGCCACAAGCCATTACGCAGCTGTTTCAGGGGATGATGCTCTTCTTCCTGCTGGCCTGCGATGTGCTGATTCTCTACCGCCCGCGCCTGAAGCTGCGCTGGGCTCGCCGCCAGATGGCCGCTGTGCCAGGAGCCGTGTGATGGATATCGATCTGCTGAGTAACATTCTCTTCGCAACCGTACGCTGCGGCACTCCGCTTCTGCTGGTGGCGCTGGGTGAGCTGGTCTGCGAGAAAAGCGGCGTACTCAATCTGGGCCAGGAAGGCATGATGCTGTTCGGTGCGGTGATCGGTTTCATCGTGGCTTTGAGCACCGGCAGTCTTTGGCTCGGCGTGTTGCTGGCGGTACTGGCGGGCATGCTGCTGTCTTCGCTGTTCGCACTGGTGGCGCTGGTGTTCAACGCCAATCAGGTGGCCACCGGTCTCGCATTGACGATCTTCGGTGTAGGACTCTCGAGTTTCGTTGGCGCCGCCTGGGTCGGCAAGCCGCTACTGGGTTTCGAACCCTTGGTTGTTCCTTATCTGAGCGACATTCCGCTGATCGGGCGGATGCTCTTCGCGCAGGACATTCTCGTGTATCTCTCCTTCGCACTGTTCGCTTTAGTGGCATGGACGCTTCTGAAAAGCCGTGTGGGTTTGGTGATTCAGGCTGTAGGAGAAAACCCTAACGCAGCCAGTGCGATGGGGCTTCCGGTGCTGTTCGTGCGCACGCTGGCCGTTCTGTTCGGTGGCGCCATGGCGGGTTTGGCAGGCGCTTATCTGTCCTTGGCCTATACGCCGATGTGGGCGGAAAACATGAGCGCGGGCCGCGGCTGGATTGCCTTGGCGCTGGTGGTGTTCGCCAGCTGGCGTGTCTGGCGTCTGCTGTTGGGTGCCTATCTTTTTGGCTTTGCGAGCATCCTGTATCTGGTGGCTCAGGGCGTTGGTCTGGCGATTCCTTCCAACTTGTTGGCGATGTTGCCGTATGTCGCGACGATCGTGGTGCTGGTGTTACTGTCGCGAAATGCCCTGCGCACCCGACTGTATGCACCGGTTTCTCTGGGGCAGCCCTGGCAGTCGGGGCACTGACTCAGAGCCGAGAATGACCGTTGCGCCGGAAAAACCAAATTCCTGGGGTCCGGCGCGGTCAATTCTGCTGACGCTGCCTCGTTTCGTTTCGTTTTTCTAGGAGTTGCATCATGCCTGCCAAAAAAACCGCATTGATCATCGGCGCTTCCCGTGGCCTAGGGCTCGGGCTGGTCAAGCGCCTGACCGAGCAAGGCTGGGAAGTCACTGCAACCGTTCGCGATCAACACAATGCCGACGATCTCAAAGCAGTTCCCGGCGTTCACATTCAGACGCTGGACATGGACGAGCAATCGTCGCTGGAAGTGCTCACTCATAACCTCAAGGATCAGGTATACGACCTGCTGTTCGTCAACGCAGGCGTGACAGGTCCCAGACACGACAACCCGACCGACGCCACCGCCGGCGAACTCGGCCAGTTGTTCCTGACCAACGCCGTTGCCCCGATTCGGCTGGCCAAACGCTTCGTCGATCACATCCGCCCCAAAACCGGCGTCATCGCATTCATGAGTTCAGGCCTGGGCCGAGTCACCAGCCCCGGCTCACCTGAGCTTGCGCTGTACAAGGCGAGCAAGGCCGCACTCAACTCGATGACCAACACGTTCGTCACTCAACTGGGCGACAACAAACCCACCGTGCTGTCGATTCACCCCGGCTGGGTACGCACCTCCATGGGTGGAGAAGGCGCCGACATCGATGTAGAAACCAGCGTAAAGGGGATGGTCGAGCAGGTGGAGCGGTTCGCGGGAGAAGGCGGACACCATTTCGTGAATTACAAGGGGGAGACGATTCCTTGGTGAACGGAGACCTCTGACTCTTTGAGGCCCAAATTGGCAAGGGCCTCACACCCTGCCCCTCTCGCCCGTTTCCTACCCACTAAATCCGCGTTTACACCTCAACGAACATCCAGACGTCGGTTGTGCGTGTTATCGATGCCGATAACACTTGTGCATATCGAGCCTGGATGCAAAATATGAAGCCTGTAAAATTTTTAGGCGACTCACTGGAGCAGATACGAGCCTTCCCCGGCCCCGCACAATCAATCGCGGGTTTCCAATTGGACCGGATACAACGTGGAGTGGAAGCCGAGGACTGGAAGCCCATGACGTCGGTTGGCTCAGGAGTCCGGGAAATCAGAGTAAGGGAAACGTCGGGAGCGTTTCGTGTCATCTATCTGGCGACTCTGGCGGATGCGATTTATGTGTTGCACGCCTTCCGTAAAACGACCCAACAGACCGAAAAGCGGGATATCGACCTTGCTGCGGCCCGGTTGCGTGACTTGATGAGAGGTAAGACATGAACGAAGAACAGGTATTTGCCAGTGTCTGGGATGCTCTCGCGGACACGCAACAGCAAGCAGCACATCTGAAGGTCAGGTCCGGGCTGATGATCGAGCTTAACGAGCGCATCAAACACTGGCCGGGTAGCGATACGGAAAAAGCACAAAGGCTCAAGATCACAAAGCCCCGCTTCTCGAACCTGAAATCGGGCCGGGTAGATCTCTTCAGCCTTGATGCGCTGGTAGATCTGGCCGCCAGCGCAGGCCTTGTCGTCTCGATGCATCTGGTCGCCGCCTGAATCGACGCAATACTTGATCGAAAGGTCAACTCGCCTCTACACTTCGCACCTTCGCCTCGCGGCTCCTTTTGAAGCCGCGGCGACCCTGGATCAGCAGACAGGGCAACACTGAGCTGGCGACCTGAACCCCACTTTCAGAGGAGCCGGCCAATGCCTGCGATCCGTATCTGGTTGAAAAATCCCCTTGCTGTGTTCACCGCCAACGACCTCGATGCTCGAGGCGGGCTGGTGGTACAAGGCGGTGTGATCGTTGAAATGCTTGCCGCGGGCCAGTCTCCTGCACAGCCTTGCGATCAGGTCTTCGATGCCCGCGAACATGTGTTGCTGCCGGGCATGATCAACACCCATCACCATTTTTATCAAACCCTGACCCGCGCCTGGGCGCCTGTCGTCAATCAACCGCTATTTCCGTGGCTGAAAACGCTGTACCCGGTGTGGGCGCGTCTGACGCCGGAAAAACTGGCGCTGGCCACCAAGGTTGCGCTGACCGAGCTGTTGTTATCTGGCTGCACCACCGCCGCCGATCACCATTATCTGTTTCCGGACGGGCTGGAAAACGCCATCGACGTTCAGGTGCAAAGCGTTCGCGAACTGGGCATGCGGGCAATGCTGACGCGCGGTTCGATGAGTCTGGGCCAGGCCGATGGTGGCCTGCCGCCGCAACAGACCGTGCAACAAGGCCACGTCATTCTCGAAGACAGTCAACGCTTGATAGACACCTATCACGAACGCGGCGATGGCGCGCAGATCCAGATCGCCCTGGCGCCCTGCTCGCCGTTTTCGGTGACCACCGAAATCATGTCCGAAAGCGCCGTGCTGGCGGACAAACTCGATGTTCGTCTGCATACCCATCTGGCCGAGACGCTGGATGAGGAGGATTTCTGTCTGCAACGGTTTGGCCTGCGCACCGTGGATTATCTGGACAGCGTCGGCTGGCTCGGCCCACGTACCTGGCTGGCTCACGGTATTCATTTCAACGAACAGGAAATCGCCCGACTGGGCGAGGCTGGCACCGGGATCTGTCACTGCCCGAGTTCGAACATGCGTTTGGCCTCGGGTATCTGTCCGACGCTGGACCTGATCGCCGCTGGCGCGCCTGTCGGACTGGGCGTGGATGGATCGGCGTCCAACGATGCCTCGAACATGATTCTGGAGGCCAAGCAGGCGCTTTATCTGCAACGGCTGCGATACGGCGCGGAGAAGATCACTCCGGAGCTGGCTTTGGGCTGGGCCACCAAAGGTTCGGCGAAGCTGTTGGGTCGCAGTGACATCGGTGAGCTGGCCGTGGGCAAACAGGCTGACCTGGCGCTGTTCAAACTGGATGAGCTGCGGTTCTCGGGCAGCCATGACCCGTTGTCGGCGACGTTGCTGTGCGGGGCCGACCGGGCTGATCGCGTGATGATCGGCGGTCAGTGGCGGGTGATCGATGGGCAGGTTGAGGGGCTGGATCTGAAGGGCTTGATCGCCGATCACCGGCAGGCTGCGGCGGAGTTGATCAAGGGCTAGCGCAAGGCTTGCTGTAGCAGCCCGGCCGATCGGCGTTCCGTTTGCCGGCGGTAGCGATATGGCTTATGCCACCGCCGGCAAGCCGGACTGCCAGATGATATGTGCGAGAACCCGGGTCAGGTTACAACCCCAACAGCGACAGCATCACGAACGTCGCAAACAGCACGAAGTGGGTCATGCCTTCGATGGCGTTGGTTTCACCGTCGTTGAGGTTGATCGCGCTGACCAGCAAGGTGACGAAGATCATCACGGTCTGCACCGGCGTCATCGCCATCTGGAACGGCTGGCCGGTGTACAGCGCCATGGCTTCCATCACTGGTACCGTCAGGATGACTGTGGATAACGAGGCGCCCAACGCAACGTTCACCACCGACTGCATCCTGTTAGCCAGTGCAGCGCGTAATGCCGTCAGAATCTCGGGGGCCGCCGAAATAGCGGCCACCAGGATTGCAGTCATCACCGGCGGCGCGCCGCTGCCTTCCAGTCCCAGGTCTACGGTTTTCGACATCACCTCGGCCAATGCGCCGATGATGATCACGCCGAAAACCAGCGTGCCGATGGAGAGTGGCAAGTTGACAGGCTCGCTCGGCTGCTCCGGCTGATCCTTGCGACGCTTCTTGTCCGGATAGCTGTAACTGAAGAAATAGCTATGCGGCCCGACCTGCATCCGCAGAAACAATGCGTACAGCAGAATCATTGCGCCAATGGTGAAGGCCGAGTAGACCTTCCATTTCGACTCGGGAATGAATTCCGGCACCACCATTGAAACGGCCATCGCGGTGAGAATCATCACGCTGTAGGAGCGCGCCGAATCGTCGTTGTAGGACTGTTCGCCATGCTTGAGACCGCCCATCAATGCCGCCAGGCCAAGAATACCGTTGATGTCGAGCATGACCGCCGAGTAGATCGTGTCGCGCACCAGCGTCGGTGACGGCTCGTTGCTCATCATGATCGCCAGGATCACCACTTCCACCAGCACCGCCGACAGCGTGAGGATCATCGTGCCGTATGGGTCGCCGACTTTTTCGGCCAGCAGCTCGGCGTGGTGGGCCACACGCATGGAGGCGCAGACGATAAACATCACCAGCGCGATGCCAGCGATCAGGGCGACAGTGTTGCCGTGGCTGAGCAGTTGATGCTCGAAGGGGTAGGCGAAGCAGGTTGCGATCACCGCCAACAGAAGAAACTTTTCTTGCTTGAGAATCGTGCCCATCGCTGCCTTTTAGCCTTTGCGACCCAGGCCGCACATCCATGAAGTATTAACCGCTCAAGCGGTTGAGAGTGCTGGTTGTAAATAAAGGTTTCAAGACAGCAGCAATCAACCATCATTCTCTACGCTCGGTAAGCAGTGCGACACGCCGGCGGCGGCGATCTCATCGGTCACTCCGCCGGCAAGCCGTGCCGCTACAGAGTGAGTAGTCCTGCACCGGTTCGCGGCGTCTCCCTTCCCCTGCGCACCGTCCCTGAACACGCTGATCCCCTGACAGAGACCTTGCCATCAGAAGAATCCCGCCGCACAACGAGACCTGTCTTATTGGTCAGCTTTTTGCATTGAGTCGAACGCCCCGCCCAGACGGCCCGGCCCACAAGACCAAAGGAGCTCGACCTGCATGCTTTCCACCCTTCACTCACGTCGTCCGCTTAAAAAACTGATGTGCGCCATCGCCGCTGTCGTTGGCCTGAGTTCAAGCCTGATGGCCGCTGCGGCCGATCCCCTGAAAGTCGGTTTCGTCTACATCGGCCCTATCGGCGACCACGGCTGGACCTATCAGCATGAGCAGGGTCGTCAGGCCATGGCCAAGGCGCTGGGCGACAAAGTGACCACCAGTTTCGTCGAAAACGTACCGGAAGGCGCAGATGCCGAGCGGGTCATCCGCAACATGGCGAAGGGCGGTTATGACCTCGTCTTCACCACCTCGTTCGGCTACATGAACCCGACGCTTAAAGTCGCAAAGCAATTCCCCAAAGTGACCTTCGAGCACGCGACTGGCTACAAGCAGGACAAGAACATGGGCACGTATCTGGCCCGCACTTATGAAGGTCGCTACGTCGGTGGCTTCCTCGCGGCGAAGATGACCAAGACCAGGAAGATCGGTTATGTCGCCTCGTTCCCGATTCCGGAAGTGTTGCGTGACATCAACGCGATTCAATTGGCGCTGAACAAGTACAACCCGGGCACCGAAATCAAGGTGGTGTGGGTCAACTCCTGGTTCGATCCGGGCAAGGAAGCGGACGCCGCCAACGCGCTGATCGATCAGGGGGTCGACGTGGTCTTCCAGCACACCGATAGCCCGGCACCGATTCAGGCCGCAGAGCGCCGTGGCGTTTATGCAGTGGGTTATGCCTCGGACATGGCGCACTTCGGCCCGAAAGCGGTGCTGACTTCCATCGTCAACAACTGGGGCCCGCATTACATTCAGGCTACCCAAGCAGTGATTGATGGCACGTGGAAATCCCAGGATTACTGGGGCGGTTTGAAGGAAGGGACGGTTGAGCTGCCGATCAGCGATCTGGTGCCTGCTGATGTGAAAGGCGAAGCACAGAAGATCATCGCCGACATCGAAAGCGGCGCGTTCCATCCATTCACCGGCCCGATCAAGGATCAGACCGGCGCCGTGAAGATCCCGGAAGGCAGTATTGCGACCAATGCCGAACTGGCATCCATGAACTATTACGTTGAAGGCGTGAAGGCGGATTTGCCGAAGTAAGGCAATCACCGCAATTAACCCGGTAGCAGTCTGGCTTGCCAGCGGTGGATATTTTGACAGCGCCGCCGCCCGCATCCCGTACTGCTACAGGGCGACACTCACCTTGTCTGGAGCCCGCATGAACCCGCTTCCCGTTATCGACATTGCCCCGCTCTACGCCAACGATGATCAGGCCTGGCATGACGTTGCCCGGCAGATCGATGCGGCCTGCCGCCAGCGGGGATTTTTCTACATCAAGGGTCACCCGATCAGCGCCGAGCGTATCGAACAGGTGATCGCAAGTGCCCAACGGTTTTTCGCCCAACCGCTGGATGAAAAACTCAACATCGACATCACCCAGAGCCAGCATCATCGCGGGTATGGAGCCATCGCCACCGAGCAACTGGACCCCAACCTCCCCAGCGATCTGAAAGAGACCTTCGACATGGGTCTGCATCTTCCGGCGGATCATCCTGACGTGGTCGCCGGAAAACCACTGCGCGGCCCTAATCGTCACCCCGACCTGCCGGGCTGGCAAAGCTTGATGGAGCAGCATTATCTGGACATGCAGGCATTGGCGCTGACCTTGTTACGGGCCATGACCCCGGCTCTGGGCATCGAACGTGACTTCTTCGATCAACGCTTCGAACAACCGGTCAGTGTGTTGCGAATGATCCATTACCCACCCCGCCACACTGCCACCAGCGAACAGCAACAAGGCGCTGGCGCGCACACTGATTACGGTTGCATCACGTTGCTTTATCAGGATGTCGCCGGTGGCCTGCAAGTGCGCGACGTTCGCGGCCAGTGGGTGGATGCGCCACCCATCGACGGCACGTTCGTGGTCAATCTCGGCGACATGATGGCGCGGTGGAGCAACGATCAGTACGTCTCGACGCCGCACCGGGTGATCAGCCCGTTGGGAGTCGACCGTTACTCGATGCCGTTTTTCGCCGAACCGCACCCGGACACGCGCGTCGAATGCCTGCCGGGCTGCACCGACGACCAGCATCCGCCGCTGTATCCACCCACCACCTGTGCCGAGTTTCTGCTGTCACGGTTTGCTGATACTTACGCCTACAGAAGAGACCAGGAAGCCGAGGTCTGAACCGTCCGGTCAGGTTTTTAACCAGCCGTCACGCTCGACTCTGTAGAATGCCCACCATTGCACCTGATGAGAAAAGCACATGTACGACTGGTTGAACGCCCTGCCCAAGGCTGAATTGCACCTGCATCTGGAAGGCTCGCTGGAGCCCGAGTTGCTGTTCGCCCTGGCTGAACGCAACAAGATCGCCCTGCCCTGGAACGACGTCGAAACCCTGCGCAAGGCTTATGCCTTCAATAACCTTCAGGAGTTTCTCGACCTTTATTATCAGGGCGCGGACGTACTGCGAACCGAGCAGGACTTCTACGACCTGACCTGGGCCTACCTGCAACGTTGCAAGGCGCAGAACGTCATTCACACCGAACCCTTCTTCGATCCGCAGACCCACACTGATCGCGGCATCCCCTTTGAAGTGGTGCTCAACGGCATCTCCAGCGCCTTGAAAGATGGCAAGGAGCAGTTGGGAATCGGCAGCGGCCTGATCCTCAGCTTCCTGCGCCACCTGAGCGAAGAAGAAGCTGAGAAAACCCTCGACATGGCCCTGCCGTTTCGCGACACCTTCGTCGCGGTCGGTCTGGACAGTTCGGAAATGGGTCATCCACCGAGCAAATTCAAGCGCGTATTCGACCGCGCTCGTGGCGAAGGCTTCCTGACCGTGGCCCACGCTGGCGAAGAAGGCCCGCCCGAGTACATCTGGGAAGCGCTGGACCTGCTGAAAATCCAGCGGATCGACCACGGCGTGCGGGCCATCGAGGACGAGCGGCTGATGCAGCGCATCATCGATGAGCAGATCCCGTTGACGGTCTGCCCGCTGTCCAACACCAAGCTTTGCGTGTTCGATCACATGAGCCAGCACAACATCCTCGACATGCTGGAGCGCGGGGTGAAGGTCACCGTGAACTCCGATGACCCGGCGTATTTCGGTGGGTATGTGACCGATAACTTCCACGCGCTGCACGAACACCTGGGCATGACTCAGGATCAGGCGAAACGCCTGGCGCAGAACAGCCTGGACGCACGTCTGGTAAAACCGTAGAACGGGTCACGCCGCGGAAGCGATCTTGTTGATTTCGCGCTGCCCATTGGAGGAAACCTGCAAGGTGCAGGCTTCCTCTGTGGTGCGCAGCCATCCCAACTGCATGAACAGCTGCAATAACCCGGCCCCCAATGCGCCGCCCAGGTGCGGGCTGAGTTCGCTGCAGTCCGCACAGGCGCAGACCGTTTCCCGTTGTCGGTGAGCCAGCGCCGGGATGAAGATGCCTCGTTCGGCAAAGCGCGAAACTCCGATGTTGGTGACTTCCAGACGCTGATCGCACTGCTCGATCCAGCCTGCGCCCAACATCCGGTGATACAGCTCGGTCGCCAGCTCGCCTCCCAAATGGTCGGAACAGACACTCGCACGGCGTAAGGGCAAGGGCGGCAGTGGCTGCGCGACGCTACGACTGATCACCTCGGCACTGACCATCGACGCACTGGCCAACGCCTGAACCGCAGTGCCAACCTCGGGGGCGGCGAGCCTGAAGAATCGCTTCCTGCCACGGGTCTCCTGTCGCAACAAACCGCCCGAGGCCAGCCGTGCCAGATGCGCGCCGGCGGACGAGGTGGACAAACCTGCCAACAGCGCCAGTTCATCGGCCGCTCGCGAAGTCCCGTCCATCAGCGCCCACATCATTGCACTGCGTTTGGGATCGGCCAGCAGCGCGGCAATCTGACTGATGCAAGGTGCATGTTCCATGTCTTCACTCCCTGTTGAAACATTCGTCTATTACGATGACCGACTTGCGATTTACGTCGAGCAACCATGATCGTCGCCCCGAACGATCAATAGCCTTGATCTACATCACTGCATGGAAACTTCGCGCGGTAGAAGTCGTGAGGCAGTACAGATTTGCCTGGGCGACCACGACAGTTTCAAAGTCTTTGAGTTAATCCAGTCCATAGTGGCCGCATAGTATAAGCGCTGCACCTGCGCAGCGAATTAACTCCCCGAAGGCCAACACTGAGGCATGTCAGCCGTTTCGGTAAAACGTAGGGCAAAGGTTCCCCGCGCTCATTTCCGAAAAAACATACTCTCGCCTGATCGAAAAGCGCAGAACATCGGCCCTTCACAGGTTTGTGGGTGAAAAATCGCCGCGAGCAGCTGAGCAAATGCCTACAGCCAATAGTTAAAAAACTCTCAAGAAAAAAAGCGCTTGAGTCATCATCCCGCGTGAATTTCTTCCCTGTAGAAAGCGCCCTGATTTGTCCGACAGGCACACCCATGTAAGAAAAGTCTACTTTTTAAGTAGTAAACAACTTCAGCGAATTTCAATCTTTCCACCGACTTATCGATCCTCACAGCTACATCCGCGATCTGATGCAGCGCGCGCTCGACATACCCGCAAGGGCGCGGGCGACCTCTAAGTAGTCGCCTGCCCCCCCCGGATCAGATACGAACGTCGTTATGCGGAATCAGCGCATCACGTTTTTGTTGCGCACGGCGCGTGACCACGGCAAGGCTGACCGCGAGCACCCCACACAAGGTGATGACCGTCGCCATGGGCACCGCCGTGCCGTCGTGCAGCACGCCAACCAGCGCTGCGGCTCCGGCTGCGACACTGAACTGCAGACACCCCAGAAGCGCCGAAGCACTGCCCGCGCGCTTGCCTTGGCCGGCCATGGCAAGCGCGGAAGCATTGGGAATAATGCAGCCAAGACTCGCGATGTAGATGAACAGCGGAATAAGCAACGGCCAGAGTTTCTCGGTGTGCAGCGAGGCAATGCCGAGCAGCACCAGCGCCGCGCCCAGATACAGCCAGACCGTGCGCGACAATAACCACGCCGGGCCGAAGCGCCCGACCAGTCTGGCGTTGACCTGCGCGATGAGGATGAACCCCGCCGCATTGATGCCGAACAGCCAGCCGTAGTGCTCGGCGGGAACCCCGTACAACTTTATGAAAACGAACGGCGAGCCTGCGATGTAAGAGAACATCCCGGCCATGGCAATGCCGCCGGTCAAAGCGTGCCCCAGGAAAATCCGGTCCGCGAAAAGGCGCGCGTAAGCTTTCGGCGCGCCTGACAACGGGAGGCGCGGATGCCCGGCAGGCATGCTTTCGGGAAGCCCGATTGCGACGGCAGCGGCGGTCAGGGCGCTGAACAGCGTCAGCGTCATGAAGATCGTCTGCCAGCCATAGACATTCACCAGCAGACCGCCGAGCATCGGCGCCAGAATCGGCGCAAGCCCCATCACCAGCATCAGCTGGGAGAACACTTTCGCTGACTCCACCGGTGAGCATTTGTCACTGACGATGGCTCGCGACAGCACCATCCCGGCGCAACCGCCCAGGGCCTGGACAAAGCGCGCCGCAATCAGCCACTCAAGATTCGGCGCGAAGGCGCACGCCAGTGAAGCCAGGGTAAACAGCCCCACGCCGAACAACAACGGAGTGCGTCGACCAAAACGGTCAGCGATCGGGCCGTAGGCCAACTGACCAATGCTCAAACCCAGGAAGTAGGACGCCAGGGTCAACTGAACATGCTTTTCGTCCGTGCCGAACGCCAGGGCAATGGCCGGAAAACCGGGTAGATAAAAATCGATGGCCAATGGGCCGAAGGCGCTGAGCGCGCCAAGAATGAGGATGGTTCTAAGGTTCATTAATCTTCCAGGACAGGTCCGCGCAGCTCGACAGTTTAACAACCCTGAATCTACGCAGGCCCTCTGATAGAAAATTACTAGAAGATTTTTCAGAAATCCCAAACCGTCAGGCGGGAACAGGGAACTAACTCCCCTCTACCGGGCATCGGTTAATGGATTTCTCACAGCGCTTTTACAAATAACTCACAGATCCGGTTCTAGACTTTTTACAACTGTCGAGGATACGGACATGAACACGCGTTGGGTTGTGCTGTGGTGCTGCTTGGTTGTCGCCGGTTGTCAGTCTACCCATGACCAGTTACTGGCCGATGGTTATCCACCGGCGTTCGCTGACGGTTTTCAAGACGGCTGCGGGAGTGGACGGCAGTCAGTGGATGCCATGAAAGGTCAATACAAGAAAGATGTGCAGCGCTATTTGCGCGACACGATTTATGCGCAAGGCTGGAGTGACGGGTTTCGCCAGTGCCAGGCGCAACTGCAAAACAGCAACGTTCAGGATCAGGGCCGGAACAGCATCTGGAACGACCGTGATCGTGCCTGGGAACAACAGAAGACTCAGGACGCCGCCAAGGCGTACCGCTCGCACTGATATTCACAGGTCGCTGCGAGACATCCGGCGAAACTTCCGGAGTGCCAACATGGCCCAACGTTCATGACCCTTGAACAAGGAGCACATCATGAGTCGGGCCTTCGTCAATGAAGACCACGCCGCCGCGCAGGCCAGTCAGCCGGTCGAGCGGCAGATCAGTGGCAACCCCAACTACGTGACAGCCAGCGGACTTGCGCAGTTGCAGGCCCAGGTCGCGTCTCTGCAAGCGCAGCACAGCGACCAGACGGCTCGCGGTGAGAACGCCGACAAACAGCGTCTGGCCGACATCGAGCGCGATCTGCGCTACTTCAATCAACGTCTGCAAAGTGCTCAAGCGGTGCCCGCTGCGATTTCCACCGAGAAGGTGCAGATCGGCAGTTGGGTGACCTTCGCCGACGAGCAGGATCATCGACAGCGCGTGCAATTGGTGGGGGAAGATCAGGCCGATGCGGCGAGTCAGCTGATCAACTGGGCCTCGCCATTGGGCAAAGCCTTGCTGGGCGCCGAGGTCGGCGATGAAGTCAGCTGGCGGCGTCCGGCGGGGGATCAGATGATCGAGGTTCTGCAGATCGAAGGGGATGTTTAAAGCATCGCTGTCTACGCGAAGATACGTGATTGATCGCAGTCTTACTGCAGACATGCAACCTGTGGGGAGGGAGGTTGCTCGCAAAGACATGGGTACATCCGATACCTCTGCATTGGTCGCGCCTGCATCTTCGCGAGCAAGCTCCCTCCTACAGAGATCGTGATCCTGCCGAGGAGGCCGGGGCTATCTGAACACCGGGGGCCATCTCAAAAACAAAAAACGGAGCCCGAGGGCTCCGTTTTCATGACACCAACCTGAAATCAGGCCAGTTTCTTGTGACGCACGCGGTGCGGTTGGGCAGCGGCATCGCCCAGGCGCTTCTTGCGATCGGCTTCGTACTCGGTGTAGTTGCCTTCGAAGAACACCGCTTGCGAATCGTCTTCGTACGCCAGGATGTGGGTCGCCACGCGGTCCAGGAACCAGCGATCGTGGGAGATCACAATGGCG
>Ga0308159_1002171_pt1 | contig 23702 bp, 21 predicted proteins | sample PhyCR1_FD_201040 | JGI IMG/M metagenome (GOLD analysis project Ga0308159, IMG submission 201040) | Phyllosphere microbial communities from UC Gill Tract Community Farm, Albany, California, United States - DLSLC.R1 | ecosystem: Host-associated > Plants > Phyllosphere > Unclassified | place: USA...
TGGCCGAGAAGCCGTTCGGCATCGACCGGGCCGCCGCCGACGCGGTCGTCGCCGCCATCGGCGAGAACCCGCAGTCGTTCGTGCGCGTCTCGAGCGAGATGCCGTTCTTCCCCGGCGCGCAGTGGGCGGTCGACTACGTGCGCTCCGGCGCCCTCGGCCGCATCGTCGAGGCGAAATGCACGTTCCTTCACTCCAGCGACATCGACGTCAACAAGCCCCTCAACTGGAAGCGGCAGAAGCAGTTCTGCGGCGACGCGGGAGTGCTCAACGACCTCGGCATGCACACGTGGCACGTGCCGCTGCGCCTGGGCTGGACGCCCGAGAGAGTCGTCGGCATCCTGCAGGACATCGTCACCGAGCGCCCCGGCCCCGACGGCTCGCCCCAGCCGTGCGACACGTGGGACAACGCGGTGATCCACTCCTGGGCCCGCCACGACGGCGCGCCGTTCCCGCTCACGACCGAGACCAAGCGCATCGCCCCGGGCCAGAAGAACACCTGGGAGTTCGAGGCCATCGGCATGGACGGCGGCGTGCGCTTCAGCACCAAGAACCCCAAGCAGGTCGAGGTGTTCGCCTTCGTCGACGTTCCCGGCGTCGGCCGCGAGCAGAGCTGGCAGAGCGTCGACGCGGGGAGCCAGTCGGTCTGGCCGACGGTGACGGGTCCGAACTTCGAGTCCGGATTCTCGGATGCCATCCTGCAGATGTGGGCGGCCTTCCTCGCCGAGTACGTGGGCGAGCTGGGCGACGGCTTCGGCTGCGTCCGCCCCGAGGAGGCCGCGCTCACGCACCGCCTGTTCGCCGCGGCGATCGCCTCCCACGAGACGGGCACCCTGGTCGCTCCCGCCCTCTGACCCCACTCTCGCGCTGTCCACGGCACACCGCTCCCGCTCCCGGGATGCCAAGTGCCGTGGACATTCGCGTGTGGCGCTGTCGGCCCGGTCCTCGAGCCGCCGAAGCACAGCCACGCGCGCGCACCATGCCGGTTCGGGGCGCGATCGGCCGTCCGGGGCGCGCAACGTCCGCCCCAGAAGCACGAACACGCCCCGAACCCGGACTCGGCGGCAGGATCCCCTCCCTATGCTCGAAGGACGCCGCCCCCGGCGGCATCACCGAGGAGACGCATGCGCAAGACCGGCCGACCGACCATGGTCGACGTCGCCGCCGAAGCGGGCGTCAGCTTCAAGACGGTCTCACGCGTCATCAACGGTCAGCCGCACGTCGATCCGGCGATGGCCGAACGCGTCCTCGCCGCGGTCGCCCGGCTCGGATACCACCGCAACGCCCTCGCGGCCAGCTTGCGCTCCGGTGACCGCGACACGATCGGATTCATCGCCGCCGACCTGTCGAACACCTTCTACATGGCGGTCGCCGCCGCGGTATCCGCGGTCGCCGCGCGCGAGCGCATGCACCTGATCATGGCCTCCAGCGAAGAGGATGCCGCAACCGAACGCACCCTCGCCCTCGACCTCTGCCAGCGTCAGGTCGGCGGTCTGATCGTCGTGCCGACGGCCGACGACCACTCCTACCTCCAGCGGGAGGTGGAGCTCGGCACCCCCGTCGTCTTCCTGGACCGCCCCGGCAGCGGCATCCCCGCCGACACGATCCTCCTCGACAACCGCGGCGGGGCCCGCGCCGCCGTGGCCGAGCTGCTCGCGGCGGGGCACCGACGCATCGCGATCCTGCTGGACGCGCGCACGATCTACACGATGTCCGAACGCTGGGCGGGCGTCGAGGACGCCTTCGCCGCCGCCGGACGCACCGCCGACCCCGCTCTCGTGATCGACGGGCTCCACACCCCGGCAGTCGCACGCGACGCCATGGCGCGCCTGCTCGAGGCCGACGCTCCCCCGACCGCCGTCTTCTGCGCGAACAACCGCGTCACGATCGGCGCGCTGGAGGCGATCCTCCCGCGCGGAGCAGAGGTCGAGGTGGCCGGGTTCGACGACTTCGAGCTGTCCCGACTGCTCCCCCGTCGCGTGCGCATCGTGGACTACGACGTCGCGGATCTGGGCACCCGCGCCGCGGAGACGCTCCTCAGCCGCGCCGCGACCCCCGCGACCGGGCCGCACAACCACCTCGTCCGCACGCGCCTCGTGGATCGTGGCGGCGTGCGCTGACACATCCGGATCGGCGGGGTGACTCCACAGCCGCCCACGGGTGAAGAAGCAGCGCAACGCCGCCGACGACCCGGGGCGTTCCCGCCCCTGACCGACCCCACCGCGTGAGACTGGGAGGCCACCCGCCGTCTCCCGAGGTCGCCCATGTCGTCTCCCGCTCGCCCGGGCCCGCAGTGGATCCCCATCGCTCACGGCGCCCTCGACGTCCGCGGCTCCGCCTTCTTCGCCGCCGAGGCCGAGATCCTCGTCGTCCCCGTGGACGCGGGGCCGCCCGTGTGCCTCGTCGGCGACGGCGCCGCGCTCTGGCGACGACTGGTCGACGGCGCGGCGGTCGGGCCGTCGGCATTCGACGACGAAGAGAGCGCTCTCCTCGACGAGCTCCGCGCCGCCGGTCTCGCCGTCTTCGCCGAGACGCATCCCGCCCGCATCGTCGACCTGCGCCCACCGCTCCTGACGTCGCCGCTGCACGAGCTCGTCTACGCTCTCATCTCCCGTGTCGCGGCGGCGCGCGGCATCCCCTGCGTGTTCGTGAAGGGCCCCGCCCTGCACCTCCAGGGCCTGCGGGAGCGCGAACACTCCGGAGACGTCGACGTCTGGTGCGATCCCTCGCGCTGCGACGAACTCGCGACCGCCCTGGAAGAACGCGGCTGGCTGCGCGAGCCCGACGCCTGGTGGGGCACGTCGGTGCATCACTCGATCACCCTCGCGCCCACGGAGTGGGGATGCGAAATCGACGTGCACCGACGTATCCCGGGCCTGACAGTGACCGACGACGAGGCTTTCGCGATCGTGGCGCGCGACGCCGTGACGATGCTCTACGCCGGCGTACCCGTGCCCGTGCCCTCCGTCGACGCCCATGCGGTGCTCGCCGCGGTCACCCTCGTCCGACCCGAGATCGGTGGCGGCCCTCGAACACACGAGGTCTCCGCCGCCGCACGATCGGTTCTGTCGCGCGCAGCCGGTGCCCCCGTGCGCGCGCGCGAACTCGGCGCCGTGCCCGTCCTCCGCGAGGAGCTGCGCTCCCTCGTGCCCGAGGACGACCTCGCCGACGGCGGCGTTCCCCGCGATTGGACGTGGCGGGCCCAGCCCGACCGCGCGCACGCGTACTGGCACGCGCTGCGCACCGAGCCGCTCCGCATCCGGGTGCGTCTGCTGCTGCGGCTCGCGTGGCCCTCGGACGCCGTGGCCCTGGCATCCGCCCGACGCGCGGGTGATCCCCTGACGAGCGCGACCCGGGCCCGGCTGCGTCGGATCCGCCGGGGACTTCGGGAGTGGCTCGGGCGCTCTTCCTCCGGGTGATCGAGAGCGGGCCCGGGGCGAGACGACTGGTGAATCCCCCGGTGGGTCCGCTTTTCATCACCCGTCCGTTCGTCCTCCCCTGGCGCCGTCACGATGCGCCGCCGGGTGCGCCCCGCGGCTGACCGTCGACAACCGGGGCCTGCCGCCTCGGCCGTCCGACCCCGAGGATCACCCTCCGCGCCGCGGGCGCAGGGCGACGCGCGCCGCGCGGGGTCGGCGCGAAAGTCGTGAGCGCGGTGCGCCCCCTGCTCGCTCGCCGCGATCTCGGTCCCCCCGTCCGGTGCGCCCCGACACCGCCGACGGCGATCGGACTCCACACACCGCCGAGAGGGCCATCATGTCCACGACCGCTCCCCGCGACGCCCGCTGATGGCGCGCTGCCTGGTCATCGGAGCGAACGGCTTCCTCGGCTCCCGTCTCACCGACGCGCTCGTCGCGGCGGGGCACGAGGTCACCGCCTTCGACCGCTTCAGCCGCGGGACCCGCTCCTTCGCGTCGCCCCGGGTCACGACCGTGGCCGGCGACTTCCTCAGCACGTCCGATCTCGCCGCCGTCGTCGAGGGGCACGAGGTCGTCTTCCACTTCCTCTCGACGACCACACCGGCGACGGTCGACGCAGACGCCACTCTCGACCTCCGCACGAACGTGAGCCAGAGCGTCGAACTCCTCGCGTCATGCGCCCGCGCCGGGGTCGGACGCGTCTTCTACGCCTCGAGCGGCGGCGCGATCTACGGCCCGCAGGCCCGGTCCGTCTTCTCCGAGACCGCGCCCCTCGCCCCCGTGTCGCCCTACGGCATCGGCAAGCTCACCGTCGAGCGGTACCTCGACTACTACGCCGCGACCGAGGGCCTGGCATCCGTGTCCCTCCGCATCTCCAACCCGTACGGCGCGAATGCCAACCCCTCCAAGCGACAGGGCATCATCCCGATCACGCTGAACCGCATCCAGCGCGGCGAGCCTGTCGTGCAGATCGGTGACGGGTCCATGGTGCGCGACTACATCCACGTCGACGATCTCGTCCGTCGCATCCTGCGCATGGTCGACGCCGAGCCGCGAGAACGCGCGTACAACCTCGGCAGCGGTCGCGGGTACTCGGTGCGCGAGGTCCTCGCGGCGGTCCGGCAGGTGGTGGGGCGGGACTTCCCGATCCAGGTCGTCCCCAAGCCCCCGACCTTCGTCGACCACGTCGTGCTCGACGTCGGGCGGTTCGTCGGAGAGTTCGGCGAGGACCGCGATCTTTCACTCACCGAGGGCGTCGCACGCACGTGGGCGCAGATGGGGATGACGGCATGACACGCGTCCTGCACGTGACCGAGGCCATGGGGAGCGGCGTGCTGAGCCTCGTCGACAGCATCTCGCGGCGGCAGACCGAGGCGGGCGCCGAGACGGTCGTGCTCTTCGTCCCCCGCCCGGAGACACCCACCGACGATGCCCTGCGGGCGAGATTCCACCCCGGGGTGCGGCTCACGCGCGTGTCGACCGGCAGCCGCCGGCGTGATCTCCTCGCGCTGTACCGGGCGGTGCGGCGCGAGGCGCGAGAAGCCGACGTCGTCCACGTGCACTCCAGCATCGCGGGCGCGGTCGCACGCGCCGCTCTCCGGCGACGTGCGAGCCCCGACCGGGTGTTCTACTCCCCCCACGGCTTCGCCTTCCTCCGTCTCGATCTCCCGCGCATCGCGCGTCTCGGCATCCGCGTGATCGAGACCGTGCTCGCTCGACGCAGCACGCTCGTGCTCACCTCTCCCTCAGAGCTCGCGATCGCCGAGGCGGCGCTGAGACCCCCGCGCGTTCGCCTCCTGCAGACCGGTGTCGCCTCCGACCGCATCGCCGTCTCCCCGCGACGTGCCGACCCCGACCGCCGTCCGGTGGTCGGCATGATCGGACGCGTCACGCACCAGAAGGCACCCTGGCGCTTCGCGGCCGCGGCGGAAGAACTGCACGGCCGCGCCGACTTCGTCTGGATCGGCGGGGGCTCCCCCGCCGACGAAGCCCGGTGGCTGGGCTCGGCCCCCGTGCGCGTGACGGGATGGGTGTCGCCCGACGAGCTCGTCTCGCTCATCGACGCAATGGACGTCCTCCTCTTCCCCTCGCTGTGGGAGGGCATGTCGCTCTCGCTCATCCAGGCGCAGGCACAGGGCATCCCGGCCGTCGTCTCCGATGTCGTCGGCAATCGCGACAGTGTGGACGACGGCGTCTCCGGCTTCGTCCGGAGCACGACCGCCGAGCTGATCGCGGCCACGGAGCGCCTGCTCGACGACCCTCCGCTGCGCGAGCGCATGTCGTCCGCGGCGCTGGAGTGGGCGCACCGCGCCCTGACGGACGACCGCATCGGGACGGACTCGCTGGCGCTGTACGCCGGAACGACCGGTCTCGCGTCGGCACCGAAGTCGTGACGATCGTCAACGCGCGCTTCCTGACGCAGCGCACCACCGGGATCCAACGTTTCGCCACCGAGATCACGCGCGAACTCCTGACCCTGCGCGACGATCTCGTGCTCGCCGTGCCGCGCGGCCCGTTCGACGATGCCGGGCTCGACCGCGACCGCATCGTCCAGGTCGGGCGTCTGAACGGCCACGGCTGGGAGCAGATCGACCTCCCCCTCTTCGCTCGTCGGAACCGTCGCCCGATCCTGAATCTCGCCAGTACCGGCCCGATCTGGTACCGGCCGCAGATCTCCACGCACCACGACATCACGTACGTCCGGCACCCCGAGAGCTTCGGCCGCCGGTTCCGGGCCGTGTACGGGATCGTCGTCCCCCGGCTGATCGCGCACAGCGCGCGGCTGCTCACCGTCAGCGAGTTCTCCCGTGACGAGATCGCGGGGCACTTCGGCATCCCGCGCGAGCGCTTCACGGTGATCCACAACGGGGTCGACGACAGGTTCCAGCCGGGACCGGGCGGCGGCGAGCGCCCGTATCTGTTGGCGGTGTCCTCGCCCAACGTCCACAAGAACTTCGGGCGCATGCTGGCGGCGTTCTCCCGGTTCTCCGAGACGCACCCCGACGTCGAGCTGCGCGTGGTGGGAAGCCAGACGAACAGTTTCTCCCGGCAGCGCTACGACGTCGCTGACGAGCGCGTGACGTTCCTCGGCCGCGTCGACGACGCCGAGCTGGCGGTCCTGTATCGCGGGGCGGTCGCGTTCGTCTTCCCCTCGCTGTACGAGGGGTTCGGCATCCCCCCGATCGAGGCGCAGCAGTGCGGGTGCCCGGTCATCGCCGCCCGCGCGGCGTCGATGCCCGAGGTCCTCGGCGATTCGGCGCTCTTCGTCGACCCCTACGACGTCGACGACCTCGCCGGCGCGATGTCGCGGCTCGTCGACGACGCGGCCCTGCGCGCGCGCCTGGTCGAGGCGGGCTTCGCCAACGTCTCGCGCTTCTCCTGGCGTCGCTCCGCCGAGCACGTCTCGGACGTCATCGACGGGCTCCTCGCCGAACCGTGACCGCTCCGGCGTCAAGGCCCCCGCCCTCACGGCTCGTCCTGCCTAGCGTCGGGGCATGAGCAACGATCGCGACCAGTTCACCTTCGACAACCCCGTCACCCGCTACTCCCGGGTCGAGCCCCCGATCCAGCACCAGCCCGAGCCCGGTGTGCAGGCCGACATGACCCCGGTGCCCGATCTGGGCGAGAAGTCCTACCGGGGCCTCGGCCGGCTCGAGGGGCGCAAAGCGCTCATCACCGGCGGGGACTCCGGAATCGGCGGGGCCGTCGCGATCGCCTTCGCCCGCGAGGGCGCCGACGTCGCGATCGTGCACCTTCCCGCCGAACAGCGCGACGCCGATCACGTGCTCGCCCAGATCCAGGATGCCGGCCGCACCGGTGTCTCGATCGCCACCGACATCACCGACCCCGACGCGTGCCGCGACCTCGTCGCCCGCGCCGTCGACGCGCTCGGGGGTCTCGACATCGTCGTCAACAACGCCGGTAAGCAGGTGATGGTCGAGAAGGTCGACGACCTCTCCGACGAGCAGTTCGAGCAGACGTTCCGCACGAACGTCTTCGCCCCGTTCTGGATCACCAAGGCGGCGCTCGCGCACCTGCCCGAGGGCGGCACGATCATCAACACCGCGTCGCTGGAGGCGTACGTCCCCGCTCCGGATCGGCTCGACTACGCCGCGACGAAGGCGGCGATCAACAACCTCTCGAAGGGGTTGGCCCAGCAGCTCGCGCCCCGTGGCATCCGGGTCAACGTCGTCGCTCCCGGGCCCACCTGGTCGGCGCTCCAGGTGAGCCAGGGCGTCTCCGACGACCAGATGGAGCACTTCGACGACGAGAGCACGTACCAGCGCGCGGGTCAGCCGGCCGAGATCGCGCCCGCGTTCGTCTTCCTGGCGTCCGCCGAGTCGAGCTACGTGTCGGGCGAGACCCTGAACGTGAACGGCGGCATGGTCACGCCGTGATCCCGGCGCCCGGGCGAAACTCCTGAGCCTTCGCGTTCTCCCCGCGCTCGGCGGGGCGAAGCGCGTGCTTCGCGCGCGTTCTTCAGGAGTTCCGCCCGCGGCGCGGGCCGCTCTTGCGCAAATCGTCCGAATTGGCAAGCGGCCCGTTCCCGACCGGAGCGTGCGCGAGCGTGAAGTCATGCCCGTCACCCTGTTCCTGCTCCACGCGCTGGGATCCAGCGCCCGGGAGTTCTCGCGCCTCCGCGATCTGCTCGACGGCACCGTCGACGTCCACGGTGTCGACCTCCCCGGCTTCGGAGCCCTCGCGTCGGCGTCCGATTCGTCGCTCGACGCCACGGTCGACCACGTGATCGACCACCTCGCACGCCACGCGCGCGGCCGCTGGATGCTCGGCGGGCACAGCATGGGCGGCAAGATTGCCGGCCTCGTGGCATCCCGGGTCTTGCGCGGAGAAGCACCGCTGGTGGGCCTCGCCGGAATGGTGCTCATGGCCCCCTCGCCCCCGCGTCCGGAGCCGATGGACGAGGAGCGCCGCGAGCGCATGCTCTCCTGGGTGGCCGACGGACCGATCTCGGATCAGGATGCCGAGACCTTCCTCACGCAGAACACGGCGGAACCGCTCGACGACGCCGCACACGCCGACGCCGTCGCCGACCTCCGACGGACCTCCCCCGCGGCATGGCGCGCGTGGCTCGAGACGGGCAGCCGTGTCGACGCCTCCGCCGAGGTCGGCACCCTCGATCTGCCCGTCCTCGTCCTGGCGGGCACGGACGACGCCGACCTCGGTGCCGCCGCTCAGCCCGGACTGCTCTCGTCGGTGTACCCCCGCGCGCGCTTCGTCCCGCTCGACGACACGGGCCACCTGATCCCTCTCGAGCGCGCCCCCGAGGCCTCCGAGGCGATCGCGCGCTTCGTGACCGACGAGGTCCTGCTCGGACCGGTCGTCCCCGACGACTGGGCCGCTCTCATCGCCGGCGACCGCGTGGATGCCCGGGTGCGCGGCATCCTGAACCTCCGGGCGGTTCCCGACGACCGGGGGTACGCCCCCGCGGTGCTCGACCTCGCGCAGCTGACGCTGCTCCGCGAGATCGCCGACCTCGTCGTGCCGCAGGACGGGCCCGCGATCGACATCGCCGCCCGCGTGGACGCGCAGCTCGCCCGCGGCGAGGGCGACGGGTGGCGCAACGCCGATCTTCCACCCGACCCCGAGGCGTACCGCGCGGGCCTCGACACGCTCGCCGCGGTCTGGCCGACCGACCCGGCGGCGCGTGAGGACGTGCTGCGCGCCGCGATCGAGGGCACGGCGGATGCCGAGGGCCCCCTCGACCCGGCCCGGGTGAAGCTGTGGCTCGAAGACGCCCGGAACGATCTCGTACGCCAGTGGCTCGCGCACCCCGCGAGCATGGCGCGCCTGGGATACGACGGGTTCGCGACCGGAGGACGTCCGATGCGCGGCTACGTGGAACTGCGTCTGGGCAGACGCGAGGAGTGGGAGCCCGCCGGTGTCGGCGGCACCGTGGAGACGGGAGACGCGGCATGAACATCGACGCGATGCGCACGTTCGGAACAGACGAGACCGTCGATGTGGTGGTCGTGGGGACCGGTGCGGGCGGCGCACCCTTGACCGCCGAGCTCGCGAGGAAGGGCCTCAGCGTCGTCGCGATCGAGGCCGGGCGCCACTTCGCCCTCGACGATCTCACCCCCGACGAGACCGCGGCCGTCGAGATCAACTGGATGTCCGAGCGCCTGAGCGGCGGCGACGACCCCACCGCGTTCGGTCCGAACAACAGCGGGCGGGGCGTCGGCGGATCGATGCTGCACTGGGGTGCCTTCACCCCGCGCCCCGATCGGCGGGACCTGGCGCTCCGCACGGAGACCGGCGAGGGCCGCGACTGGCCCGTCGATCCCGAGGAGCTGCTCGCATACGTCGAACGCGTCGAGGGCGACATCGGCGTCTCGGGTCCGAGCCCGTACCCGTGGGATCCCTCGCGCCGGTACGCCTACGCCCCGGCGACGCGCAACGCACCGGCGAACCTCGTCGCGAAGGGCTGCGACGCCCTCGGCGTGCGGTGGGCCGATGCGCCCGCCGCCGTCCTCACCCGGGCGCGGCTGCAGGACCACCACGGCGAGCGCGGAGCGTGCGTCAACTGCGGCGAGTGCCACCAGGGGTGCCGGACGGATGCCAAGGCCTCCACCGCCAACACCTACCTGCCCGCGGCGGTCGCCGCCGGGGCCGAGATCCGCGCCGAGGCGATGGTGCACGCGATCGAGCTCGACGCGCGCGGTCACGTCGAGGCCGTCGTCTACCGTCAGCACGGCGTCGACGTGCGTCAGCGCTGCCGGTCGCTCGTGCTCGCGGGCGGGGGCGTCGAGACGCCGCGCCTGCTCCTGCACACGGGCCTCGCGAACGCCAACGGACAGGTCGGCCGCAACTTCCTCGCGCACGGGGCGACCCAGGTGTGGGGACGATTCGACGAGCCCGTCCGCGGACATCGCGGATATCCGTCGTCGCTGATCAGCGAGGACATGATGCGCCCGGCCGACGCCGACTTCGCCGGCGGCTACCTGGTGCAGAGCCTCGGGGTCATGCCCCTGACCTTCTCCACGACGCTCGTGCGCGGCGGGGGCCTGTGGGGACCGGAGCTGATGCAGAAGCTCGATCAGGCGCGGTTCATGGCGGGCATCGGCATCAACGCCGAGTGTCTTCCCTCCGACGACAACCGGCTCGAGCTGGTCGACGAGACCGATGAGTTCGGCATCCCGCGCGCCCGGGTGAGCTTCACCGCGGGCGCGAACGAGAAGGCGATCGACGCACACGCGACGGCGTTCATGCTGCGGGTGATGGAGGCCGCTGGTGCGCGCGAGACCACGGTGCTCGCCCGCACGGCGCACACCATCGGCACGTGCCGGATGTCGGCGGACCCGTCCGACGGGGTCGTGGACGCCGACGGCCGCTCGCACGAGATCCCGAACCTGTGGATCTGCGACAACTCCGTCTTCCCCTCCGCGATCGCCGCGAACCCCGCCCTGACGATCATGGCGCTGTCGCTGCGCACCGCCGACCGCTTCCTGTCGTCCGCCGCCTGACCCGTCGCGCCGCCCCGCTGAGCGCCACTCGCGCGCGCGAGATCACACGATCCGCGCGAGATCACGCGCAATCCGCGCCCAACTACCTGTGCGCTCGACCCGATCATGTGCTCTCGCCACCTTCACGCGAACGGGGCGCCCGCGCCTGCGCTCCCCACACGGGAGAATGGATGCCATGAAGCTCGAGCATCTCCGCCGGTTCGCCGTCCTCGCCGAGGAATTGCACTTCCCGCGCTCGGCCGAGCAGCTCGGCATCCCCCTGGCATCGCTGTACACGACGATCGACAAGCTCGAGGAGGAAGTGGGGCAGTCGTTGGTCTCACGGACCCCGCCGACGCAGCTCACCCCGGCGGGACGCCTGCTGCTGGAGGAGGCGCACCACCGGATCGCCGACGCCCCGCCGGCCGCACCGAAGCAGAAGTCTCCCGGAGGCGGAAAGGCGAAGGCGTCGAAGGGCAAGGGCCGCGCCCCGATCGTGAAGGGGCAGCCGAAGCCCTACAAGAAGCGTCAGGGCCGCTGACCTTCGACCCGCGCCGAATTCCCCCGGCGAGAAACGCTCATCGCGGTGAGACACCCGGCGTCTCGGAGTGTCTCGACAGGATCGGCGTTCCTCTCGGCGGCGCGCGAAGCCGCTAGAGCTCGGTGACGACCCCGGCCTCCACGCGCCACCGACGGTCGGTCTGGACCGCCGCGAGCATGCGCCGATCGTGGGTGACGAGCAGCAGCGTGCCGGTGTAGGACTCCAGCGCCTGCTCGAGCTGCTCGATCGCGGGCAGGTCGAGATGGTTGGTCGGTTCGTCGAGCACGAGCACGTTGACACCGCGTGCCTGCAGCAGCGCGAGTCCGGCCCGCGTGCGCTCCCCCGGCGACAGGCCGTCCACGGGCCGGGTGACGTGGTCGGCCTTCAGGCCGAACTTCGCCAGCAGCGTCCGCACCTCCCCGGCGTTCATCTCCGGCACGAATCCCTCGAACGTCTCCGCGAGGGGGCGCTCCCCCACCAGCAGTGACCGGGCCTGGTCGATCTCGCCGATCGACACACTCGTTCCCAACGAAGCGGTCCCTTCGTCGGGAGCCTGGCGGCCCAGGATGCCGCGCAGCAGCGTCGACTTCCCGGCACCGTTGGGGCCGGTGATGCCGATCCGCTCCCCGGCGTTGACCTGGAGGGAGACGGGACCGAGCGCGAAGTCGCCCTGCCGGAAGACGGCGCCGGACAAGGTCGACACGACCGAGCTCGATCGCGGCGCCGATCCGATGGTGAACTCGAGCTGCCATTCCTTGCGGGGCTCCTCCACCTCTTCCAGCCGCGCGATGCGGCTCTCCATCTGACGGACCTTCTGCGCCTGCTTCTCGCTCGACTCGGTGGCGGCCTTGCGGCGGATCTTGTCGTTGTCCGGCGACTTCTTCATGGCGTTGCGCACGCCCTGACTCGACCACTCCCGCTGCGTCCGCGCACGCGAGACGAGATCGGCCTTGGTGTCGGCGTACTCCTCGTACTTCTCACGCGCCTGGCGACGCAGCGTCGCACGTTCCTCGAGATACGCGTCGTACCCGCCGCCGTAGACGCGGTGGGAGTTCTGCGCGAGATCGAGCTCGAGCACGCGGGTGACAGATCGGGCGAGGAACTCTCGGTCGTGGCTGACCAGCACGACTCCCCCGCGCAGCCCTTTCACGAACGTCTCGAGGCGTTCGAGTCCGTCGAGGTCGAGGTCGTTCGTCGGCTCGTCCAGCAGGGCGATGTCGAAGCGCGACAACAGCAGCGCGGCCAGGCCCACGCGAGCCGCCTGTCCTCCGGAGAGGCCGGTCATCTCGGCATCCGGTCCCACCTCGAGTCCGAGGTCGGCCAGCACCTGCGGCATCCGCTCGTCCAGGTCGGCGGCGCCGCTCGCGAGCCAGCGCTCGAGCGCGGTCGCGTAGGCGTCGTCGGCTCCGACGGCTGTCGGGTCTCCGAGCGCCGCCGCGGTGGCATCCATCTCCCGCGTCGCCTCGGCTGCTCCGGTTCGACGCGCGATGTACGCGGCCACCGTCTCGCCCGCGACGCGCTCGTGCTCCTGCGGAAGCCAGCCGACGAAGGCGTCGGCCGGCGCAAGGCTGATCGACCCGCCCTGAGGCTCGTCGACGCCCGCGAGCAGACGCAGCAGAGTCGACTTGCCTGCGCCGTTCGCCCCCACGACGCCGATGACGTCGCCCGGCGCGACCGTGAGGTCGACACCCTCGAACAGCGTGCGGTGCCCGTGGCCCCCGGTGAGGTTCTGCGCGACGAGGGTGGCGGTCATGCCCCTAGTCTCTCAGGGCGCGAGAGCCGCGCCACGGACCGCCGCAACGCGGTGCGCATCATCGCGCTGGATGAACCGCGAGATCGTCAGCGCGCAGATCGCCACGATGAGCACCGGCGCACAGACGCCCAGTGACAAGGGCAGGGTTCTCCACACGTCGCCCGGACTCTCCTGGTATCCGACCACCACGATGACGGTCCATCCGACGGCGAGGATGGTGGCGCCGCTGGCGGCGATGCTCACCGCTCCCGGACGCAGGCGCGACCGGACCGCGCGGACCCGCAGACACATCGCGGTGAGCAACGGCGCACCCCCGGCGGCGACGACCGCGCAGACCATGCGAGCGATGTCGACCGGTGAGGCCTCACTCCACGACACGAAGGGAGCGATACCGAGGGAGAAGATCCCCGACACCGACGCAACCAGGATCACCGCGATGTAGAGCAGCGACAGCCACCACTTCCCTGCGGTGTGGTTCTCCGTGACGATGCTCATGCGCTCGCTCATTCCTCTCGCCGCTCTCGATGTCGGGAAGAACCCCGCGCGGAGAACATGTCTGCCGCTCACCGCGCCCGCGGATGCGCGGTGGCGTACACATCGCGCAGCGCATCGACCGTGACGTGCGTGTAGATCTGCGTCGTCGCGACCGAGGCGTGCCCGAGCAGCTCCTGCACCACGCGCACGTCGGCGCCGCCCTGCAGCAGGTGGGTCGCGAACGAGTGACGCAGCGTGTGCGGCGAGACATGCGCGGTGAGGCCTGCGCGCTCCGCCGCCGCCTGGATGATGAGCCACGCGCTCTGGCGCGACAACGGCGCTCCGCGGACCCCCAGGAACAGCCGCGGCGTGGCGCGGCCCTTCGCCGCGAGTGCCGGGCGCACGCGCGTGAGGTACGCCTCGACCGCCGCGCGCGCATACGACCCCACCGGGACGACGCGCTCCTTGTCTCCTTTGCCGCGCACGCGCAAAAGGTCGCCGTGCACGGTGTCGTCGACGTCGAGATGCACGATCTCCGAGACGCGGGCGCCGGTCGCGTACAGCAGCTCGAGCAACGCGCGATCGCGCACGGCGGCGGGCTCGGCCCCCGAGACGTCGGACGATCCGGGTGCGGGCCCCGCGGCATCCAGAAGCTCGTTCACCTGGCCGATCGTCAACGCCTTCGGCAGGCGCCGCGGTGCCTTCGGCGGCCGCAGGCGTCCGCTCGGATCATCGTCGACACGGCCCTCGCGCACGAGGAAGCGATGAAGTCCCCGCACCGACGACTGGAGCCGCGCGAGCGACGACGACGCCGGCGGGGGCTCCGCCGCCGCACGTTCCGCGATGAAGTCGGCGACGAGCGCCGGGGTCACCGCCTCGACGGTGTCCAGCCCACGGCCGGACAGCCACTCGACGTACACGGCGAGGTCGCGCCGGTAGGCGGCCACGGTGTGGTCGGAGAGACCGCGCTCGAGCGCGACGTGCCGAAGGTAGCCCTCGACCGCGCGCTCGAGATCCACGTCAGGCCGAGGTGGCCTCGCGGCGCAGCACCTCTGCCGCGGCGAGGGCACCGGTGGCCAGGATGCCGTTGCGCAGACGCCCCGCGAGCACACCGTCGATGACGTCCGCCAGCGGCACGCGCTCGACGCGCATGTCGGACTCCTCGTGCTCACGCTCGTAGTCGGTCTCGACCGACCGCAATCCGCGGGCGAGGAAGACGTGCACGACCTCGTCGTTGCCGCCGGGGGTGGTGTGCATCGAGATCAGGTGCTGCCAGCGGTCCGCCTCGAGATCGACCTCTTCGGTCAGCTCACGCTTCGCCGTGTCGAGGGGAGGTTCGCCGGCGACGTCGAGGAGACCTGCGGGGATCTCCCAGTCGCGTTCCTTGATCGGGTGGCGATACTGCTGGATGAGCACGACGCGCTCCTCGTCGTCGATCGCCACGACCGCGGCGGCCCCGGGGTGCTCGACGTACTGGCGGGTCATCTCACCGTCGCCGTACCGCACGGTGTCACTGCGCACGTTCCATACGGCGCCCTCGTAGACGAGGTCGGTCGAGACGATCTCGAGGTCCACCCGCTCGTCGCGCAGCTCCTCCATGTCAGTCCTCCTCGACGTCGAACAGCTCGCTCGAGCGGTGACGCTCGAGCGCCGCGCCGACGAGCCCGCGGAACAGCGGGTGCGGCTCGGTCGGACGCGAGCGCAGCTCGGGGTGCGCCTGCGTGGCGATGTAGTACGGGTGCACGTCGCGGGGCAGCTCCACGAACTCGACGAGGTCGAGGTCGGGGTTGAGCCCCGAGAACACGAGCCCGGCGTCGCTGAGCTGCTGACGGTAGGCGTTGTTGACCTCGTAGCGGTGCCGGTGACGCTCCGAGATGCGGTTCGCCCCGTACAGCTCGGCCGCGAGCGAGCCCTCGGCGAGGTCCGCGGGGTACAGGCCCAGACGCATCGTGCCGCCCAGGTCACCGCTCTCGAGGATGTCGACCTGCTCGGCCATGGTCGCCACGACCGGGTGCGCGGTGTCGGGGTCGAACTCGCTCGACGAGGCTCCCTCGAGCCCGGCGACGGTCCGCGCGTACTCGATGACCATGCACTGCAGGCCCAGGCAGATGCCGAGCGTAGGGATGCCCTGCTCCCGCGCGAAGCGCAGCGCTCCGAGCTTGCCCTCGATACCCCGGATGCCGAAGCCGCCGGGCACGATGATGCCGTCGACCGCCGAGAGGGCCTTCGCCGCTCCCTCGGGGGTCTCGCAGAGGTCGGACGGGATCCACGTGATCTTCACGTGCGTCTCCTGGCCGAAGCCACCGGCCTTGATCGCCTCGGTGACCGAGAGATAGGCGTCGGGAAGGTCGATGTACTTGCCGACCAGGCCGATCGTGACCTCGTGCTTGGGGTTGTGCACCGCCTGCAGCACACGCTGCCAGCGCGACCAGTCGACGTCGGCGGCCTTGTCGATGTCGAGGGCGTCGACGATGTACGCGTCGAGGCCCTGGTCGTGCATCATCGTCGGGATGTCGTAGATGCTCGGCACATCGATCGCGTTGACGACCGCGTCCTCGTCGACGTCGCACATGAGCGCGATCTTGCGCTTGTTCGACTCGGTGACGGGGCGGTCGCTGCGCAGCACCAGAGCGTCGGGCTGGATGCCGATCGAGCGCAACGTCGCGACGGAGTGCTGGGTGGGCTTGGTCTTCTGCTCGCCCGAGGCGCCCATGAAGGGCACGAGCGAGACGTGGACGAAGAAGACGTTCTTGCGGCCCAGCTCGTGGCGGATCTGACGCGCCGACTCGATGAAGGGCTGCGACTCGATGTCACCGACCGTGCCGCCGATCTCGGTGATGATCACGTCGGGCTGCGGGCTCTCACTGGCCTGCAGGCGCATGCGGCGCTTGATCTCGTCGGTGATGTGCGGGATGACCTGCACCGTGTCGCCGAGGTACTCGCCGCGGCGCTCGCGCGCGATCACCTGCGAGTAGATCTGGCCGGTGGTCACATTCGCCGCTTGGCTCAGCTCGATGTCGAGGAACCGCTCGTAGTGCCCGATGTCGAGATCGGTCTCGGCACCGTCGTCGGTCACGAAGACCTCGCCGTGCTGGAACGGGTTCATCGTTCCGGGATCGACGTTGAGGTACGGATCGAGCTTCTGCATGACCACACGCAGCCCACGAGCCGTGAGAAGGTTGCCGAGGCTCGCCGCCGTCAGGCCCTTACCCAGGGAGGACACCACGCCTCCGGTGACGAAGATGTGCTTCGTCGTGAAGGTCTTGTCGTCTGAATTTCCCGCCGCGCCCGAAGTCTGCATCACGGGCTTCGATCCTATCAGTCGCATCTGTCCGGTGGTCTCGCGGACGATCTCCGCTTCGTCCGGCAGTCTGGCACTCCCCTCCGACATCCGCGTCACGGGGTCGTGACGATCGCGGGTCGATCGCTCGGATCAGGCGGAGGTACGCCCGGTCTCGAGCAGCTCCCGCGCGTGCGTCAGCGCGGCATCCGAGTCGCTCAGCCCCGAGAGCAGGCGAGCCATCTCGGCTTCGCGCTCCGCTCCGTCGAGCCGACGGACACTGGATGCCGTGACCGCACCGTCGTTGCCCTTGACCACCGTGAGATGGTTTCCGGCGAACGCCGCCACCTGCGCGAGGTGGGTGACGGCGATCACCTGCGACGACTCGGCGAGGCGTGCGAGACGGCGCCCGACCTCGATCGCGGCCGCGCCGCCGATTCCGGCGTCGACCTCGTCGAAGACGAACGTGGGGACGGGGTCGACTCCGGCGATCACCACCTCGATCGCCAGCATGACGCGGCTGAGCTCACCACCCGATGCGCCCCGCGACACGGGTCGCGGATCGGCCCCGGGGTGCGGCGCGAGAAGGATCGACACCTCGTCGCGACCGTGGCCGGCCGCCGGGGCGGGTGCCACGTCGACCGTGAGGCGGGCGTCGGGCAAGGCGAGGGCGTGGAGTTCCTCCGTCACGGCGGCGCCGAGGCGCTCCGCGGCCTCTCGCCGCGCGGTGGTCAGTGTCTCGGCGGCCTCGTCGAGTGCGTGGGCGGCGGCATCGCGCTGCGTCTCCAGCCGCTGCAGGCGGTCGCCGTCGTCGTCCAACTCGACGAGCCGCGCCGAGCCGGTCTCGAGCAGCGAGAGTGCGGCATCCAACGATCCGTGGGTGCGGGTGAGCCCGGCGAGGACCGCGCGACGCTCGTCGACGGCGGCCAGCTCGTGCGGTCCCGACTCGTCGAGATCGGCGAGATAACCCGACAGGGCGACGGACGCGTCAGTGGCACGGTATCCGAGGTCGGCGACCTGCTCTCCGATCGCGGCGAGGGCCTCATCGCTCCCGGCGATGCGCTCGAGGGCGCGTCGCGCCTCGGCGAGCAGCGTGATCACGTCGGGCGTGCCGTCCTCGTTCGAGAGCGCCGCGTGGGCGGTGACGGCGGCGAGCCGCAGCTCTTCGGCGTTCGCGAGACGCTCCGCCCGGCGGGCGAGCTCCTCGTCTTCGCCCGCGACGGGGGCGGCGGCCTCGATCTCGGCGATCGCCGTGCGCAGCTGTGCGGCCTCGCGAGCGCGCTCGTCCCGATCGGCGGTGAGCGTGTTCAGCTCGGCGTCCAGCGCCCGCCAGGTCTCCCATGCCGCGCGGTACGCCTCGCGGGCCGTCGTGACGACGGAACCCCCGAAGCGATCGAGCGCGTCCCGTTGCGCGGACGCAGACTTCAGCCGAAGCTGATCGGACTGTCCGTGGACGACGACCAGATCATCGGCCAGATCGGCGAGGACCCCGGCCGGGGCGGTGCGCCCGCCCACCGTGGCGCGCCCGCGTCCCTCGCTCGAGACCGTTCGCCCGAGGTAGAGCTCGGCCGATCCGCCGCCGACGGGCTCGACGTCGCCGCCGGCCTCGCGCACACGCCCGGCCACGGAGCCGTCCTCGGGGACGAGCCACACGCCCTCGACGGTCGCCTGGGCCGCGCCCTTGCGCACCGCGCCGGAGTCGGCACGCTGGCCCAGCAGAAGGCCCAGGCCGGTGACGACCATGGTCTTCCCGGCGCCGGTCTCACCCGTGATCGCCGTGAACCCGCGCCCGATGGGGAGCGTCGCGTCGGCGATGACCCCCAGGTCGCGAAGACGCATCTCCTCGATCACGAGGCACCTCCTGCGGTACCGCGCCAGCCCGTGACCGGGAGGCGGAACTTGCGGACGAGCCGCTCCGTGAACGCCGCGGGATGCAGCCGCGCCAGGCGCACCGGCCGCGACGACCGGCGGACCACGACCCGTGCCCCCGGGGGAAGGTCGTGGGAGCGTCGACCGTCACACCACAGGATGCCGCTGCCGCTCGTGCGCTCGAGGACCTCGACCGCCACGCTGGCATCGGGACCCACCACGAGGGGCCGTGCGAACAGCGCGTGCGCGGAGAGGGGAACCACGGCGATGGCCTCGACGGTCGGCCAGACCACCGGGCCTCCGGCGGAGAAGTTGTACGCGGTGGAGCCGGTGGGAGTCGCGATGACCACCCCGTCGCACCCGAACGACGACAGAGGGCGTCCGTCGACCGCCATCACGACTTCGAGCATGCGCTCCCGGCTCGCCTTCTCGACGGTGGCCTCGTTCAATGCCCAGGTCTCGTAGATGACCCTGTCCTCGGCATCCTGGATCTTGACCGCGAGGGCCAGACGTTCTTCGACCGTGTAGTCGCGGGCGATGACCCGCCGCACCGCGTCGTCCATGTCGTCGCGTTCGATCTCGGCGAGGAAGCCGACGTGACCCATGTTGATGCCCAGGATGGGAGCGGTGCTGCCGCGCACCATCTCCGCGGCGCGCAGGATCGTTCCATCGCCGCCGAGCACGATGGCGAGCTCGACATCGTCGATGCCCGCATCGACGCCGAGCGTCGCAACGCCCTCGAGGGAGAGCCGTTCGGCGAGCTCCGGGCGGTCTTCCGCGGAGACCACGGGTACGGCGCCCGCCGCGAGGACCGCGGAGATGATGCGCTCGGCGGCCTGGACGGTGTCGTCACGGCGTGCGTGGACGACGAGGAGGATTCGGCGATCGCTGGGGGTCATCGGCTTCCGGTCAGTCGGGTCACGGTGCTCTCCCATTCTGAGGGGTCGGTGCCGTGGGAGGCCGAGAACCACGCGACGTACTCCTGGTTGCCGTGGGTTCCGACGATGGGCGAAGAGATGAGACCTCGGGTCGTGAGACCGGCGTCCCACGCCGCCCAGAGCACGGAGTGGACCGCGTCCGACCGGAGCGCAGGGTCGGTGACGAGTCCGCCCTTGACGGCGGTGCGGCCGACCTCGAACTGCGGTTTCACCAGCAGGATGACGTCCGCGTCGGGGGCGGCTGTCTCCACGACCGCGGGCAGGACGTGGTGGAGGGAGATGAAGGAGAGGTCGCCGGTGACGACCTCGGGCCGCTCGGCGACGCCGGTGGCCTGCGCGAGGGAAGCGGCTGTCATGAACCGCACGTTATACCCCTCGACCGACACCACGTCCGGGTCGGCGTCGAGGGCTGTGGACAACTGGCCGTGGCCGACGTCGACCGCCATCACCGGCCGCGCCCCGCGCTCCCGGAGGACCTGCGTGAAGCCGCCCGTCGAGGCGCCGAGGTCCAGTGCGACGCGGCCCTCCACCTCGATCGCGAAGGCGTCCAGCGCCGCGAGGAGTTTGTGAGCTCCCCGGCTGACGTAATGGTCCGGGCTCGCGACCTCGATCACGCTGTCCGCGTCGACCGGGGCCGACGGTTTCACGACCGCCCGCCCGTCGACGCTCACCTCGCCGGCGGCGATCAGTTGCGTCGCGTGCGACCTCGACCGCGCCAGACCCCGGGCCGCGAGCTCGGCATCGAGTCGGGTCATGCGTGCGCAGACGACACGTGATCGGCCGGGCCGGACTCGAGTCGGCGCGCCAGCTCGTCGTGGACGGCCGCGTAGGCCTCGGCCCGAGCATCCAGCGGCTGCTCCTCGATGATGCGCAGACGGCTGATCAGTTCGGGGTCGGCGTCGTTCTCTCGGCTGTCCGACATGGATGCCATGCTACCGGCGTCACCGCACGCGGAACGGATCAGCGTAGAGCTGCTCCGGGACGCGGAAGCCGAAGATCGCGCGGCCCGAGTTCCAGATCGCGGCGGCCCCCGCACGGAGGAGGTCGATCGGCCGCGAGCCCTCGGACACGATCCGGAGGTCCACGCCGTCGATCTCGACGACGGCGTCCCCCACACGCGTCCGTTCGCCCTTGACGATCGTCGCCGGGTACGGCTCGAACAGCTGACGGAGGTCGGCGACGATGTAGTCAGGGCGCTGTGAGGGCGGTGCCGCGAGAACCTGTTTCGGACGGTCGATCCCGGTCAGCACGAGCAGCGACGCCATCTCCGCCGCGCGGGCACCCTGGATGTCGGTGTCGAGGCGATCACCGATGAACAACGGCTTCGTGGCACCGGTCCGCGTCACGGCCTCGTCGAAGATCGGGCGCTCGGGCTTTCCCGCGATGGTGGCAAGGCGTCCCACCGCGGTGTGCACGGCGGAGACGAGGGTGCCGTTGCCCGGGGCGATTCCTCGCGCCTGCGGGATCGTCCAGTCCGTGTTCGTCGCCACCCACGGGATGCCGCCCTCTTCGGGGGGCGTGGCGAGCGCGTACGCCGCTTCCGCCAGCTGAGCCCACCCCACCTCGGGCGCAAAGCCCTGCACCACTGCCGCGGGCGAGTCCTCGGCGCTGCGCGTCACTACGAAGCCGGCTTTCTCGACCTCGACGACGAGTCCTTCGCCGCCGATGACCAGCAGAGTCGATCCCGCCGGAACCAGGTCGCGCATGAGGCGCATCGCCGCCTGCGGGCTCGTCACGACGTCGTCGGCGGCGACGTGCAGCCCCAGCGAGGACAGGTGCTCCGCGACCGTTGCGTCGGTCCGCGACGCGTTGTTCGTGATGTAACCGAGCCGGCGCCCCTCGTCCTGAGCGCGATTCAGACTGTCGACGGCGTGCGGGAGCGCACCCGGGCCGGCGTAGACGACCCCGTCGAGGTCCGCGAGAACCACGTCGACACCGTCGAGCGGGGTCGGCTCCTGCTTGCCGCGGCCGAAGATCACCGCGGGTCCTCCGTCGCGTCCTCGTCGGGCGCGTCGGGCTCGTCCCCAGCGGCCACGTCGACACTCACCGGCGCGTCATCGGCTGAGGCATCATCGGCCACCACCGTGTCGTCGATGATCTCGGCGACAGGGATGACTCCGGATGCCACGTCCACACCACCGTCGTCGTCGATCAGGTCGATCTCCTCGACCACGATGACCTCACGATCCGCGATGCCGGAGGCGGCGTCGAGCGCGTCCGAGGCGATCTCGGCACGTCGTTCCCATTCGGACGCCTCGGCATGACGGCCCAGCTCCTCGAGCACCGCGGCCCGCGCTGAGAACAGCGCAGGGCTCCACTCGAACGCGCGGTCCGGGTCGGCTTCGGGGATCTCGAGCTCCTGCAGGGCACGCTCGGTCTGACCGAGGTCGAGACGAGCGCCCGACATCGCGATGGCGAGTTGGACCCGCACCGGCACCGACAGCGTCGCGCGATCGACCGCGCGGCCTTCCTCGAGCGCACGATCCGGCCGACCGACACCACGCTCGCTGTCCACGATGAGCGGGAGCTGCTCGTCGGAACCGGTGATGCGACGGTGCGTACGCAGCTCGCGCAGGGCAAGGGCGAAGTCACCGACCGCGTACGCCGTGATGGCGACGGTCTCGCGGACCACGCCCACGCGACCGGCGCTGCGAGAAGCCGCCAAGGCGTGCTGATGGGCCAGAGCCGGGTCTTCGTCGATGAGACGCGCCGCCATCGCCAGGTGACGAGCGACGTTCTCGGCGTTGTCCTTGCTGAGCGTCTTCAGTTCATTGCGCGCGGCACCGGGCAGATCCCAGGCCGTGACTTCTTCGGGGATCTCCGGTCCACGCTCTCGCCGATCCTGCGGCGGCCGGGTGGCGCGAGAGTCTTCGCGGTCGAAACGCCGGGGTGCGCCGGCACCGGGCCGACGATCGCCCGAGGGACGACGATCGCCCGAGGGACGACGATCGCCCGAGGGACGACGGTCGCCCGAGGGACGACGGTCGCCCCCGCCGAACCCGCGGGCCTCGCCATCCCGCCGGGGACGACCGGTTCCGTCACCGTCGCGCGGCGGACGACCGGAGCCCCGAGCGTCACGACCGTACGTACGCTCGCCGTCCCGCTGAGGGCGCCCGCCGAACGTGCGAGGGGGACGGCCCTCGCCATCCCGATGCACCGGGCGCTCGCCATCGCGAGCCGAACGACCCGAACCCTGGCCGTCGCGCCGGAACGGACGCTCGCCGTCACGCGGCGGACGGGCGTCATTGTCGCGCCGGAACGGACGCTCACCGTCGCGCCGGAACGGACGGTCGCCGTCGCGCGGCGGACGGGCGTCGTTGTCGCGCCGAACCGGACGGTCACCGTCACGCACGGGACGGCCGGATCCGCCGGAATCTCTGCGGAACGGCCGGTCCCCGTCACGCGAAGGACGACCATCGTTGTCGCGCCGGAAGGGCCGATCGCCCTCGCGCGCGGGACGCCCGGAGCCCTGGCCGTCCCGGCTGAACGGTCGACCACCGTCACGAGCCGGCCGACCCTGGCCATCGCGGCCGAACGGACGATCGCCGTCGCGCGCGGGACGGCCGGAGCCCTGGCCATCGCGGCGGTAGGGGCGGTCGCCGTCACGGGGTGGACGGCCGTCGTTGTCGCGGCGGAAGGGACGATCACCGTCACGTCGGGCGGGGCGCTCCCCGCGCGAGTCTCCGCCCGAGGACGGCCCGCGACCGGACGCGCGGCCGCCCGAGCCTCCGTGAGTGCCCTTGCGATCGTTCGCGTCGTCCATCGACATGACTGTCCTCCCCGGGAAAATCTACCCGTAAATGCGAAATGGCCACCCAGCTTTGGGTGGCCATTTCGTTAGAAGAAGTCCGGCGGTGTCCTACTCTCCCACAGGGTCCCCCCTGCAGTACCATCGGCGCTGAGAGGCTTAGCTTCCGGGTTCGGAATGTAACCGGGCGTTTCCCTCTCGCTATGGCCGCCGAAACACT
>Ga0308159_1002173_pt1 | contig 23690 bp, 29 predicted proteins | sample PhyCR1_FD_201040 | JGI IMG/M metagenome (GOLD analysis project Ga0308159, IMG submission 201040) | Phyllosphere microbial communities from UC Gill Tract Community Farm, Albany, California, United States - DLSLC.R1 | ecosystem: Host-associated > Plants > Phyllosphere > Unclassified | place: USA...
ACCTGGGCCCGGGAGAGCAGCGCGGAGTTGACTTCGAAGGACGGGTTCTCGGTGGTGGCGCCGACGAAGGTCACCAGCCCCGACTCGACGAACGGCAGCAGGCCGTCCTGCTGGCTCTTGTTGAAGCCCGATACGATCCCTTGTACCCGTTATAGATCAACGGCTTGTCGTGGAGCATGGCGGTCTTTTTGCACAAACTACCGCATGTGATGCACAATTTTTTGCACCACGCTTTTTTATTGTGCAAAGAGGGCTTTCAAGGTGTCTGTCTACCCTATCAAGTACAAGGTTCTGAACAAGGAAACAGGCCGCAAGGTCAGCGTCACTCGCTGGCGTGTCCAGATCCGCAAAGGAGGTGAAAGCCTCACCAAACTCTTTGACGAAGAGAGCACCGCACGCTCATACGAGGAACAGGAGCTACACCGGATCAACACCGGCGTTCCGCAGAACCTGATCTTCGACATGAAGTATCAACTTGAGATGCCCGACATGGGCCGGCTTCTCAAGGACTACTTCGACCAGTACATGAGCAAGCAAGCAGCCAGTTCGTTCAAGACGAACCAGAATCGCTGCCTACGCCAAATCCCCTCGATCCCGGTCTACCTCACCGACCTGGGGCCTAAGCTAGACAACTACCGCTATAAGAACACGGTTGTGGACGCCATGATGGGACGGACCTACAACAAAGATCACATTGAATTTGGTCAGTTCAAGATTGATACCGTCGACTTTTGGCTACTGATTGCCTACATGGATTCCAGGAAGAAGCAAGGCATCAAAAACAACACTTTGCTGCGTGAAATTTCCACCATTAGCTCAGCCTTTGAGAAGGTGTACAAGCTCTATCCTGAGCAGTTCCCCAACGGCCTCATGAACCCGGTGAAGATGCTGCCCAAAGGTGAAAAGCCTAAAGCTTACCTCGGCAGGAAGCGAGTACTCTCCGATGAAGAGGCCGTCCAGATTGCCGAGTGGCTGAAGCTCAAAGCAAATCAAGAGCCTTACTACCTCTTCATCACTTGCTTGGAGTCAGGCGCACGAAAAAGTGAAGTGCTGGGTGCTCAATGGGAGAATGTCAATCTTCAGCTTTGGTCCATTCACATCCCAAAGACCAAGAATGGCAAGCCACGCGACATCATGATCCCTGAAGACGATGATTTCAGGGAGTGGCTCAAGAGCAACAGGCTTGCTAAAGGCTCTATCTTTAAGCTCACTGCATGGAACTTCCGCCAGTATTGGGTCGATGCCTTGAAGACTTTGGGTATGTATGACGATCCAGACACTCGCCTTCACTTTCACGACACCCGGCGCACTGCCCTCACCAAGCTCATTCGTCAAAAGCGACTGAACAACTTCCAGATTGCCAAAGACATGGGTGTGTCACCACAGACTGTGGAGCAGACCATTCAAAACATGCCAGATAGGCTTGCAGAAGTTTTTGCCAAGCTTCGCGCCGGTCGTGCCCTCAATGAGCAGGAAATCATGCTACTTGCTGGACATGGCTCTTCCGCCACGACCAACATCTACTACGGCGACAGGAACTAACTTATAAAAAGGAAAGCAAGATAGTTGACGCGACGTGTTCTTACCCATAGAGTACATTCATCAACAAGCAAAAATCACTGTAGTTGCTTGTTGAAGCTACCAAGCAACTATCGTCCCAACTTTACTTTCGGAGAATCTACATGGCAGAAGCCAAGAAGCTGACCCTCGCTGACATCCTTGCCAAGCGCAAAGAGTTCGAAGACATGGTGGCGGCGCAACTTGAAGCAGAGCGCCCCGCAGCTCTGAACGCTGTTCAGGAACAGATCAAGCTCTTCAACTTCACTGCTGATGAACTGGGCTTCAAGACTGGCTCTGCACCTCGTGCGCCTTCTTTGGGAGCCAAGATCGCTGGCACTCGTGTCATGACCAAGCCGTTGAAGTCCAAGTCCGGTGAACCGGGCGTGTGGCTCGCCCACCCTCCCAAGTTCTTGGAGACAGACGGTGCATACGATGTCTACAAGTCTGGCAAGTCAGTGGACTCTTGGTTGGCCGACCCAACTGACAAGAAGAGCAAGGCCAGTTTCCTGAAGCGTCTGTCCAGCCGCCTGGGTACGCCACCTAGCAAGGAACAACTGGGCGAGATCACCAAGGCAGAGTTTGAAGCAGCGTAAGCTACAAACCATTCCAGCAAAAGTACCCTTGAGGTGCTTTTTTATCGCGATCAATTCAAAGGAGGAAGAAAATGAGCAAAGAAGATGATGGCTTTCCATTCTGGCTCAAGGTTGTCTTATTTTTGGCACTGGTTGCATTGATTCTTTATGCTCTTGGGAAGGCAAATAGTTGGCTTCCTTGGTAGCCTCCCACCTAAGAACAGAGAATGCAAGTAGTGCCCCAGTAAATGCAGCCGCAGTCAAAACAAAAAATTCAATAAAATATTTCTTCATAAAACACCCCCTTGGCGATTAAATTATAAAAACAATTCCGCTTTGTCAAGAGCACCCTCCGGGGTGCTTTTTATTTAAGCCAATCAGTTACAGCGCGCATTTGACTTTTTCAATTATTTTTTGTAAAAGATGAAGCAGAAACGAAAATGCCTCCAGTTGGAAGCTAGAGGCATTTAGAAACTCAGGAAAAAAATGAGCTTTAGAGGGCCATACCTGATGAGAACATTTAAACGTATTTAAATCTGATTGTCAAGGGTTTGCATTTAATTCCTGAATTTCGCAAGAAATTAAAGGATATTTATGTTAACCAGTTTTATAGACTCTCTGCCTGACAAGGTGAGAAGCACAGATGATTTTCAGTATGGGTGCAAGTTCAGGAAAAAGGACAAGGCTCTTGAGCACTTGTATGTTGAACTTCCCCAGTCTTATAAGAAATACATTGCATTAGACATAGATAGACCTGGGGGTGCCTACTTCTGGGACAGCGTTGGCCTTCCGCCACCGACCTTTGTGATGGTCAATCCAGAGAATGCCCATTGCCACTACCTCTATGAGCTAAACACTCCCGTCTACTACACAGAGCAGTCCAGAAGAGCGCCACAGAAGTTCTTTGAAGCCACGGACATTGCTCTTACCAACATGCTGGAGGCTGATTTAGGCTATGTCGGCCACTTCGTCAAGAATCCTCTGCACCCTCACTGGCGCCTCATACACCACCCAGCCAGATACGACCTGGACGACTTCAAGGAATGGGGCGTCGATCTCAGGGGCCACAAGCACAAGCAGCGCCTCATAGAGTCACCAGAGGGCCGAAACACTACCCTCTTCCACACTTTGAGGCACTGGGCCTACGGAGACGTCTTGCAGCAGGGTTCCTATGAGCTTTTCCAGCATGGCGTGGACTCCAAGGCACTCGCCCTCAACGGAGCCTTCCTAGACTGCGAGAAGGGCATTCTTCCCGCCAAAGAAGTGCTCTCCACCGCTAGATCTGTTGGCACATGGACATGGAGACACAGGGCCACCATAGGGCAGCAGAAGAACCGTGGGGTCATGCAGCTACCAGCGGACATGTCCAAGAAGGCCAAGCAGTCTGCTGGAGCTTCATATGCACACAGCAACAATTCTGCCAAGCAATCCACGAAAGAAGCAGTCCTTCAAGCAGCCATTGCCTTGAAAGCTTCAGGTACTCCTGTCACGCAGCAGTCTGTTGCCATCCGTGCTGACGTGTCATTGCCCACGGTTCGAAGACTCTGGGGAGAGGTGGACACTCAGCTTGGACTCTATAAAAAACGAGCATGAAAGGCGACGTCGGGAAATTTATTTGCTTTCGCAAATAGGTTTCCTTGCTGATGTACTTTTCATTCATCTTCTTGATGATGTACTTAGTTGAAAATTCAACTATATGATCATTTTGGTGCTATCAGATATATACCCATTTATGGGTGATCCCAGCAACCAGAATTCCGAAGGACTTACAACCAGAATTCACGATCCCGATAGGGCATCATCAAGAAAAATAGATGTCCGCAGGACCAAAGCAAAAAAGAGAAAGAAAAATTGGCCGGCAATGAGGTTCTTGAAAATCAACCAGCTTTTCGCTCAGACTTCTTCTTTAGTGCCATATCTATTATTTCTATGTGGTACTGGTAACGCCTGAGCTGCTGACTCAACAACATAGCACCTATAGATAGGCCCGTGAAAAATGCAATAACAAGCAAGATAACAAACTGAATCGGATTGTCGCCCAAAGACGGGATGCTTTCAGGCACCTTCCCATTGAAAACCTCTTTATACGTAACCCAGGCGAAACCAGCCAAAGAGATTAGTGCAATCTTTTCAGATCCCCCAAAAAACAATGCGATTCTCGACCTAATTCTTGAGCACTTCGTTTCAAGCCAACCCTTGACAGCAATCAGCACCTTTCTCTCAAACTTTAATATTGCTTCTGCGCTGGCTTGATCATGCTTCATCTCCAGTAACAGCGTTCTAAAGGCTTCCTTTTTCAATCGCACAAATTGGAAGGCACCAAAGGCTATATCCACCAGCATTGCCAATATAGGCAGTGCCATTGAGAGGCACGCAATGAATATAGCTGCAACCTTAATTTCACGAGGCAGATTAAAAATGAATTTTTGCCATCCGGCCAGTGAGAGAAGAAGTAAAAATGCGGCAGAGGCCACTAACATCAGAAATTTTCTAAAACTATCGACCGCCATCTCGGCTGTTGTTTTGGTTTCTTTACCACCAATGGCGCGAATTTCGTTTAGTTCTTCCAAGAGTGCAATTGCATCAATTTGTTTTTGCATAAAATCATTCCCAGAAAAAACAACCCATAAAGCGCCCACCACATACCCAGAATGGCGAATTTTGGCAGCTTCATTAGGTTTGAAAAATTTCAGCCAAATTTAAAAAGCCCCGAAGGTGCTTTTTTCTTTTTTGGCATGGATTATTTTTTATAGCCAATTGATTTTCGTAAGATATTTTTTCGCTCTGCCAGATCTGCTGCAAATCGCTCTTGTATTTCGACTAAATATTCCAGATTACGGGACACAAATTTTTCCCCAAGAAGCAAACCAAGCTCTTTATCAAGTCCTTCATCGTAAGGAATGATGGTTAGCCATACTCCATTTGCACATACAAATATTGCAATTGGCTTGTTGTTGTAATCATAAAGAACATAGCCCTCAGAAATTTCGTCAGGCTTCAACCTACCATTATCGTCTCTATAAACATCAAGAACCATGGCTCCCCCTCCAAACAACCAATAAAATATTTTCCTGCACCACTTCATATGTCAATCTCCTTTTGAGATCAACATAAGAAATTCTATGCCAAAGTCAACAAAAAAGCACCCGAAGGTGCTTTTTTCATTTCTTCATCCACTCTTCAAAAATTTCCCTCAAGCCAGTATGTTGAAGAATCATTGATTCGCAGAATTCAGGATTATCTTCCAAGAACTGATAGAGTGGGCACTTGTCAGGCTCAATCACCAAGCCCTCTTTCTTCACATCGATAATCAGGTCCGCAAACTGGGGCGGCGGTCTAATAAGAATGAGGTTAGGGTAGGCCAAAGCAATCAGCGTGTCGCCAATTGTCTTGTTGGTGTCCTTGCGAAAAATTGGATCAATGTGAGCTTCGAAGAATTCCAGATAGATGGTCATGATGTCCATGTGTGGTGCTATTACGTATTCGCACCCCAACAAGGTTCTGACAGAAGCTTTTTTTCTGCATCTCTTTCCCTCAATAAGTTGCCCCCATTCTATGGGGCGTCTTGATCAGCTCAAGAAGGTGTGCCCGCAGCGGTGGCAGAAGAAGCCGCTGTCATACAGAGCCTTCCACTTGGGGAACTCCACTTTGTAGACTGCCGACTTCTTGCGATAGCTCCAGACAGCATGCACGAACACAGCCCAGAGTGCCAAGTTCATGTAGCGGAAGATCGCGTCAGGACCGCTGGCCGCAAGCCACGGCGAACTCACCAGAGGCAGCACACCCAGAGCAAAAACAGCCCAAAGCGCCGGTTTCTTCGGAGGGCTGAAGCGCTGCGCAAGACTGGTCTGGCTCACACCGTTCATGGTGCCCACGTAGCCTGTCGCACCACTCCCCAGACCCACCCCTGTCACCGTGCCAGAACTGAGGGAGGTGCCGCTATCCAGAATGACACGGACGGACTGCACATGGTCGCTGCCGCACTTGGGACATTGAATACCCATTTCTATCTCGCTTTCTTGGTTGGCTTGTCTAGATGAACCGGCAGTTACTTGGCTGCACGCTTCACAGCTAGATTGCTAGCCACGGTGGATTGCGGGTTGCCGTACAAGGTAGCCAGAACGTCCCAGAAGGCAGTAGAACTAGCTGGGCCATCACCGCCGAAGCCGTCAAAGTGGTAGGCAAGGCCAAGGGCATGGCCGAACTCGTGGGTCACGATCTCTTGGGTCACATCGCAGCGGCCATTGCCCAGATTCACATAGACAGGACTGGAGGCAATGCCGTTTTGCTGGTCAGGCTGGATTGGGTTGCCGACGTTGGGGCCAGTAGCCACATTGGCACAGAAGCCTGCATAGTTGGTGGAACCCGCTGGCACATACGAGGTGCCATAGCTCACACGAATGAAGTTGCCACTTGCTGGCAGGGTGTCGGTGGCCTCCATGACCAAAGAGCCAGAGAGCTTGGTGTTGATCTGGGCAATAGAGGTGCGAACCTTGGCCGCGTAGTCTTGCTCAGTGGCCGTCGCGGGAGCGGGCACATACACCGCAACCTTTTGGGCAGGGGTTCCAGACCAGCGCCATGTGCCAGCAGGCCGGTTACCCGGCAAGAAGTCAATGTTGCTGGACTTCACGTTGGCGACGACTTGCGCATCGGAGGCCGTCACGTTGTCCTCCCCGGTGGGTTGCGGACTGGTGGGACTTCCTCCGGTGGGTGGTGCAGATCCTGCGCTGCTGTCGCTCCCTCCCCCACCACACGCCACCAGGCTCATCGCCAAGATATTGGCTGCTGCCAGCTTCAGACTGAGATGCATCTTTGCTACTTTCGTTAGAGAACTTTGGGCACCAACCAGACTTTTCAGGTTGATACACGACTCTAACGCATGTTCATCTTTCGGCGTTGACTCACAACCATTGAAGTTGTCTAACGAAGATGGAATCAGTAGCATGCCCCCACAGAACACACCGCACCTGGAGCTATTCAAGAGCATTGGGCGCACGCTGGCCCAGCGCCGAGAAGCCAAGGGCCTGACCCAAGACCAAGTGTCTGAAGCCTTGGGGATAGGCACAGAAGCAGTCTCCCGCATGGAACGAGGGATCACCATGCCGACCGTGCAGCGGCTGGCCGAGTTGGCAGAGGTGTATGGGTGCGGGATCGATGAGCTACTGATTGCCAGCAGCACACGGAGCAACGATCAAGCCGAGCTGATCGCTCAGGTGCTTCAAACCCTGCCAGATGCAGACAGAGCCATGATTGTTGAGGTAGTGCAGAAGATAGCAGCTAGATTAAAGGATAGACTATGAAATGACTAAATTCTCAATGGAAATGCACAAGAAAACTACTACGCTCGATGAAAATAATGAGATCGAAAATTCGAAAGAGCTTTCTTAGCAAGAAGACGCTAAGAAAGCCTAGTAGGAAAAAAATTGTCGCCGTGAGGAAATGGTGGAGATTTGGCCTTCCTGAAGCAACTCTAACAAAAGCCAAGTTACTTTTGGGCATCCTAGTCACGTTTGTCGCCCTGGCCTCGGGCCTACTAACACTTTTAAAAATATATGCCAGCGACGAAGAAACCTTCAAACGCTATGCAGATAGAGCGATTGCCTGGCACTAAAAAACCGAACTGTGGAATGGTTATTTTAGTAACTGGTTCGAAGGCATCGCAAATATCGCCGAATTAGATCTCTCCGATTCGTCTATGGCTCTTGCACTACAAGCATCTGGCAACATCATTGATGGGGGAATGGCGGAGAAAAAACTTTGCGGTATATTTCCACCACAAGATTTCAAACTTGTTCGCGGCACCATATCTCATTTTGGCAATAGTGCGGAGATTCAGATTTTTGAACATGTTGGCGGGCATACCAAGGTTTATGCGGAATTCAATCTGCATCATGATGGCTTGGTTTTGGAAATTACGCCCAAAAGAAATTCACGCTGGTTTGGCCGCGAAACGATAAGATTGATTCAACATCCTGAATCGACCATTGACTCAGGCTTTGCACAAATGAAAGGCATTTGCAAAGATGAGCAAACCAATTTCAGAGAAGAACTAAAAAAGCACTTTGATGAAATGATCAAACAAGGAACAATGAAGCCCCGCGCCGCTTCTCCATCAGCCCCCTTGCAGCCTGAAGATCAAAATAAATGAATCTTTATGGCATGCCTATTTAATGCTACGGAGCACCACAGCTTGCCTCGATTGCCACAACGGGTATAGTGAACAACGCTTCTGACCTTCAAGCAACCTATGCAACTCACCAACCATAGCAAGCCATTGACCAACAACCAAGAAAAATTCTTGTCGCAATGGATCAAAAATCAGCCCCTCTTCAAAGAGCAAGATCCTGCAAGTAACAGGGGGCTCTCACCAGAGCAGGCAGACATCATCATCGCTATCCGCAAACGGATCTCAGCACAGACAAGCCACTAAGAAGCACCTTCGGGTGCTTTTTTAACGCCTGTTAAATTTGAGTTATAGAAAATTCCCTGCACCATTACATGCCAAGAGACAAATTCATCATCAAATCCAGCAAAAAAAATAAAAGCACTGCACCATCTGCATAAATATTGCAGGCACATGATTGATCAAAAGGCAAAGGAAGATTTGCAAGATAAAATCCGCTTTGAAATCAAGATAACCATGATGATGCTAGATCAGTACATTGGTGCCGAAAACATAGAAAAGTGGAAAGCACCCAAGAAGTCTTAGGTGCCGTTCTCCCTTGGCATTACACCAGTGGAAGGCTTGACCTTCCTTCCGATAGCTAAGACGCAGGCGACAAGCACCTCACCACCTGATCTTGATTCCCGACGCACCATCGCTGTTGAGGTATTTTTCTCTCAGCGACAAGATTTCCCGCTTAACCGCATGCTTGGACTTCTGAGGTGCGGTTTTAAGTATTGGCTTGATACCGTGCGCCGCGTTGAACTCTTCTTCAGAGAGCTTGATAGCACGCAAGTACCACTCCCTGGTCCCGTCAGCACCTTCTACAGCAGGCCCATCATCGCGGTGTAGTTGCCCCCGCTGGTACCAAGCCGCAGCACCGCTGGCCGCTTCTATCGCCGGCCCGTCAACACGGTGCAGCCTTCCCTTCAGATACCAGCGACAGCTACCGTCTGCGTTCATGACGGCAGGGCCATCTGTGCGGTGTCGCACACCAAATTGCCACCATTCTTCGCCGCCCTCTCCCCACATGACAGCAGGGCCGTCTACACGGTGCAATTTGCCGTGCAAGTACCACGATTGGGTTCCATCTGGCTCAATACAAGCTGGACCGTCTTCACGATGAAGTTCATTGTTGAAATACCAAAGCTCTATGCCGTCTTCTTGGTAACGTCCATTTTTCATACGCACCTCCATATCTTATTTCTTACAGACTAGTGCATTTTCAAAATCGATCAAGCTGTGGACGCTATCGGATCTTCAACCCACGAATTCCGTGGGCCTCCTCACGAACAGTACGAGATCTTTATCTCCCACAAGCGCAAAATTCGTTTTGTTGATTAATGCAAAGCAAATCAAAAAACCAATCAGCAAAAGCCCATTAAAGTCCGCCCAGGTGAAATTCGTCACTTTGGAGGGAGGGTGTAAACAATGACATAAAGGAAATCATCATGGAAAACACAGCTCAAACTCATCTCGTTATCAAAGGCATTCCCCACGGACTTCTCACCCCCAAAGAGTTTGTTGAAACAAAGTTTGGAAAAGAGATGGCTGCAAATCTTTCCTCCAATGGCGACAAACCAGAAGAAAATCTCATTCCATTCTTGGTGGCCTATCAATACATGGATCTCAAAGCGCAGTTGATGGCTTTGGGCAAACATGAAGAGCCTTCCACCCCAGAAGGCGAAGAAGCACTTCGTGACTTGGCAGTTCAGAACGTTTCTGAGAGCTTCCAGGAGATTGTTCAAGGGCTTGGAAATGAGGGCATGAGCGTGATCTTGTCAGCCGTCACACAGCAAAAAGTTCGTGTGCTTTTCAACTAAGGAGGAGCACATGAACGACAACAAAATTGACCTTGGGGTTGACTGCTTGACCTACTGCATGCGTGGTATGAATGAGGGGCTTATCACTCACGCACAATCAGCAGCTGGACGGCGCTTCTTGAAATTGTGGAAGCGAATTAGCCCTTCAGTGCATGAACGAATTCGTGAGTTCATCTTGTACTACAACTCGGCCTTTATGGCTCAAGCGCTGGGCTACACGACGAACAACAAAGATGCCTTTGATGTGTTGACCTCCCCCATGTTCATGGAGCTTCAACACGAACTTGCCGACACGGTTCACCAGAACTTTGATCTTCTTTTTTCAAAGCTGACAAGGCAGCGGCGCAGGAAGCTTCAAGCATTGGCGGCATAAACAAAAGCACCCATTGAGGTGCTTTTTTACATTCGCCGACCAAACATGCTGACTACCTTTCGCGCTCGCACTATCTCTTCAATTTCAGACGTTAGTGTCTTGTGTAGCTCAAGCATCGCTTCAGTCACCAAACATCCTTCAAACCAAAATTCTTCTGTCTTCAGCTTGCCGCTACCGCGCACAAAAGCAGGACCATCTTCACGGTGAAGGAGGCCATTCTTGGTCCAGCGCTGTACCTGATTGTCCGCGACACACTTTAGCTTTTCCAAGCTTCGCTCCAAAAGTTGTCGTCCCATGCTAACGCGCATCTTCTTGATCTGTGACCCTGTATCAGTGAAAATCATATGAATTTAACTAATACTCGCAGAGCATGAGCCGGCAACTGCAACTAAGACACCTCGTAGGCCAGCGCATTAGAAATATGCGCAAGAGTGCTGGGCTCAGTCAGGAGAAAGCTGCTGAACTTCTGGATCTGAGCACAGAAGGCTACGCCAAATATGAGCGCGGTGACAGCAGTCCCAACATCATGTTCTTGGACAAGCTATCAAAGGCTTTTAACTGCACGATTGTGGAGCTGATAACTGAAACCAGCACTGGCCTATCTGCTCAAGCGCAGCACATTGCCAACCTCATGGAAGGTCTTGGCAGCAGTGACAGAGATGAAGTCGTAAAGATCGTGGAAAGTGTCTGCGCCGTTGCTCATAAGAAGTACAAGAAGCAACCTCACCAATAGCACTCCTGCCGAGGGCTCCTACTTCATTTCCAAGCCTGGATCAGACTTGAAAATAAAGCAGGTGCACGGAAAAGCAAAAGCACCCATGAAGGGTGCGTTTTTGTTCGGACAGTTCCAAATTAACCTATCGTGCCTTTGATTGCGACTCCTTGAGGTATCTTCAAACCGTCAAACTTCGCTGAGGTGATGTTGCGATCTCCAGTCGTACACCTGAAAAGTTCCAGGAAGAAGCGATAGGACGTCAGGTTGCAAGAGTTGTTCAAAATGCGGTTACTTGCACCAGCAATCCTGTTCGCAGAGGCACAGCGCATTTCCGACTTCGTGTAGTTGAAGACGAACGAAGCTGGTGTGATGTTGAGCATCTTGTCGCACTGATCAACGAGTTCTTTGTGGCCTGCCACGGTCATTGCAGCACCATCATCAATCCTTTTTGATTGAATCAAGACACCCTTTGAGTAGGTGAGTTGTGGCGTATTGATCGCCACATGGATCAGCATGTCGGCACCGGCCTTCTTCTCTTGCGCAGCGACACCTTTACGGTGACGAAGAATGGATGACGACCACGAGACACCACCGATCCGGTCGTCAAAGGCAGCGTCTAGCCGACCTATCAACGCCCCAGTGATGTCGTCCTCATCAGTGACCAGTCCATCAGCATACTTCTGCATGGCCGCATGGACGGCACGGTCTGCTGCATGCGCTGCTTCACGAAATGCTTCTTCAAGACTACTTTCCATCAAGGCTCCAGGACTAGGTCATCGTCGGTGTGATCAACACAATAATAAAGCGATCACGTTCAACTGTACTGACCAAGCCGAACACGCCAGTGAGAACGCTACGACGTTCCTTGACCACGTGAGGTCCCTTGAGGGACCGGCACTAGCCAAGGGTGCTGCAACCAGATCACTCCACAATCAAAGAGTCATTGGGCAGGCTGTTCTTTCTCATGATAGATGCAAGCACCACCTGAAGCTCTTGGAGCCTTTGGGCCTCGTCTGGAATGGTGAAGGCTTGAACCAGATCTCGCAAATCTGCCACGGACACAAGCAGTTCAGATTGAGTGGTTAGAGCCTCTTTGTCGTAGCGAAATTCAATGCCCTTCATTTCAATTTCCAAGAACTCTTCTGATTGAATCTACCTTTCTTGGACTGCCCATCATTCATCTCCGCTTACGTTGTTTGAATCGAAATCGCTTCCATCAGTAGGAAAAGCACCATCGCGTACTTCACCAACTGCCTTTCTTAGCTTTTCAAAATACTGCCCTTCTTTGCCAGCGGTGTAATTCAGAAACCACTTTTGCTTCATCTGATAGTCCAGATCTTTTTCTACCAACTCTTCAAGCTGATCCTCAAAGTTGACGCGCTTTGCTCCATAAACATACTTCGCAAGCTGATAGAGACCTCTAGACATACGAGGCCCGATCCTTACGGTTGTGCTTTCATTCCTTGTGCTTTTCTTGGTCATGATTATTTTTCTCCATATCTCTCATGACTCATTCAAGCGTATTTTTTTGTGAAGTCAACCCATATGGCGGATTGAGTTCATGTCGCATAGCTACATAGATGATGAATTTGTCTTATGTCGCATGGACACATCCATGATGATTCTGTCCTATGTCTCATGGCGACACCAATGTTGAATTGGTCTTATGTCTCATGGCGACATCATCCTCTATTGATTTTATTCACGATGACACAGTCCGCGTTTTATCCATAGAAGTTCTCAGTCATAGAAAAATCTGCGCATACTGCTGATGATCGTTGACTTCGATTTTGGTCCTGCTAGGATTAAATAAAGCACCGTTACTCCTACCCCTGCAAATTGCCAAAAACAGAAAAAAAGAGAAAAAGCAAGGTCAATCAATCCTACGTATACCCCTTCGGGCTAACTTTAGGTTTGAATATCGTGGGTTTCACCCACACCCGCTGCTGCGCGAGGCTCGATAAAAACAAGAATAAAGGAGACCCCAATGGCGCACCCCATAAAGGAAAAAGACCCGACTCTTAAAAGAAGAGCGGGCCAAGCTGGCGTAGAAGCCAACAGAAAAATCCGCAGCAAGCGATTTGAAATCAGGTTCACGCCTGACGAATGGGCCGCACTCCAACAACGTGCCAGTGAAGCAGGCGCATCTTCAACAGCGATCTACGCTCGTTCTGTTTTGCTTCCATCTAACCACTTAGCCGATCAAGAAACCAAGGCAGAGCACAAGTTGCGTGTTCAGCTTTTGGCATCTCTTGGAAAGATTGGCAGCAACATAAATCAGATAGCTCGTTCACTGAACCGTATGAAGATGTGGAACGACACCACCAAAGGGATGTTCCAGGAACTCACCAAGATTCAGGAAGGAGTTAAAACAATCTCAGAATTATTCAAGGAGAAGAAATGAGCAAAACAAATGGAATACCAGATGATTATTCAGGAATAGTGAAATTCACACTCACTGAGACTGACTTTGCTACTGGCGCAGAACAATCTACCATCTATACAAAGCACTATCGCAACGGCGAACTACATAAAGAAGATGGCCCTGCCGTTCTGCTTGAAGGCAAGCCTCATCAGTGGTGGGTTCATGGCCGTCAGCTTTCCGAAGAAGAGTACGGCCAATTCTTAGAGAAGAAGGCCCTCAAAGAAAAGCTTGAGTCCAAGCTTGGTGAGAAAGGAAGCACTAGTAGAGGGAAGATATGAATGTCACGAACTTTCCTACTGGAAAAGGAGGTTCTGAATCAGCCGTTAGATACCTACTCAGCGACACTGACCATGCTGGCAAGAAGCGCACTGTCATGCCTGAGATCCTGTTTGGCGATCCAGACACCTTCACAGCGATAGCCAACGCAACCAAACGACAGCACAAGTACACCTCTGGTGTCATCGCCTTTCGTGACCACGAAACGATCACTCCCGACCAAGTCACCACCCTCATCGAGACATTCCGCGCCACGTTCCTACCTGGACTGAAGGTGGATGAGAACTTCGCTGACTTCTGGGTGATGCACCGTGAGAAGGGAAACGTGGAGCTGCATTTCCTAGTTGGCAACACCGAGTTGGTCAGCACGCAGCAACTCAACATCCATCCACCCGGTGAGAAGAACATTCAGTTCTTCAATGCCTTCAGCGCCGTCATGAACCACACCTTCGGGTTCGCGCAGGTGGTGGCCGATCCCCTCAAGATCAGCCTCAAGCCGTTTGAAGCGAAGTCCCCGAATGGGAAGAAGGACAAGAAGGCCAAGGACGACTTCGCCAAGGTGTTGCACACCGAGATCGTGGGTGGCTTCATCAAGGATCGCAGCCAACTCATTGGCTACCTGAAACACCACGGCGTGGACGTGCCCACCGTAGGCACAGACTTCATCACGGTGCGCCTACCAGGTGCGAAGAAGAACACCCGCCTCAAGGGGCCACTGTTCACCAAGGGAAGCGACTACGCAGCACTCGTAGCCGAACACCACCAGTCCAAGATCCCGAAGTTCTTGACCCCTGCCGAGGCACAGGAGCAGAAGGACAAGCTGATCGCCGGCATCGAGGCTAGGACTGCCTTCCATCAGCGCCGCTACCTCACCCACAAACCTGGTGCGAAACGAAGCCACAGAGCCAGCAAGAAGCTACCTACAACCGACCCTCCACACCACGTAGCACGCCGTCAGGACGAGCACGATCAGAAGGTCAAGCCGGTTCCTACCAAAGCAATACGCGAAGAGCTGCAGGCCCACTTGGACACGCTGAAAGAGCAAGCTGCCCCAGCAGCCAAAAGCGCTGCCTCCCACCTTCCGCACCACACTGCCCGCAGCAATGACGACCATGAGATCGCAGCGAATGTGCCCGGTGGCGCTGGTGGTGCTGTCGGTGGCCTAGAAGCACAGATCGGCAGCTTGTCCATGCAGTACCACAGCCTTCTTCTCATGCTGGCTGGTGCCAAAGGAAGAAGAGCCTCTTTGCTCAGATCCCAAATCATGGCCTTGGAGCAAAAGCTATCAGCCTTAAATCTTGAGCTTGAAAAGCAAAAGCTTCAAGACAAGAGCACACCGCAGCCAAAAATCATATAAGTACCTTGGGGTGCTTTCTTTTTGTTCACATAGTTAAACTCATATGAATTTGACTTGACAAAAGAAAATCTTCTGCTAGATGTACAGCAGGAGATTTTCAATGATACAGAAGAAAAACAATGCTTATAGGCTTATCAAGGCCAACACACCAAAACTGGCACTCATACATCACGCGACGGACTTTTCACCCAATCGCCTTGCCTCACTATTTCTAAAGAACACTTCGCAAGAAGACCTAGTTATCCAGAAGAAAACCAAGGATGGTTTTTGGGATTGGAAGCTAGCAGACGACACAGCCTACAAATATCTCAAGAAAGAGATCACGGCGTATCTCAAGAAGAATGTTGACACCTCAACCTTTCAGATCATGCTGGAGCACTTCAACACTAACTACCTGACCAAAGACTATTTTGGACAAGACTACCAGTCATTGGTCAACACCTACCAATTCCAAGAAAGCCCGCTGAAAGACTTCGTGCGCGAAGCCTTCATAGAGGTCAATCCCATCACAGCAGGAATGTCACCCCAAGAAAGAGCGGTACGCAACCAGAGGCTTGGAAAGATATCGGTAAAGCACTGGATCGGTGACATCACCAACTACGACCACTTCAGTCAGGCGCCTGGATTCATGATGAAGAATGTCCAGCAGACTCTTCAACACATTGATTTGTATATCATGAATCTTCTCAATGAAAATCAGCTTGGCCACGAACTGAGCAATCTCATGGTCAATCAGAATCTTGAGGCAAAGCTTGTCTCTCAACGAAGTACAACAAGATCAAAGCCTATAAAAATCTAACTACAATTACAGAAGACAATAATGAGAACACTCAAAGAAATAAAAGAAGAAATAGCTCAGAACATGCCACTTGTAACCATCGATTAGGCTCATGAGCGGAAAGCTTGACAGGTGGGACGGCCCGGCCGTTGATTGGCCTGGAATGTTTATCAATTGATGCCGTAATGGAGCATTGCCCAGAGAGGATGATGCTGCGAGTGAGCACCAGGAATGGTGTTTCAACGAGCTACAGCATTGTGAGGCGGTCCTGCCGTGGATCGCAGTTGCAAGAACTGCGACCTAGTTACGTTTGGGAATGAGTGGTAAGTGCACGGCATGCCATTCAAAGAGGAGGAATTCAAGCAGAACCGACTGGTATCTCTTTTGCCCCAGCACAGCCTGCTCTGAATCGCTACTACTACGGCGTATCACCAGAGGCCTCTGAGGAAGCTCATCTATTCGCGAAATGGCTAGAAGAGGACCAGCACAGCTAGCTTGAAGAGAGCTCTTCCTTTTCGTTCCCTGGGTTCATGTGCTGACGAACCATTTCGAGCATTTGATCTCTTTTTTCGATAGATTCTTTGGCAATTTTCCAATAATTCTTTAAAAACCTCTCGGCCTCTTCAGTCGCCAGTTCATTGCTTTTTATCTTCCCGGCAATCTTAACTGGCTCACAATTTTTAATCCCATCAAGAGTCTTCACTCTCTTAATTTCCTCAGTCAGATGATTCCAAAATCCATCGGACTTATAAAACCCATCAGCAAGGGCAATCTTTTCCTGCATGTTGTAGAAGTCCGGAATTTTTATCGACCCACGAAGATCCAGCCAGCGGATGAGTTCCTTAGCATTTCCTTGACTGGCCTTGTCCAAGACCTTGAGTGCGTTTACGGTAGGAAGATCCTCGGAAACCGTCAGTTCGCACACCGGAAGAAGATCAAGTAAAAGGTGAATTGCAGTATCTTCCAATTCACCATCAACCAGTCCGCCATGAGCGACTAAGTTTCGCAGCACAGGAAACTTAAAGGAATAGTATTCAAAGAAGAAGAAACTTCGCAACTTTCCATCAATGTGAGAAAGCTTCTCGTTTAGAGATGAAATATCAAGCTCTTTCTCAGAAACTCCAACCTCACGACAGATATCAGCAAATATCCCTTCGATCTGCAATGGAGCCATGCTCACAAAAGAAATATAATCCTTTTCATCAAAATGCTTGAGCATTGACTGAATCACCTGCTTACGGCTTGCTAGCAGATGAGATTTAGCAACCAAGGCTTCTATTTTCTCCCGAAGGCTGAGCACACCACCAGGAACACCTTGTATATAGTAAGTCGCAAACTCCTTGAATTTAATCGGATCATCACCGCACTCTTCAACAATATCCCGATGACTACCTACCGGCAGATCCATGAATTTGTTTGAAAAAATGGTCAAGCTACGGGGATCATAAGGGTCAGAAAATGACCAAGCCATTCTTCGGCCGTACGCATACGGACTATCACCAAAGAATGACATACCAAAATTCAGAAATCCATAACGCTGCTTTGTCGCCTTCCTTATTGCAAACAACTTTATATCATTACTCATGAAATCAACGATTTCATTTTTTGCCTGTAAATTTTTCTTTTCAAAGTACTCAAGCTGATTTCTATAGTAGCGTTCATCGGGCGTGAGTCTACCAAAATCTGCTTTTTTCCTATCCAACTTATCCAATTCAGCTCGAATATACTTAAGGAGGTCGCCTACGGACGCAAGGTCTTCATGAACCATGTGCGCCAATTCGACAAACTTTGCAGAAGGCTCTGCCTCCAACTCCAGGTACTCTTCTTCGATATATTTCCAGAACTTCTCCAGATCAGATGGAACTTCTTTCCTAAAGGTTGCTGCCAAATACTTCTTTTGAAGTTCGGCATCCTCACTCCCATCTTTAACCTCTAAAAGATCGCTCAGAAATTTTCGCGCAACTGCACGCTTTCCGTATCTAAAAACATTTACCTCCTTTAGCGCCTTGTGGCGAAGTTCGAAAAGCTCTCTAACAGTCGTGTATTTTCCGTAAGCCATGGTCAATGATTAAGAGATTTAAAGAATAACTGCTTATACCTATCTCACATATCGGCTATGCAGCCACCGCACATCCATTCACCGTCATCGTAGATCCCGCCCGTTAGATCGGTTCTTTGATGACACCAGCCGCACATTCCATAGTGAGTTGTGTCCTCGTAGGCATACCGATCTGGCTCCCTGTAGCTCTTCTGATTGGACGGAAGAAGCTTGGGATGTGGAGGTGTGGCAAACCTTCCGCAGTTGCTGCACCAGTGCCCGCCATGATGCTCAATCGTGCTGGCCTTCTTGCAGAACGGACACACCACTTGGTCACGGGCAACCAAAGGCACTACGTTGGCCGGCACGAGCTCTGCAATGCTCTCCACGCGCTTGCAGCTCATGCCGTTGCTGTTCAAGTGGTTCAGCAGGGGATCAAAGCCTTTGTCGCCACTGAGCACGAAGCACTCTGTGTCTGGTGCCGTCTCAAACGTCCGGCCAAGCTCAAAGGCAATGTGGAAGTCCAGAGCGTTCTTGCCAGCGCCTGAGATCTTCAAGAAGTCCACACGGCTGAACCTACGGGCCGTGGCGGGCTTCTTGGAAGACTTTGGAGGGTTCTGGTTGGCCCCCACGAAGATGATGGCCCTGAAGCTCTCATCCAGCGGAGACAGGTCTACCTTGTGCTTGTTCTCAAGGTCAACCAGAAGCAGCTTCTTGCCCATAACTACTCCTGAAGACGCAGCCATTTTCGTCAAACTTGACCAACAGGTCATGAATCCTTGCCATCTCGTTGACGATAGGCTGGATCTCGTATCGTTCACCAAGTATTTGAAAGATGCCTTCCTTCAGGTAGTAAGCCCTGAAGATATGGTGAGGCACCTCGGAGTCTTCTGGCTCAGGAAGAATGAGGCTTGGAAAAATGTATCCAACCATCCCACCTTGAAGATACAGGTCTAGCCGTTCATCAAAGTGCTCGATGGAATTTCGCAGACCTCTATTGACTAGAGGATTGGCCTCATCCACCTCAAAAACTTCACGCAGGTAGGCCCCTCTATCCTTGTGCAAGTTCTTGTCGCCCCCTCTCTTCGGACCGTCACGTGAAGGAAAGAAGTATCTTGAGATAGCCCCTGACTGATTAACTACGTTCTGCAAGCAATCCAGAAGAATGTCTTTCTTGGCCTGCGGATCAATCTCTCTGTCCGAAATTTTCTTCACAATCTTCTCAGCAATACTGCATGACTGAAATGCAGACGTAGTATTGAAGAGCATTGATTGAATGTAGAACGCTTGATGTGGCGTCCATTTCACAGGCGAAGTTTCTTCCATTGTCGCGCCGCCCTGACTACAAGAAGTTGAGCATCAGACGACCAACAGAGTTGGTCAGATCACGAGCAAACAAGGCAAGCCAACGTTGTGAGTCATCTCCGAAATGCGACTCGCTGAAGCCGTTTCTTGAGTTCGCAATCGCGTTGGTCAAGGTAGGCATGGCATTGACGATTTCCACCGGGAACGGCCCCTGCGCCTGGAGCTTTCGGCTGATGTCGTCCTTCACCACTTTGCACAGGGGCATGAGATCGGTCAGGCCCGCCTGGTCAGGCACATGCTTGCGCACATAGGTCTTGTACAGCCCTTCAAGACACGTGTAGCTCAGTGTCGTCGCCCGGTTGTAGTGGTGGGCGTCAATCGCAGCGTCAATGTCCTTGAGGCTCTTGTTCAGCTTCTCCGAGTTCCAGAGATCCACCGGCACCACGGTTGTAGGCACGGCGCGACCGCCACCGAAAACGATGTCCCTGATGGTGTCAGCTTGGGCCTTGTCGTGCGGCTCGATGTGATCTACGAACACGCGATAGAGGGCAAACCGTTGGGGTTCGGGCTGGGCCTGAATGAGATCCCAGTAGAAGTCTTTACGAGAACTGGACTTCCCTTGGCTCTGCCTCAAAGGCAAGAGCTGCTGGTAGCTGGGGGAGCCGGGGTCTACCTGCTGGACCATGCGGCAGAAAGTTCCCCCACCCACGTACAGAGCCTTGTCCTCGCTGTTGAGTGCGTTGAACAAGTAGTTGAAGGCGGCAATCCAATTGACGGAAGAGGTCATTTCGCCACCAAAGGCTCTGCCTCTACCAAGTCAGCCTGCACGACCGCGATGGGTTCAATGAACTTGCTCAACTCTTCTTGCTGGGCAAGAAGGAACGGGGCATCCTTCACTCTCTCGTAGAGCTTCAAGAGGCGCTGTTCGGCCCTGTTCAAAATGATCCCGTAGAGCAAGGGTTGAATCTTCACCTTGTCGTTGTCTTCGGTGCGAGTGCCACCCTCACCGCTTTCAATTTGATCGCCAAGAATGAAGCCGTCTACACGTGTCTCAGGCTGGATGTGCCCCTTCTTCTTCAACTCCTTCACATACTTCCAAATCTGCTCCTTCTCTTTGGAGCCAAGTGACAGCTTGGTGGTTTTCAGATCCACGATGACGAGGTGCCCCACACCAACTTCTTGGTGATCCTCGTTGTAGGAAGGCAAAGAATAGAAGCCTGTGCTTCCGTCACCACGGATGACGAAATCAGGACGATTCAAGGAAGCCTTGTCGGCCTTGCCGTCAAACAACTCACGAATGACGGTGGTCATGCCCTTGTTGGAAGTGAAGTGAATGGACTCAAACTTGTCCCCAAACATCCACAACCCTTTTGCGAAGAGCGGCTGAAGCTCTTTTACTTCATCAATTCCAGCAACTTGGATCTTGATGCGCAACTCGTTGATGACCTTCAGGCGGCCCTGGATCTCATCCAAGACAACCTTTGCCATGCCAATAGTCCATTGGCTCAAGACTTCGTGAAGGGCATCCAAATCATGAGGATCTTGGTTGTGCAGGATTTCCAGCAAGCCATACTGCGACTTGCTCTTCTCCAGCTTCGCCAAAATACCCGTAAGTTGAACAATCTCCTGCTCGCCAAAGTTTGGACAGGTGTTCACCACTTCATTGACGAACGTGGTGACGCGGTCCTTACTGAGCAGCGGGAGCGAGTTGACCGAATGGCCCACCCTTTCAAGAACGGCACTGCGTTTATCTTCGCGCTCCGTGGCGCTGGTGTTGTCAATGATCTCCCGAATCTTGTCCTGAACGATTGGGCGGGTGGTTTCCCATGCAGCATTCTTATCAACGAACCCAGACCAATCTTCTTTCACGGCATTCGCATTGTTCAGGAAGTCAGCTTGAACGATGAAGGTGAAGCGCTTGGCCTTTTCAGTTCTGCCGTCAAGAATTCGCTCAACGTCCGCGCCGCGCCAGCGGCACTCACCGACAGCACGGTTCATGACCCACCAAGCTATGCCATGCTGCTTCGTGGTCTTGTCGGCCTTACGAGTGTCAATGTGGTAAATCTTGACCGTGCCGTAGCCGGGCACCTCAACGTCCACGATAGATAGGGACGACTTGCTGATGTCGGCAAACGAAATTGGGGTGCCGTTGAGGATGACCTTGAAAGACGGGTTGGCAAGGAACCTTCCACCCAGAAGCTCACGAGCTTGTTCCACAGATAGATTGGTTTGACGGATCTCGCCCTCACCTGTGATCGTCGTGCCGTGCCCCTCAACACCTTCTTCAATGAACTCCACAAGTTCAGTGATCAAGGGCTTGTTGGGGGTCCTGCTGACCTTGTAGACGATCTTCTGACCGTCCTTGATTGAGGTGATCTGATAGTTCTTGGTGAGGCAGAAACTGGCGAACCGCCCTTTGCCGTTCTTGCCGAACACAAAGCGAGGAAGCCCCTCTACACCTGGCGGTGGAGCAGTAGTGCTACCACCCTTGGCAATGCGGTTATAGGACATGGCCCGCCAGATGTAATCAAACTCAGCCTTGGTCAACCCCTTGCCATTGTCCGAGATGGAAAACTGCTTGTGCTTCTTCGGATCGGGCCAGCTTATATTGACTTCTGTGGCGTATGCATCCCAGCAGTTGGCTACCAGTTCAACAATCGCCGTGCTGGGGTTGGTGATGATGGGGCCGGCCCAACTTTCAAGAAATCTATCCTCGTAGAAGAGGTCTTCCTGCTGCAAGTTTTCATTATTTGAAGAGTCAGCCATCGCCCCTCCCAAGGCATAGTCTTAGTCTTTACCGGCTTCTTCGTCCCACTTCTTTAGCACAGCCAGCTTCTCGCCAATCTTGACCTCAAGCCCTCTTGGCACTGGTTGATACCAACCCGGCTCATCTATGCCGTCAGGCAAATAAGTCTCACCAGCAGCATAGGCATTGGGTTCATCATGAGCATACCGATACTCATGCCCATAACCTAGCTCCTTCATGAGCTTTGTTGGTGCATTTCGCAAGTGAACAGGCACTTCCCTGCTCTTGTCCGTCTTCACGAAGGCTCTGGCCGCGTTGTAGGCGTTGTAACCCGCGTTGCTCTTCGCAGCCACTGCTAGGTAGATCACAGCCTGTCCCAAGGCTAACTCACCTTCAGGACTGCCCAACCGTTCATAGGTCAAGGCAGCATCGTTGGCTATCTGCATGGCCCTTGGATCTGCCAGCCCAATGTCTTCCCACGCCATGCGAACGATGCGCCGTGCCAGATACCTTGCGTCTGCACCACCGTCCAACATGCGTGTGAGCCAGTAGAGGGCCGCGTCTGGGTGTGACCCGCGCACCGACTTGTGCAAGGCTGAAATCTGGTCGTAGAAATTGTCCCCACCCTTGTCAAAGCGCCTGCTGTTCAAGGTCAAGGCGTTCTGCAAGAAGTCGGCTGTGATCTCCGTGATACCCGAAGCTTTCGCTGCCGTGCTGGTCTGCTCCAACAGGTTCAAGAAGCGCCGTGCGTCGCCGTCTGCGTAGCCAATGATCGTGTCCCTAGCAAGGTCGTCAAACACCAGATGGCCGAGGGCAATATCTTGAGCACGCTTGAGCAGCAGCTTCAGTTCTTCATCTGTCAATGACTTCAGGACATAGACCTGAGCACGCGACAACAGCGCCGAGTTCACCTCAAAAGATGGATTCTCAGTCGTGGCCCCAATGAACGTGACAAGCCCGCTTTCCGCATAGGGAAGAAGAGCGTCTTGCTGCGACTTATTGAACCTGTGAATTTCGTCCACGAACAAGATCGTGTGCTTGCCCATAGCCAAGTTCTGCTGCGCTTGCTCCATAGCAGCACGGATGTCTTTGACACCCGAGAACACAGCAGACAAGGCGATGAACTCACACTTAAAGGCCGTGGCAGTAAGTCGGGCCAAGGTCGTTTTGCCAACACCCGGCGGCCCCCAGAAGATCATGGAGTGTGGCTTGCCTGACTGAAACGCCAGCCTCAAGGGCTTGCCTTCCCCCAGCAAATGCGACTGCCCAACAACCTCGTCCAAGGTCTTCGGACGGAGGGCTTCCGCCAATGGTGCGGAGGGCTCTTGTGCGAACAAATCAGCCATGCTTCACCACCTCCGAACAATGGGGAAGCCCAAAAATCTGCACAACGACCGTCCTAAGCCATTGATTGATATATGACTTGACAGCTTTGTTGAAGCGGTGGATCTCGTCCACGAACAGGATCGTCTTCTTGCCCAGGGCCAGGTTGTGCTCGGCCTGCTCCATCGAGGCGCGGATCTCCTTCACGCCCGAGAACACGGCCGAGAGCGCGATGA
>Ga0308159_1002174_pt1 | contig 23689 bp, 22 predicted proteins | sample PhyCR1_FD_201040 | JGI IMG/M metagenome (GOLD analysis project Ga0308159, IMG submission 201040) | Phyllosphere microbial communities from UC Gill Tract Community Farm, Albany, California, United States - DLSLC.R1 | ecosystem: Host-associated > Plants > Phyllosphere > Unclassified | place: USA...
AATGACGAAGGTGGGGTGTATTCCGGCGCGGCCAAGCTGACCACCGACGAAGAAGCGCAGAAGCACAAGATCGTTACCCAGGCCGTGCATGAGGCGGGCGGCAAGATCTGCATGCAGATCCTCCACGCCGGTCGGTATGCCTACAGCCCCAAGCAGGTTGCACCCAGCGCGATACAGGCGCCGATCAACCCGTTCAAGCCCAAGGAGCTGGACGAAGAGGGCATCGAAAAGCAGATTCAGGATTTCGTCACCTGTTCGTTGCTGGCCCAGGTCGCCGAGTACGACGGTGTGGAAATCATGGGGTCCGAAGGCTACTTCATCAACCAGTTCCTCGCGGCTCACACCAACCATCGTACCGACCGTTGGGGCGGCAGCTACGAAAACCGTATGCGCCTGGCAGTGGAAATCGTGCGCCGCGTGCGTGAGGCAGTAGGCCCGAACTTCATCATTATCTTCCGCCTGTCGATGCTTGACCTGGTGGAAGGCGGCAGCACCTGGGAAGAGATCGTGCAGTTGGCCAAGGCCATCGAAGGCGCCGGCGCGACCATCATTAACACCGGCATCGGCTGGCACGAAGCGCGCATTCCGACCATCGCCACCAAGGTGCCTCGTGGCGCGTTCAGCAAGGTCACCGCCAAGTTGCGCGGTGCGGTGCAGATTCCGCTGATCACCACCAACCGCATCAACACCCCGGAAATCGCCGAGCAGATTCTTGCCGAGGGCGATGCCGACATGGTGTCCATGGCGCGCCCCTTCCTGGCCGACCCTGAATTCGTCAACAAGGCCGCCGCCGGCCGCGCCGATGAGATCAACACCTGCATCGGTTGCAACCAGGCGTGCCTGGACCACACCTTTGGCGGCAAGCTGACCACCTGCCTGGTCAACCCTCGGGCGTGCTACGAGACCGAGCTCAACTACCTGCCGGTCAAGCAGATCAAGAAGATCGCCGTGGTCGGTGCCGGCCCTGCGGGTCTGGCGGCGGCCACGGTGGCCGCTGAGCGTGGCCATCAGGTGACGCTGTTCGACTCCGCCAGCGAGATCGGCGGCCAGTTCAACATTGCCAAGCGTGTGCCGGGCAAAGAGGAGTTTTTCGAAACCCTGCGCTACTTCAAGCGCAAGCTGCAGACCACCCACGTGGAGCTGTGCCTCAATACCCGTGTGGACGTGGCGCAACTGGCGGCCGGCGGCTATGACGAGATCATCCTGGCGACCGGCATCGCGCCGCGCACCCCGGCGATCCCGGGGATCGACAATGCCAAGGTGCTGAGCTACCTGGACGTGATCCTTGAGCGCAAGCCGGTGGGCAAGCGTGTGGCTGTGATCGGCGCGGGCGGCATCGGTTTCGACGTGTCGGAGTTCCTTGTGCACCAGGGCGTGTCCACCAGCCTGGACCGCGAAGCGTTCTGGAAAGAGTGGGGCATCGACACCCAGCTGCAAGCCCGTGGCGGCGTGGCCGGGATCAAGCCGCAACCCCATGCGCCGGCGCGTGACGTGTTCCTGCTGCAACGCAAGACTTCCAAGGTCGGCGATGGCCTGGGCAAGACCACTGGCTGGATCCACCGTACCGGATTGAAAAACAAGCAGGTGCAGATGCTCAACAGCGTCGAGTACCTGAAGATTGACGATGAAGGCCTGCATATCCGTATTGGCGCCGAGGGTGAACCCCAGGTGCTGGCGGTGGACAACATTGTTATCTGCGCCGGCCAGGACCCGCTGCGCGAACTGCACGACGGCCTGGTCGCGGCAGGCCAGAACGTGCACCTGATCGGCGGCGCCGACGTGGCGGCGGAACTGGACGCCAAGCGCGCCATCAACCAGGGCTCGCGTCTCGCTGCCGAGCTGTAAGACCCCGAGCGGGGCGGTGTTAGACTACCGCCCCGTTTTCCAGGCAGATCCCTCCCGATGGGTCCCTTCGATTGGCTTCCCCACGCACCGCTTGAACCCTTGCAGCTGGATTGGCTGAACGGTGTCGAGTTGGCTGTGCTGCGCCTGGACCGCATTGACCCGCTGATCAGCGGCAACAAGTGGTTCAAGCTCACCGGGCACTTGGCGCAGGCGCCAACCGCTCGCGGCCTCATCAGCCTGGGCGGCGCTTACTCCAACCATCTGCACGCGTTGGCCGCTGCCGGCAAGCGCTTCGGGTTCCCCACCGTCGGCCTGTTGCGCGGGCATGCGCAAGACACCCCCACCGTCCTCGACCTGAAAGCCTTTGGCATGCAGCTGCATTGGCTGGGCTATGGCGGCTATCGGGCGCGGCATGAACCCGGTTTCTGGCGGCCATGGTGCGAGCAGTATCCGGGCTTGCACCCTGTGCCCGAAGGCGGCGCAGGCCGTGCGGGTGCCTTGGGTTGCGCGGTGCTGGTCGAGCAGGTGCGTGCGCAGTTGCACACTTTGGGTTGGGCGGACTACGACGCCTGGTGGCTGGCCGCAGGCACCGGTACCACGCTGGCCGGCCTGGCGCTGGCAGAGGCGGGCGCACACCCGGTGTACGGCGCCATGGCGGTGCCGGAAGACCACGGTGTGGCGCAGAACGTGGAGGCCATCGTGCAAGGCGGCTATGAACTGCTGGACGCCAGCCGTGGTGGCTTTGCCAGCGTCGACCCGTTGCTGCTCGCGTTTATCGAAGCCACCGAACAGGCCTGCGGTTTGCCTCTGGAGCCGCTCTACACCGGCAAGGCGCTACTGGCCTTGAAGGCGCAGATCGAAGCCGGGCGCTTCACCCCCGGTACGCGCGTGGTTTTCGTCCACACCGGCGGCCTGCAAGGCCGCCGGGGGTTTGCAGTTTAACGAGCATCCCCTGTGGGAGCGGGCTTGCTCGCGAGTGCGGCTTATCGTTCAGTGGATTTGGTGGCTGACCCGCCACCTTCGCGAGCAAGCCCGCTCCTACCCGGCAGCATGCGCAACGCGGTGTTGTCCCGCAGGATGTAATGGTGGGCGATCCCTGCCAGTGCATGCAGCCCGATCAGCCAATAACCGACCTTGCCGAACCACACATGCCAGCCCTCGATCTGCTTGGCCAACGCCTTGTTCTCACCGATCAGGGGCGGCAACTCCATGCCGTAGAACATCACCGAATGCCCTTCGGCACTGACAATCAGCCAGCCCGCTATCGGCATGCCGATCATCAGCGCGTAGAGCGCGACGTGCATCAGGGTTGCCAACAGGCGCTGCCATTGCGGCGGCGCCGGTACGATTTTCGGCGCCACCCCCAGGCTGCGCGCGAACAAGCGCAGCCACACCAGCACAAACACGGTGAGGCCAAACATGAAGTGCATCTCGACGATCAACGTTCGTGCACCGCTGCCTTTGGGGAATTGGCCGCGTAGCTCAATGCAGGCGTAGACCACCGCCAGCAGCACCACCATCAACCAGTGCAACGCGATCGACATGGTGCTGTAGCGCGTATCGGAGTTTTTCCACGGCATCGCTGGGTTCCTCACTCATCAGGGCATACCTCCGTTCTTTGGCGACGGAGTGCGTTTACTGTATGCCGGTTCTGAGCGCTTTGCCTGGCTTGAATGCGGTTGTTTTGACCTCTGTCAGTGAGCCTGCGGCATTTCCCCGCGCGCCAGGCGTTGGTTGATGTCGGCGATCACACCGGGCAGCTCGTTGATGGTGTCGATCAGGTAATGCGGGCGCGAGCCTTCGAACATGGCCTCGATGCGCTTGCGTTCGCTGGCCAGCGTGGCAGCCTCCAGGGCGCAGAACTGCTCATAGGTCAGGCCGAGGGCATTGCCGGAGCAGGTCAGGGCCACGGTCCACATCCCGGCGCGGCGGCCTTCGAGGATACCCGGCACGGTGTCATCGACCTTCACGCACGCCGCCACGTCATCGATGCCCAGCGCAATCACGTTGGCCAGCGCCTGGGCTGGCCATGGGCGACCATTGGGCACTTCGTCGGTCGCGACCACATGGTCGGCGATATAGGCGTTGGTGGCCGCCAGGGCAACGACCTTGTCCATCACTTGCTTGGGGTAGCCGGAGCAGGAACCGATCTTGATGCCTTGCTTGCGCAGTTGGGCGATGGTGTCGAGGGCGCCGGGGATCAGCGCCGAGTGTTCGGCGATCTTCTCGATCTGCAATGGCATGAAGCGCTGGTAGATGGCGGTCACATCATCATCGGTGGGGGTGCGACCGAACGCCTTGTGGTAGCGTTCGGCAACCTGTGGTTGGTCGCACAGGGTGCGGATATGGTCCCACTTGCCCATGCCCATCGGGCCACGGGCTTCGTCGATGGACACTTGCACGTCGAACTCGGCGAAGGCCTCGACAAAGATCTGCGTGGGGGCAAACGAGCCGAAGTCGACCACGGTGCCGGCCCAGTCGAGGATGACGGCCTGGAGGGTGTTGGGGGTTTGATAGTTCATCATTCAGGTCCTGTGGGTAATGGGGGAATCAAATGTCCAACACTTCCATTTCTTGCAGCACGTCGGCGATTGCCTTGACCGCTGCTCGCATCCCTGCCGCGTCGACATGGCCAATGCAGCCCACGCGGAAGGTTTCTACTTGGGTCAATTTGCCGGGATACAGAATGAAACCCTTGGCCTTGACCCGTTCGTAGAAGTCCTTGAACTGATAGCGCGGGTCCCGCGGTGCATGGAAGGTGACGATGATCGGCGCCTGGATGTCAGCCGGCAGGAAGCTGCGCAGTCCCAGTTCAGCCATGCCGTCGAGCAACGCCTGGCAGTTGCTGGCGTAGCGTTTATGCCGCGCGATCAGGCCGCCTTCTTCCTGGTACTGAAGCAACGCTTCGTGCAGGGCGGCGACTACATGGGTAGGAGGGGTGAAGCGCCACTGGCCGGTCTTGGCCATGTAGCTGTGCTGGTCGAACAGGTCCATTGCCAGGGAGTGGCAATTGCCTTGAGCGGCGGCCAGCGCCTGTTTGTTGGCGAAGACGAACCCCATGCCCGGCACGCCTTCCAGGCACTTGCCGGAGGCGGCGACCAGGGCGTCGAATGGTACTTCGCGGGCGTCGATTGCCAGCGCGCCGAACGAACTCATGGCGTCGATGATCAAGCGTTTGTCGTGGGTTTTTACGACCTGGGCGATCTGCAGCAGTGGGTTGAGGATGCCGGTGCTGGTTTCGCAGTGGATGAGGGCGACATGGGTGATGGCCGGGTCGGCGTGCAGCAGACGGTCCACATCGGCGGCGGTAGTGGGCTCGTCCTCGGCGGTTTCGAAGGTGCTGAACTCGCGGCCCAGGACTTCGCAGATTTTCGCCAGGCGCTTGCCATACGCGCCGTTGATCAGCACCAGCACCTTGCCATCACGCGGGACGAGGGTGCCTATGGCGGCTTCGACGGCGAAGGTGCCGCTGCCCTGCAAGGGGACACAATGGTGGCTGCCTTCGCCGTTGAGGATCGCCAGCAATTGCTCGCATACGCTGGCCGTGAGTTGGTTGAAGCGGTCGTCCCATGACCCCCAGTCCACCATCATGGCTTGGCGGGTGCGGTTCGATGTGGTCAGGGGGCCAGGGGTCAGCAGGATCGGCGCGGCAGTGGTCATCTCAAGTCCTCGCAAGGCATCGGGGGTTGAAGCTACGGCGCTTAAATTGCAGTTTGGCTTGTTATCAATCAAATTGTTTGTTGTTATGCGAGCTATCAGTGAGGCCGATAGCCATGAATTTGTTCCAACTGCGTGCATTCGATGCCGTGGCCCGCGAGGGCAGCTTCACCCGTGCCGCTGCACGGCTGTTCATCAGCCAGCCGGCGGTGACCGGGCACATCAAGGCGCTGGAGGAGTACTACCAGATCCCGTTGCTGCGGCGCACCGCACGACGGGTCGAGTTGACCGAGGAGGGCGCACGCCTGGCGTCAATCACCCGGGCGATCTTTGGCCTGGTGGACGAAGCGCAGACGATGCTGGAGGCCAACCGTCAATTGCTCACCGGGCGGCTGGAAGTGGCAGCGGACGGCCCGCACCTGGTGATGCCAATGATCGCCAGCCTGCGATCGCGTTACCCGGGGATCACCGTGAACCTGCGCCTGGGCAATGCCCAGGAAACCCTGGCGGCGCTGTTGTCCGAGCATGCGGATGTGGCCGTGCTCACCGAAGTGGCACCGCGCAATGGCCTGCGCCTGCAACCGTTGAGTGAATCGCGGATCTGCGCGCTGGTGCCGGCTGCGCATCCGTGGGCGATGCAATCTGGGGGCATTCGCCTGGCGCAATTGAATGAGGTGATCATGGTGCTGCGTGAACCCAGTTCGATCACCCGGCGTACGTTCGATGACGCGTGTGCCGCGACCGGTGTAAAACCCAAGGTGCTGCTGGAACTCGACAGCCGGGAAGCGGTGACCGAAGCCGTCGCCGCCGAGTTGGGCGTCGGTGTGGTCTCGTCCATGGAGGTCAGCCAGGACCCTCGCGTGCGGGCGGTGCCGCTACTGGGTGATGGCCTGGTGAACCGGCATGTGCTTGGTTGCATGGAGCGGCGCCGGTCGCTGCGCCTGATTCAGGCGTTCTTCGAGCTGGCGCCGGGCTGAAGACTCTCGCGCATGATGTCGAGGAACGTCGCCACCACCCGCCGTGAGCTCTGTTCCTTGAGGCACACCAGGGTTTCTTTCATCCGCTGGCTGCAATCGCGGATCGGCATGGCGTAGACCCGTGAGTCCGCGCCGAACTCCGCCGCCGAGACCACCCCCACCCCAATCCCCACCACCACCGCTTCTCGTGCGGCTTCTCGGCCTTCGACCTGGATCGCCGGGCGAATGCGCAGCCCGGCCTGGCCCATCTCTTGCTCCAGGGTCTGGCGGGTGACAGAGCCGGTTTCCCTGAGCACCAGGGGCGTGTCGTCCAGGTCCGCCAGGCAGATAGATTCGCGCCCGGCCCACGGGTGGTTGCGCGCGACAAAAGCCAGTAGCTGGTCGTCGGGCAAGGGCAACGACAAGAGCCGTTCGTCATCGACATCGCGCCCCAGCAAGGCAAGGTCGGCCTGGTAGTTGTACAAGCGCGACAGTGATTCGTCGGTATTGCCGGTTTCGATCTTCACGCTGATGCCCGGGTAGCGCTCGCAGAAACGCGCGATCTGCGGCAGCACGTGGACCGGTGCGTCCACCGCCAGCGTCAGGGTGCCGGTGAGCAGGGCGCGCGAGTCTTGCAGCAGTTCCTCGGCTTCGGCCTGGATCACAAACAGGCGCTGGGTGATGGCGAGCAGGCGTTCACCCAGGTCGGTCAGGCGCACTGCACGTTTGTTGCGATGAAACAGCAACACCCCAAAGCGCTCTTCAAGTTTGCGCACCTGGTCGGAGATCGCCGGTTGCGTGAGGAACAGCCGTTCGGCGGCCTGGGTAAAGCTGCCGTGGACCGCTACGGCGTGAAAGGCTTTGAGTTGCGCATGAGACACCGACATCAACAGACCTCCTACAAGCTCAGCTTATATTTGAAATACGATAAATCGATTTTACCTATTAGTCTGCCATTGCTTTTATACGCCTCAGTTGCTGTAGGTTGAGTCCTACAACCGCGGTGACCATGAGCCCTGGCAAACAGGGCTCATCTGACCAATGCCGTTCCCCTGGGACCGGTATTGCAGTGCTCAACAATAAAAAAACAGGCATTTGCTTCTCGATTCTGCCGGCACACTCAACCTGAGGTCAGAACCACCATGAATATCCCTATGGGTAGCATCAAGCGTTGGCGCGTGCAGATATTCGCCATCACCTGGCTGGCGTACGCCGCCTTTTATTTCACTCGCAAAGCGTTCTCGGTGGCCAAGCTGGGCATTGGCGACGACCCGAGTTTCCCCCTCGATAAAATGATGATGGCCAACCTGGACGGTCTCTACCTGGCGGCGTATGCCGTCGGGCAATTCACCTGGGGGATGTTGGCCGATCGCTTCGGGCCGCGGGTCGTGGTGCTGGGCGGCTTGTTGATTTCCGCTGCCGCCGCCCTGGTCATGGGCACGTTCGCGACCTTGCCGATCTTTGTGACATGCATGTTGATCCAAGGCCTGGCGCAGTCCACCGGCTGGTCGGGGTTGTGCAAGAACCTCGGTAGTTTCTTCCCGGCGCAGCAGCGCGGACGGGTACTGGGGTTGTGGAGTTCGTGCTACGCGTTCGGTGGCTTGGTAGCCTCGCCCTTTGCGGGGTGGTGGGCCTACACCTTGATAGGCAGTTGGCACGCGGCATTTATCTCCAGTGCAGCGGTGGTGGCGGTGGTGGCGCTGCTGTTCTTTATCTTCCAGCGCAACACGCCGCAGGATGTGGGCTTGCCCGCCGTCGAACCGGAGCCGGCGTTGAGCGCGGAGGAGGCCGCCGCCGAAAAACGCATCAGCGTGCTGGAGCCATTACGCGCGATCCTGCGCAACCGCACGGTGCTGACCCTGGGGCTGGCGTATTTCCTGTTGAAACCGGCGCGTTACGCGATCCTGTTGTGGGGCCCGGTGATCGTCTATGAACAGATGCCGTCGGTGGGCAAAGTGGGGGCGGCGATCGTGCCCACGGCGTTCGAACTGGCGGGCTTGCTCGGTCCGGTACTGATCGGCCTGGCGTCCGACAAACTCTTCGGCGCCCGACGCATGCCCGCCTGTGTGCTCAGCCTGCTGGCCCTGACCGTGGCCCTGGCCTTGTTCATGGGGGCGCTGCATACCGGCAGTGTGATGCTGGTGATGGCCTTGCTGTTTGTCATGGGCCTGACCCTGTACGGGCCGGACTCGATGATCAGCAGCACCGCTGCCATCGACTTCGGCACCGCCAAGGCCGGTGCCACCGCCGCCGGCTTTGTGAATGGCTGCGGCTCGGTGGGCGCGATCCTCGGCGGGCTGCTGCCGGGGTACTTCGATACCGTGACGGTGTTTATCGTGTTTGCCGGGGCCGCGTTGTTTTCTTCGCTGGTGTTGATGCCGTACTGGAATGCCCGGCCGGCAGTGCTGGCCCAGGTCGGGGATTTCGTGCCGGACCGCAACGTGGCGATCAAACCCTTGCGAACCTGAGGGGTATGGCCGGTTTTTTGGTGGATTAGAGCGTTTTTGCCCTATAAACTCTGCCCCCAAAGCGCCGGCCAGTAGACGTTTCGGCGCGATGGATAGAAGAGAGTGAGTCATGGGCGCACAGTGGAAAGTCAAACATAAAGAAGCGGCAGCCAATGCCAAGGGCAAGATCTTCGGCAAGCTGGTGAAAGAAATCACCATCGCCGCGCGCAACGGCGCCGATACCTCGACCAACGCTCACCTGCGTCTGGTGGTGGAACAGGCCAAAAAGGCCTCGATGCCCAAGGAAACCCTGGACCGCGCCATCAAGAAAGGCGCCGGTCTGCTCGGCGAAACCGTGCAGTACCACCGCGTGACCTATGAAGGGTTCGCCCCGCACCAGGTGCCACTGATCGTCGAGTGCGTGACCGACAACATCAACCGCACCGTGGCCGAAATCCGAGTAGCGTTCCGCAAGGGCCAACTCGGTGCTTCCGGCTCCGTGGCTTGGGATTTCAACCACGTCGGCCTGATCGAAGCCTCGCCGGACAGCCCGGACGCCGATCCGGAAATGGCCGCCATTGAAGCCGGTGCCCAGGATTTCGAAGACGGTGAAGAAGAAGGCACCACCCTGTTCATCACCGAGACCACCGACCTCGACGCCGTACAGAAAGCCTTGCCGGACCAGGGCTTCACCGTGCTGTCGGCCAAACTGGGCTACCTCTCGAAGAACCCGGTGAGTGGCTTGAGCGATGAGCAGATGGCAGAAGTCGAAGCGTTCCTCGAAGGCCTGGACAACCATGATGACGTGCAGGACATGTTCGTCGGTCTGGCGGGCTGATAGCTAGCGGGCTATAGGTGATCTAAATGTGGGAGCGGGCGACTGACACACCACTTTCGCGAGCAAGCCCGCTCCCACATTGGTTTAGACGTGTTGGATAGCACCCAGCAAGGTTTCGATTTCGTCGAACCCCGGCCGCGCCAACACACTGGGCTGACAGCAGCTGAGTTGCAGTGCTACCAGGTCATCACTTACCTGATCCTCAACCCGCTCCAACAATTCCCCCAGCAACACCCCAAACGCCCGCACCTCGAGACGCTGCAACGCCCGGGTCTCCACGGTATCCGCCGTGGCATGGAACGACGCCGCGCCGAAATCCCCCAGCAGGCAATCGCCCGCTTCATTCCACAGGATATTGTGGCCGTACAGGTCGCCATGGGTGATGCCGTGGCGGTGCAGGTGCGCGCCCACCGAGGCGATCCCGCGTGCCAGGCGCAACGCCACTTCAAGGCTGAAGCGGGTGCCTGGTTCGTAGACGTCGCGGGTGCACGAAGCCAGGCTCGGCAACGCGGCGAGGTTGCGGTAACTGGGATCGATCAGGTCCATCACCAGTGCGGCCTGGTGGCCGGGGTGGCCGACAACGCGGCCCGCTACCTTGATCAGGTTGGGGTGCAACCCGGCGGCTATGCAGGCCTGCATTTCGTGCAGCGGCGAGCCGTCGCTGGTGATGCTGCCTTTATAGAGTTTGACGGCGACGGCTTTGCCTGATGGTTTCCACCGTGCTTTGCGGATGATGCCGGAAGCGCCTTCGCCGAGCACTTCGGCCAGTTCCAGCTCGGACCAGGGAATGTTCGCTGTCGCATCATCGCTCATCACGTCGACGGCCATTTCCACCGGGTTGCCGGCATAGGCGAGCCACGTCAGGCTGGGCAACGCCAGCAACCATTGCGGCAGGCGCGTGAAGCGGTTGGAGGCGATGCGGAGCAATTCAAGGTTATGGCAGTTGGCCAGGCTTTCTGGCAACTGCGCCAGTTGATTGCCGGCCAGCATCAGCTTCTGCAGCAGTGGCCGTTCGCCCAATGCCTGTGGAAGCTCGCTGATGCAGTTATCGGTCAGGATCAGCCAGCGTAACGGGGGCGGCAGGGCGGCGGCGGGCACGTGGCTGATCTGGTTGGCCTTGAAGCCGATCATGCTCAGCTTGGCGCATTGGCCCAGGCTGGCCGGCAGTTCGGTAAACAAATTGTCGGAGCAAAACAGCACGCGCAGGTGTGGCAGGCGATGCAGGTCGTCAGGCAGGCTGCTCAGGGCGTTGCCGCTGAGGTTGAGGATTTCCAGGGAATCGGCCAGTTCGAAGATTTCCCGCGGGAATTCAGTCAGCCCGCAGGACAGGTCCAGGCGCGTGATACCGGCCAATTGGCCGGCCTTGAGTTGGGCGAGGGTATTCATGAACGGCGCGGTCACTCGGCTAGAAGGCGTAAATGGCGCTCATGATACCGGGTCGCGCGCAGGTTGCGGGCCGGCCTGCTGCAATTGGCCCAGACGGCTGGCCGTTCGCGCGAGGTCGATGGCCTGGCCGCCCAAGGCAACATCGAGCGGCCGTTCGCCGATCAATACCAGCTGTTTGTCCCGGTCATAAAGCACATCCACCAGGTTGATAAAGCGCTGCTGCACGGCAATCGGGCACTCCGCCAACAGCGGCAGGCCGTCGATGATCCAGTGGTCGTAGTCCTGGCACAGCAGCAGGTAGTCCATCACCGCCGTCAGCTGTTCGCACAGGTCGTTGAAGGTGAAGGCAACGCTGCGTCCCGTGTGGCTGCGGCACATCAAGGTCCGGTGGCCGACGGCCAAGGGTTGGGCGGGGCAGCCCGCAGCGGGAAGACCCAGTGCCACTCGCTGGCTTGCGGTTCCCGGCCATACGTACCGACCGCGGGTAAAGCGTTGTTCGCTTTGGGCCTGGGGCAGGCTGCGAAAGTCTTGGGGCGAGCTGACTTCCAGCACCTCCATGCGCGCGGCGATCAGGTCGATTACCGGCTTGAAGCGCTCGTGGTACAGGGGGTTGGGGAGCAAGCCTTGGGGCGCATAGTTAGACGTCACCAGCACCAGCACACCGCGCTCGAACAGAGCCTTGAACAGCCGCGTGATCAGCATGGCATCGCCGATATCGTGGACATGGAATTCGTCGAAACACAGCACCCGGCAGTCTGTCAGCAGTTCATCGAGGGTCACGGCCAGGGCATCGTCCTGGTCGCGATGCTTGAACATACCGCGATGCAGTTGGGCGAAAAAGTCATGGAAGTGCACGCGTTGCTTCTCGGCAATCGGCAACGCCTGGAAAAAGCCATCCAGCAGCCAGCTCTTGCCACGCCCCACCGGCCCGTGCAGGTAGAGGCTGCGGGCGGGCTGGCCGGCGAGCAGGTGCTGGGTTTCCTGGGACAGGGCTGCAATGGCTCGGGTTTGGCCGGTGCTGAGGGTGTAACCCTGTTGCTCGGCCTTTTGCTGAAAGAACGCGGGGATGGGCGAGGCGTCAAGGGTCTCGGTTTTGTTACCGAGCAGGCGACGGATCAGGGAAAGCGCGGCCAATGCAAGTCACTCTGTATTTCAGTGGTCGCTTACTTTAGGGCGCTCGTTGCGTTTTGACCAATAGATAAGGGCGCGACGCGCTATCTCGAAAAAGCATGTCACGGATGCACGCCTGTCCAGACTGGCAGTTTCTCGGCAAGTGTCTACCCTCCTACACAGGAGTCACCCCTGTACAAGGAGTTGGGGCAGTGAAGGGACGAGCAGTATTGGCAGTCATGGGCGCGATGCTCTGCAGCACGGCTTACGGTGCACAGCTCCAGGTGGAGGTGCGTATCGACGTGCAGCGCGGCTGTCAGCTGGTGGGCACTACCCGCAGCGCTGGCATCGAGCAACTTGGCGTATTGGATTTCGGCAGCGGCCCGCGTCTGGATGACCCGGCCGGGCCCCTGAGTGCGGCGCTGATCAGCCAGCGCCAGCCGCGCCTGGAGTGCAACCCCGACACGCCTTACCAGGTACGCGTCGACGGCGGCCTGCATGGCGGCACCGGTGAAGTGCGCTACCTCAGCGCTACCTCGTCAACCAAACCCATTCCCTATCGCATCTATGCCGACGCCGCGCGGCGCGTGCCCTTGCCGGTGGACGTGCCACTCAGCGGCAGGGTGCCGGACGCCGGTTTCGTCGACCTGCCGCTCTATGGCCGGATCGAGCCTCTCAAGGACATTCCCGCCGTCGGCCGCTACACCGACCTGCTCAAGGTGACGGTGACATGGTAAGCCGCTGCCTGGCCCTGGTGGCCATGGGCGGCCTGCTGGTGCTGGCAGATGACGCGCAGGCGGCTGCCGCCAGCGGGCTGATCCAGGCTCGGCTGGTGATCACTGCCAGTTGCGAAGTGAGCAAAGGCGTTGAGAGCGCGCCGGTCAACCCCACGGGCGGCACGGCGATGCTCGACTTCGGCAGCCAGGGTCCGACCTGGAACAACCCGCTCGGCGCTGGCATCACCGATGGTGACAAGGCGCCCTTGGCGGTGTCCTGCAACCCCCCGGTCTCGAGCTTCACCGTGACCATCGATGGCGGCACCAACGCCGACGGCACCACCCGGCGCCTGAGCAATGGACGCCAGATGATTCCTTATCGACTGTCCGCCGACCCGCAGGGGCGCAGCACCTACAGCATCGGGCAGCAACGCAATTTTGTCGTGGCCAGGGGCACCCAGATACCGATCCCGGTATTCGGCTCCGTGGTGGCAAATACCAGTGCCTTACCGGCAGGGATCTACACCGACACGTTGACGGTGACACTGGACTGGTAACTCAAGAGGATGAAAACCATGCATGTACTTGTTTCGCGATTAGGCGTCTGTGCGCTGGGGCTGGCGATGGCTTCCAGCCTCAACGCCGCCACCACGGTGACCGGGCAGATCACCTCCAGCCTGATATTGATCGCCAGCTGCCAGGTGAACGGCTCCGGGGCGGCCACCGGCCTGAACTTCGGTTCCTTGAATTTTGGTACCACCAACAGCCTGTTCACCAACGCCGATGCCCAGTTGCTGGGCGGTACCGGCACCGGTGGGGCGTTGTCGATCCTGTGCTCCAGCGGCACCACGCCAGCGGTCAAGGTGCGCGCCGGCGCCCATGACGGCGCTTCCCCGGGTGGCAGTCGCGCATTGGCCGACGGTGCGGGCAACTTCGTGCCCTACGACTTCTACACCGACAGCGGCTACTCCGCGCTGCTGGCGATTGACGGGGTGATCACCCTCGCCACCAGTACCGGCGTGGCACAGACCGTCAACCTCTACGGCCGGGCAGTGGGCAAGGCGGGGCTGCCGGCGGGCACCTACACCGACACTGTGGCCGTGGAACTGACGTTCTAGCGATGTGGCTCAGAGCGTTGCTGGCTTGTGGGCTGGCGGTGCCGCTGCCGTTGTCGGCAGTGACCAGCCAGAGCTTCCAGGTGAGCGCGACCATCACCCCCGGCTGCCTGATTGTGGGCGGTGGCTCCAATTATGGCGCACTTACCTACGGCAGCTACTCGGCCCTGGCCACCAACACAGTCACGGCAGCGCTGACGGGGGGCGTCACGTTGCAATGCACGCCGGGGGTGGCGCTGAGCATGAGCGTCGACGGCGGGCTGCACAGCAGCACCGGGCGCAATTTGCAGCTCAATAGCGGCAGCGCGCGCGTGGCTTACCAGTTGTTTCGGGATGCGGCGTTCAGCCAGAGCCTGGGGATAGGCCAGAGCGTCAACGTGGCCTACAGCGATGCGAACACCATCAGCTTGCCGATCTATGGGCGGGTGCAATTGCCGGGCAATCAGCCTGGGGGGACATACAGCGACACGCTGCAGGTGCAGCTGACGTGGTAAGGCTATTGGTATAAGGAGTGGGGTTATGCGTTCACCTTCCCGGCGGCTTTGGGCCGCGGGTCTTGCCTTGAGTGCTGCGTGCACGGCGGGGTTTGTGCAGGCGGCCAGCTCAGTGCTGATCTGGCCCATCGACCCGGTGCTGGAGGCCGATCAACAGGCCAGCGCGTTGTGGTTGGAAAACCGCGGGACCGAAACTGCAAGCCTGCAGATTCGCGTATTCGCCTGGAGCCAGAGCGGTTTCGACGAGCAATACCAGAACCAGCGCGATGTGATCGGGAGCCCACCCGTGGCACGGATCGAGCCAGGGCAAAAACAACTGGTACGCCTGACCCGCACCCGCGAAGTGCCGCCAGGGCAAGAGCTGGCCTACCGCATCATCATCGATGAAATCCCTTCGCCCTTGCAGGTGCCCACGCCGCCAGAGGGCAAGAACACCGCGGCAGCGATCCGCTTTCAGATGCGTTATTCAGTGCCTCTGTTTGCGTACGGCGCGGGCCTGTGGAGCAAGGAAGACAGCACACGCCAGCGCGACCCCAAGGGCGCCGGCAAACCGGACTTGAGCTGGCACACCGTCACGGTGGCGGGGCGCCAATACCTCGAAGTGCGCAACCAGGGCGCCGTGCATGCGCGCCTCACCGATGCGGCGTTCAAACAGGGTGGGCAGACGCGGCCCTTGGTCGACGGCTTGCTGGGCTATGTACTGCCCGGCGCGACCATGCGCTGGCCGGTACCGGATGGGCTGTCGTCCGACCAGCCACTTCAGGTCAGGGTCAACGGTGCGCCGCAGTTGGAGAGCCTCGCGCCGCAACGGTAACAAGCGTGTAGCGGGGCAGGATAGCCCCGGGTTTTAAACGGATGGAGATGTCCATTGAAGGACACAATGCCATGGTGAGTCGTGGTCGGGCTCGTGGTATATGGCTGTCGGTGGTAAGCGGGCTGGGCGGCGCAATGATTGCGCTTCCGGGCGTGGCTGGCGACCTGCCACCGCCCCCGAGCAGTATGGAGGCTGTCGCTGATGCACAGTTGTTTCTGGAACTGGTGGTCAACCAGATGGACACCGGTCGCGTTATTGCGGTCGATCAACGGGCCGGGCAACTCTTTGTGCCGGCCAGTGCGTTGCAGGACGTGGGCATGAAGCTGCCGGGTGAGCCGAGTGGCAGTGTGGCGCTGGACAAGATTCCTGGCCTGCACAGCGATTACGACAGCAACGGCCAGCGCCTGCTGCTGGATGTGCCGCCGTCGTGGTTGCAGGAACAATTCATCGGCAACCGCAACACCTATCCGCGTACCCAGGCGATGAGCAGCTTCGGCGCCTTGCTCAACTATGACCTGTATTTCAACGACACCGACGAAGGCGGCAGCTACCTCGCCGCCTGGAACGAAGTGCGGTTGTTCGACAGCTGGGGCACCTTGTCCACTACCGGCCAGTACCGCCAGACCCTGGCCGATGGCGTCAGCAGCAGTACCTTAACCAACGGCTACCGGCGCTATGACACCACTTGGCGTTTCTCCGATGATGAGCGGCTGCTGACCTATGAGGCCGGTGACGTGATCAGCGGCGCCTTGCCCTGGAGCAGCTCGGTGCGCCTGGGTGGCGTGCAGTTTTCCCGGGACTTCGCGGTGCGTCCGGACCTGGTGACTTACCCCTTGCCGCAGTTTGCGGGTGAGGCAGCGGTGCCGTCGTCGGTAGACCTGTTCATCAATGGCTACAAATCTGAGAGCGCGCTGCTGCAACCGGGGCCTTACACCCTGACCAATGTGCCGTTTATCAATGGCGCGGGCGAAGCCGTGGTGGTGACCACTGATGCCCTCGGTCGTCAGGTGTCGACCACGGTACCGTTCTATGTGACCAGCACCCTGCTGCAAGAAGGCCTGACGGATTTTTCGGTGGCCGCCGGTTCCTTGCGCCGTGAATACGCCCTGAAGGATTTCGCCTATGGCCCCGGCGTGGCCAGCGGCACCTTTCGTTATGGTTATTCCGACAACCTGACCCTGGAAAGCCATGCCGAAGCCTCCAGTGACCTGACCCTGGGCGGCGTGGGTGGCAACCTGCGGCTGGGCAATTTCGGCGTACTCAATACCGCTGTCAGCCAAAGCCGGTTCGAAGGCCGTAGTGGCCAGCAACTGAGCCTGGGCTATCAATACAACAGCACGCGCTACAGCCTGTCCTATCAGCGGGTGGAGCGTCACGCCGAATACGCCGACCTGACCCTGGTCGACACGCCTTACGCCAGCCTCAGTAAACGCAGCGAGCAGGTGACCCTGAGCCTTAACCTGGAACGCTTCGGCAGCCTGGGCGTGGGGTATTTCGACGTACAGGCGGCGGACGATTCGCGTACGCGCCTGCTCAACCTGAGCTGGAGCAAGCCGCTGTGGCGCAATACCAGTTTCTACCTGTCGGCCAACCGCGAGATTGGTGACAGCAATTGGGCGATGCAGGCGCAACTGGTGATCCCGTTTGATCTCAACGGCAGCCTGGCCTTGAGCGCCGAGCGCAGCAAGGACGGCGCCAGTCGCCAACGCCTCAACTACAGCCACGCTGTGCCCAGCGAAGGCGGGGTGGGCTACAACCTCGGTTATGCCCAGGGCGATGGCCCGGCCTACCGGCAGGCTGACCTGACGTGGCGCTTGCAGTCGGTGCAGTTGCAGGCCGGCGTCTATGGCAGCAGCGACGCCGAGACACGGTGGGCGGATGCCAGCGGCTCGCTGGTGTGGATGGGGGGCGACGCCTTTGCCGCCAACCGCATCAACGATGCCTTCGTGGTGGTGAGTACCCAGGGCTTCGCCGGGATCCCGGTGCGCTACGAGAACCAACTGGTGGGCGAAACCGACCGCAATGGCCACCTGCTGGTGCCATGGAGCAGCGCGTATTACCGTGCCAAGTATGAAATCGATCCGTTGAACCTGCCGCTCAACGTGCAGAGCCCGAATGTGGAACAGCGGGTATCAGTGCGGCGCGGCAGTGGTTACCTGCTCGAATTCCCCCTGCGCCGGGTGCTCGCGGCCAGCGTCACCCTGGTGGACACCCAGCATCAGGAATTGCCCCTGGGCAGCCTGGTGGTGCACGAGCAAAGTCACCAGCAGGCGGTGGTCGGCTGGGATGGCCTGGTGTACCTGGAAAACCTCTCGGCGCATAACACCTTGCAGGTCACGCAGGGTGAAGGGCGTACCTGCCAGGCGCGATTCGATATCGACGAGCAGCAACAGGGCGTGCCGTTGATCGGGCCGTTGGTGTGCCAATGAGAGGGATCGGGTGGCTGGCTGCGGTGGGGGTAATGTTGTCGGGCCAGGCCATGGCACTGTGTTCGGTGGTCACCACGGCGCCGGCGAGCTTTGGCTCGATCAGTTCGATGACGGTGCGCACGGCGGCGCAGGCCAGTTCGACGGCCAACTCAGGGTTGAGCTGCACCTCGGCATTGATTTCGGTGCTGGTGTCCTCCGACCATTTCTACGCGACGATTACCTCATCCAAGACCGGGATGGTCGGGCCTACCGGCGATGTTATCGGCTATACGATCTACGGCAGCAACAGCACCAGCTTTCCGATAGCCCGGGGGGCGCAGTTTGATTTTGGCGGGGCGGGGGGCATTGCCCAGAGCATCGGGTTGATCGCAGGGCCTGGAGTGAAAACCGTGCCGCTGTACGTGAGCAGCATCACCGGCAGCAACGTCGCTGCGGGGCTGTACACCGAGACCTTGAACATTGCCTGGAACTGGAACTACTGCTCGGGCATCGGCATTGGTGGTATCTGCCTGGGCCGCGACGTAGGCAGCGGCACGGCGGCGTTGACCGTGAGCATGACCGTCACCAATGACTGCCAGATCACGGCGCCCAACATCAGCTTTGGCAGTGCCCCGGTGATCAGTGGCTTCACCACGGTGAGCGGGCAGGCGAGTATCTCCTGCACCAAGGGCAGTGCCTACAACGTGGGGCTGAGCGACGGCCAGAACGCCGTCGGCGTAGGCGGGCGGCGGCGGATGATTTCAGGCGGTAACTACTTGGCCTACGACATCTTCAAAAGTGCGGGTACCACGCGTTGGGGCAGTGTGGGGGCGGCGCGCCGCGACAGCTCCACGGCCGAGGTCAATCCCGGCAATGGCCTGGGCATCGGCAGCCAGGTGTTCAACTACAACGCCAGGATCTACAGCGACCAGAGCACGCCGCCCGCCGGCACCTACCTCGACAACGTAGTACTCGACGTGGGTTTCTAGAACGTCTGCATCGCCGGGGCGGGCTGATTCACCGGGCTGACCACCGCATAATTGTAGCCAGCGCCGGACCAGTATTGGGCCTGCAATCCATCCGCACTGCGGCTGCCACGGGGCAGGAAGCCGTTTTCCGGGCCTGGTGGGCGGATGTAGAAACTGATGCGCCGCCCTTGCGGGTCTTCGTACAGCACCATGGCCGCGGCGCCTTGCTCGGTAGTGAGCAACCGCCCGCTGACTGGCGTAAACCCGGATGCGCTCAAGTCAGGCAGGCGATGCGCCTGGTTGAAGTAGCGATCGAGCCAGGCCTGCATTGTGCCGCCACCCTCGCCCTTGTAGTCGGCGGGCATGATGCCGTCCTGGGCAAACAAGCGGAACGCCTGCATCGCATCGGCCATCGGCAATTGGGCTGGCTGTGTGGCTTCACGGGCGTGCCAGCCAGCGAGGCCGCCGAAGCTGACGGCAATCAGCAACACCGCCGCGCTGGCGAGGTGGCGGCGCGATTGACGCTTGATACGCTGGCGAATCAGCGCCGGGTCCAGGTCAGGGTTGGCCGGCTGTTGCAGGGCACCCCCCAACGCGGCGCGCAGCAGCTGCGCGTCGTGCTGCCAGGCGTGGACCTGGGCCGCGACGTCGGGGTGGGCCGCCAGATAGGTTTCAAGCGCACGGCGATCACTTTCCAGCAGTTGGTGGTCGACGTAGGCATGCAAATCGCGTTCGCTGGGGGGCAGGCTGATCATTTGAGTATCCGCAGGGAAGGGCTGGCAATCTCGCCATCACTGAGTTGGCGCAGGGCTTGGCGCGCCCGGGACAGGCGCGACATCACGGTACCGATGGGCACCTCAAGAATCTCGGCGACTTCCTTGTAGCTTAAACCTTCGACCGAGACCCACAGCAGCAGCGCGCGTTGCTCGGTGTTGAGTTGATCGAAGGCTTGCAGGGTCGACTGGGCGATCACTGTGCGCTCCGCCGACGGCTGCGCATCGTCGCGCCCGGTGAAGAATTCCAGCATGCGTGCATAGCGTCGGGTGCGGCGGTGGGCATCAAGGAACTGCCGGTAGAGGATCGAGAACAGCCAGGCGCGTAGGTCGCCTTCGACGCGTTTATCGGCCCAACTGATGATCCCCCGCTCCAGGGTTGACTGCACCAGGTCGTCCGCACTGCTGGCGTTACGGGTCAGGGACACGGCAAAGCGCCGCAGCCTGGGGATGAGTTCACGTAACTGTTCGTCGAGTTCATGCATGGGCATCGGGCTGTTTACTACGCTGGGACTAGAGAGACGTGCGGCGTCGAAGGTTATTCCCCGTGTTGGGAAATAAATCCAGGGCCCGGGAATAGAGCCGATCGGCGTTCGTCTTAATGCTCCGACCTAATGTTCATCCCTAAGGGCTTCGGCCCTGGAGTTTCTTCATGGTAGATCACTCATCACCGCCCCGTCCCCCGCTGAGCACGGCAAGCCTTATCGCGCGCCTGGCGGGTATCGGTGCCGTGGTTGCGGTTGTGGCGGGGGCATTTGCCTACGTCAATGGCACCCTCGACCCACAGCGCCTGCGCCCGAAAACCTTGGTCAACGCCCTGGAAGCCAGTAATGGCGTGCACCCCGGATTCCGCCGTAACCATGCCAAGGGTGTGTGTGTCGCGGGGTATTTCGAGAGCAGTCCCGAAGCCCGTGCCTACTCCAGCGCCCAGGTGTTCAGCGAGGCCAAGACCCCGCTGATCGGCCGGTTTGCCTTGCCCAGCGGCAACCCCTATGCGCCGGACAGCAGTGTGCCGATCCGTAGTTTTGCCGTGCAATTGAGCCAGGCCAACGGCCAGCAGTGGCGCACCGGCATGAACAGCATGCCGGTGTTCCCGGTGGGCACACCCGAAGCGTTCTACCAGTTGCTCAAGGCCGGCGCACCGGACCCTGCCACCGGCAAGCCGAACCCGGCGAGCATGCCCGCGTTTTTTGCCGCCCACCCCGAGTCCGCGCCGTTTTTGGCCTGGGTCAAGACCGCCAAGCCGTCTGCCAGTTATGCGACTGAAACGTACAACGGTATCAACGCGTTTTATCTGGTGGGCGCCGATGGCAAGCGCCAGGCCGTGCGTTGGGGCGTCGTGCCCCAGAGTCAGGATGCGGCAGGGGATGCCGCGCCGGCGGGGAGTGATTTCCTCGAAAAAGACCTGGTGCAGCGCCTGGCAGCCGGGCCGCTGCGCTGGCAGTTGAACATGACGCTAGCCAACCCCGGCGACCCGCTGGACGATGCGAGCAAGGCCTGGACCGGCGAGCATAAGGTCATCAACGCCGGCACCCTGGTCTTGCAAAGCAGCCAGCCGCAAGCGGACGGTGATTGCCGCGATATCAACTTCGACCCGCTGATTCTGCCCCGTGGCATCGAAGCCTCCAATGACCCCTTGCTGGCAGCACGTTCTGCGGCGTATGCCAGTTCTTACCTGCGCCGCGCCGGCGAAGTCAGCTCGTTGCACAGCGCCCCTCAGGAGTCGAAGCCATGAATGCCCAACCACGGTTTTTCGCGCCCCTGGCGCGCCTGCTGCACTGGCTGATGGCGCTGATGGTCATCGCCATGCTGTTCATCGGCGCGGGCCTGGCGGCCTCTGTCTCAGAACGGCATGAATGGTTGATCCACCTGCACAAGCCGCTGGGCATCGCGATTCTGGCCTTGGTGATCGTGCGGCTGGTGGTGCGCTTCTCCACACGCCAACCGCCGTTGCCCAGCGACTTGCCGCTTTGGCAAGTGTTGGCAGCCAAGGCCTCCCACTTGGTGCTGTATGCCTTGATGCTGGTATTGCCGCTGCTGGGCTGGGCGATGATTTCGGCGGCGGGTGACCCGGTGATGCTCAGCAGCTCGGTGCAATTGCCGGCGCTGGTGGGCGCGAATGCACCGTTGTTCGCGGTGCTGCGCAAGGCCCATGGGTTTTTGGCGTACCTGCTGTTCCTGACGGTGCTGTTGCACCTGGCGGCGGCGCTGTTCCATGGGTTGATCCGGCGCGATGGCGTGTTGCAGAGCATGACCGGCAGCAAGCGCGTGTAGGAACAGGCTTGCCGGCGATGGCGCCCTTCAAAGCCATGCAGTCATCAAGGGCCTCATCGCCGACAAGCCGGTTACCGCAGCGTTAGCGTAGGGTCGCCACGATGTCAGCGACCGTACTCAATACGTCCTTGCCCAGCTGCTTGGAGCGTTCACCTGACCAGCCGGTTTTCGCGTTAGGCGCGTCGTCGTTGTCCTTGAATGGCATTTCAAGGGTCAGGGACAGGCAGTCGTATTTCTGGCCTACCGCGTTGCACGCCAGCGTCATATTGGCCTGGCCCGGCAGGTCGCGGGTGTAGCCATGGGTGGTCTGGAAGTCACGGGTCAGGCTGCTCAAGTGGCTGCGGAAGTGCTTTTCCAGCGCCTCGATACGCGGGGTATAGCCGGGGTTGCCTTCGCAGCCGGCCGTGAAGACGTAGGGGATTTCTTCGTCGCCGTGAACATCAAGGAACAGGTCGACGCCGTACGTTTCCATCTGTTGTTGTACGAACAGTACTTCCGGGCTGATCTCCTGGCTGGCGCTCTGCCAGGCGCGGTTAAGGTCCTGGCCCATGGCGTTGGTGCGCAGGTGGCCGTGGAAGGCACCGTCCGGGTTCATGTTGGGCACCAGGTACAGGTCGGCGACTTTCAGTAGTTTTTTCATCTCGTCGTCGCCGTCTTGTTGCAGGCGTTCGATGATGCCTTCCATGAACCATTCGGCCATGTGCTCGCCAGGATGCTGTTGGGCGATGATCCAGATCTTGCGTCGGCCCTCGCCACCCTTGCCACGCCGTAGCAGCTGGATATCTCGGCCTTCGACGCTTTTCCCGGTCGCCAGCAACTGGGTGTCAGCGCGACTCAGGGCCTGCTCGATCAGCCAGTCGTGGCGTTCGCGGCTGTAGGGTTCGAAATAGGCAAACCAGGCTTGTTTCTCGCGGGTCTCAAGGCTGATATGCAGGATTTCCCCATCAAAGCGCGAGGGCACCCTGAACCAGTTGATATGGTCGTAGGACGCTACCGCGTTGTAGCCGCTCCACGCGTGTGGGTAAGACGACTTGCCAGCATTGCTCAGGCGAAAGGTGTGGGTGTGGCCCACGTGCATGCCTTCGGCCTTGAAGTGGAACCACTGGAAGTGTGCACTGCGCGTATCGGGTTCGATTGCCAGCAGCAACTGATAGGAGTCATGGGCATCCAGTACCTGGATATTGCCACTGTCGAAGTCGGTGCTGATCCTGATGGACGTCAAGGCCACGGTCATAGTCTGGTTGCCTGAATATGAGTGTTGTGGCGGCTATATTACACAGGAGTCTGGTAAAGGCTGGATGCAAAATTGTTGCGCGGGGGAGGGGGGCGTCATCCGTGACGCCGCAGCAGCTTAGAATCTATGAGATTGATTCTCAAGCGCTATTTCGCAAAGATCTGGGCTAGAGCGTCCGCCTGGCTTTCTTTTAGCGATGGTCTTTTGCTACCATGCGCGCCATCGAGCAACACACAGTCTTCATTAGCCTGAAGCCATGCCAGGAAAACTGGCAAAAAAAAGACCCGGCCAAAGAGCCGGGTCAAAAACCGTGATTAGCCTGATGAGGAGATATTCCAAGAGTCCGACCTAAGGTCCCTTGGTCTATCGACTGATCTCGCGATCAGCTGGGTCCAATAATAATCATTATCATTTGCAAGTCAAATGTTTTTATCCACGAGATAGAAATATTTTTTCTTCGCGCCTGTTAGCCGTTCGCCTGAGCCTCTGGCACCTGCAACGAACGCTCCACCATCGCTTTCGCCATATCGATCAAATACACCACTGAAAACGCCAGGTCCCGATGACTGCCCTGATGGCTGCTCGCTGATTCATACGCCGTGGCCGCTGCGCTGCGCAACAGATCGGAGGCATGCACCAGGGCTTCTTCCTGGC
>Ga0308159_1002175_pt1 | contig 23684 bp, 27 predicted proteins | sample PhyCR1_FD_201040 | JGI IMG/M metagenome (GOLD analysis project Ga0308159, IMG submission 201040) | Phyllosphere microbial communities from UC Gill Tract Community Farm, Albany, California, United States - DLSLC.R1 | ecosystem: Host-associated > Plants > Phyllosphere > Unclassified | place: USA...
TCACCGCGTACACCGCGCACGTGCAGGGGCTGTCGCAGCACCTGACGACGTCGGGCCAGTGGGCGGGGGCGATCTCGACGGGGTTGTCGATGGCGTCGTCGCTCGTACAGATGACCCACGACCTGGTGCGGGACGCGATCAGTCAGATCGTCGGCATGGCGATCTCGGCCGCCATCACCGCGGTCGCGACGGTCGGCCTCGCGACGCCGGTGATCGCCGCGCAGGTCGGTTCACGGGTCTCTGCGCTCGTGCCGCGCATCAGCAAGACGATCACCACCGTCGTGAACGCCTTCACCAAGCTGCGCGGGCTCGTCGAGGAGCTCAGCAGCATGGCGGGCAAGGCGCTGCAGTTCTTGACGAAGTGGGTCGGGGGCGGCAAAGGCTCCAGCGCTGTGCATGCTACGGAAACCGCAGCCGAGAGCCTGGTGCGCCATCCGACTCAGTTGGACGTCGACTTCACGTACAACCCGAAGCACAGTCGCCCGGAATGGGATCGGCAGATCACCAACGCGCAGGACGTCTTGGACAACACGACGTTCGAGACGTGGTTGCAGCGCAGGGACGAATTCACGGGCGATCGTTCGAGCGCGGTGAAGGCCGAACAGGCCGCGGTCCGACAAGCCGCGCTGATCGACAAAATCGACGAGCTTCAGGACCAAGGTCGAACAGCCGCTCAGGCGAGACAAGAAGCGGCTGAATGGCTGGAAACGCAGCACGCAATCCACCGCCTTGACTCGGTCGCCGGAGGGGACCCCCTCGATTTCGACGGGGTGGGGGACGCCGCAGTCAACTCCTCCGTGGGGTCGCAGTGGCGAACGCGTGTGCCCGTCCTAGAATCGGAGATCCGCGAACTGGCGAACGGGATGTCCCCCGAACAGCTGCGCAACACGCTACTCAACGTGAGAATCAGAGGATAAAAAGATATGACTGTATCCCCCTTTGAAGGATTCAAGCATTTCTCCACAATGCCCGCTAGTTCTCTCGAGAAGTTCTCACCGCTCGTCGAGCCCGCGGTCGTAGAACTGTGGCATGCGCACGGCATCGGTTGCACGGCCGATGGCTTCCTGAAATTGATCGACCCCGCCTATTACCTGACCATGATCGGAGAATACCTCCCGCGGCCCGGCATGATCCCTGTTCTCGCAACGGGGATGGGGGACATAGTCGTCGCCTACTCAGGAAAATACCGCGTCCTTGAATTTCGATACGCCAGAGCAACCGGCGGAGTCGGATCGAGTCTCGCTCGTATCGGACGTCGAGCAGCGGATCGCGAATACCTCGAAGAGTTCCTCGACGCGAAGCCCTACTTCGAAGCGGTGAACACGTACGGCCCGCTCAACTCCCCCGATGACATCGACTACATCTTTGGGTACGAACTCCCCCTTCCCGCCGGCGGACCGGAGGGCGTCGAGAACCTCACACGCTCTCGAATCTTCGAACACATCGCACTGACAGTTCAACTGTCGGGCCCGATTCCTTTTGCAGGCTGACGAAGCGCCGTCTATTGCGAGTTCTCAACATGACGCACAATGTGTCCCCACCGCCTTGCCGAGACACTTCTTTCCGCGGTGCCGTTGTCACACGGATGGAGAAACATGTCAGCGAACGTTCCTGAGTTCGTCCGCGAGTCCGGAGCGTCCATAGCGTCCCGGCGCGTCCTCGACGGCAGCGCGCCCCTCAAGTGGGCCGTTCGCGAGGCTCCGTCGAACCCGTCCGACAACGGGTGGCGGTTCTTCTCCGAGATCGACGACGAGTCATATCTCGATGACCCGTCGAACCTCGAGGTGGCGTCCTTCAACACGATCGCGGCTATCGAGCCGGCCGTGATCCCACTGCTCAACATGCCGGTGGGTACAGACCTGGCCATCATCCGAGACCGAGGGGCGATCCGCTTCTTCGACAACGAGACGGGACGCGAAGTATCGCCGGCCCGATCCCCTTCACGGGCTGAACCTGCCACGAAACGGCCTGCCCAGGCACGCGCGAGAGGATGACGACATGCCCTTCGACGCGTCACTCATCCGCGTGAAAGCCATGCTCCTCGTCCCCCACCCCGATTTACGGGCTCACCTGGTGAGCGCCCACGGACCGACGCACGAAAACCCGCGGGGCTTTCACCGCCTGATCGGCGGAAGCGTCGAATTCGGCGAAACGCATCGCGAAGCGATCGTCCGTGAGGTGGAGGAAGAACTCGGCGCACGCATCACTGACCTCACCTACCTCGACACGATCGAGAGCCTCTTTCGCTACAACGGCGAGGCGGGTCATGAGATCGTCGCGCTCTACTCCGGCAGACTCGACCCCCTGCCCCCAGAGCAAGGCGGCACCCTCACCGAGTCCGACGGTTCCGTCGTGCCCGTCATCTGGCGACCGCTCGACGCTCGGAAAGAGTCCGCTCCCCTCTACCCCGTGGCCGCGGAGCCCCTGGTCCGATCCGTCGTCACCCGGACGACGGCGCGGTAACCGGAGCCGGATCACCCCTCCCCCCGTCAGTCGAGCACCAGCTCGATGTTCCGGTGATCCCGGAACACCCTCACCACCAGCTCGAAGTACGTCTCCCCCGCGCCCGACTCGAGCGCGTCCAGAGCGCGCTGGGCGGTCGCCGCGGAGTACACCTCGGGCCGGGCGAGCTTCGCACGGTAGTACTCGCGCGTCGCGTCGATCCCCAGCGCTTCCCGCGCGATGTCGGCCCGCTTCCACACCACCAGCGCCGACTCCGCCCCGTCGAGCACCCCGAACCCGCCGTACAGCAGGTCGTCGAGGGCATCGAGGCTCTCGCCCAGCGTCCACTGCTCGTCGGGCATGAACACGCGGTTCAGTTCGGCGTAGAGCGACGGGATGCCGTGGATCGCCGTCCCGTCGATCTCGATGGTGCGCAGGGTCATGACATCCGTTCTTCTGGACGGTGGGAGTGAAACGACGAAGGGCCGGACGCCTGTCGGCATCCGGCCCTCTCGTGCGAACCTCGCTCGGAGGTTCCGGACGACTAGTTGCCGCCGTTGATCACCGACAGGTACGACCCGAAGGGGCGCGCGGTGTCGAGATCGGCGAAGTCGTCGGCAAGGCCCTCGTGAGGCGTGTTCTCGTTCTGCATGAACCAAGTGTCCGCGAGCGGCCGTCGTCGCGGAGGGTGGTTGACAACCGCCTAATATCTCGCCTAGCTAACTACTCTTCCCTCTAGAGACTGGATGCGCTGCTCGAGGAAGGCGATGTAGTCGGCCATGTACGCGAGCTTCGCCTCGAGGCGGTCGAGCCGCGGGCTGATGTGGCCCTGGGTGAAGTGCAACGGGGTCTTGAGGGGTACGTCCGCGTCGATCTTCGCGAGCACGGTGCGCAGCGGGTTCGAGCCATCGGCGGCATTCGTCATCACGCCAGCGTAGGCGCGCTCAGGCGCTCGGTGCCTGATCCGTCCCGGCCAGCACCGGTGCGAGCATGATGATCGCGGCGCCCACGAGGGCCACCGCGGAGCCGACATAGTCCCACACGGTCGGCCGGAAACCATCGACGACGATCCCCCACGCCAACGAACCCGCGATGAAGACTCCGCCGTAGGCCGCGAGCACGCGCCCGAAGTTCGCCTCGGGCTGCAGCGCCGCGACAAACCCGTACGCGCCCAGGGCCAGGATGCCGAGCAGCGGGAGCCACCACCCGCGGTTCTCGCGGACGGCCTGCCACACCAGCCATGCTCCGCCGATCTCGGCGATCGCGGCCACGGCGAACAGGATCACGATGCGCGCGGTGGTCATTCCGCCATTATCGACCGTGCACCGCGAGCGGCCACCGCCGTGACCGATCGGGTTACGCCGGAAAACCGGCAGATGACGGGTGCGAAACATTTGGGATGAGTGCCCTGTGTGGCCGCTACGGTTCCCTCAGGAGGTACCCATGACTCGACCCCGCACGGTGACCCACACCTACACGCTGGCGGGCGGCTGGCAGAAGGCGCACCACGGACCCCTGACGGCGGAAGTCGCCGAGAACCTGCGCCGCTCCGGCGTCACCATGGTTCGCGCGCGCCGAGGGCTCTTCGACAGCCGCGAGATCTCACTGCGCGACTACCCCCCGCGGCGAGAGGAGACGCCCGTCATCTCGCGCTGACAACCGTCGGCGGGCGGGGCCAAGGCGGCCGACAGTCGCGGCCAGCCTCGCGAGCTTCGACGCGAGAACATCCGGCCCCGTGAGTGAGTGCACGCACGATCCTCACACGGGCCTCCCGGTCAAGACGCCTCGCGGCCCACGCGCGGCCGGTCCCCGTCGAATGTCGCTCGAGAGATGGAGCCCGGGTCCCAAGAACCCCCCTCGAATCGACACTCGGAGAACCTCGCCGCACCGAAATCAGATCGAGTGACGACCGTGTGGCGGAAGCGGCAGTCGATGAATGCCGCCTGCTGCCATTGCTGTCCCCTGAATCTGGCCCCCTCGAAGTCGCACCCGCGGAACACCACACCGCGCCCCCCGCTCGTCGTGGTCGCGCCGAGGCTGCCGTCGAAGTGCGCTCCCGTGAAGGTGCAGCGGTCGAACGTCGCCCCGTCCATGAGGACGTGACGAATTCTCGCCTCGCCGAACAACGTGTCGATCACGTGCGTCCGCAGCATGGTGGCGCGCTCGATCGTGACACCGGTGAAGTCGCACGCCGAGATGATGGCGTCGTTGAACGTGCTCCCCAGACGCGCGAACCGAAAGTCGACGTGTTCGAGACGGGCACCGTGCATCCACGCGCTCCACAGTTCGGGAGCCGCGGTACTGTTCAGCACGACGCCGGCGAGATCCGTGCCGCGTAGCTGCACCGGGGTCGATGTATCCAGAAGCATGTCGATGAGGTCCTGGCGATCCATCCGGTAACTTTCCCGCTTCCAGCGCCGGCGGAGCTCCCCGATCTCCTTCGCCGTGATGACCACCCTCCGATCATACGAGCGACCGTTCCGGTAAGCCGCTGTCGCCAGGTGCGCGCGATCGTGGGCACCGCGCGTGAGGGCCGGTGCACGGGACACCACGGCGCATCGGCCGTCGACGCGTCGACCGGCGTAGCGTGGAACCACCACTCGACGCCGAGGGAGAACATGGACGCCGACGTCATCATCATCGGAGCGGGACTCGCGGGTCTCGTCGCGAGCGCCGAACTCGCCCGCGCGGGCAAGAGCGTGATCATCGTCGAGCAGGAGAACGCCGCCAACCTCGGTGGGCAGGCGTTCTGGTCGTTCGGCGGGATCTTCCTCGTCGATTCCCCCATGCAGCGGCGCCTCGGGGTGAAGGACTCCCTCGACCTCGCCTGGCAGGACTGGCAGGGCTCCGCCGGGTGGGACCGTCTCGACGGCCCGCACCCCGAAGACGAGTGGGCGCAGAAGTGGGGTCGCGCGTACGTCGAGTTCGCCGCCGGTGAGAAGCGCTCGTGGCTGCAGCAGCAGGGCGTGAAGTTCACCCCCGTGGTCGGGTGGGCGGAGCGCGGGTCGCTCACCGCCGGGGGCCACGGCAACTCCGTCCCCCGCTTCCACGTGCCGTGGGGAACGGGCACGGGCATCTCGGAACCCTTCGCCGACAGGGCGAGAGAAGCGGATGCCGTGGACCTCCGCTTCCGCCACCGGGTCGACGGACTGCTCGTCAGCGACGGCGCCGTCACCGGGGTGCGCGGTGCGATCCTCGCCCCCGACGATGCACCCCGCGGAGTGTCGTCGTCACGCGAGGTGGTCGGGGAGTTCGAACTGTCGGCGCAGGCCGTCGTCATCGCCTCGGGCGGGATCGGCGGCGACCACGAGCGCGTGCGCCGGTGGTGGCCCGAGCGGCTCGGCACTCCCCCGCGCACCATGGTGACCGGCGTCCCCGCCCACGTCGACGGACGCATGCTCGACATCGCCGCGGATCAGGGCGTGCGCCTGGTGAACCGCGACCGCATGTGGCACTACACCGAGGGGCTGCAGAACTGGAACCCCGTGTGGCCGGGTCACGGCATCCGGATCCTCCCCGGTCCTTCCTCGATGTGGCTCGATGCCCGCGGCCGCCGCTTGCCCGCGCCCGGGCTCCCCGGATACGACACCCTCGGCACCCTGAAGCTGCTGCGCACCACCCCCGACCTCGTCGACCACGACTACTCGTGGTTCGTGCTCGACCAGACCATCATCAAGAAGGAGTTCGCGCTCTCGGGCTCGGAGCAGAACCCCGACATCACCAACCGCGACCTGGCCCTGCTGCTGCGCACACGACTCGGACGCGCCGCTCCCGGCCCGGTCGAGGACTTCAAGCGCGAGGGAGCCGACTTTGTCGTGGCCGACACCCTCACCGAGCTCGTCCGCGGCATGAACGCCCTCACCGGAGACGACCTGCTCGACGAGGACGCGATCCGTCGGCAGATCGAGGCCCGTGACCGCGAGGTCGTGAACCCGTACTCGAAAGACGCGCAGACCATCGGCATCCAGAACAGCCGCCGCTTCCGTGGAGACCGCCTGTTCCGCACGGTCCCCGCGCACGCGATCCTCGACCCCCGTCACGGTCCGCTCATCGCGGTGCGGCTCTGGATCGTCACGCGGAAAACCCTCGGCGGAATCCAGACCGACCTCGACGGTCGCGCCCTGGACGAATCCGGGATGCCGATCCCCGGCCTCTACGCGGCGGGCGAGGCCGCGGGCTTCGGCGGCGGAGGAGCCCACGGGTACAACGCCCTCGAGGGGACCTTCCTCGGCGGGTGCCTGTTCACCGGGCGGACGGTGGGGAGGTCGCTGGCGGGGGTGGTGTGAGGGCGGGGCGTGTCTCATCGCGAGGCCGCGAGGAACAGCCGCGTGCCGTCGGCGATCTCGCGCGAAAGCGTGTGGTGCAGGTAGTGCTCGCCGGCCATCAGCACGACCTCGCCCCGGTCGACCGAGGCCGCCTGGGCGCGGTGCAGGTCGACCCATCCCTCGACGTCGTCGTCGGCCTCGCGCACGAACAGCAGCACCGGCAGATCGGCGGCGAAACGTCGACCGCTCGCGTCGGAGAAGTTCGTCGACGCGTGGGTCATCTCGTCGAGCATGGTCGGCGCCGCGGAATTCGCGTTCGTGAGCAGACGCATCTGCTCCCTCTCGTTCGCGCCGTAGGGCAGCCCCTCGTACGGATCGGGGGCGAGCGCTCGAAGGGCACGGGTGACGCCGAGCGTGTTCAGGAGCGCGAGGGAGTCGGTCGCGATCGGCTCGTCACCGCCGGGTTGATCCGGCACGCTGCTGTCGATGCCGATGAACGCCGTCACCTCGTCGCGATACGCCTCGACGTAGGTCAGCGCGTAGATGCCCGAGATCGAGTGCCCCATGAGCGCGTAGCGGTCGACGCCGAGGTACTCGAGCGCCGTGTGCACCTCGCTCGCGATGTTCGCGGCCGTCCGCGGCACGTCGGTCTGATCGCTCAGGCCGGTGCCGAACGGCTCAACGGCGACGACGCGGTACGTGTCGTCGAGCTGGTCGATGAGCGGCGCGAAGTCGAGGGCGGGCGCCGCGGTGCCGAGGCCGGGCAGCAGCACGATGGTCTCGGCGTGGTCACCGCTGACGACGACGTTCATCGAACGCTCCCCCACGGGCACCCGCTGGCCGTACGGAGTGATCTCCGCGGCCTCGGCGCGGGTGGCCACGGCGTTGACGGTGGCCGTGGTGGCCAGCGTCACCGCGAGGACGCCGACGATCGCGACAGGCGGGAGCAAGAGGGCGAGGCGGGTGGATCTCTTCACGGGAGGGTCCTTCGGGTCGAGGTTCCTCCAGTCGACCAGCGGGGGCCCGCGGGCGGGAGAGCCGTCGGTCACCACTCGCCGTGACATTTGTCACCGAAACCACGACAGAGGGCCCCGCGCGATGCGGGGCCCTCTGGGATGGATGGTCGTGCGGGCGTCAGGCCCGGGCGGCCGCCGAGGTCATGGGGCACTCGAACGGGTCGCGGGCGGCGAGCCCCACCCGGTTCAGGTAGCGGATCACGATGCCGTACGACTCGAACAACGTGGTCTCGACGTAGGGGACGTTGAGCGTCTGGCTGTGCTCCTTGACGATCGCGCGGGCCTTGCTGAGGTGCGGGCGCGGCATGTTCGGGAACAGGTGGTGCTCGATCTGGTAGTTCAGGCCACCCATGAGCCAGGTGGCCCACCAGCCACCGGTGATGTTGCGCGAGGTGCGCACCTGCTTGCTGAAGAAGTCGAGCTTCGCGTCGGGGGCGATGACGGCCATGCCCTTGTGGTTCGGCGCGAACGAGGCGCCCATGTAGACACCGAACACGGCGAGCTGCACGCCAAGGAAGGCGAAGGCCATGCCGAGGGGCAGGAAGACGAACACCGGAGCGACGAAGACCGCGAAGCGCAGCGCGATGATGCCGAGCTCGGTCCAGCGGCCCTTGACGGGCTCCCGCGAGAGCAGGTGGCGCAGACCGATGACGTGCAGGTTCGCCCCCTCGAGGGTCAGCAGGGGGAAGAACGCCCAGCCCTGACGCTGGGTGATCCAGCGCTGGATGCCGCGGGCCTTGGCAGCGTCGACGTCGAGGAACGAGATCGTGTCGATCTCGATGTCAGGGTCCTTGCCGACGCGGTTCGGGTTGGCGTGATGGCGGGTGTGCTTCGAGGTCCACCACGACAGGCTCATGCCGACCACACCGGCCGCGAGCCACAGCGCCAGGCGGTCATTGGCCTTGCCCGAGGCGAAGATCTGCTTGTGCGCGGCCTCGTGGGCGAGGAACGCCACCTGGGTGAACAGGATGCCGAGGGCTGCGGCGATCAACAGCTGGAACCAGCTGTCTCCGAGCAGGACGAAGCCGGTGATCGCGCCGGCGAAACCGAGCGTGAGGACGACACCGACCATCGCGTAGAACCGGCGGGCGCGAACGAGCAGGCCCGTTTCACGGACGACCTGCGACAACTCTGTGTAGGCCTTGGCCATGGGCGGGAACTCCGTCGTTCCCTTGTAGGTCTGACGGATCGGTCCCATCCGGGACTCGATGACGGGTGCAGCCAATGCGTGCTCCTCCGTGGGGGTGACCGAAGTCTCGAAGCCAGGGGCAGATGCCGACGACTTGGTGGCCACGCTACGGGGGCCGTATGCGCGCAGGCGTATACGCTCAGCCCGCGACGGGCGGAAATCCGCGTGTTCCCGCGAGGGAGCCTGCATTCTGTGCAGGACATTGCCAGGCTCGAGCGGACCTCGTTCTCATATGCGTGATGGCAGCACAACCCTGTCGGCGTTTTCGGTTGATCCGACGTACACCGGTCGCTATGGCACGGCAGAAGACCACCCGCACCGCACCTCCGCCCGAGGACGGCGAGAAGCCCGACTCCCCCACCGATCTCGAGAAGCGGTCGTGGGGGTACATCGTCAAGAAGACACTGCGGGAGTTCTCCGCCGACCAGTGCCTGGATGCCGCAGCGGGCCTGGTCTACTACTCCGTGCTGGCGCTGTTCCCGGCCCTGCTGGCCATCTTCTCGGTCCTGGGCGTCGTCGGCCAGGGGGACGCAGCCGCGGGGGCGATCACCGATGTCGTCCGGCAGGTGGCACCCGGGGCGGCCGACGGGCTGGGCGGACCGCTCCAAGAGATCGCCTCGTCCCCCGGCGCCGGGTTCGCGCTCGTCTCGGGCATCGTGCTGGCCCTCTGGTCGGCGTCGGGATACGTCGGGGCGTTCAGTCGCGCGATGAACCGCATCTACGAGATCGAAGAGGGCCGGCCCTTCTGGAAGCTGCGCCCCATGCAGCTCGTCGTCACCGTGATCGCCGTCGTATCCCTGACCCTCGTGGCTCTCGGCCTCGTCATCTCGGGTGACGTCACCTCCGCCATCGGCAGCGCCCTCGGGCTCGGCGAGGGCGTACAGATCGCGTGGGACATCGCGAAGTGGCCGGTGATGCTCTTCGTCATCGTGTTCCTAGTCGCCGTCCTCTACTACGCAACGCCGAATGCGAAGCAGCCGAAGTTCCGGTGGATCAGCCTCGGCGCGATCGTGGCGATCGTCGTCCTCGCCCTCGCCACGGCCGGCTTCGCCTTCTATATCTCCAACTTCTCGAACTACGACCGCACGTACGGCTCTCTCGCGGGCGTGATCGTGTTCCTGCTGTGGTTGTGGATCGCGAATCTCGCTCTGCTGTTCGGCGCGGAGTTCGACGCCGAGCTCGAGCGTGGCCGCCAGCTGCAGGCGGGCATCGCCGCCGAGCGCGACCTCCAGCTCCCCGCTCGCGACACCCGCAAGAGCGACAAACGGGACGAGAAAGAGCGTGACGACATCGACGAGGGACGTCGCATCCGCCTGGGCGAGCCCGAGAAGTCCGACGCGCCGCAGCCGAAGAGGCGACGGCGCGGACTGTTCGGGAGACGGAAGTGACGTGCGCGGAGGTGACGCGGTGACGGTGAACAAGCTGTGGCTGGTCCGCCACGGCGAGAGCGAAGGAAACGTCGCCGCGTCGACGGCCGAACGCGAGGGGGCCGCCGTCATCACGCTCGACGTCCGCGATGCGGACGTCCCTCTCTCCCCCCGTGGGCGAGGAGCAGGCCCGCGCCCTTCGCACGTGGATGGAGTCGAACGGCTCGTCCATCGAGGAGTATTGGGTCTCTCCGTACCGCCGCGCGCGTCACACCCTCGCTCTCGCCCTGGGCGATGTCGCCCCCGCATCGCCGACTCGGGTTGACGAGCGATTGCGCGACCGAGAACTCGGCATCCTGGATCTTCTGACGACCCGCGGAGTCCATGAACTCCATCCGGAGGAGGCAGCGCGGCGTCGGCACCTCGGCAAGTTCTTCTACCGCCCGCCCGGCGGCGAGTCGTGGGCCGACGTCGCTCTGCGGTTGCGGTCGTTCCTGTCGGAACACCTCGAGAGACCGGTGGACTCGGCGGTGATCGTCGCACACGACGCGGTGATCATGCTCGTGCTGTACATCCTGCTGCCGATGGACGAGGCGGAGCTGCTCGCCTTCACGGCCGTGCACACGGTCAGGAACGCCTCGGTCACCGAACTCGTCCGCACGGACGACGGCTGGCAGCTCGTCACCTTCTCCGACATCACTCATCTCGAAAGTGCAGGCGCCGATGTCACCGTCCACTCCGGAGAGACCGATGCCCCCCACCGTTGAAAAGGTCTCGCGGGCGCTGCTGCGCGAGTGGGGTCTGCCCGACCCCGGATCGAAGAAGGCCCGCGGGCAGGTCATCGTCGTCGGCGGTTCGCCGCGATCGCCCGGCGCGGTGCTGCTGTCGGCCGAGGCGGCGCTCCGCGTCGGGGCGGGGCGGGTGGGTCTGGCCGTACCGCCCGACATCGCCCCCGGCCTCGGCACCGCGATGCCCGAGGCCGGGGTGTACGCCTGGGGAGGGGATGCCGACTCCCTCGACGACGGCCTCCGTTCGGCGCTCGAGTCGGCAGACGCGGTGCTGTTCGGTCCGGGCTTCGACGATCCCGACGTCACGCGCGCGGCGCTGCTCGCGATCGCTCGTGTCGGCGTGACGCGGCTCGTGTTGGATGCGTTCGCCCTCGGCATCCTGTCCGATGTCGATCGCTCGCTCCTGCCCGAGGACCTGCTCATCAACGCGAATGAGGAAGAGGCCGCGCTCCTGCTGGAGCGCGACCTCGGCGAGGACCGCGCCGCGGACATCGCCGAGATCGCCGACCGCTACCGCGCCGTGGTGCACTGCTTCGGGACCGTGGCCACCCCCGACGGGCGGGTGTGGCAGGCCGAACCCGGCAGCGGAGGACTCGGCACGGCCGGCAGCGGCGACGTGCTGTCGGGCTGCATCGCCGGGTTCGCCTCGCGCGGGCTCGAGCCGGAACGCGCGGCGGTGTGGGGCGGGTGGACGCACGCGCGTTCGGGCGACCGCTTGACCGAGCGCGCCGGCGTCGGGTTCTTGGCGCGGGACCTGCTGGGCGAGGTGACGGCGGTGGTGCGGGATGTGGTGGGGTGAGGGGAGCTCTTTAAACTGCATGCCATGAGCGAAGAAGCACACGAATACGGCGGCATCTCGATCGCCGAGGTCGACGACCGGTTCGTGTGTTCCCGGACCCCGCCGCGGTGTTCGTCGCCGACCAGCAGGACCTCGCCCGGCTGTTTCACCCCCTCGTCTCGATCGACCTCGCAGCGGTGGATCCGACCTGGACGGGGCACGTTCACCTCATCAGTCCCGTTGACCCCGACTACGGTGCCGTGGAAGAGGAGTTGGGCGCCTATGCCGGCGCCGAAAGCAACGGCGCCTGGCTGACGTTTCGCATGCAGGAGGACGGGCTCTGGCGCTTCGTCGGTGACGTGCGGGTCCTCGCGGTGGCCGCCGACGCGGCGCGCGGCGATAACGAGGCGGTGGCACGTATCGCGGAAGTGAACGCGGACTTCGCCGCGTGCCGAGGGCGCTGGCAGCAGCACGGCATCCTCTCGTTCGGGGATCCCGATGACCCGATGCGGCCCCGCGCCGGAGCCGTGTCCAGCCCACTGATCGACCAGTTCGGCGGGACTCCCCCCGACGGCAACTGGGTGGTGGGCGAACCCCCGGCGGGTCTCGAGCTCGACGAGAGCGACGCCGACGTCCCCGTCCTGCGCCTGGCCGACGGCCGCCCGTTCCACTTCATCGCGGCGACGTCTGGGTACCCCTGGCGCTGGCACGGCGCCGACGCGATCCTGCTGTTCTTCGAACCCGAGACGCGCACGGCGGTGTTGACGTCCGACTTCTCGTGACCGGGCGGGGGCGGTAACCTGCGGCCCCTTGACTCCAAGGTGACAGGAGGAGGAATCGTTCCGCAATTGACCAGGGAATTTATCTTTCAGTAACCCACTCTGCGACTCAAATATTGCAGGTCTTGCAGGCTATGGGTCACCTGATCGGTCCACTTCTAAAGATGGTTAGACACGCCTTGCCCTGGCTCAGTTCCCATCCCAGTCCGCAATTAACGAGCGCGGTTGTTGCGCGCGAATCAGTCCGTCCAAGTATCTGACAATTGACTGCACTGCCTGGCACCCGTCGTGCACCCACTTTCGCACGTCGTCCGGCCCGTCGCTGTTCGCGATCGCGGTCGCCTTCTCTGTGTATGGGGAGAGATGACCGGCTGCGCCTCGCTTAACACCGAGAGTGTCAAGGTCGTTGAGCTCTGCGTTGAGAGCGTTCTCAAAATTGGGCCAGTGCAGGCCAAGAAGCTTGGCCATTGACTGGACGTTCGAGGACTTCAGCCCGTGGTTCTCTCCCAGCTGACGCACGAGTTCCTTACGACCGAGGCCGCGAATGAGTTGTGGTGTGTTTCTGGTCTTGTAGCCGGCCTGCTCCTTTGGGACGTACTGCGACACCGCGAATGCGAGGCGCACACACTCAAGCGGCACCAGGTCGCCCACGAACCAGGCACAGAGCCGGTCGAAGTGCCTCTCGAACGCGGCCTCAAGATGCTCTTCAAGGACGGCGTGCGAGAGGACTAGGTAGGCGTGCACTTGGGCCTTCTCAGGCACCGACAGCGGCTCCGGAAACTGGGTCGAGACCGTCCCCAACAAGGTCTGATCGAGATGGTCAAGCTGCTCGTCGAGGCGCATCTCTAGTCGCGGACAAGTGGTCGAGGGAGCGGGTACTCGACACCGGTCTCTTCTCTAACAATCTGCATCCAGACTCTGTGCCTTGTAATGAACGCGTCAGCTGTCTTGGTCGTCGAGGAGATGGCCCTAACGAAAGCGTCATTGCCCTCGCACTCCTCCTTGTATCGCCGGACGATGGCCTCAGGGTTGCGTTCAATCCCCTGTCGCACCTCTTCGAAGGTGAGCGAGTAGGCTTGAAAGTCAAAAATCGCACGGTTAAGTGCACGCTCATACTTCCCGGCACCGGTTTTCGGGTCAATCGACCACTTGCGCGAGAACGCGTCGTCTCCAAAGAGAGCCATACCGCTTCGAAGAGCGCTGCCAAACTCGCTCAATGCTCGCTCCGCCGTCGACATCTGCGTAGCCCAGTTCTCGTTGAAATAGCGCGAAGTGTCGTCAAGAAAGACCTTCAGATTTCCTCGATACTGGAAAGGAGACGTGGAGAAAGCTAGGAATCGCAAGAAGAGTTCCGCATCGACCATCCTCCGATCCGGATGCGAGTTATTGAGCAAGAGTCGCAACTCGGGCAGGTCACCAGAGTTTTGATCGAGCCACTTGATGAACTCGCCATGTATCAGAGCCTGGCGCAGCTCCTGGGGCGATAGGGCCACGCTCCCCGTGTTGAGCCGAAGGAACAATGAGAGCAGTAGACGCTCCGAGTTCCAGTCACCAAGCACAACGGTGCGAATGCTGTGGTTCTCAATGGAAGCAAGCAGGTCTGGGCGGGCGGCTTCGAGGCCCTTGAAGTCCTTGCGGTTGAGCTCGGGCAACACCTCAAGGCCGGTGAGGCGGAGAGGATCAAATCCCTGGTCACGTGGCTCGGCTGGGTCCACGAAGAACTGACGAAGCGCAAGCAATCGTTGCTTACCATCGAGAACAAAGTAATGACCAGGCGCGTCCTTCTTCTCCGCTAGCACGATCTGCGGGATAGGGAAGCCGAGCATGATCGACTCCAGGAGCTTGCTCTTTCTGTTACCCAGCCACGCGTTGCGGCGCTGGAAAGAAGGCTCTAGATCGATACGGCCTTTTCGCATCTGCGAGACCAAGGTCTCGACCGTCCAATCCTTTCCTCCGATGGCCGCCTTGAAACCGGAGGCGGGATCGTCAATATCAGCCTCATCCTCGCCTTGATCCGGCACGAGTTGCACACTGTCCAGATCAACTACTTCGCCGGCTGTCTCATCCTGTTGCCCTGTCATGACGACGTCCTTTCATAAGTCAGTCGCAGAACTCCCTGAACAATGGTCCACGCGTGGTGACACCAGGTCGGGTAGGAACAGCGTCGGCAACTGATTGGCTAGAAATCACACAACCATCCGTGCGGTCCCTCTATCAACCCAACGGCGATCGATGTACCCGAGCTGATCCATCAGGGCTCGGACCACGGCCTTGCCGAGTTCCAGCGGGACGGCATTACCGAGTTGGCGCTGCACGTCTGCCCGAGTTCCGCCGATCTTGAAGTCGTCGGGGAAGGACATGAGTCGGAGCATCTCGTTGACGCGGAGGCGTCGTGCGCGTTCGTCGCCGGAGGCGGTACGGACGTTCTCCCAGTGGAACGGGCCGACCCAGGGGCCGGGTTGCGCCTGAAGGGTGGTGGAGGGCCGGTTGGGGTCGAGCCGGAGCAGGAAGGTCCAGTAGCGGCTGCGCCACTCGAAGTGGTTGCGGCCGCCGTAGCGTTCGGTGTGCCAGAGATAGTTCTGCCCGGGCGGGATCTCCGCGGCGAGCTGCCCGTAGTTACCATCGACGATCTCGTCCTCAGCGGCGCGGACCAGTCGAGGTAGCCCAGCGAACGCTTGAGAGGCGGTGACGTGCGGGATCTTGCTGGCGTCGACGGTGCGGCTGTGCTCGCTCCAGCCGGAGTGGGTGGGCTCGGGGAACTCGAACTTCTCGCCGTCTCGTCTGCCGACGACGAAGACACGGCGGCGCAGCTGCGGGACTCCGTAGTCTGCGGCGAGCAGCACCTTCCACTGGGGGTTGTAGCCAAGCTCGCCCAATCCCCTGAGGAGCCGGTCGAACTGAGCCTTGTGGGTCTTGTAGGTGAGGCCCTGCACGTTCTCCAGGATGAACGCCTCGGGTCGTGACTCGCGGACGACCCGGACGTACTCGTCGAGTAGGGAGGCGTTCGGGTCCCGGCTCTCGCGCTTCTGCTCCAGCCAAAACCCAGACTTGCTGAACGGGGTGCATGGCGGGCCGCCGACGACCAGCACAGGCTCTTTGGCCCGCAGCCCGGCGGTGGCAAGGATCTGCTCAGTGGGAACTTGCCGGATGTCCCCGGTGAGGGTGGCAGCGCCGTCGAAGTTCGCCTTGAGCGTCTGCAGCGCGGGCTCGTTGTAGTCCGTCGCGACCGATACGCGAAGGAGGCCGCTGCCGGGGTCGCCGGAGGCGAGGGGCTCGGCGTCGGCGCGTTCGACGGCGAGGTCGAGTCCTCCTGCTCCGGAGAACAGGCTCACCACCGGGAGCTGCTCGCCCATCTGCCACCTCTTTCTATACGTGCCGCACGGCCCGGCCTCTGCGGGCAGCGCGTGTCTGACCAGTATCGTCGGGACGAGTCTGCCGGCAGCCACCGACATGCCCAATACCACCAACGACATCGGTGGATAAGCCGAGCCGGAAGGGGTCCTGTGGAGGGAGAGCCGCTCGCCGGGCGAGCCTTCGGTGAGATCTATCGCGTCCAGGGGCGCAGCGACCTGCACGCGTTTCTCCTCGGCGCCGTCCGCGCCTCGGGCGCCCGTGTGTTGTACGCGAGCGACCCACGCCGCGCGCCGGTCTATCTCGGCGTGCAGTTGGACTCCGACGAGCGGATCGGGATGCTCGTCTACCCTTTCCGCGTCACCCGGAACTCGATCGAGAACCGCCCCGACGACGAGGTCCGAGGCCAGCTCCGCTATGGCGCTGAGGAGTCCTGGAAGCGAGAGCACCCCGTCGGACGCGATGTCGCTGGCGTGGACGTGACCATGATTCTCGGGGTCGACCTCGCCGACAGCGTCATCCTCGGCTTGGACGCGAACCTCTGGGACCCGCTGCCGATGGGCATCTCCTTCTACGCGAAAGATGCCGAGATCCAGCAGGCCAAAGCGTCCGGCTGGCACGTGTGGGAGAAGATCAACCGGCCAGGAACGAAACGCTCTCAACCCCGCTCCCCCACCAGCCTGGAGACGGTCGTCGCGTTCACTCCCGACCGCCTCATCGACTACGCGCGTCTCGAACGACGAGCAACCTCTCTGCGCTTGGACCCGCCGCTTCGATACTCAGTTGCGATCGCACTCGCAGACGAGACAGCGGTCGACGAGCTGCCGCGGCGGCACGTGCTGGAGGAGCAGTTCGCGCTCACCAGCGAGCAGATCCTCGACATCATCGGCGGCCGCAACCGGCTCTCCGTCGCCGTTCGCGGTGGGGTCGCCGAGTACCACCTGGAGCACCTGCTCGAGACTTCACCAGACGTCGCCGCGGTCGAGAGGCTCGACGTGGACGCGATGCATGACTTCAACGTGATGCTCGCGGACGGGAGGCTGATTCGGGTCGAGTGCAAGAATGCGAGCCCGAAAACCTCCGCCACCGGGGACTTCAAGGTCGAGGTACAGAAGACCCGCGCCTCCAAGGGCGATCCCGCATCACGCTTCTACCCTGCCGACGGGTTCGATGTCGTCGCGGCCTGCCTCTTCTCACCGATCGGACGCTGGGAATTTCGGTACGGACTCACGTCCCGTATGACGCGACACAAGGACTTCCCCGACCGGCTCTCCGCGATCCAGACAATCACCGACGACTGGGCCGCATCGTTGACTGACCTCAGGGAGTAACCTCCCGTCGGCGTAGGTGCCCCGGTGTGAGCGCTCGAACCATGCAGCCCTACTATCGAGATGCTTACAAAAGGGGCGGCATGCCAGAGCCGAAGAACTGCCGATGGGTTGTGGGGCAGGTTGCCGAAACCGGTGATGCGCTCGGCACCGGCGGGACACGACGGGCCGATGGCACGTTGGCTGCGCAAGTACGCGACCTCAAGTACATAGACGAAGATACCGCGTCGAGGCCAGGCTCACCTCCCTCTCGCTGCCCCTCCTCGGGACGTGCGATGGCTCAGGAGCTGGGCGCGCAGGCTGTTGCGGCGGCGGTCGATGTTCTCCTGCGAGAGGTCGTCATCCCTGCGACCGCAAAGCTATGGCGGGATCGAGTCGCTCCAGCCATCAACCGCAAGTGGGACGAGTTGCGTGCGAAGAAGGCCCCAACTGTGGAGACTGCGTCTGCCGAGTTTGTCGAGCTGAAGTTCGATGAAGCGGACGACGCAGACCCAGGGACAGTAATCGACGTCACCGATGAACCTATTATCGAGTTGAGCCGCGATGAAGCCGAATGGCGCATAACCGAGGCGCAGCGGGCCGCTTGCGAACTGGCGGAGCACCTGGCCCTGCTGCGAGCAGCGCGGGTGGTGCAAGACGCAGACATCCCGTCGCTACTCGCCGGACGAGGACAGCTCGAAGCCAGCAACGTAGCTGCGATTGAGGTCAGCGCACGGACAGATGGGAAACCGACCCAGAGCCGGCGCGCCAGCAACTAAGACTCCCACCAAGCCCGAAGGCTTGGTCCTCTTCGGAGCGCATGATGCTCCCACACGCGGACGGCGACCACACAACAAACTCGTGATGTGGGAACAGCTGTACCCGAATACGCCCCAGCAACCGACAACTGCCCCGTCATCCGAGAAAAGCCGCCCTGCCGGACGAGTGGTCAAGTTAGACAGGCCCCCCTTTGCCGCTTCGAGTTTCTGCTTCCAGGTCGACCAGTCACGGATACACCCACGAGAGCGCGTCTTCCGGGCGGTAGATGCCAAGAGTGCGCAACATGTCTCCCCGTGGGGGTACTGCTCCGCAATCACACTGAAGAGAACATCCTTTTATCTGCATCACGACAACAGCGCCGCGGTAGCCCCCCGCTGCGCCCTCGCGCCGAAGCCCGTATCCTTCACGATGCGACTTCGGCAATGCCCAGTATCAAGCGTGGGCCAATGCGACTCTTCCGGGCAAAGCATGAACTTGTTCCAGAACGATCTCATCAGCTGCTATCGCCTTGAGATCGATGATCGACGTGACGTGCACATTGCTCTTGTCTGTCACTGCAACTGCGCCGCTCTGAACGCCGGACTCTGAGAGCAAGACTCCGCGATCTGCACCGACATCCTCAGCGATCAATCTCAGGGCAAACACGTGGGACTTGTCGACTGGGCGCTTCCAGCGCTTGCACTCGATGATCCAGTTCACCGCCAGACCAGCACGTTCAAAGCTCGCGTAGACATCGACATCGTGGCTGCCACGCGCTCCTGCCACTCGCAGGTCAGTGTGAACGTCAAATCCGAGTTCCCGGCGGCCTGCTCCTGATCCTCATGCCACCGATCCAACCTAGTTCACCGCCGCCGAGACCAAACGCATGGTCACACGTGCGAGGCCGGCTGGCCTGTGACTGATTGCGAGGAGCCGCGACAGTTCTTCGTCAAGGTGAGGGCCGAAGGCTGCGCTGGCGTATGCGTCGTGCAGCGCATCCAGCACGACTGCGACCTGTGCGTCCTGAGCATGAGCCGGATACGTTACAGGCGCGCAGTCGTCGAAGGACTGCCCATACAAACGCTGCGCGACTGCCGCTGCTGCGCCACAGTACCGTCCGGCGACAAGGAGCAGACCTCCAGACTGAATCGTCAGCCGCAGCGGTCCTCACCGCGCGCGGCTCCAAAGTCGCGGGCCTCCGTGCTGGGAACGGGGACTGGGACAACCGCATCATGTGGATCAGACGCCAGCACTATCCCGTCCGAGGCGGTCCGGTCATCAAGCAGACCAAAGGTCACCGAGACCGCCCTGTGCCGATGCTCGCCGCCCTCGAACCTGTCCTTAAACGCTTCACCACCGGCAAGCAGCCCGCAGACCCGCTCCTGCGCGGACCCCGCGGCGGAGTCCTGACCACCGCAACCGTCCGCGACGCGACCCACTGGGACGAACTCGTAAAGCGCCTCGGCTTCGGCAACATCACCCGCCGCGGACTCCGCCACACCGGAGCCACATGGATGGCCGACGCCAGCATAGCCCTGCACGTGCTCCAGGAGATCCTCGAGCACCAGTCGATCGAGACCACCAAGGGCTACCTTCACCCCGCCCATTGGCACCTCGCTGAGGCCGCCAGGCAGGCCAACCTGTTCCTCTCCGCAACCCCCATCAGGGAGGACGTCAGCCGCAGCAACGGACCCCGCCTATGACCACCCAGAACGACACTCGACCCTCCGAACAGGGGCCGGCGCAGCGCCCTGCCCGCAGATTGGGGCACCTCGCGGGCACCTTTCGGTCCGCTCCAGCAGCGTCGGTATCAGACGCGAGTGGTCCACTTCACCGGCGGGCTGGTCAGCTGGATCGGCCGAGTGGGCTAGGAAATGACCACGCCCAGAACGACGAAGCCCTGGCGAAAGTTGCCTCTCACCAGGGCTTTCCGTCGGGATGACAGGATTTGAACCTGCGACCCCTTGACCCCCAGTCAAGTGCGCTACCAAGCTGCGCCACATCCCGTTACCCGCGAGCGGGCAACTCCCCTATATTAGCCCCTCGCTGACGCCGTCGCGAACCAACGCCCACCCCGGGCGTGTGCGCACGCCCTTGTCCGATGTCGGAGGCCCTCGCTACGGTCTCGGGCATGACGATCGAGATCCTCCCCGCCACCGGTGACCGCTTCGACGACGCCGAGACGGCGCTCGACAGCGGCGACGGTCCCAGCTGCCAATGCCAATGGTGGCTGCTCACCAATGCCGAGTTCCAGAAGACCTCGCGCGACGACCTCACCAAGCGCTTCCACGCCGAGATGCACGGTGATCGCGCTCCCGGACTCATTGCGTATGTCGACGGCGAGCCCGCGGGCTGGGTGCGCGTCGGTCCCCGCATCGACCAGGCGCGCCTCCTGCGCACCCGCGACGTCACGACCGGGACGGACGAGCCCCTCGACGCCGACGACGTCTGGTCGATCTCATGCTTCGTCGTCCGCACGGCCCACCGCGGTCGGGGCCTGGTGAAGAAACTCCTGGATGCCGCGGTGTCCGCCGCCCGCGACGCCGGCGCCCGCGTCGTCGAGGCGTACCCTCTCGACCCCACCGTCACGAAGCGCTCCGCCAACCAGCTGTACCGCGGCACCGTGTCGATGTTCGAACAGGCGGGCTTCGACGTCGTCGATCGCCCCAAGCCTGATCGCGCCCTCGTCTCGCTGACCCTACGCGGGTGAGAGCCCGTCTTACGATGGAGGTTCGCCGACGAAAGACCTGACATGACCGATGCCACGACCACCGCGCGCGTCGACGCGTGGCTCTGGGCGGTGCGCGTCTACAAGACCCGGTCCGCGGCGACCACCGCGTGCCGCGCGGGCCACGTCCGGGTCAACGGCGAACGCGCCAAGGCGGCGCAACCCGTGCGCCCGGGCGACGAGTTGCGGGTGCGGATTCAGGGTTTCGACCGGACCCTCGTCGTGAAGAAGACGATCGCGAAGCGTGTCGGGGCGGCCCTCGTCGCGGAGTCGGTGGACGACCGCACTCCCCCGCCGCCCTCGAAAGAGAGCATGCCGTTCGTTCCCGTGCGTGATCGCGGCGCCGGCCGCCCCACCAAGCGTGACCGCCGCGACCTCGAGAAGCTCCGCGGCCGCGAACTCGACTGACTGTCGCGTCACGACCTCCGCAACCCGCACAACCTCAGCCGCATCCCGCCCGCGGCGACAAACTCTGCGCGAATGTCAGACGTTGCGCGGCAACGGCCCCGGCGCGCCCGCCAACCTCAGCAATCCGCACAACCTCAGCCGAATTCACCGCCCACCGACTGAGCTTGCGCGAATCACCGACCCGGCGAAGCCGCCGACCCCTCGTCGCACGCACGACCGCCGGGGGCGGCTGACGCATCCGTCAGTTCAGCTGGTCGAGCAACCAGTGCGCTCCGTGGACGACAGCCCCGAGCTCCTCGACGCGCGCCGCCAGTTCGCGGTCGCTCGTCACGACGACCACCGGACGAAACGCCCCCGCGACCTCGCTCACGACGGCGACGATCTCGTCGTCACCCTCGCCCGGCGCGTGCCGCACCTCGATCGCGGGTGCCACGGGGTGGGCGGAACGCGCCTGCCCCTCCAGCACCGCGGTGACCGAGGGGAACCAACGCGTCGCGGAGAGCCCGAGGGCCTCGGCATCCACTCCCCGCTCCGCCAGCCGCGAGACCTTCGTCACCAGACGAGTCGCGGCGCCGGCGCGGTCTTTCCACCACCCGTCCGGAACCGAGCCCATAACGTTCGCCACGTCGACGACGATCGCCGGACGCACGGTCAGGGCCTCACGCAGGGCCGGCCACGATGCGGCGAAGCCCGGGTGAAGAGGCAGCGAGTCGACCTCGTCGACGGCAACCCACTCCAGGGCGACGCTCTCGGGATCGCTGATCACGGGCTCGAACGGTGTCGTAACGTCGGCCACGAGGGTCGAATACGACCAGATGCCGAGGTCGAGCACGCTCTCGAAGCGCGCCCGCACGGCATCCGCCGGCACTCCCGCCTCTTCGCCCGACTCGCGCAGGGCGCCGTCGCGAGCGGACTCGCCCTCGTGCCGCGCGCCTCCCGGCAGAGCCCAGGTGTTGCCGAAGTGACTCCACGAGACCCGGTGCTGCAGCAGAACACCACGCTCGGGGTCGAGGGCCAGGAGCCCTGCCGCTCCGAAACGCCCCCAGTACTTCTCGCCGGTGGGCGCGACGACCCAGGCGTCGCCGGGGTCGCGAGGTCCGTGCGGGCGCCGCGGCTCGCCGGGGGCAGGGGGCTCGATCGTCATCGTCTCCAGCCTGGCACACCCCTCGCGCGCGGGCGCCGCCGGGCGTCACATCGCGCCGCGAAACGCGGGACACTGGTCGAATGCAGTACGACCTCGACGACGACCCCGAGCGGATCGACCGCGACGCGGTCTGGCAGTGGCTGAGCACCGAGGCCTACTGGGGGCGCTGGCGCAACCGTGCCGACGTCGAGGCCCAGCTCGACAGCGCGTGGCGCGTCGTCGCGGCGTACCACCGCGAGACGGGTGCGTTGGTGGGCTTCGCGCGGGCGATCTCCGACGGCGTCGGCTTCGCCTACCTGGCCGACGTGTTCGTCGTCGCCGCGCACCGCGGTCACGGCCTCGGCAAGGCCCTGGTCTCGCTGATGATCGACGAGGGCCCGGGTCCCCACTTCCGCTGGACGCTCTTCACGAGCGACGCGCACGGCCTCTACCGTCAGTTCGGTTTCGCCGAGCCCGACCGGACGGCTCTCGTCCGCCCCGCCGCACCCCTTTGAGGCACCGGATGCCGGCTCCCCACGCCGACGCCGCACCCAACTGACGCGTCGGTCACGGGCCGGCCCCGTCAGCCGGGCGCGACCGGGGCGCGAGCGGAGCGACCGGGTGATGGCATCCGGAGACGACGAGCGCTCGGGTCTCAGGCGTCGAAGCGCGCACCCTCGGGTCGCGGCCCCTGCAGCGTGAACACGAAGAGCACCAGGGCGCCGATCAGCGGCACCAGTCCGATGAACACCCAGAATCCGCTGCGACCGGTGTCGTGCAGGCGCCGCACGAGCACGGCGAACGTGGGGACGATCGTCGCGAGAGCCCACACGAGCCAGATCGCGCCGAGGATCACCCCGTGCGGTCCGGTGATGGTCGTCGAGCCGTCGGCTTCGATCCGGATGCCGTCGGTGAGCGTCGGCAAGGCGTTCAGCACCGTGCCCACGACGGCGGCGGTCAGCACCCACCACCAGTACTCGCTGCGACTCGCGCGCCCGCGGAAGGTGGCGTACTTCGCGAAGATGCGGCGGACCGCGGCGCTCAGCGGCGCGCCATAGTACGGCTGGTCGAGCGGCGGGGCGGCGATGGCCATGGGGTCTCCCGGCGTCAGTAGAGGGCGGATGCCACGGCGTCGCCGTCGCGAGAGCACTGTACCGACTGCCCACTCGGGCGTGGCCCCGCTTGCGTCGGCGCCATGTGCACGCGAAAGCGCCCCGACCCCCACACGGGGACCGGGGCGCTCGCGACGCGACTCAGCGCTGGCGCTTCTCGCGGATGCGCATGTTGAGCACGATCGGGGTGCCCTCGAAGCCGTAGATCTCGCGCAGGCGCCGCTGGATGAACCGGCGGTAGCCCGGGTCGAGGAACCCGGTCGTGAAGAGCA
>Ga0308159_1002178_pt1 | contig 23657 bp, 23 predicted proteins | sample PhyCR1_FD_201040 | JGI IMG/M metagenome (GOLD analysis project Ga0308159, IMG submission 201040) | Phyllosphere microbial communities from UC Gill Tract Community Farm, Albany, California, United States - DLSLC.R1 | ecosystem: Host-associated > Plants > Phyllosphere > Unclassified | place: USA...
TTATGCCGGGCCACAGGCGTTGCGCGATCTGTTTGGCGGCGGGCATTACGGCACGGTCAAGGCGCACAGTGATCGCTGGCAGGCGTTTGTACGCTGGTGCCGGTCGGAGGATGGACCGGGGTTTAATGATGCGCGAAAAATTGATCGGCAGACCTTGCTGGATTACGCCGGGCATCTGCGTCAGCAAGTTGAACAGGGCGAGCTCGCCATCGCCACAGCGCAAAACCGGTTGTCCAGCGTGAACCGGACCCTGGCAGCGCTTCGCGGTGATCAGCATGTGAAAGTGCCGAGTCCGAGCAAGGCGCTAGGGACGCAGCGCACCAGTGTTCGTTGCTCAGTGCCGCAAGGCCAAGACCGCGAACAGGTGAAACGGATCGTCGACGAGCTTTGCGAACATCAGCAGCCGCGCGCCGCAGCCATCGTGCAGTTGGCGCGAACCACCGGCATGCGCATGCGTGAGACCATTTTGGCCGACCTTCCCCGATTGCAACGTGAAGCAGAACAACTTGGCAGAATCAACATCCAGGACGGCACCAAAGGTGGCCGTTCCGGAGCTTCAGCACCTCGATGGATTACGGTAGATGATCATATTCGTGACGCGCTGAGATTTGCCGATCAGGTCTCGCCCGACGGTAGCCGCAACCTACTTGCACCGGACGAAAGCTACCTCGATTTCCAACGGAGAATCGTCTGTCCTGCACGGGACATCCTCCATCAGTACAGCCTCAAAGGTTTCCACGAGTTACGGGCGGCCTATGCATGCGAACGCTATGAGCAAATCACCCATCATCCCGCCCCCATCAACGGTGGCCATTGCTATCAGCTCGACCGACGCCTAGATCAGGATGCCAGACTGCAAATCAGCTATGAGCTGGGGCACGGCCGTATCGGTGTGTTGTCGGCTTACATCGGTGGTCGAATATGAGCACGGCATTCGATATGGAGCTTTTCCTGGCGGGCGTCGTCACGGGGTCGCATACCACACGCCAGCGCCACATACGCCAAGCGAAGGCCATTCAAGTGGCGATCTCTAATCGCTGGCACCGAGATAATCCATGGACATGGCAGCGAAAGCATCTAGTCTGGTTTCTAAATCAGCACGTAAACCGGCAAGCTGAATCAACACGCTATTACTATCTTCTGACTATGTATTTGCTCATTCTTCGTTTAGGAAGATCTTGGCAGTTCAAACGTTAGTCAACGATCAACAACCGAGCATTGTATGTATCTAGAAAGTCAGGGGTGACTTAATGGGAAGTTTAACTCGGAATAAAAAGGCGAGAGCCAACGGTATAACAATTCTTGCAAGCTGATGCCTTTCCACGGAGCAGCCCAGCTCAAGTGGTAATGACCGTATTTGGTCGAGAATCGCCGAGCGTGGTGATCCGAATGCGAAACAATAGGCAGTTTAGCCAGAGAGCCTGTAGGTTTCTACGGGAAACCACCGCCGCAAGCAAAGTTCGCCTCAGCGGAATTTATGCAAGCTCCTATCCAGATACTTTATTTTCTCAGAGCAAAATTACAGCGCTTCCCGAACTCCTGATCCTTGCGCGCTAGATCATACATTTCTGGGGATAAAGCTATGCTCTTGTTGATGTACGACAATGCATCTTCGGTTCGCCCGAGAGAACATAGGATCTTTGTCGCGTTGAGCATAATTATTCTTTGAGCACTCGCTTCGACTGGCTTCAGGTTGATCGCAGTGCTAATGCTCTTTAGCGCAGCGTCGTTCCGATCAGTTCGCATTTCTGCGTAAGCTTTGTAGTTCCACGCCAATGGATCAGAAGTGTTAAGTAGGGTCGCCATCTCAAAATTGGTCAACGCTTGTTCGAAATTCCCGCTCTTGGCAAAGGTTTTACCAGTATTAAGGTATTCACTTGAAGCTTTCAGAGGCGATGCCTTATCGGCAATGACCTCCTGAGGTGTGCTACTGACTCTAATAGCTTTAGCTTTTTCAAGAACCTCGTGAACATCAATAGCTGGCAACACAGCATTTGCCAGCGCCGCCAGCCTCTGCTCAGACTCTGGTGCAGGAGCGGTAATAAGCTCAAGATTGTTCTGTATAAACCTTGCTTTATTTGCCTCTCTATTTTGCTCAGACTCACTTTTCTTGATAAAAAGCTCTTCCTCTTTTTGCCTAAACTCAACTTTTTTGTTGTCCGCGTCGAATACCATCCGATCGGACATATTACTAGAGTTTGTATAGTATGTAGCAGCTGCCAAGACGAAAACCGCGACTGGAATCGCGAGCTTAGACCACAAATCAATCCTGTAACTTTTTGCAGCAAGAGAGGCTTTTGACGCTTCTAGCTTAAACTTTCTTTGCTCAAGACTAAGCTTCTCCATCTCTATGTTCAGTTTCTTTTCATCTAGACTGATCGAAGGCCTTGGTTCTATGGGCATGTAATATTGGACTTATGATGGGCTAAGTAAGGAGATGTGCATGGCTAAAACAGATAAAACTGAGAGATACAAGAGGTGCAACTACCACCAAGGTTATTCATTACCGGCGGGGAAGGGAGCGCTGGTGTTTACACACTGTCTCCCAACGACCGAAACGGTAACGTTCGTACTGGCGAACCGGTACGACTTTGGCATGACTAGTCATGACGTTATCTCCATTTTTTCTCAGCTTGCTGCTGATAGCCTTTACACCCTATGTGTAAAGCTACGCATTCGAGTGTGGGGCAGGATGGAGAGATCCGTTGGTGGTAGCTGCGGAGCAATCCTAACAGTCTAAAACACGCCTGTGAAGCGTTTTGATGGCACCGTGCCGCTAGTGCCATCACAAGCTGGATCGCAAATGTATGGCCGCTTTGCTGGCAGACTCGTCGCGCTGGTTCCGGACTGAGAATGTTCAGCGATAAGAACGAAGTGACTGAGCCTCTGAGGCTTATGCCACGTCTGCTGAATCACTCTCGTCCTCCTCCCCCATCATCATGCGATAGTGCTCGGGATACCCAGATACCGCAAAAACCTCTTTGAATTTCTCAATGAGTTTGTTGGGCTCCAGTCCCCCGAAATCAGTGATATTGATAGAGGTGCCATGTGATTCTCGGTTGACATAACGATAGAGCGACTTGAACTCCCCACTATCATTATTCTCCAAGCCCTCTAGGGCCTTCGACAAATCATCCCTCTTATGAATGAAGCCGAAATAGTGCTCCAGCACATTGCGCATCATGTTCGGCAGCACTGCCGGGCTTACCCTGCCCTCACTCGCATCCCTGATTACTTGCCAATACGTCTCGTAATCATTTTTGATGTCGCGATGACCCAACGCTGAAATGCTGCTGAACTCGCCCTTGACGACCCGGAAGCATCGGTATTTTTTGACCACGGTTTGCCGGCCATTTCTCAAAAGCTCGTGGAAGAAAAACAAGTTATGAGTAAGCACCAGGATCTGTTTGAAATTCGCCTCCGGACGAAGCACTCGGTGGTAAATGAGCGCGGCAACCTCATAGACATAGTTATGCGAAAGGCTGGAGATTGGGTCATCAATGACCACAATGCGGTTACTCAGTACCACCGGTGAGTCTGACTCGACACTACCCAAACATAGCTCCAGAAAGTATAGGAACGTGACCAGGGTCTTTTCACCTTCGCTCAGTGAGCGGTAGACATCATCTATTCCATCGGGCCTGACGAGTCGGTAACTGGTCTGGTCTCCTGGCTCCTTCTGAATAGAGAAGCCGCTGAGGCCGATCGCTGAAAGCGAGTTATTGATATTTATGACTGACTCTTCGATATTGGTAATCTCCGACCGATGCCGTGAAATAGAATCTCGAATCGTAGTCGACTGCTTAATTAGTTGCGCGATGCTCTCATCACATCCCTTGATGCTCTCCTCCAACTCCTTAGTAACCTTTTTGTGTGCCGAAATGATCGGCTCAGCCTGCTTACGCATGATCAGCCACAGCTCTTGGGTTATATCCTTAAGCAACTGATCCTTTTTAATGATCCTTTCGTTGTACTCGGCAATCTTGAGACGCTGCACCTCGATCGTAACGTTCAGTCGCTCAACAATGTCACTGGTAGAAATGAGGGTCACGACTTTCGAGGCCGAACCTCTCTTGTCGTTAATTTTCGCAACGTTATCAGCAAAGGCTTTGACCAAGTCAGCCTTGGCTTTGACGAAAGCGGGATCCTCCTGAATCGCAGAGCTTTTGTAGGGTTCGCCCTCCAGCGTCGTCAGCAACGAGCGGGTACCACTCTCGTACGAATCCTTAAGCAATTGGAGCATTTCTATTTTTTCGTCGTAGCTTTTATCAAAGAGTTGTTTGACGTGGGACTGGAATTCATGCGGTAGCGATTGCTGACAGAGGGGACATTGTCCATCGGATTTGGCGACATAAAACATCGCGCCTTTCACCCAGTCCGAGTTCCCAAGCTTCTCGATCAAACCTGCCAGATAGGAATCCCCAGAAGGGGTAATGACTTCGCTGAAAATCTTATTGTTTTCAACCGCGGACGCGGTAAACAAGATAGGCCCCAGAGTGGATAGAAGCTCACCATCAGACGATTGCAGTGCATGCGCTTCTTCAGCTAACTCGCGGCCTGAACGGGTAGCTACCGAAGGTAGCGACATACTTTCCAGCTTGCTTTTCAGCTTGGCCTTGTTGGTGTGGAAGCTTTCAAAGCAGTAATAGAGACTGTCTTGGTTATATTCTTTCTTGATGTCCCATAGCAGATCCTTGTATTGGTTGTCCTCCTTTGCCTGCTGACTGAAGAGCTTTTGACGCTCATCAGCGACTGTCTGACTTACCAAACGCGTCTCTTCAAGGCTTTGTTCATCCTCACGGATGGCCGCCTCAGCCTCGATATTACCCTGGTTGAGCGTGAAGATACCGGGCTGAGTTTCTGAGTGAAAATTCTTCTCTACGAATGCCTGATTATAAACGAAGATCTGGTCTTGGCTCACCGCCGGATTGACCTGGCAGTGTCTGTAGTGGCCATGCGTAAGCTCCTGCAGATAATTCGCAATGGTGGACTTCCCACTACCGTTAAGCCCGTAAATAAGGTTCACTCGCGTCAGAGGACCGAGCGTGACAGAGGCGTCAGAGGGATAGCTAGTGACGCCTTTGAGAGAGACCAGGTCAATCATGAGATCCATCCGTGGTGGAGAAACATTAAAGTGTCATCAAATCTATACCATCGCCTGCTCCTTTTGCCATAAGCCTTTCGCAGAACCTATCCCTATCCTCAGGCGGCTACTTTGAAGGCTGCGACATGGTTGTGGCGCTGTTGCATTAGCGAGTATTTTCGGACCTCTTCACTATCTGGGCGTCGCGACAGAGCGTGCCACCAGCAACAAAACATCAGTAAGCTGACTGAGTTATACACTTATGTCTCAACGGCGAAAAAACTCAACTTAATTGATAGCAATACATAAAGTAACGATACAACTAACGCTACCTGCGACCTAGAGTTTATATTCAGTTTTTAGCCACGGAAAATCTTGATTTTTTTGCATCATGTGCAACTATCATCATGGCGCAGCAGGTATTATCATTATCTCAGGAATAAAATTTCAAGGAGCAGTTATGCCACAAAGCTTTGATTATTCGGCGAGTCTTATTTTGAGCTACCAAGCGAGTCTGAAAAAAATATTGCACAAGTGGGGCCAAGACTGCCGAAAGATCCCCCCTGGAAACCTGCCTCATTACTTTCATGACCTTGTTATGCGACTGCCAGGCTCACGAAGCCGCCGCATCCACCTAAGTGATACCATTCTTGAGTCATCTGAAAAAATACAGACCATTCAACCTATAGTTCGAAAACTAGAGAACGGAATCAGTGTTTGGCCACACTTAAGTCGAGGGTGGGGCAAGCTAAAAGACATCGACCAAATGTACAACGCGTGGAAAATTTCTCACTTTCACATAAACACTAATATTGAAAAAGACGGTTACGTTGAACGCTCAAAAGAAGTATTACTGGCAATCATTTGGCAAGACCAGGTATTTTTGATAGATGTACGCGACCATGGAAAATCGAACCCTGATCTTTGGTATAGCATTGACCTGATGGAAATCGTGTTAAGAAATTGGCCTGAATGGATGTATCAATACAGGAGCAACATTAAACAAAGCAACACAGACAGCTCGATCGCCACCACCAAGCAATTTCGGCAACTCTCCGTCAACAGCTCGCTCAGTTTATCAGACGGCAACATCTACATGCCTCCCGGAATTATAACCGCCGAAGGATTGTCCATGTTCAGCTCAATGATATACAACAGAATAATTACGCATAATTTTTTACTCATCCAGCAGGCTGGAGTCGAGGCGCACGACGAACTGCTAAAATATTTCTTCCGGCACACGACTCCGCCGCAAAAGCTTGATATGTATGTGGATGGAATTTGGCCCTCCTTAACCGTAAAGGCAAAAGGATCGCCTTATTTCATGCCGTTACATCTTATCCGTGCCTTGGTAACCCCCTTAATTTCCAGAACTTCGGACATCCAAAAATTTCGCAGACAGTTTCATCCCGAACTGTATGACAACTATTATTTCAAACCAGTATCTGCCTGCCTTCATTTCTGATTTAACGAATACTGCAGGGGTGAGCAAACAGGATCTTCGCGCCCATGGATCTCAACCCCACAATGAAGCCTGTAGCTGATCACGATAACAAAGTACGTCGACGATCTGCTTAACTTGTTCGCGGTCTTGACCCTGCGGTACCGAGTGACACCCCCTCTGTGCGCTGCATACCCAACGCCTTGCTCGGACTTGGCAATTTCGCATACTGACCGCCGCGAGTGCCGATATTAAGAGGCACGAGTAGATTGTCGAATATCTAATTGATGAGTACCTTATGTTAATAAAGGCGTCACTCCAGACAACGGATCCGTTTGGAAAGCCTTCCAGATCCAGATGCACCGTCAAGTCATAATCGAACGACTCTCTACGCTCGGAGGTCATTCTTCCTCCGACATCTAAGGATTATGAAGGCACCGTCCTATTACACTTCAGGACTTTAGGTTAAAGGATTTGCCGTTGGCAGCATTGGCCATGCCGCGCTCCATCTGCACATCAGGTTCAGGGCTTGTACATCGCATATTGGATCGCTCATGATGATGGCAAATCGACTTCAGACACCTGATTGTCGATTCTGGAGAAATAGATCGGCCGGAGGGCTGCATGGACGAAAAAGCTTCATCCCCATCGAGCGACCGCTTCAATCCTCTCAAGACACCTGAACAGTTCGTCATCCTGCCGCCCGATATTCGAGACGGCTGGATGAGCATCCGCACATATCAGGAAATCGCGAGCACGACTGACAGACTGCCTGATACCGGGCTGGAATTAATGATTCTGGGGCTGTTCGGTGAAGTCGGGAGTCTGCTGAGCGCATTCAAGAAGCGACAGCGTGACCGGGCAGCGTTCAAACGCTATAAAGCAATCATCCAGGAGGAGCTGGGAGATGTGCTCTGGTACTTTTCGAACCTCGCTACGCGCGCCCAGCTTGATCTTCCAACTCTAGCTCAGAGAGTTTTTCGGGATCTGGAGGATTGGGACATCGTCGAGCCTGCCGAACCCAGCCTCGGATTCGGGGACATGCAACGCTGAATAGATGAGCCAGTCTCCGAAGAAGACTTTAGCGTCCAAGTCCTCGCGCTCGCCGGCTGCGTGGGTGATTTACTCAACGATTTCAGGACCGGAACATTCACGCGCAACCGCGACAAGCTCTCTGCCCACATGGTGGAGGTATTCCGGGCGCTGGTCGCTGCGGCGGACTCTGCCGATGTTGATATGGAGGCCGCCGCGCTTGAAAACCTCAAGAAGACCTTCAGTCGATGGCCAGCGGAGATGACCTACCCACCCCGCTTCGACATCGACATGCCCAAAAATGAACGACTGCCTTCGTGGCTGGAGTTCTACATTGCCGAAGAGAGCGCCGGCGACAAGCAGTACGTCATCCAGAAGTGCAACAGGATCATCATTGGTGATCGCCTGACTGACAATAAGATGGAACGTGATGACTACCGCTTCCACGACGTGTTCCACCTCGCGTTCGCGGTCCATCTCGGCTGGTCTCCCGTCCTGAGAGCGCTTCTTCACCTGAAGCGTAAATGTGATCCTGAACTTGACGAGAACCAAGACGGTGCCCGGGCAATGCTCATCGAAGAGGGCGTGGCTACCTTCATCTTTGGCCGCGGACTGGAGTGCGATTTATTCAGGAATGTCGATCACGTCGACTATGACCTGCTGAAGTCCATTCAGGATTTCGTCAGAGGCTATGAAGTCGCCCGGTGCGCACTGTGGCAATGGGAAAAGGCGATCCTGGATGGATTCAGCATATTCCGGCAGCTCTCTGACAAACGAAAAGGTTACGTGATGGCCGACTTCGACAATCACACGATCAGCTTTCGCGACGGCAATGACGACGATGAATAGCTATCGGCTGAGGAGTGCAGCTTAACGCGCAGGCCTCGGCGTTCCTTTAAACCAAACAATGACCCACATGCAGTTGAGGAGATCCACTCATGAGTAACGATAAAGCGTGCATCGTCTTCACGACAGGGCTAGATCAAAAGGCCCAGGAAGTGTCTCAACAGCTGAATGAAAGAGGCTTCGATGTGTGCATGGCTGAGGCCGAACAGGAAGAAGTCGAAGCCGCCCAAGCAGCACAGCCTGTCTCCGAGGAGATCCAAAGCTGTATCGACAACGCAGTGATCAGCATCTTCCTGATCCCTGAGGAAGGTTACGAGTGCCTAGAAGGGGCTGCCGGACATGCGGTGGCGTGTGGCAAAACCATCGTGGCCATCGCCGAAAACGTTGAATCACTGCCTCAGGTGTTCGACGATCATGCCAGCTCCGTACTTACGATCGACAGCCCACGACTGAGCGATGTCATCCAAGGCAATCAGGTCTGGGAGCGTGCGGACGGTAGCCCGAGCGCAGAACGCAAGATTGATCGGGTCAAGTGCCAATGAGTGATGTGCCGAATGTGTTCTCGTACAAACTTGTGAGGGACTACGGCTTTGCGCCGAACCCGTTCCACGGCATCTGCACGTTAGGGACCTGCAAACCGCAGATCAGGAGATCAGCCAAGGTCGGGGACATCATCGTAGGCTGCGGAAGCACCGCACTGAAACTGGAGGGAAGAATCATCTTCGCGATGAGGGTTTCCCATAAGCTTTCCTTCCAGGAATATTGGGAGCACGAGGCCTTTCAGATCAAACGGCCAAACCTGCATTCAAGCAACAGCATGGCTTATGGGGACAACATCTACCATCGCGATGGCGAGGCGTGGATTCAGGAAGACTCGCATCACAGCTTCGTGGGAGGAGGGGTGAACCACGAGAACCTTCTCCGGGATACCAGTTCGGACAACGTTCTGATAGGAGAAGAGTTCGTTTATTGGGGTTCGAGCGCAGTGAAGCTCCCTGACCACCTACGGCACTTCGCAGGGGAGGACCTCTACCCTCCTTCACGAAACTACCGAAGTACATTCACGGATGACTTCCGGGCTGAAGTCGATACCTGGTTCAAGGCACTCGCTGATCGGGGCTGTCGAGGCCGGCCAGCTTCTTGGCGTTAGCCATGTTTCGATAGCGCATCGACATACTCAAGCGTCTCGGCCGGCAAGCTTTGCGCGGGCCCGAGACCTAACCTACTTCGCTTGCCCGGTCTTAAGCGCCAGTTCAACCCCTTCCAAAAAGTGGCGAATCAGCCCTTCGCTTTGCGGCCATGACTGAATCAAGGCCTGAACCCTGTCGACCACGCCCTCGGATCGGGAAGGCGCGCTATCGGGCGAATGTAAAATATGCAAAAAATCGCAAACTTTTAGCAAATTTTTACTCAGGAGCTTGCATTCACCCCGCTCCATCTTGGAAATCTGTGTGTAGTGAATGCCGGTGCTTTGGTGTAGGTATTGCAGGGTAAAACCCTTTTGTTTGCGCACCACTTTTATGCGTTTACCGAGATCTGATGCGTTCATTTCGATTGAATAATTTGCTAAATATGTGCAAAATATTTGCACATATTTCTTCCCAAGGCGAGCACCATGACTGTCTATGTTGATGCAGAAGGAATCCATTGGCGCGGTCGTGAATGGAACCATCTAGTTGCCGACTCGCTGGATGAGCTGCACGCCTTCGCAGACAAGCTCGGATTGAGGCGCAGCTGGTTTCAGTCCAAAACGCTCTACCCTCACTACGACGTCACCAAGTCTGTCAGGACGCGGGCACTGGCGATGGGTGCGCACGGCGCAGACAGGGAAAAAATTGTCAGTTGCGCAAGGCAGATGCGATTCGAGATGATCCAAGCTCATCGAGATGCCGTCTCCGGCATCTAACTTATGGAAAGGGAAATCCCGTGCTGGTACCTACACCGCAGCTACCCTCGCTATCGATTCCTCAATACCGTCTGAAAGCTGGCGGCACCAACCGGTTTCAGACCGACGAAGGTGGGTACCAGAAGCTGAAGTTCGGTTACTTTGGCGAAGTGGGCGGCCTGCTCTCTGCAGTCAAAAAGGTAGGCCGCGACCGCCTCGCGGCGTCCGTCAGTGAACTGGCGGCCGAGGAGCTGGGGGACGCGCTGTGGTACCTGATCAACATCGCTGCGGCCGTGGACGTTGGCGCGGATGAGATTGGTGCCAGCTGCATCGCCTATCTGCGCTCCCAGTACGGGGAAAGTGAACTGGACCCAGTCCTGCCGGTGACCTTTCGGCACATCGACAGTCTCATGGAAATGCGCAGAAGCCCAGAGAATGTCGATCGTTCCTCCCAGCTCTCCAGACTGGCGAACCGCGCAGGCGTTCTGGTCGAGGTGTCGTTTGCCTCCCTGCGAGCAATGTCTCCCCCGTCGCGCAGCCAAAATCTGGGCGTTCATCTGGCCGAACTGGCCATTGCATGTGCCAGTTTCGATCTGAGATTTGAGGATGTGGCACGCAGTAACATCGACAAGATTCTCAGTCGGTGGCCAGACAACGAAACCGTCTATCCCCCACCATTTGATCTCAAGTGCCCTGATCATGAACAATTCCCCGCCGAATTAGCCATGGAGTTCAATGAACGGGGCTCTCCGGAGAACGGCTATGTTGTGCAGAGCCTGAGGGGGGTGTTTATCGGCGATCGTCTCACGGACAACAGCAACGAGCCCGACGACTACCGTTTCCACGACGTTTTCCATCTGGCCTACGTTGCATTCCTGGGCTGGTCGCCGGTACTGCGCGCGCTCCTCAAGCGCAAGCGCAAGTCAGATCCAAAGAAGGACGAGAACGAAGACGGTGCCCGCGCGATGATCATCGAGGAGGGCATAGCGACCTGGATATTCAACCATGCCAAGAGCCGAAAGTTTTCTATCGACCCCGAGCCAGGCGCGCTGGATTACAGCGTGCTAAAACAGATCAAGAGCATGGTCGAAGGCTACGAGGTCGAGGAGTGCAAGCTGTGGCAGTGGGAAAAAGCGATCCTCACCGGGTTTCAGGTATTTCGCCAATTACAGAAGCACCGGTGCGGCACCGTACATGTCAACGTGCACGAGCACACCATGCACTTTGAACCTTTAGAAAAGAAAGAGCAGCCATGAACCCTACCGCCTTTGTGAATGCCCTGTCTGAGCTGAAGCTGGACAACGTGTTCAATCCCTACGCTGACAAGTGCCCCGTCCACGATCGCAGCGATGCTGTCGCCGCACGCCGGCGCAATCTTCGTGGCTACCTCAAGGCCGCGACCGATATCGGTGTCGACACCATCTGGATGGGACGAGATCTGGGGTACCGCGGTGGACGGCGAACCGGGCTTGCGCTGACCGACGAATACCACCTCCCGGAAATGATGCAGCGGTACCCTGGCTCCAACTTCAAGCAGGCAACGGTCGGGCCGGCGGTGGTTGAGCGCACGGCGTCCGAAATCTGGTCGGTGCTCAGAGCGCTCGCGCTCCCGCCGCTACTGTGGAACGTGTTCCCGTTTCATCCACACGAGCCAGGCAATCCGTTTACCAATCGCAAGTTCACCGCTCGTGAACTGCAGAAGGTCGACCTGCTCAACGAGACGTTGATCAAGTGGCTGGGCGTGCGCCGAGTCGTGGCCATTGGCGGAGATGCCTATAACTACGCGAGCCGGTTCAATGTCGAAGTCGTTGCCATCCGGCATCCTAGCTACGGAGGCATCAAGGACTTCCGCAATGGGATGAGCGCCCTGTACAACATCCCAGTCGAAACATTCAGCTCGAAACGCCAAGGTTCGCTGTTCTAATCAGGGAAACGCCGCGAGCATCTGCTTAGCGGCTGTCGCGCCGCCCAGCGATTCCACATCCAGGAACGCATGGGTGGCGATGCAGGTGAGAACACCACGCTCGAATTCGGACTCGTCGCTGACATATTTATGCAAATTGCTCAGCCCGAGCAGATTACCCAAAGCTCTCTGGCCGTACCAATGGGATCGGTACACCGCGGTCAAGTCCAGCTTGTCGCCGGTCACCTTGAAACTGAGATGGCTTAGGCAAGGCATATTCATCGGCTTATTTCGATCGGCCGCGGGGTCATACAACGGCAATTCAAAGCCGAATCCGTCGTCTTCTATGTCGTACTCGACATCCACCACTCCCAGCTCATATACCGCTTGGAAGCGGCGCCCAGTCTTGGAGGCCTGAAGCTTGCGGACGATCACCTCCAATGGGTTAAAGGTCGTCTTGCCGTCTCGACTGACCCTGCGCATCATCCTGTAGGCGTATGTCCCCCACGTCCCGCTCTTCATTCCGCGAGCCATCGCGCTCAGGTAAGACTCGTAGAACGCTGGTCGCCCTTCTCTGCGGTACATCTCGTTCGGGAATATTGTGCCCGCTACAGTCTGCACGCTGAGACTAGGCCAGCATTGTCGAATTGCAGCATCGACTGCACCGATGACATCTCTGTCCTGCGCTTCCAGGACCCCGGGCGAAGCGATCTCCAGCACCAGGTTTCGGGCAGTGTAATCTGGGCACGTCGCCAGATGACGGGCCGCGGCCAGCCAGGCGGATACCACTCGGTCATGCTGAATTAGGACTGCCATGTTCCACTCCAAATGCGCACGTCGCATGCGCAGCGATATATGCAGCCGGGATCCAAGCGTGACCTTTCCGGCCCCACTCCTCTCCCCAGCTGTTGCGGATCAAAAACCAAGTCTCGCCGTGAGCGTCATGCCCCAGGCCAACAGCAACCACCGCGTGCTGCATCGCTCCAGGAAGGATCGAATGGCTGAACGGGATGATCCCTTCGGCAGGCGAATAGAACTCATAGGTGAGCCGAAGAGCCAAGCCGACAGGCACACCCATGCGCATGCTATCGATCAGTTCGCCAACATCGGCATTGAAAAAACGGATGGGGTGACCAAACAAATCCAGCGCGTCAGGCAGGGCTTCAAGTGGTACGACTGGCTCATCTGCCTGATAAGGGAAGTGGACTTCCAGGGCATGCCCGGCCTGCGAGGCTTCAGCCGCCGCAGCCGCTTGAACCCCGTCGCCAGGTTTCCAGCCTGGAATCCTCTGGACGGTGGCGCGGTAAAAATACTCAGGCCCGAGATCACCATCAGAGAAGCGACGATTCAGCTCGGTCACGGCGAAGGCCACGCACGTTGGACGATTGCCTTGGTTTCTCGCCTTGACCGGGGATCTATCGCTCAGGCACTCGATTGTTATCACGAACCGGCGACCTCCTCAATCAGCGCGCGCTTCGATTCGCGAGAAAGCCCTTCAGCGATCGGCTCGAAATGAGTCCTAGAGTTGAACGACGCATCGCCGGCCTGCTTACCCATCCATGGCCGAACTTCGGACAGCGTTACAGGATGGGCTTGCTCGACATTCATCCGCTTCGCGGAGAGCATATAATCCAGCGTGGAATCAGCACCGAACACTACAGTGCTAGGATCCACAGGACGCGCAGTTACCAATGGAGCCAGCGTGAAGCCCTGTTCGGCCACCTGCTCCACCGAGTCCGCTTTCCACAGGTAGCCGGCGGACGCGTGGCTTTTGAGGCGCACCACCAGATGATCTTCCGGACGAGGCTCAAGGACCGAGGATTGATCGGTTTCGTCGAACAGCCAGACGTCCTTCGTGGCATCCGGGAGCTGCCCTTGCAGCAGTGACTGCTTGATCGAGGCAGGCTGTACTTTCAAGAGTTCCTGAACAGCGTCGTACGTAAGGATCTTGTGCCGAACCAGAGACCAGGCCGCAGCGGCATAGCTCACACCCAGACGAAGGGACATCTGGTAAAGCACATGAGGATTGCTCAGCGATGCTTTGTTCCAGCCCTTGCGCTTGCAAATGATGCCTAGCAAAGGCCGCGGCACCAATAGGTGATAGCCGAAGGTTTCGGCCTCCTGCTCCAGCACAGCGGCCTGACCACCGTAATCGATGGTCTCATCTACCGTACTCTGGTGCCCCATGAAGTAATGTCCTAACTCATGGGCGCAGGTCATGTGGATCAAGCCGGCGGATCGGGCCGAGTTCACCAGAATCCCGGGGCAATCCTCGCGTACAAAGGCGCCGAGAAGCTTTTCCATGGGCCGCAACAGAACCGAAACCCCCTGGTCAGCCGCGATGCGAAAGGGGTCAATCCGTGTGTAGCCGTCTTGCTCGATGCGCTCCATGGCGCGAGATGACGCGAAGACCTCGGCAGCCACCTTGGCTGTCGCCATCGCAATGTCGCGTACGGCCATGATTTACTCCCCGCGTTTACGCCCGGACTGCTTCAGGAATTCAGCAAAGCGCGCGACTTCTTCCAGGTCTTTATCTGATAAACCGTTCACCGCACGTGCCAGGAACGCCAGTTGCTCCGGCCCGCTGGGAGCAGGCTCAACGCCCGTCAAAAGATATTCCAGTGTTCGACGGTAAAGCTTCGCGAGCTTCCCGAGCTCGGTCGCTTCGACCTTTCTGGCACCCAGCTCGATGTTGGTGACCGATGGACGAGGTAGCCCCAAAGCCGTTGCAACTTCCTCTTGCGAGAGTCCTACATATTCGCGGGCCTGTCGCAGCCGATCACCGATGTCATTGCGATCCGAATGCGTCACGTCAATCATTTCGGTGCCCCCTTAAGATGACGGAGAACTTTGTCGGTAATGTCAGTGACGAACTGGTCTTTCGAGTTATATCCCCCATGGCGGATGATCAGCTCAACGGGCAGTTTGCGCTGGACCAGCTTGTCGATCCCGACGAAAGCATCGACAGCCGAGATAGAATCCAGAGGTGCTCCTAGCTCATCAGTCGACAAGGGATCGTCAATGATTTCCTGCGCTCGCTTGTCCCAGAAAGCACTTAGCAAGGTTTCGATTTGCGTCTTGATATCCATCGTACAACGCTCGTAAGAAAATCAAACCATATCCGTATGAAAATGATACGTCAACGAGACACTCTTTGGAGATGATTCAATATCGTCCGGATGCCGATAGTAGCACTGGATCCAAAGAAAAGATCAATGTGCCATTATCACCCGCTAGCTGGTCAGACATATCCTGATAAGGGTCTAGCGCAGTACGTGCAGACCGCAGGTGAGCGCTAAGGCTACCACTACACCCAAGAGGCTTCTCGGTACCCGACTGGTCGAATAAGGCAAAATGACACCGCCTAATCTCACGCAAGCATTAAGGTTTGTGTCAGGAATTCGGATGCAAAGTAGTCCTTTACATCCTGCTCTGGCTATTTTTTACAGCTGTAAGGAACCTTAGGGACGCCTTGAGGTAGTTTTAGAGATAGAAGGACAGCCCCTAAAAAATAATATTCTTAAAATTCAGTTACTTTTATTCTTATTCGACTCCTGGTGCCACCATATCTCAAAGCCCCGCAATGCGGGGCTTTGTGGTTTCTGGGGTTTGGGAATTGGTGCGAACTGAAAGTGCCGTTTTCGGGAAAACGTCCAAAATACGTCCACACTGAAAATTTATCAGGCGGGGTTTCACAGGCTCCACTGCTGTTTGCGCCGCTCGGCTGTCGGCACACAACCGCAACGCGACCAACTCAACCAACGCCAACCCCTCCGCCATCCGAGCCGCACGGACGCTCTCACGTTCTCCCGCAGCCTGGCGATGCCACATCCAAAATTTCCGGTGAGCGCCACCTTATTGTGGAGGGCAGTCGTGGCGAGGGACTTGGCTAATCGTTGCACCGCCGTGCGGGGCTGCGCAGCGGCGCCAAAAACAGTTGCTGAGTTCTTTCAGAAAAAACTCAGCGTCTTTATTGGGGTTGCTGCACAACTCAACGCTGGCGAGCCCGACTCCCCTATAAAAGCATCCCTAGGCGAACTCCCCGCCTTTCTTACGCAAGTAAAACATCTGCGCGGCCACCCCGACGACCAGCACCAACGCAATCCCACCCTGCGCACCAATCAGCACCGGCGATTGCAAATCGGTAACGAAGGGATGCCCATCAGGCACGCGGCGCAGGGTCTCTGAAACGGTAGGTACCATCAAAAAAAACGCGGTCAGGCTGAGGAAGATAGTTTCCAGGTATACCCGCGCACGGCCCAGCCAGGCCATGCGCCCTACCCCGTAACCAGCCGCCAGCAAGGCGAGGGTGATGACGCCGATGATGTTGCTGACCGGTTGCTTCGCGACCAGAAACACGCTGAAGGCGCCGATCAGCATCGACGCAAGGTAGAACCTGCCCGCTGTTGAGCGCGGGACGATGCGGCCGTGGCGAATGAACATGTAGGCGGCCAGCGGTATGGCGGGCAGGCTGCCGAGGGTGTGGACCCAGCCAAGGGCGGAAATTCCGAACATTGTGTTGCTCCCGGATGATTGGATAAATGGCCAACGCTGGAAACATTCATCCTGATCGCGCCGGCAAGCTATGATCTCGGGGTCAGATTAGTGAAGGCGGGGTCAAAGCGACATGATGAATCCCCTCGAAGATTTGATCATTCGTCCGGAAATACAGCTGGAAGGGCTGGCCAAGGGTGACTTGCTGTCTCAGGTGCTGGCACAGATCCGCCTGACAGGCGATCGCGTTTATTCCCACACCCTAGCGGAGGGGCAGTGCCTGGCGCTGGATGAAAAGAGCGCGCACATTTGTGTGCTTCAGCACGGCCGGTTGCAGCTTGAGGGGGCCGACCGAGCGGCGGTGACGCTGGAGCAGGGCGATGTGCTGTTGCTGCCTCACGATCCCTCGGGCATTAAGCTCACGGCGGCCGACGGGCCCGCCACGGTGGTGATCTGCCGGTTCTGGTTCGACGCGAGCAGTTTTCAGGCGATGCTGTTTGCCCTGCCCCGACTGATCCACATTCGCCAAACCGACGCCGCCGCCTGGGCCGAGGGCATTTTGCATTTCATGCTGCTCGAAGCCCATGACACGCAGCCCGGCGGGGCGTTGATGATTTCGCGCCTGATCGATCTGGTGGTGATTCGCATCCTGCGCACGTGGGTTCAGCAGGGCGTCGCTTCCGGCTGGCTGGGTGGGTTGTCGGATGCGCGCATCGCCCGCACGCTGAGAGCCATCCATGCCACACCTGGCCGGCAGTGGCGCATTGATGCGCTGGCGGAAATTTCCGGCATGTCACGCTCCAATTTCTGCGAGAGGTTCAGCGCATTGGTCGGGCGCTCGCCGTTGCGGTATCAAAACGAGTGGCGGCTGACCCTGGCGAAGACGATGCTTGCCAAGCAGGACAGCCGCATCGGGGAAGTCGGTTTCGCGATTGGCTATGAATCCGAGGCTGCGTTCAGTCGCGCCTATAAAGCCTTTTTTGGTCGGTCACCACGGGAGGACAACACGTAGTTCGCCGACGCCCGCCCGCAGCTGTGGCACTTTGCCACTTTTTCAATTGACACCCCCTCCCCGCTCCGTTAAAAACCCTGCCTTGCTTGTGCTTTTTATCGAGACATGGATGTTGTCGAACCCTGCGCTGTTCAAACACCGCCGCTATTGGCTGGCGGCAATCATCGTGCTCCTGGCGATCCTCGATCCCTTCGGCCTGGCCAGTTCGAGCGATAAGGCCTCGGCACAATGGCTCAACCGTATGTTCGCCAGCCACTACGGCGGCGAGGGGCAACAGCGCGTGGCGGTGGTGTTGATCGACGATGCGTACCTGATGCGCAACGGCACCTCATGGCCCATGCCCTATGGCGAGCAGAGCAAATTGTTCAAGCGCCTGCTGGCGTACAAGCCCCAGGCTGTGTTTGTGGATTTGCTGTACAGCCATGACCATTCTTTCGGCGACCCGGCGCGAGGCAGCCAGTTACTGGCGAACGTGTTTGAGCGCTATCAGCGTCAGGGCATCCCGCTGTGGCTGGCCAATACCGGCGTCAAACGGGGTGACGACGGCCAGGCCAATACACTGGAACCCTTCGCCGAGGTCAGCCGCCCGGGCCTGGTGGCGTGGGAGGGCGTGGACGACAAGTACCCGCTGGCCGCTGAAACGCCCTTGGGGCTGATGGAAACCCCGGCCATGGCGCTGTACCGCGAGTGGTGTACGAAGCAGGCGTGCAGGTCGCTGCCGGTAGATGCCCAAACCGCCGCGCACCGGCAGCCGATCGCCGTGCAATGGGGCCTGAAACTCGCGCCGGAACAGGCGCGTATCGCCGATGTACGTCACTGCACCCCGGCGCGACATTTTGTGCTGGATGGGGTGGCGCAGTTTTTTCAGGCGGTGTTCTGGAAACTCGACGACTCGGCCCAGGCACGCTGCCCTTATACGTTGACGCTGTCGGCCAGTGACCTGGAAGTCAGCGACCCGCAAGACCAGGCCCTGCTCACCGAGCTGCTGCGCGACCGCCTGGTGATGGTGGGGGCCAATATCACGTCCACCGGTGATCTGGTGGAGTCGCCGGTACACGGCCAACTGCCTGGTGTTTATCTGCATGCCATGGCCTTGGACAACCTGATCAATGCGGGCATGGATTACGCGCATGAACCCGCTAATTTCCCCGGCCTGCCCTTCAGTTGGCTGGACCTGCTGGAGCTCGGCCTGTTGGCCCTGATCGCAGTGCTCAAGGCGCTGCACAAACGACGGCTGGCGGGTCACCGCACGTGGAGCCGTTGGCGGCGCCTGGAAATCCGGTTTTTTTCTTCACCATGCCCCTCCTGGCTGCTGGTGATGTCGGTGCTGGTTGTGGCGAGCGTGCTGCTGAGCGTTAACCACATCACCCCCGTCAACGTGCTGGGCATTGTGTTGCTGTCGCTGGTGTTGTTCAGCGAGCGGATCGAAGCCTTCTTCGACCGTGATCGCTGAGCGTGCCGCTTTGTTGATTGACTCAAGGAACCCAAGGATGAACAGAAGCCTCATCGTATTGCTCGCCGCCCTCTTCACTCAGGGCGCCTGGGCGGAAACCCACAGCATCAAGGCATTCCTGGCCGACCCGGTAGCGGTGTTGGATGAGCAGGGAAAACAGCAGCGCGAAATGCCGAAAAAGGATGCACCCACCCAGCCCTTGCCGGTATTGCAGTACAACAAGGCGCTGGACCTGGTGCAGGTGGACCTGGCGGGCCAGAAGGTCTGGCTGGACACCATGGACCTGCGCATCGAGCCGCCCCTGAATGTGGTGGACCTGCCTTGCCAGGGGCTGACCAAAAGCCAGGCCAAAGACAGCCGCAATAACTCCACCATCGGTTTTGGTGCGGGCTGCAACCAATAAAAGGAGCACTGCGGTGAAGGGATCTCTATGGGTGGCCAGCTTGCTGGCAAGCACGGTACTCAGTGGTTGCGCGACGTTGAAGGGCGCCGATCAGGCGTTCATGAACCTGGTGGGCCCTTCGACCCAATCCCGGGTACAGGGCCACTACGTGGATAACACCGACGTGCGCCAGTATTACAAGCTCGACCCGCAACGTCAGAGCCAGCAACGCCTGAGCTATGACGGGCGCGCCGTGCCGGCTGCCGAGGCACGCCAGCAGAATCTGGTGGATATCCCGCTGTTGCAGACTTATCTGCAAGGCATTGTCACCCGCTTGTCCAAAGGCTGGCCGGGGGAGTTGCCGCCCCTGCAAGTGAAGATCACCGACATCTACAGCTTTGGCCCCTCAGCGGACCCCTACGGCAACCTGTTCGTACCTTTGGGAATGCTGGATAACGTCGGCAGCGAAGACGAAATCGCCGCAATGCTCGGCCACGAAATGAGCCATGTCCTGCTGCACCACCATGACCGCATGGCCGCCTTCCAGCAGCAGAAAGAGATGTTCACCACAGTCGCCTCCACCGTCGCCCTGGCCACCCTGGCAGCAGACACCGGCGTAGACCGCAGTTCCGGCACGATGAAGCTGTTCAGCAAAGACCCGGCCGGCACTCAGAAAACCATTGGTAATACCGTGCTGTATACCGCGCTCGCCAACACCTTTTCCGACCACGTGTGGAGTACCGCCTGGGGTCGTACCCAGGAAGACCAGGCCGACTTGCTTGGCACCGACTTGATGATCCGTGCCGGTTACGCGCCCCGCGCCGCCACCCATAGCCTGGAGCGTCTCAACGACTTCCAGGGCAAGCAGAAACCCTTGCTCACAGGTTTCCTGACGGCGCGCAAAAACGCGATGCAGGACTCACTGCAGCAGTTCAACCTCAACCGTTTTACCCAGGAACTGGACGTGCTGGTCAAGGACGGCTTGACCACGAGCATTACCGCGACCGCCCAATACTTCAACCGCTCCCATATGTCGACCACCGACCGCGACACCGAGCTGCGCCAGTACCTGCAACGTGAATACCGCCAGGAGCGTCGCGCGCGCATCAACACCGAAAGCTGGACGAAGATCAAGAGCACACCGCTGGTAGCAAAAGCCCTGCAGGGTTACAAGGATGCCTACTTCGCCAACGACGCTTTGGAAAAAAACAAAGTGTCCGAGGCCGATGGGTTTATCCGCAAAGCCTTGGCTTCGCCGGTCAAGGATCAGCCAGGTATCCGTCGCACAGCCTATACCGTACGCCTGGCCCAGGGTCGCAGCAGCGAAGCCCTGAAAGAACTGCAAGCAATCAAGGACTGGAGCCTGGCAGGTCCTTCAACCTATGACCTGATGATCAGCTACCACCTCAAGCGTGGTGATGGGCGATCGGCGCTGACGATGATCGACCAGGCAGAACGCCACCTGGGTTCCGAAGAGCTGTTCATCACCGAGAAGCTGGTGGCCAACCAGCAAATACAGAACGCGCAGCAGGTGCAAACCGTGCTGCGCAAATGCGAGCAATACCCTGCGCGCAAGGAAAACTGCAAGAAACTCGCGCCGGTCAAAGCCTGACGCTCAATGCCCGGCGCTTTGCCCGCCATCCACATGCAGGATCTCGCCGGTCACAAACCCGGCGTTTTCCAGGTAGTTAATCGCCTGGGCAATATCACTCATCGCCCCCATATGCCCCCGGCAATCGGGCTGATGAGCTGGCAGCGGGGCCAATTTTGGCGTGCGGCAGGTGGGTGTAAAGGTGGGGCGCTGCACTTCATGAGTGATGCGGTGTAACAAGTGCGTACGGAGCTTGTGTCGAGGTTCGCATCCCACAGCCACTGGTTTTTCTGTATAACGCCGTCATTACCTTGCGTTGTGAATGGATGCCAATGAACGCGTTGAAACTGATTGCCCTGCTGATCGCCTTTCCTTTACTAATGGCCGGCGCAGGCGCCTGGGAATTACAGCTAACCGGTGCGTGGCCAATGCTGGCTGCGGGTGTAATTTTTTTCGGGGTGACAGCGGCCTTGCTCGGCGGCGGCATGCTGGCGTGGATACACCGCGCCGGGAAGCGCGCGCAGCTGTCTCAGGTGATGTTGATCAGTACGTTGCTGGACGGGCGCCAGTTGCTGCCGCGATTGCTGGTAGCGCAGGTGCTGGCGCTCTCGGCCACCCTCACGCTGTTGCTGGTTTACGCGTGCCTGGGGTTGTTGCTGCAGGATGAAGTTTCGAGCTTCGGCGCCAAGCTGATACTGATCGCCTTGCTGGGCGCCGCCTTCTGCCTGTACGGCGTGTGGCTGCTGGTTAAACAATGCCGTACCTTGCTGCACCTGTTCGATCCGGCCCCGCGGCAGATGTTCGGTCAACTGGTGCGGCCAGACCAGGCGCCCGGTTTATGGCAACAGGTCACGCAGTGGGCCGAACAGCTGGGTGCATTGCCGCCTGACCATATCGTGGTGAGTTTGTCGGCAGGGTTCTATATCACTGCCGGCGAGACGTGGCTGTACCCGGAAGAACTGGTGCTGCCAGGGCGCACCTTGCATGTGCCACTGCCCTATTTGGCGCTGTTGAGCCGCGAGGAAGTCGGGGCCTTGGTCGGGCATGAACTGGCACACTTTGCCGGTGCGCGAGCCGAGTTCAGCCAACGCTTCCTGCCGCTTTACGAGGGTGCACGCCGCAGCCTGGACGCGGCCAACGACAGCCTGCAAGCCAGCAGCGCTTTCGAATCGCGGTTGGTACGGCCAGTGGTGCTGTTCGGCAATCATTTCCTGGATACGCTGGAGCTCGCCGCCTTCTCGCAAAACCATGAACACCAGCTTGAAGCTGACGCCGCTGCCGCCACCTTGGCGGGCAACACGGTGCTGGCCTCGGCACTGCTGCGCCTGGCCGTGCTCGGCCCGCAAGTGAAAGAGTTACTGGAGGTTTACCTCGACCTCAACAAGAGCAACTGGCCCATGGTTGAAGACATCACCTGGCAGGCCATCAGCGAGTTGCAGCTGCGTGAATTGAAACTCTCCAACCACGCCCTGAACGATGCCCTTTATCACCCGACCGACCGCTTGCCGGCCACCAGCGAACGGCTTGCAGCCTTGGGTGTATCGGTGCAGGAGGTGCTCGCAGGCGCCACGCGAACTACCAGTACACCAGTGGCCAATGCGGCGCTGGAGTCCTGGTTCACAGACGCACTGATACTGTGCCGCCAGGTGTCTACCGAGCGGGTGGCCGCGTCGGTCAACCAGGACACCCGGTACATCGAAGAACTGCAGAGCCATGCCAGCGTCGTTGAAGGCGAGGTGTACCTGCACGAAGGCGCTCGGCTGCGAGGCATTATCACGGTGTGCATTGCATTGCCGTGCCTGGCGCTGATGATTTTTCTGTTGTCGTTGCAGGGGCTGAGCGCCGACCCAATCAATCAGGAAAAGGCCAGCGCCTATTGGGTGGTCGCCGTGCTGTCTCTGCTGGGGTTGATATGGGGTGCTCGACTGATCAAACGCTCGCCCCTCACAGCGCTGAGGCTGACGCCGGATTACCTGGTCTTCAATAACCTGGCAAAGCCGGTGCCGATCCGACACATCGCCAAAGTGGAAGTCGTGGAAACCGGTGGAACCTATGTCTTCGTGTACCTGCATCCCGATGCCCCTTGGCCCGCAGCACTGGCGACAGGCTTTGGCATTCCGGACGTATGGAGGCAGAAGTGGCGGCGCGTGTTGACGCTGCGCACCGAATACCTGTGCATCGACGACACGCGTCTGCAAGGTGATGAACTGCTGAACCTGTTCGTCGACTACATCAACGCCTCTGCGGCGCGCAAGATCCTGCACCACCGCGAAGCTGACACGCAGGCATAAAAAAACCCCGAACCAGTCGGGGTTTTTATCGCCTTGAATCAGGCGCGACGCCGAATCAATTAGAAAACGTTGATTGGGTAGTCGGCGAACAGACGGATTTCGTTACCGCCTACGTTGTACTGGTCAGCGTTGCTGGAAACGCGCAGCCACGAGGCACGAGCACGCAGGCTCAGGTCTTTGGCCGGGCCGCTCTGGACCACGTACTTGAACTGGTTCCAGATTTCACGCTCGGTGCCATCGCCAC
>Ga0308159_1002181_pt1 | contig 23647 bp, 26 predicted proteins | sample PhyCR1_FD_201040 | JGI IMG/M metagenome (GOLD analysis project Ga0308159, IMG submission 201040) | Phyllosphere microbial communities from UC Gill Tract Community Farm, Albany, California, United States - DLSLC.R1 | ecosystem: Host-associated > Plants > Phyllosphere > Unclassified | place: USA...
GTGCCGTTGTGGACGGCCTGCCCGGCGCGGTTGGTCACGGTGACGGCGGCGCCTTCCTGCGGCGCGCTGTGGATGGTGACCGCCTGGGTGCTGCCGTTGAAGATGCTGGCGCAGCCAGTCAGGGCACCCGCGACGACGCAGGCGACGAAGAGTCGCTTCATGGTTTTCCCTCCCTCGGGAATGTTGTTGGGGGCGCAAATGTAGGAGCCGGCGCGCCGATCGCCAAGGAAAAATTGCACACGTCGAAGCGCCGGCGGGCACATGCCATGAGGCAAAGAAAAAGGCGCGCCGCCGGGTGGCGGTGCGCCTTGATGGGCGACGCGGCGGTGGGTCAGCCTGCGGTGGCGGCCTTGCGCTTGCGGGCTGGCTTGGCCGGCGCCGCTCGTGCGGGGGCGGCGGCCTTGCGCGGCGCCGAGGCCGCGGCCTTCTTGGCGGCCGGCGCCTTGCGTGCGGCGGTCTTCTTGGCCGCGGGGGCGGGTGCTTCGGCCACCGGTGGCGGGGCCGACGCGGCCTGGACGGCCGGCTTGGCGGCGCCCGCCACAGCCGGCACCTTCTGCATCAGGTCCATGAGCTTCCTGTGCTCGGCCAGCATGTAGTCGCCGATCTCGGTGATGTCGGGCACCGCGCGGCGGCAGGCGATCAGGCCGTAGTCCATGCGGCCGTTGTAGCTCTGCACGGTGACGTTGAGCGCCATGCCCTGGCTGGCGATCGAGACCGGGTAGTAGCAGGTGACCAGCGCACCGGCGAAGTACATCGGGAACGGCGCGCCGGCCACGTTGGAGATGGCCACGTTGGCCATGGGCGGCAGGACGTTGACCAGGCCCGAGCGACCCACCATGGACGCCATGCCCGACATCAGCCAGGGCGCGCCGAACATGGGGAAGTCGTCGAGCACGACGGCCTTGAACTTGTTCATGGTCGACTTCGACTGCGTCGACGACCGGTGGATGGCCTTCATGCGCTCCAGCGGGTCCTTGATGTCGCTGGCCAGGCTCACGAGGATCATGCTGGCCTGGTTGTTGGCGGTGTCGTCGCCGGCTTCGCGCAGGCTCACGGGCACGCCGGCCACGAGCGACTTGTCGGGCAGTTCGTTGCTGTCCTTGAGGTAGCTGCGCAGCGCCCCCGAGACGGTGGCCATGACCACGTCGTTGAGCGTGACGCCGAAGTGCCTGGCGATCGCCTTGGTTTCGGCCAGCGGGATGGTGCGGCCGGCAAAGCTGCGCTGGTTGGTGATCGAGACGTTGAAGGGCGTGCGCGGCGCCGTGAGGTCGAATCGCTTGGCCAGCGTCTTGGCGTCGGCCGGCCCCGACTCGGCGGACGGCGTGGCCAGCGAACCCAGCGCCTTGCCCAGCGCCGGGAGCATCTTGTAGAGCTTGACGTACTGCGCGGCGGTGTTGCGGAACGCAGCCGTCGCCAGTTCGGCCATGCCCATCTGGTAGCCGCTGCGGCGCGGCTTGTCGCGCGGCGGCTTGACGACGCGGCCGGTGGGCTCGAGGTCGAAGATGGCCTTGCCGACCTCGACGCCGGCCTGGCCGTCGATGCCCGCGTGTTGCACCTTGGTGTAGAGCGCCACGTCGCCGCTTTGCAGGCCGTCGATGATGTAGAACTCCCACATCGGGCGGCTGCGGTCGATCAGCGACGAATGCAGGCGCGCCACGTACTGCTGCAGCTGCCGGTTGGTGCCGGGCTTGGGCAGCGTGATGTGGCGCACGTGGTAGTCGATGTCGATGTCGTCGTCGTCCACCCACACCGGGTTGGACAGATCGAAAGGCATGAGCGCCAGCTTGCGGGTGAAGACGTCGGCCAGGTGGATGCGGCTGGCCATGAAGGCCTTGGCGTCTTCATAGAAGTCGCCCTTGTAGCCCTTGGGGAGCTCCAGCACGTTCAGCGAACCGACGTGCATGGGCATCTCCGGGGTCTCGAAATGCAGGAATGTGGCGTCCAGGCCGCTCAGATGCTTCACGCTATGCCTCCTATCTTGGTGTTTGTGTGCGTCGGAAAAGAAAAGGCGCCCGGGCCGGGCCCGCACGCGCCTTGCTTTGTACCGCGGCCCGCGAGCCGGCCACCCCCTCGGAAACGCCGAGACCGGACGGGCCGGCTGCCTGCCCCAGGCAGGTGAAACGGCATGCAACAGCTGTGCGCCGGGAGGGCGCGGCCACGCTGCAGCGGGCTCGCGTCCACCGCTGCGCCGTTAGACTCGGGCGCTGAACGCCGACGGCGATCTCCTCTTCTTTCCTCCCCTTCCGATTTGTCGATGACCGATGCTTCCGCGGCGCGCACCCAGGCGGTGTTCGAATTCAAGAGCGCGACGCTGCCCCTGATCGCGGTGATCCTCAAGACGGCCGACCTGGCCGTGCTGACCGAGGCGCTCGACGCCCAGCTGGCCGACTCGCCCGACTTCTTCGAGCAGGAGCCGGTGGTGATCGACCTGTCGCAGCTGCCGGCGGACGGTTCGGCCGAAGCCATCGACTTCGTGAAGTTGCGCGCCATCCTCGCGCGGCACCAGACGCAGCCCGTGGCCGTGCGCGGCGCGACCGAGGGCCAGTCGGCCGCGGCCCGCGCAGCCGGCCTGGCGATCGCCGCCATGCCGGTGTCGCCGCCGGCCCGTCCGCCCGCCCCCACCGAGGCACCCAGCCCCGCGCCGCAGATCGTGCGCGAGGTGCAGGTGCCGCAGGGCGGCACGCTGCTGATCGACCGGCCGCTGCGCTCGGGCCAGCAGGTGTACGCGCGCGGTGGCGACGTGATCGTGACCGAGGTGGTGAACTTCGGCGCCGAAGTGATCGCCGACGGCCACGTGCATGTGTACGCGCCGCTGCGCGGCAAGGCGATCGCGGGCGCGCGCGGCAACGCCGAGGCGCGCATCTTCACCACCTGCCTGGAAGCGCAACTGGTGGCGATCGCCGGCATCTACCGCACGGCCGAAGTCGCACTGCCCGAGCGGGTGGCCGGCAAGGCGGCGCAGATCCGGCTGCTGGACGACAAACTCGTGATGGAGCCGATCGCCGGCTGACCCCGGCGATGGCGACCTTCGCACCCCGACATTCGATTCGAACGTAGACGAGAGAAAAAGGATTCAGGCAATGGCCAAAATCGTGGTGGTGACCTCGGGCAAGGGCGGCGTCGGCAAGACGACGACCAGCGCGAGCTTTTCGTCCGGGCTCGCATTGGCCGGCAAGAAGACGGCGGTGATCGACTTCGACGTCGGTCTGCGCAACCTGGACCTCATCATGGGCTGCGAGCGCCGCGTGGTGTACGACCTGATCAACGTGATCCAGGGCGAGGCCAACCTCAAGCAGGCGCTCATCAAGGACAAGCAGTGCGAGAACCTCTTCGTGCTGGCCGCCTCGCAGACGCGCGACAAGGAAGCGCTGACGCAGGAAGGCGTCGAGAAGGTCCTCAAGGACCTGCAGGAGATGGACTTCGACTACATCGTCTGCGACTCGCCCGCCGGCATCGAGACCGGCGCGCTGATGGCGATGCACTTTGCCGACGAGGCCCTCGTGGTGACCAACCCCGAAGTGAGCTCGGTGCGCGACTCCGACCGCATCCTGGGCATGCTCAGCAGCAAGACCAAACGCGCGAAGGACGGCGGCGAGCCGATCAAGGAGCACCTGCTCATCACGCGCTACAACCCGAACCGCGTGGCCGACGGGCAGATGCTGTCGCTGGAAGACATCCAGGACATCCTGCGCATCAAGCTGATCGGGGTGATTCCCGAGTCGGAGTCGGTGCTGCAGGCCTCCAACCAGGGCGTGCCGGCCATCCACGACAAGGACACCGAAGTCGCCCAGGCCTACCAGGACGTGGTGGCGCGCTTCCTCGGCGAGGACCGGCCCATGCGCTTCATCGAGGCGGAGAAGCCCGGCTTCTTCAAGCGCCTGTTCGGCGGGAGGTGAGCCGCATGTCCTTTCTCTCCTTTCTGCTCGGCGAGAAGAAGAAGACGGCCAGCGTGGCCAAGGAGCGGCTGCAGATCATCCTGGCGCACGAGCGCACCAGCCTCTCGGCCAAGCGGCCCGACTACCTGGCCGACCTGCAGCGCGAGCTGGTGGCGGTGATCTCCAAGTACGTGTCGATCCAGCCCGAGGACATCAAGGTGAATCTCGAACGCCAGGACGACCTGGAAGTGCTCGAGGTCAAGATCGAGCTGCCCGAGGCCGCGCCCGCGCGCTGAGGCCGCGCTTCTTCCGACAGCCGTTTTTTGCGCACGGTCGTGCGAAATTGCGAGAAGCTTTGAGCGGCGCGGCTTGCGGCGTATCGTGCACGGGCACCGCGTGCCCCGGGACGGCCGCGGCGCACTTTCCTTGTCCTCATCCACCATCAGGAGACATCGCCCATGGCCACACGCAAGACGAGCGGCGCAGACACCAGCACCGGACTGCCCGACCCCGCAGCCATCCAGGAGGCGTTTGCGCAGTCCTTCAAGGGCATCACCGACCGAATGCAGAACCTCAACCTCACGGGCAGTGCGGCAACGCTGCTGGAGAGCGGCCGCAAGGACATCGAGGCGCTGGTGGAAGCCAACAAGCGCTCCTACCAGGGCCTGCAGACCGTGGTGCAGCGCCAGACCGAGATGCTGCGCAGCTCGATCACCGAGTGGCAGGGTGCCATGCAGGGCATGCAGGGGCAGGACATGAGCGCCAACCTCGCCAAGCTCGACGAAATGGGGAAGGCGGCCTTCCAGCAGGCGCTCAACGACATCCGCGAGCTGGCCGACGTGGCCGCCAAGTCGCAGGCCGAGGCCTTCGAGATCGTGCGCAAGCGCGTGAGCGACAACGTGGAGCAGGTGACGCAGCTGCTGCAGCAGGGCGGCACCGGCAAGAAGTAGCCGGCCGGCCGATGGCCCGGCGCCTCCGCTGGCGCCGGCGTGCGGGCCGCCTCAGCGCGGCCGCAGCAGCTTGCCGGTGGACGACGCGCGCGCCAGCGTGCGGCCGTCGGCGGCCAGCAGATCCGCTTCGAGGAACACCACGCTGCCGCCCCAGCGCAGCACGCGTGCCTCGCCCTCGACGGGCGCCACGCCCACGCGGTCGAGGAAGCTCACCTTGAGTTCGAGCGTCGCCAGGCCGGTACCCGGCTCGCGCGCCGCCACGGCGAAGGCCATGGCGTTGTCGAGCCAGGCCGTGATGAAGCCGCCCTGCACGATGGTGCCGTTGGTGTGCGCGAACTCGGGCCGCGGCGCGAAGCGCACCCTCGCGATGCCGGCGGGGTCGCTGGCGAGCAGGCGGTCGAAGCCGATCGCGTGGAGCAGCGGGTGGGCGTCCTTTTCGATGTCCATGGCGTGGGGTACGGCAAGCGTCGGCAGTGCGGCGCCGCAGGATAGCCGCGACGGTGCGGCCGGCGCTGTCGCCTGGGCGCAGCGGTCTACGATGGCGCCCTCACCCGCCCTCACCCGCCGTACGGAGGCCGCATTGTCCATCGAACTGCCCAAGGAGGCCCGCGCCGCGGCCGTCCAGTCCATCGAGCGCTACTTCGACGAGGAGCTGCAGCAGCGCATCGGCAATATCCAGGCCGGCGCGCTGCTGAACTTCTTCCTGCAGGAGATCGGGCCCAGCGTCTACAACGCCGCCGTGGCCGACGCCCAGGAGCGCATGCTGGGGCGGGTGCAGGAACTCGACATCGACTGCCACGAGGACGAGTTCGGCTTCTGGAAAGGGCGCGGCGCGCAGGCCGCGCCCGGCAGTCGCCGGCGCTGAGCGCCCGGTCCGGTCACTGGCCGGCCACGATGGCGGCGATCAGGCCACCGGCGATCGCGCCCAGTACGAAGTCGCCGTTGATCTGCATCCACTGGTAGCCCGAGGGCGGCGCCTGCAGGTGGCGCGCACGCCAATCGGTGACGACGTACTGCGGCGCACGGTAGCTGGCCGGCACGTAGCCGCCGCGGTGCCACTGCGCATGCGGGCGGGGCGGGCCCGGCCGGACGTCGCGGCGATCGTCGCGATCCCAGCGCTCCTGGCGCTCCCAGCGGTCGGCACGGTCGCGCCGGTCATGGTCGCGCTCATAGCGTTGGCTCTGGTCCCAGCGCGGGCCGGGGCCGTCACCCCGGCCCGGGTAGCCCTGGGCCATGGCGCCACCGGCCAGGGTGAGGGCCAGCGTCGCCGCGAGGACGCGCGCGCCGCGGCGAGTGCGGGTGGACGGGGTGCTGGGGGTGGTGGGGCTGTGCTTCATGGCGACTCCTTCTGTGTGTGAAACCATGGCTCCCATGCTGCGGGCCGCATGTGTCGCGGCCGCCCGGCGCCGATGAGCGGCGAATGAAGGATGTAAGCGCCCGTGAAGACGGGGCGAATGCCTAGGCGCGGCGGCTGGCGCAGAAAAAAGCCCGCGGGGAGCGGGCCGAAGAACCTTGGGTTCGAGAAGAGACGTTGCGCCGGATCGTTCTGGTCTGGTGGCGCTTCCCCTTGAAGCGTCGATGCGTGACGGCTCCACTGTGGCACGAGCGGCGCTCCGCAAGCGTGACATAGTTGGCAATCACTCTGTCCTGTTGGTGAACAAATGTCACCAGCAGGGCTCACGGGGTTCAACCGCCCTTCCGCAGTCGGGCCGTGGCCTCGATCTCGATGCGCATGCGCGGGTCGGCCAGGCCGGCCGAGATCATCATCGCCGCCGGGCGCACCGCGCCGAACCAGCGGCGCAGCACCGGCCAGCAGGCCGGGAATTCGGCCGCGTCGGGCAGCACATAGGTCACGCGCACCACGTCGGCCATCGACGCGCCGGCCTCGCGCAGCGCCGAGTCGATGTTCTTCAGGCACTGCTCGGCCTGGGCCACCACGTCGTCGGCGATGGTCATCGTGGCGTAGTCGAAACCGGTGGTGCCGGAGACGAAGACCCAGTCACCGTCGACCACCGCGCGGGAATAGCCGATCTCCTCCTCGAAGATGGAGCCGGAACTGATGAGGCGCCGGGTCATGGCACTCAGGGCGCGTTGCCCTGCGGCCCCACGGGCGGGGGCGCCGCACGCCCGCTGGAGCCCGGCGCGAGCTTGCGCCCGAAGGCCTCGCCCACGTTGCGCACCGGGCGGCTGGCCGCTTCGGAACCGCGCTGGATACCGCGCCGCGCTGCATCGTCGGCATGCCCGATGCCGCGGCCCGCGGCGTCGGTGCCGCGCTGCACGCCCGTGGTCGCCCTGTCGTGCGGCTTCTTGAGCGTGTTCGCGGGCCGCGTGGGCGGCGGGTTGTTGGCGTTGGCGTTGGCGTTGGGGCTCTGCGCCTGGGCCAGGCCGGCCGCCGCGAAGGCCATCGCGGCGACGCCGGCGTTCAGGGCGCGCAAGGAAGGTCGGAAGGGCATCGGTGAAGGTCTCCTGCGGGTGGCGGTCCCCGCAGGGCATCGCCGTTTCACACGGCCGGCTTGTCGCTCGGCGTCTGGATGTTGTCCTTGAGCTCCTGGTTCATCGGCAGGCCGATGGCCTGGTTCTTGGGCGGGATCGGGCCCATGAACCACTTGTTGTAGAGCTTTTCGAACTCGCCGGATTTCATCATGCCGGTGATCACGCCGTCGACCAGCGCCTTGAACTTGGGATCGTCCTTGCGCAGCATGCAGGCATAGGGCTCCACCTGCAGTGCGTCGCCCACCACGTCGAGCGATGCCGGGTCCTTGGCGTTGGCCTTGAGGCCGAAGAGCAGGATGTCGTCCATCGGGAAGGCCGAGGCGCGGTCGGTCTCGACCAGCAGCAGCGCGTCGGCATGGTCCTTGGTACCGATGACGTCGAGGTCGAGCTTCTTCTCGTCGTTGTACTTGCGCACGACCAGCATGTTGGTGGTGCCGGTGGTGATGGCCACCTTCTTGCCCTTGAGGTCGGCCCAGTTCTTGATGCCCGAGCTCTTCTTCACCAGCAGGCGCGTGCCGGTGTAGAAGTGGTTGATGGCGAAGTCGACCTCCTTGCCGCGGGCGGTGTTGTTGGTGGTCGAGCCGCACTCCAGGTCGATGGTGCCGTTGGACAGCAGCGGAATGCGGTTCTGCGAGGTGACGGCCATCCAGCCGACTTCGAGGTTCGGCTTGCCGGTCTGCTTCTTCACCGCGGCCACGACGGCATTGGCGATGTCGACCGCGAAGCCGATCGGCTTGCCCGGCGCCTCGAGGTAGCTGAAGGGCACCGAGGATTCGCGGTACGCCAGCGTGATCTTGTTCGCCTCGGCCACCTTGGCCAGCGTGTCGGCCGCCTGGGCCCCGGTGGCGGCCAGCGCGGCCAGCAGCACGGCGGAAGAAAGAACGGAGAGCTTCATGGGCACCTTTCTGGGAAATGGAGCGGGTGGAAGATGGCCTCTCTAGCAAGGCGCCGGCCAGTGTGGCAGCGGCCGGCTCGGCGGAAGCATTCCTTTTTGCCCGGCGGCCATGTCCAAAGCTTATGGAACGCCGGGGCCGCACGGGCCGCCCTTGCGCGGCCATTACCTCGCGGCATGGGTGCGAGTGCTATCGGCATTTTCCAGAACGCAACCTGCCCCTTAGAGTGGGCGAATGCTCAGGCAGCGACGACCCGCACGCCTGATCGACACCCGCAACCGCCCTTCACCTTCCCGCTTCCTCCAACATGCACATCTGCGTGCTCGGCGCCGGCATCGTGGGCCTGGCCACGGCCTGGGAACTGCACCGCCAGGGCCACGACATCACGGTGGTCGACCGCGCCCTGCCCGGCAGCGGCACCAGCAGCGGCAACGGCGCGCAGCTGAGCTATTCCTACGTCGCACCGCTGGCCGATGCCTCGATCTGGGCGCAGCTGCCGCACTTGCTGCTGGCCGCCGATTCGCCGCTCAAGCTGCGGCCGAAGCTCGACCCGCAGCAGTGGCGCTGGGGCGTCGAGTTCCTGGCCGCCTGCAACGTCGGCACCGCCGCTGCGACCACGAAGCGCCTGCTCGCGCTCGCCGCACACAGCCGCAAAGGCTTCGAGGCGATGCGCGCCGAACTCGCGCCCGAGTGCGACTTCTCGGCCACCGGCAAGCTGGTGTTGTACCGCAGCGCCGCCGGCGTGGAGGCGGCGCGCCGCCAGGTCGAACTGCAGCGCGCGCTGGGCGCCCCCGCGCAGATGATCGTCACGCCCGAGGAATGCGCCGCGCTGGAGCCCGCCCTGGCCGGCTACCACCGCGAGATCGCCGGCGGCGTGCACACGCCGAGCGAGTGTGCGGCCGACTGCCTCAAGGTCTGCCAGGCGCTGGCCGCCGCGCTGGCGGCACGCGGCGTGCGCTTCGTGCTGGGCCATGCGGTGCAGGCCTTCGATCGCCAGGGCCGCGACATCGCTGCGGTGCAGACCGAAGCCGGCCCTGTCGCCGCCGACGCGTTCGTGATGGCGCTGGGCACGGCGTCGGCCCGCTTCGGCCGCCAGCTCGGCGCGCATGTGCCGGTCTATCCGCTCAAGGGCTACAGCATCACCGTGCCGGTCGACGCCGCCCCCGGCGCCGCGCCGCGCGTGAGCGTGACCGACAGTGCCCGCAAGACCGTCTTCGCGCGCCTGGGCGACCGGCTGCGCGTGGCCGGGATGGCCGAGCTGGTGGGTGAAGATGCACGCATCCCGAAGGACCGCATCGACGCGCTGATCGAAGCGACGAAGGCCGTCTTCCCGCGCGCCGCGCGCGACTTCGATGCACCCGAGCCCTGGACCGGCATGCGCCCTGCCACACCCAAGGGCACGCCGCTGATCGGCGCCCTGCCCGGCGCGCCGCGCAACCTGCTGTTCAACACGGGGCACGGGGCGCTCGGGTTCACGCTGGCATTCGGGACGGCGCGCGAAGTCGCGGCGCGGCTGCCTTCGGTACACGCGCGGCCGTCGATGCCGTGAAACGCCGGGACTTCGCATCGCCGGGGATCCTCCGGTTCGGCGTTGCCACGGAGAGACCGCGGACATCACGGTGCAAACCAGCCAAGCGTCTTCATTCGCAGAGTCCTCAGTGCCTCGTCAAAGGGCGGGGTGAAGGTCGCGGACACCACTGACCGACTCCAGCAGTGCGGCGGCGTGCAGCAGGGTGGCTTCGCCCAGCCACGTCGACACCAATTGCACACCGATCGGCATGCCGTCGCGGCTGGTGCCGAATCGCATCGACATGCCAGGCAAGCCTGTCAGGTTCAACGGAACCGTTGATCCTTGCAGATAGGTGGCATCGACCTTCTGGCCGTTGATGATGAACTCGGAGAGGCCGTGCTTTTGCGCCGGTATCGGCTGCACTGGCGTGAGCAGCAGGTCAAAACGCTCGAAGTACTCGGCGAAGCCGTCTTTCAGTCGCTCGGCCGCCTGCTCGGCCGCGACGTAGTCCGTCATCGACGTGTCGGGCAGGGCAAGCATGGTCTTCGCCATCAGGTAGAGCTCATCGCTGTGGCGGCCTCGGGTGGCTTCTGCAAAGGCGGGCTTCATCTCCATCACGTGGAGACGGTTGAAGACATCGAGCGCAAAGTCTCGTTCCAGGGCCGGAATCCGTACCGGCTCCACGGTGGCGCCCAAGCGCTTGAAGGCGTCGGCTGCCGCGACCACTGTCGACGCGACTTCGGGGTCGATCGGTCCGAAGCCGGGTTCAACCAGCCAGCCCACGCGCAGCGGTCGCGAAGGCGTGAAGCGCGTCGAGCCATCGAACGCGCCCGCGCCGGAAGAAAACGCGTCCGCCCCGTCCGGACCCGCCATCAGCGAATAGGCCAATGCGACATCGCGGACGCTGCGCGCCATCGGTCCGACGTGCCAGAAGCGGCGCGGAGCACGCGGCCAGATGCCCGTCATGGGCACACGTCCGTGCGTGGCCTTCAACGATGTGATGCCGGTCTGCGCTGCCGGGCCGCGGACGGAAATCGCCAGGTCGGTGCCCAGGCCCAGCGGCGACATGCCGGCTGCGATGGCAGCCGACTCGCCGCCGCTCGAACCGCCGGGAGTGCGCTCGAGATTCCACGGGTTGTTCGTGCGACCCGAGAGCAGGTTGTCGCTCTCGATCCAGTACGAAAACTCGGGAAGGTTGGTCTTCGCGAGCAGGATGCCGCCCGCGGCCTTCAGGCGCGCAACGCTGGTGGCATCCGCATCCGGCGTGCGGCTCTTGAAGATCGGCGAGCCGCGCTGCGTCGGCACGCCCGCGGTGTCGATCGAATCCTTGACCGTGAAGGGCACACCGTGCAACGGACCCAGTTCGCCGCCTTTCATGACGGCTGCTTCGGCTGCCCTGGCCGTAGCCAGCGCACTGTCTGCGACGGTGACGATGGCGTTGACGCGCGCGTCGACGGCTTCGATGCGATCGAGATGCGCCTGGACGACCTCTACGGGGGATACCTCACGGGTGCGGATGAGTTCGGCCAGCCGCGTTGCGTCGAAATGGATGAGATCGGAAATCATGGAAACCCTCTATCTGCCAGTTGGTAGGCATCGGATCGTAGGCATGTCCGGGAAAAGGGTCAACAACTATCTGCCAGTTGATAGAAAACGAGCGGCAGGCTAAGATCGCACGCTTCAGCGCATATTGATTGACGGGAACAACGCGCTTCAAAAATAAAGTCTGTGGGCACCAACTCTCGAGAAACCATACTGGCCGCGGCCAGGCAGACCGCGCAGTTGCACGGTTACAGTGGCTTGAACTTTCGTGACCTCGCACGTGATGTCGGGATCAAGAGCGCGAGCATTCACTACTACTTTCCGAGCAAAGCCGATTTGGGAGCGGCCGTCGCGCGCCGCTATTGGGAGGACAACGCGGCAGCCCTGGACGCGATGTCGGACGAGTTCAAGGACCCGCTGCAGTGCCTGCAGGCTTACCCGGATCGCTTCCGCCAGTCGCTCGCGAACGAAAACCGTCTCTGCCTGTCCAGCTTCATGGCGGCGGAATACGACGATCTGCCGGAGACCGTCAAAGCGGAAGTGCAAGCCTTCGCCGACGTCAATGTCGCGTGGCTGAGCAAAGTGCTGGTGGCTGCGGGTGTTGTCCCCGCCGAGGACAGCGAGGCGCGCGCACGCGCCATCTTTGCGGCAGTGGCGGGTGCGCAGCTCATCGCCCGCAGCCGCTCCGATATCTCGCTGTACGACGCCATGATCGACAACTACCGAGCGGCCGGGCTTTTCGGGCGCATTGCTCCCTCTTGATGGGCATGCCGGGACCGCTCGAACCCAAGCGTTGGCCCCTGTAGCCGACGACCTGGCGCCTGCTTCGACAAGACCTCAAAGCCGCGATCCGGCCAGCACCTGCTGCACACACCGCAGCATGCTGCGCACGGCCACCGACTCCCTCCCCTCGGCCGGCCGCAATGCACGCACGGGCACGGGCACCTCGGGCTGCAGCGCCAGCACGTCGACCTTCGTCGCATCGGCCGACAGGGCCGTGCAGCCGTCGACGAGCGCGATGGCCAGGCCGTGCTGCGCCATGGCGAGCGCGGCGTGGTACGTCTGCACGGTGATCACGGCCTGCAGGCCCACGCCGGCTTCGCGGCAAGCCTGGCTCAGGCTCAGGCCGACCGGGTCGCGGGCGTCGAGGGCGATGACCGGGACGTCACCCAGCGCGGCCAGGTCGACAACGCCCGTGCGCACCACGGCAGGCGGCAGCAGGCCCTTGGGCGCGACGCAGACCATGCGGCTGTCGGCCAGGGTCTCGTGCGTGAGGCCGGGCGGCACGATGGGGCTGAAGGCCAAGCCGATGTCGGCCTCGCGCAGGAGTAGCTTCGAGACGATCTGCGGCGTGTGCAGCGCCTCGACGTGGATGGCGACCTGGGGATGCTTCTTGCGGAAGGCGACCAGCGCGCGTGGCAGCACCTCGTGCGTGAGCGCCATCACGGCCAGGATGCGCAGCTCCTGCGTCGCGCCGTCGGCCTGCCGCAGGTTGGCGGCCAGGCGCTGCACCTCGTCGAGCTGGGCGAACAGGCGCTCGATGTGGGGATACAGCGCCTGCGCCTCGGTGGTGGGCAAGAGGCGCCCCTTGGCGCGGCGGAACAGCGCGAAACCCAACTGCAGCTCGGCATGCTGCAGGGTGCGGCTGACGGCCGGCTGCGTGACGTTGATGAGCCGCGCCGCGGCGCTCACGCTGCCGGTGAGCATGACGGCGTTGAAGACCTCGATGTGGCGCAGGCGCATGCGGCGGTCAGTCGTCCGCGGCGGCGGCGCGCGCCATGCGCTCGCTCTTCCAGTAGACGTCGTCGCCGCCGTCCATGCGGTTGAGCACGCGGGCCAGCACGAAGAGCAGGTCGCTCAGTCGGTTCAGGTACTGGCGCAGGCCGTCGTTGAGCGGCTCTTCGGCGCCCAGCGCGACCACGGCGCGTTCGGCCCGTCGCGCCACGGTGCGGCACACATGCGCCTGCGACGCCGCCCGCGTGCCGGCCGGCAGGATGAATTCCGCCAGGCGCGGCAGGGTTGCGTTGTGGTCGGCCAGGGCCTGGTCGAGCTGCAGCAGGGCCTCGGGCTTGAGCAGCGCGTAGCCGGGCATGGACAGCTCGCCGCCGAGGTTGAAGAGCTGGTGCTGCACGTCGACGAGCAGTTCGCGCACCGCCTCGGGGAGCGACTCGCACAGCAGCAGGCCGAGGTGCGAGTTGAGCTCGTCCACGTCACCCAGGGCGTGCACGCGCAGGTGGCTCTTGGGCACGCGGGTGTTGTCGCCCAGGCCGGTGGTGCCGTCGTCGCCGGTGCGGGTGGCGATCTGTGTGAGTCGGTTGCCCATGGAGCTGCTGCCTTGTGGTGATGGATCGTCGGGCCGCCACGCGGCGCCCATCCGTTGCAGAATGGTAGACCGCTTCCCTCACGAACCCGGCTGCGCCCGCGCGGCGCCGGAGACCGCCCATGAATGCCCCCGCTTCCCTCGCCCACGTGACGCCCGAGATCGCCGTGCGCGACGTGCCCGACGCCCTGATCCAGGGCCTGCAGCAACGCTTCGGCGCGCAGTGCTCCACGGCGATGGCGGTGCGCACGCAGCACGGGCGCGACGAGTCGGCCTTCACCGAGGTGCCGCCGCCCGCGGCGGTGGTCTTTGCCGAGAGCACGCAGGACGTCGCCGATGCCGTGAAGCTCGCGAGCCAGTACGCGGTGCCGGTGATCCCTTTCGGCGTGGGCTCCTCGCTCGAAGGCCACCTGCTGGCGGTGCAGGGCGGCATCAGCATCGACGTCTCGCGCATGAACAAGGTGCTCTCGGTCAACGCCGACGACCTGACGGTGACGGTGCAACCCGGCGTGACGCGCAAGCAGCTCAACGAGGAGATCAAGAGCACGGGCCTGTTCTTCCCCATCGATCCGGGCGCCGACGCGTCGATCGGCGGGATGACGGCCACCCGCGCCAGCGGCACGAACGCGGTGCGCTACGGCACCATGCGCGAGAACGTGCTGGCGCTCGAGGTGGTGACGGCCAGCGGCGAGGTGATCCGCACCGGCACGCGCGCGAAGAAGTCCTCGGCCGGCTACGACCTGACGCGGCTGTTCGTGGGCAGCGAGGGCACGCTGGGCGTGGTCACGGAGATCACGCTGCGCATCTTCCCGCTGCCCGAGGCCGTGTCGGCCGCGATCTGCTCCTTCCCGAGCATCGAAGCGGCCGTGCGCACGACGATCGAGATCATCCAGCTGGGCGTGCCGATCGCGCGGGTGGAGCTGATCGACGTGAACACCGTGCGCATGGTCAACGCCTACAGCAAGCTCACCCTGCGTGAAGAACCCATGCTGCTGATGGAGTTCCACGGTTCGCCCGCGGGCGTGAAGGAACAGGCCGAGGTGGTGCAGGAACTGGCCAGCGGCCACGGCGGCAATGCCTTCGAATGGGCCAGCACGCCGGAGGAGCGCACGCGCCTGTGGACCGCCCGGCACAACAGCTACTTCGCGGCCATCGCCTCGCGCCCCGGCTGCCGCGCCATCAGCACCGACACCTGCGTGCCCATCTCTCGCCTGGCCGACTGCCTGCTCGAATCGGTGGCCGAGGTCGATGCCAGCGGCATCCCCTACTTCCTCGTCGGCCACGTGGGCGACGGCAACTTCCACTTCGGCTACCTCATCAACCCGGACGATGCGCAGGAGCGCGCCCAGGCCGAGCAGCTTAACCACGCGCTGGTGGCGCGCGCCATCGCACTGGAAGGCACCTGCACCGGCGAGCACGGCGTGGGACTGCACAAGATGGGCTTCCTGGTCGACGAGGCCGGCGCCGGGGCGATCGACATGATGCGCACCATCAAGCGCGCGCTCGACCCGAAGAACATCATGAACCCGGGCAAGATCTTCGCCCTTTGAGGCGATCGGTCGGGTCGCTCGGGCCCATTGAAAAAGCCCGGCAGCGCCGGGCTTTTTCGTTGTCGGCCGTACCGACTCAGCGACGACGGCGCGTGGGCTGTTCGCTCGGCGCCGAGGTCTGCGACGGTGCGGCGCCGCCGTCCACGCCCAGCCGGCCGCCGCCGCCCAGGCCCTGCCCGCGCACGGTCTGGGCCTTGTAGTTGCGCAGGGAGACGACGAGCTGGTTGTACGAGTCCATGAAGGCGGCTGCGATGACCTTGCCCTGCGGCGTGCGCGAGTAGCCGCCGATGCTGCCGGCCGCACCTGCGCCGGCCACGCCGAGGAAACCGCCGAAGTCGGTCTTGGAGGCGCTGCCTTCGGACACGCCGATCTGCACGCCCGAGCGGTTGTCGATCAGCGTCAGCATGGTGCTGGCTTCCTTGGTCTGCAGGGCACCGCCCACGGCACCGAGCAGCGCGCTGTAGCGGCCGCGGTTGGCGATGCCGCCCAGACCGGCGCCGATGCCGCCGGCGTCGCTGTTGTTGATGATGACTTCGGGCGAGATGCCGTAGTCGGAAGCGACCATCTGGCCCTTGCCGAAGTTGCTGCCGGCGCGCATTTCGCCCGACTGCATGATGGCGCGCTCGCGGTTCATGGCGTTCATGCCTGCGGCGCCGCGCTCGACGACGACGAAGCAGTTGGACTGCTGGATCAGCAGGCGCAACAGCGTGGAGGTGGGCGGCAGCTTGTACTCGCCGGTGATGATGGTGTACCAGCCGGCCGACTGGTTCTCGATCAGCGAGACGGTGCCCAGCGGCGATTCGCAGCGTTCCAGCGCGCTGCTGGCGTTGGCGGAGGCGGTACCGGCTGCGCTGCCCGTGGCGACCGTCTTGGCCGACTGGCTGCCCATCTGCATGTCCGTGGTCTGGCAGCCGGCGAGTGCGAGCACGCCCGCCAAGGCGGCTGCGAGGGGAATTCTGGCGAAGGTCATAGGGTCGGCCCTGACAAGTTGCAACAATCTGAGAGGATAGCGCGAAACGATTGCGTGACCATTCATCAAAAGGCAGGGGGCCCGCAGCGAGTCCGGCCCGACGCCGGCCCCGCGCCGGCCTCGCACCGCCTCTCAGCCGGTGCTGCCGCGCAGCCGGTCGATGAGCCCGTTGAGCGCCTCCAGCGAACCGAAGTGGATCGCCAGCTCGCCGCTCTCCTCCACCTTGCCGCCCCGCTTGCTGCGCTTCTTGATGCGCACCTCGACCTCGGCCGTCAGCAGGTCGGCCAGCTCTTCTTCCACGCGCTGCAGGTCGCGCGACTTCTCCGGTGCGCCGCGGCGCACCGGGGCCGTGAGGTTGAATTCGGCCGCCAGCTTCTTGACCAGCGACTCGGCCTCGCGCACCGACAGCTTCTTCGCCACGATCTGGTTGGCCGCCGTGATCTGCGTCGCCCGGTCCAGCGCCAGCAGCGCGCGCGCATGGCCCATGTCGACGTCGCCGGCCATCAGCAGGCCCTGCACCGGCTCCGCGAGGTTGAGCAGCCGCAGCAGGTTGCTGGCCGCACTGCGCGAGCGGCCCACGGCCTGCGCCGCCGCCTCGTGCGTGAGGCCGAACTCGTTCACCAGCCGCTGCAGGCCCTGCGCTTCCTCGAGCGGGTTCAGGTCTTCGCGCTGGATGTTCTCGATCAGGGACATGGCCGCGGCGGCCTCGTTGGGCACGTCGCGCACCAGCACCGGCACGTCGGCCAGGCCGGCCAGCCGCGCAGCGCGGAAGCGCCGCTCGCCCGCGATGATTTCGAAGGGCGCGTTCTTCGCTGCAGCCTGCTCGGCATCGAGGCGGCGAACGAGGATCGGCTGCATGATCCCCTGCGCCTTGATGCTCTCGGCCAGCTCGTACAAGGCGCCCTCGTCCATGCGGGTGCGGGGCTGGTACACGCCGGGCACCATCTGGTCGAGCGCCAAGGTGCTGGGATTGCGGTCGCGGCCGGCCGGGGCGCCCGCGCCCTCGCCTTCGTCGCTGTCGCGCGATGTGCCCGCCGCGGGGCCGAGCAGGGCTTCGAGTCCGCGGCCGAGGCCCTTGGGTTTCTTGGTGGCCATCAGGGGGTCTTCGTGGTTTCGGGGTTCATCAGTTCGCGCAGCAGCGCACGGCCTTCGGGCCAGTCGCCCAGGCCCGAGTCGGCGTTGACGTGGCCGCGCGCGCCCAGGTCGACGAAGCGCGCGCCCCAATCGGCCGCCAGGCCGCGGGCGCGCCCGGCGCTGCAATACGGATCGTCGGTCGAGCCGACCAGGATCGCCGGGAACGGCAGGCGCTGGCGCGCGATGGGGGCCCAGCCGGGGATCTGCTGGCGCAGGTCGTCGCGCTCCAGGTCGCCGGGCGCCACGAGCAGTGCGCCCACGACCCGGTCGGTGTGGCGCGAATGCGCGGCCCAGGCGGCGACCAGCAAGCAGCCCATGCTGTGGGCCGCGAACACGACCCGGCCCTGGGCGGCCAGCACCGCCTCCTCGAGCTGCGCCGACCAGTCGCCGCGCAGCGGGCGCGTCCAGTCGTGCTGCTGCACGCGCCGGTCGCCGTGCAGCGCCTCCCACCGGGTCTGCCAATGGCCGGGGCCGCTGTTTTGCCAGCCGGGAAGCAGGAGAACCTCGGGGGATGGACTCATTTGCTATTCTTTTGATAGCTTGTCAGGCAAGCATGGCGGGCGCTACGGGCTGCTTTCGTCCGCAACACCGGATGCGGCGGGCGTTGCGGCCGGCACCACGGTGGGCGGCGCGGCGACGGGCGGAGCCGGCTGCGCGAAGGCGCTGGCCGGCGGCATCTTCTTGACCAGTTCCTCGGCAAAGGCGATGAAGGCCTGGCTGCCGCGTGCGGAGGGGTCGAACACCACGCCCGGCAGGCCATAGCTCGGCGCCTCGGCCAGGCGCACGTTGCGCGGGATCACGGTGTCGAAGACCTTGTCGCCGAAGTGTGCCTTGAGCTGCTCGCTGACCTGCTGCTGGAGCGTGATGCGCGGGTCGAACATGACGCGCAGCAGGCCGATGATCTGCAGGTTCTTGTTGAGGTTGGCATGCACCTGCTTGATGGTGTTGACCAGATCGGTGAGCCCCTCGAGCGCGAAGTACTCGCACTGCATGGGCACGATCACGCCATGGGCGGCGCACAGGCCGTTGAGTGTCAGCAGGCTGAGGCTGGGCGGGCAGTCGATCAGGATGAAGTCGTACTCGGCGCCCACGCCGGCCAGCGCGGTGCGAAGGCGTTTCTCGCGGCGGTCGAGCGCGACCATCTCGACCTCGGCACCGGCCAGTTCGCGGTTGGCGGCCAGCACGTCGTAGGCTGCGCCGGCTTCCACCAGCTTGTCGGGGCGGATGCGCGTCTCGGCGACCGAGGCGGATTCGAGCAGCACGTCGTACACGGTGAGTTCGGCCTCGCGCTTGTCGACGCCCGAACCCATCGTGGCATTGCCCTGCGGGTCGAGATCGACCATGAGCACGCGCTGGCCGACCTTGGCCAACCCGGCGGCAAGGTTCACGGTGGTGGTGGTCTTGCCGACCCCGCCCTTCTGGTTGGCGATACAGAAAATCTTGGCCATGGGGTCACTGGCTCAGGGCGAACTTGAGGCCGAAGCCCACCAGCAGGGTGCCAGCGATCTTCTCCAGCGCGCCTGAGACTTTGGGATTGGCGCGGATGCGCTCGGCGAAGAAATGCGTCAGCGTGATGGAGGTCAGACAGTAGGCCAGCGTGATGGCGGCAACGGTGGCGGCCATCACGGCAAAAGTCACGACGCCCTGGTGCCGCGCCGGATCGATGAACAACGGGAAGAAGGCCATGTAGAACACGATGGCCTTGGGATTCAGCAGCGTGATGAGAAAGGACTGGCGCAGGTAATGCCGCGGCTGGATCCGCAGCACCGGTCCGGCGCCTGGCTTGGCGCGCAGCATCTTGAACCCCATCCACGCGAGGTACGCGGCGCCGAGCCACTGGACCAGGTGAAAGGCCGTGGGGTACGCCGCCAGCAGGGCCGCCACACCGGCCACTGCGGACCACATCAGGACCTGGTCGCCCAGGATCACCCCCAGCGTGGAACCCAAGCCACCCCGCAGGCCACCCTTGCCGGTCGAGGTGATCAGGGCGAGGTTGCCCGGCCCGGGGATGAGCAGGAAGACGATGATGGCGACGACGAAGGCGCCGTAGTCCGCGATGCCGAACATGAAGGAAGCCGCGCTGGGCCAGGAAGGGGAAGGCGACGAGTCTAAGTCAGTACGGCGTGATGGGCGCTGTCGAGCGCACGCCGCGCAGCCTCATTCGCCGCTTTTCCTTGCCCAGACGATGCAACGCTCTGCGTCGAGCCCTGGAACTTCCAGTTGTTCCACGTGAAACACATCGACGGTCGGACTCAGGGCCTGAATCTCTTCCGTTGGCACCTTGCCCTTCATTGCCATCCACACACCGTCTTTGGCCAACAGGTGGCCCGATCCTGCGAAGAAGTCGGCGAGCGACGCAAAGGCGCGCGAACTGATCGCCTCGTACTCACCCTGCAAGGACTCCACCCGCGCATGGACGCCCCGAAGATTGGGCAACTTCAGTTCACCGGCGACCTGCTGCACGAAGGCCATCTTCTTGGCGACGGCGTCGAGGCAGCTCACCGCGATGTCGGGCCGCATGATGGCAATCACCACCCCCGGCAGGCCGGCGCCCGCGCCGACGTCCAGCAGGTGGGTCGTGCCTGGACGCTGCCGCGTCAGGGGCCCGATGGCCGCCAGGCTGTCGAGCAGGTGGTGCGTCCGCACGCTGGCTTCGTCCCGCAAAGCCGTGAGGTTGTAGACCTTGTTCCATTTCAGGATCAGCGCACCGTAAGCCTCCAGCTGCTCGATCTGCTGCGCGCTCGGCGCCAGGCCCAGTGCACGAGCGCCCTCCTCCAACCCGATCGTCATGCGGTCGCCGATTCGGTCGCGGAAGTCTGGAAAGCCTTGTAGCCGCCCTTGCGCAAGTGGATCATGAGCAGCGATATGGCGGCCGGCGTGATGCCCGAGATGCGCGAGGCCTGGCCCAGCGTCTCCGGCCGGTGCTTGGCCAGCTTCTGGCGCGCTTCAATACTCAGCGCCTGAACCTGCAGATAGTCCAACTCCGGCGGCAGGCGCAGGTTTTCGTAGGTCGCAGCGCGCTGCACCTCGTCATGCTGGCGTTCGATGTAACCGCTGTATTTGGCGGCGATTTCCACCTGCTCCACCGCATCGGCGGCCAGCGACTGCTCGGGCGCGTACTTACCGCCGTCCAGCGACAGCAGCGCCTCGTAGCTCACGCCCGGCCGACGCAACAGGTCGCCCAGGTTGTATTCGTGCTCGATGGCCTTGCCCAGTACGCGCTCCGACTCGCTGGCCGGCAAATTGCGCGGGTTCACCCAGGTCGACTTCAAGCGCTCTGTTTCACGTGAAACAGCGTCGCGCTTGCGGCTGAAAGCTTCCCAACGCGCGTCATCGACCAAGCCCAGACGCCGACCGGCCTCGGTCAGCCGCATATCGGCGTTGTCTTCGCGCAGCTGGAGCCGGAACTCGGCGCGACTGGTGAACATGCGGTACGGCTCGGTCACGCCCTTGGTGATCAGGTCGTCGACCAGCACGCCCAGATATGCCTCATCGCGCCGGGGCACCCAGGCCAATTCGCCCCGGCACTGCAACGCCGCGTTGATGCCGGCAAACAGCCCCTGCGCCGCCGCCTCTTCGTAACCGGTGGTGCCGTTGATCTGCCCGGCGAAGAACAAGCCCTGGATCGCGCGCGTCTCGAAGCTGCTCTTGAGGCCACGCGGATCGAAGTAGTCGTACTCGATGGCGTAGCCCGGCCGCAGGATGTGTGCGTTCTCCAGCCCCGGCATCGATCGCACCAGCGCGTACTGGATGTCGAAGGGCAGGCTCGTCGAGATGCCGTTCGGGTAGTACTCGTTCGTCGTCAGCCCTTCGGGCTCCAAGAAGATCTGGTGGCTGTCCTTGTCGGCAAAGCGGTTGATCTTGTCTTCGACGCTCGGGCAGTAGCGCGGGCCCACCCCGTCGATCTTCCCTGTGAACATCGGGCTGCGGTCGAAGCCGGAGCGGATGATCTCGTGCGTGCGGGCGTTCGTGTGGGTGATCCAGCAGGGCATCTGCTCGGGATGCATGTTGGCGCGGCCCATGAAGCTGAACACCGGCATCTGCGCCGTCGCGCCCCCGGGCATGCCATCGCCCGGCTGCTCGGTGCACTTCGAGAAGTCGATGGTGCGGCCGTCCAGACGAGGCGGCGTGCCGGTCTTCAGCCGCCCTTGCGGCAGCTTCAGCTCCTTCAGCCGCGCCGACAGGCTCACGGCCGGCGGGTCACCCGCCCTGCCCGCCTGGTAGTTGTCCAGGCCCACGTGGATGCGACCGTCCAGGAAGGTGCCGGCCGTCAGCACCACCGCGCGGGCCCTAAAGGCAATGCCCACCTGCGTCACTGCGCCCACCACGCGGTCGCCCTCCACCATCAGGTCGTCCACGGCCTGCTGGAAGAGCATCAGGTTCGGCTGGTTTTCCAGCCGGCGGCGGATCGCTGCCTTGTAAAGAACGCGGTCGGCCTGCGCGCGCGTGGCGCGCACGGCCGGGCCCTTGCTCGAGTTGAGGATGCGGAACTGGATGCCCGCCTCGTCCGTCGCGATGGCCATGGCGCCGCCGAGCGCGTCGACTTCCTTCACCAGATGCCCCTTGCCGATGCCGCCGATCGACGGGTTGCAGCTCATCTGGCCCAGCGTCTCGATGTTGTGGGTCAGCAGCAGCGTCTTCGCGCCCATGCGCGCCGAGGCGAGCGCGGCCTCGGTGCCGGCATGGCCACCACCGACGACGATGACGTCGAATTCTTCCGGGTACAGCATGGTCAGGGTCGCGCAGTGGCCCGTCCGGCGGCGGGCCCGCGCGGGCGGCCGCCATCACTGCGTCGTTCAGAGGAGGAAAGGGCGTCGATTTTATTCGCCGCCGGCCTCACCTGCTCAAAATATGGGCATCCGCGTTCCAGGCGCGGCGCCCTGCCGCAGTGCGCGCCGGCACTGCACGGCCAGCTATCAAAAATATAGCAAACCGTGGCCGGGCGTTCAGTCGCTCAGCGGTACCGTCTGCACGGGTGGGGGATCGCACACCGGCGAGGTGCCAGCGGCCACCGGAACGGGCTTCTCGATGCCCACCACGATGCCGCTGGGCTCGGGCGGACGCGGTGCCGGAATCGCCTCGTTCTGCTTCTCGCGCACCACGATTTCCTTCCTGGTCATGGCGACCGGTCCGAAGATCGTGCAGAAGGCCACGTCCTTGGCGTCGCGCCCCGTGCCGACGCGCACCAGCCGGTCCACCGGCGCCATCCGCGTGGCGTCGAAGAGCACCCAGCGCCCGCCGACCCAGGCCTCGAAGACGGCATGGAAATCCTGCGGCGGCTCGTCGAACCAGACGTAGCCCACCACCAGCCGCGCCGGAATGTTCAATGCGCGGCAGAAGGTGATGCCCAGGTGCGCGAAGTCGCGGCACACGCCGGCGCGGGCCACGAACACCTCCTGCGCCGTGGTGGTGGAGTCGCTGCTGCCGGGCTGGTAACACAGGCTGTCGTGGATCCAGTCGACGATGGCCTGCACGCGGCCGATGCCCGGCGGCAGGTCGCCGAAGAGCTGCTGCGCCGCGCGTGCCATCACGTCCGACTCGCAATAGCGCGTCGGCATGAGGTAGTGCATCAGCGCGTCGGGCACCTGGTTGACCGGCGCCTCGGACAGCTCGGCCGGCAGGCTCACCGGCGCACGCTGCACGCTGGCGCGGTAGCGGATGGTCAGTGGTCCCGGCTGGGCGTCGAAGCGCACAAAGCGGTTGCCGCTGTTGTCGTCGCTGTAGTGATGCAACGCGACCGGTGGTTCGACCTGCAGCGACTCGCTGAGGATCGACTGCGAGGCGCAATGCGCCGCTTCGATGTTCAGCAGCAGGTGCGACGGCGCCGTGACCTTGTAGTCGAGAACGGCATCGATGTGCGATTCATGCATGACTGCCTGCGCGCCGTGGGCTGCGCAGCCTCCCTGACAGAGATCCGGAAAAGTGGGTTGAGGGATGCCGGGCGCGGCTCAGGCCAGCGCCGGCAGCGGCAACGGCCCGCGCCGCCCGCGGCGGCGTTCGGGCAGCTGCCAGTGGGACTGGGTCACGTGCAGCACCCGCACCACCTGGTGCGCGGGCGACTGCAGCAGCTGGCCGAGCGAGCGCCCGCGGGGCCAGCGCAGGATGCGGTGCGCAGTAGTGGTCGCGGGCACGGTCAATCCAGCGCCTTGCGCGCCGCGCCGATGCCCAGCGCGGCCAGCACCAGGAACACCACGGCCAGCAGCAGGAACAGGCCGAACAGCACCTTGGCGATGCCGGCAGCACCCGCGGCCACACCGCCGAAGCCGAGGGCACCGGCCACCAGCGAGATCAGCGCAAAAATGATGGCGTACTTCAACATGGGAAGCTCCTTGAAAAGAGGCGGCATCCGGATGCAGAGTGCGTCCTCGCTGCCAGGATCCGGAGCTTAGAAAAGCCATCCCGCCTCCCCG
>Ga0308159_1002186_pt1 | contig 23628 bp, 20 predicted proteins | sample PhyCR1_FD_201040 | JGI IMG/M metagenome (GOLD analysis project Ga0308159, IMG submission 201040) | Phyllosphere microbial communities from UC Gill Tract Community Farm, Albany, California, United States - DLSLC.R1 | ecosystem: Host-associated > Plants > Phyllosphere > Unclassified | place: USA...
CGTCATATAGCGGAATAAGCATGTCCCCAGACACCTTCTTATCACTGCCTAGCGACACCTTCGCGTTGCCAAACTGCTTCAGCCAGTCGTTTATCTGCTGATTGATCAGCCCTTCGCCCACGCCTTTCGCATAATTAATCGAGGCGTCTGTTGCGTTATCCGATGACAATAAGCCCCCCGCCTGCATCGCGCCGGAGGCCAGACTGCCTGATACACCATTATCACGAACGGGTTCCGCATCGCGTGGCTTCGCACCTGCCCTCGCTTTTTCATCGACAGATATCGACAGGTCAGGGAGCCCTGCTGCATCAAGTACGGAAGACGTACCATGACCTGTTTTCGATGAAGTTTCAGGCAAAGAGGCTGGGGGGGTGTAATACGGAGTGGCTACGGGTTCATTAACCCCGGCAGGGCCCGAGGGAGTAGGGGAGGGCTCTCCCCCTGCCTCGCCCATAATCAGGGCATTCAGCCCCTGCACTGTTCCCTGCGTTCCAGAAGGAACAGCTGCGTGTCCCATCAGGGGGGCCATACCGGCCACCGGCGTAATAAGCTGCATAAATATCAGCAGCCACGCAGTCATTTTTTTTGAAATATATACAGGGAACATAAGGCCATCTCCATTTTCTTATGTATTCGTTGAGAGATTTAAATAAACGATGTGCGAGGTCCAGGGATAGAGTTCATAAAAAAAAACCAGCAAAAATTGCCAGCACAAAAACAATGCAGGCGAAGGTTAAAATCAGCGTAATAACCATAAGCAATGTACTTACTAGCGCGCACGGGTAATGCGCGCACGGAGAAATTGCGTATAAGAGGCTACTGCGAAGCCGGAAAAAGCCCGAGTTACCTATTCGATATTATATTCCCTGGAGAGACTGCATTTTATCTTTAATTACCTGATAGCCTGCATAGTCAACCTTGTTACAAAGAGAATCTAGTTTCATGTCTAACTTCATGGTGTACACCTCTTTAGCGTCACTGCCCATGATGTTTTTATTGGTATTCAGGAACGTATATCCATTGCCAATTTTTATGTAGTCCTGAGAGTATTTCTGGTAGCGATCGCTGCTCGACTGGCGAAGAAAATTGAAGTTATCCACGCATTTATTATTGCTTGACGCTATGGCGTTAACGGGCACAAGCTGACTTCTGCCATTGGCATACTTTTGAGCGGGAGTGATATCTTTTGTGTTCTTAATACTAGTTTTAGCCATATTTTGTGATGAGCACGCGGACAGTAACAATACGGCCGCGAAAGGAAGTATCTTCAGCATTATAATCCTCTTTATATCTGTTGATTTTATGTAACCACACAACGACTGCATAATCCTAGCTGGCCCACTTATGATGAGCCCCTCCCCCTACCAATAGGAAATTGGCATATTCCTATTACGTAAATAGGGATAACCGTGTGGTGTAATGTACATGTCACTCTGAAATAACCGACGTCCTATCAAGAATCACTTGATATAAGAAATATAAATGCTCTAGTGTGACATTATTTCAGTGAATCTTTTTATAAACAATAACTAACAACGACATATAGCTTTCGAACAATCTTTTATCTCAATCCATGAATCCATAGGCGAATACACATCCAACTTGGTCGACGGCACTGACTTTAAGATACATCTTAATAAAACTCAACATAAAAAAAGATAACAACGATCGTTAATTGAATACTGATAGGTGAAATCTATCATTATCATAATAACGATCGGCTATATCTTTTTTACTCTGCGGTAACACCCCGTTAAACTCCGGCTGATATTTCATCAATTCATGGAGTGAACACTTTGAATACTTCAGGCTGGCCGGAAGATAATTATTATTTTAATTACGGCGTTACTAAAATTCTTAGAGATAAAGAATATAAAAACTTAAAAAAACTAATCATTGTTAACCTGACAGGTGTTAACGTTGCCAAACTAATTAAGTCATCCGTACTTAGTTTCAGGGCACATTACGGCATCATTATTATTTATGATACTAATCAGCGGCCATTAGCTGATTATCTATTTTCCACTCGCAATCACGTCATAGCCATTTTCCCTATTTTTAATTGCGTTTTAAGAATTCAGGATTTCCTTCTTGGTATCGGCATTAAAGAAACAAGACCAGCGCAACCGTCATTAACCCACAAAGAGTTTCAGGCGCTGAATTTTTACGTACGCGGGTTTACTGCAACAGAGCATGCCGAAATGCAAGGCATTAATATAAAAACCGTCTATACTCACAGGAGTCATGTGATTATGAAATTAGGGCTCCGGAAGCTTTCAGACCTATTTATACGACATTAGCAGTTTTAATAGAGTGATGTATTATCGTTATGTCAGTTGCACATTGATTAAAATAATCATGGAGGAAAACACCTGATGTTAGGTAGCTCTTGAATAATTTACTACCTCTTCTAACTGCCGATTCATTCTTTCACAAACAGCCTTTATTGAATAAATCGGACCTCAGGGCATAGTCAGGATCAGATAACCACACTCCTGATCCTGCAGTAGTATCACGTGGCAAAAAATTTCCAACAAGTCACGATTCACCGAAGAGCAGATTGTGTTTATCCTGAAGCAGGCTGAGCTCGGCACGTCCGTGCCGGATGTCTGCCGCAAGTTGCGTAATGCGGCAGTTGCAAGAGGAAAACCTACAGCTCAAGAAGCTGGTTGCCGTTCTGAGCATCGACAAGGCCATTCTGCAGGATGTGCTGGCCAAAATGGTACGTCTGCGCGGCAATGATTTTCAGGTCCATAGCGCAGCAAGCGACCGCATCGTTGAGGCACCGGCCCCTTCACATCCCATCGACCGCGGCATCGCAGGGCCAGGGTTGCTGGCCTGGGTACAGACGTCGAAATACTGTGAACACACACCTCTGTATCGCCAAACTAAAATCCTGGCCCGTCAGGGCGTTGACCTGAGTCGGGCCTTACTCTCCAACTGGGTGGATACGTGTTGACGGTTAATGGCTCCCATGAATGACGCGCTGTACCGCTACGTCATAGATAGCCGCAAACTTCATACCGATGATACCCCAGTGCCGCTGCTGTCCCTGGGCAGGAAGAAAACGAAAACCGGGAAGGTCTGGACTTATGTCCGCGATAGCCGTACCGCCAGTTAATCAAAGCCACCGGCGGCCTGCTTCGCCTAATCGCCGAACCGGCAGGGAAAACATCAGCTGTAACACGCCACTATATTGGCGTGTTACAGCTGATGCATAAGGCGGTTATGACCGGCTGTTCAGTACAGAACGTGAAGGTGGTGCGCTGATCGAAGCCGCACGTTAGGCGCATGCCGGTAGAAACATCCATGAAGTGTACGTCAGTACCTGAGTGCCACGGCGGAGGAACCCCTGAACCGCATCGGTGAACTTTACGCTATAGAGGAAGAAGAGGAAGAAATAGAAGCAGAACGGCTCGCAGTAAACCGTTGCTCAACTTACTCCATGATTGGATGGTGGATAAAAGTGCGATGCTGTCAAAAAAAATCCCTGTTGGGCGAGGCGTTCGCGTATGCGCTGAGCCAGTGGGATGCGCTGTATTATTACGCGGACGACGGGTTGGCGGAACCTGACAATAATGCAGCGGAACGGGCGCTAAGGTCCGTCTGCCTGGATAGAAAGAACTACATCTTCTTCGGCAGCGATCATGGTGGAGCGCGCGGCGCACTGCTGTACGGGCTGATCTGAACGTGCAAACTCAACGGTATCGGTCCTGAGGCTTATCTGCGTCAACCCCTGAACCTGAGCGTGTTGCCGGAGTGGCCTTGTAATAAAGTGGCAGAACTTCTGCCCTGGAATGTGGATCTCAGCGCTAATTAACTTTCAATACGGCACTGACTTGACGCTTACAGAAGTGCCACGGATACGCTCATTGTTTTCAAGGCAACGATGATAGAGTCCGTAAATTTATAAAACAATTTTCTATGTTCCTAACCATCGAGCCTTTGCTTCACTAAGTGAAGCAAAGGCTGAACTAAAAAATAACACCTACTTCGCACTAAAAACGCCTCCGGAGAGGCGCCAAGCAGTTCCACAACTTCCTTAATTATCTGAAGGTGTACTTCACACCCAGCACGCCCTGCGTGTCCTGGTAGCTGTCCGCTCCCATCTGCTGCGCCACGCTACCCCATACACTCATGCTTTCGGTCACGCGTCCCTCCACGCCGGTTTTCAGCTCGGCCACGTTGCGCTGCCCCTGAAGGTAAGCACTGTTGTCACCCATCTTAACGCCATAGTCCTTTGCCGTGTACACCCAGTTAGCTTCCACAAATGGCTCGAACTGACGGACAGTCCCTTTGTCCAGACGGCTCTGACCGATCATTGACAGGCGTACGCCCAGGCGCGTCTGTACGTTATCGCTACCGCGGCCTTCTACCCTCGTTCCGTTCGCTTCCGTGTGGTTATCGGCTTTCACGCCGGACCAAAGCACCTGTGCCTGGGGCGTCACATAGACGTTGCTTTCCATACCGCCTGACGTAAGGAACGATCCAGTATGGAAGACATAACCCGTTTCCAGTGATGCTGTCATCCCCTTGGTTTTATAATTCTCATAAGCCAGTTCGTCACCCTTAACAGAGTTGTCAAACCAGTTATAGGCCAGCCAACTGTCAGCATACAGGCCTGTTTTGTCTTTCGCATTCTGATACCAGGTACCATAAATACCGGTACTGTAACCCCATACGGAGCCTTTTGAGTTATATCCAGACTGGCTGTTATGGGTGTTGCTGTACTGTTTACCGTAGCCGCCCATCAGACCAAGACGCCAGGCGTCGTCGGTACCCAGACTCCCATTAAGGACATCAGCCCCAATCTGGAATACCATCCTGTTTGCAGAGTACTTAGACTGTCCGTCTGATATACGCCCCTCCGTATGACCACCCACCGAACGCAGCCACAGGCTGCTCTCATAGCGCTCACCGGTGACCGGGTCAGCGTAGACTCTGCTTCCCTGGCGGTCCTTTAAGCGCATGTTGAACATCGTGGCAGCCGCCTGCAGGTTGGAGGCATAGCTCCCCCGCTCGGGGCGGTATGTGTGTCCGGTACTGTTATTGCCGTTATTGCCGTTATTGCCGTTATTGCCGTTATTGCCGTTATTGCCGTTATTGCCGTTATTGCCGTTATTGCTATCACTCTGACTGGTCAGGTACCAGTTATTCTTTTCAGCGCCGGAGGCGCTGCCCTGCTGCAGGTGGTACTCATAGCTACCGGCAACTACACGCCCGTTCTGGACAAAAGCGTTAGCAGTGGAGTTGCCAGTGGTAATGACTTCAATCCCTTCCAGCGTCTGTGCTCCTGTGCCACCCTCGTTAGTGATGGCCACAAAGGTTTTACCGGAAGCATTTCCGCTGATAGCCAACTTATCGGTCAGGCTGTCGTCACCGCCCAGCACAGTCCCGATGGAGACCGTACCGCCGTTACCGGTCCAATCGCCGTTAACCGCGAGAGTCTGGCCGGCATTAGTGGCCCCGTTATTAATCACCACCGTCCCGCTATTAATCATGTCACCGTACAGGGTCACCACATTAGCCAGTATGTCTGCGCCGGCATCATTAATCAGTACAGTGCCGCTGTTGTTGAGTGAATTTACGGTCTGGCTGTTCCCCCCGAGGTTCAGGATGCCGCCGTCTGCTATAGACACGCCGGAAGTCGACGCAAAGGCATTCGACACACCGGTCTTAAGGGTACCCCCATTGACAGTGGTGGCACCTGTGTAAGTGTTGTTACCGGTGAGTATCAGGGTACCATCACCCGCTTTGGTTAATGACTTCCCATCCCATACGCCATCGGCACCATTAACGTTGTCAGCAAGTGTTGTGCCTAATGCCAGCACTGCCCCGTCTTTCAAGTCAAAGGTGCCATAGCCATCACCTGCAGTATTATTCCATTTCAGGCCGTAGAGCAGAGTATTTGAGTCATCTGTAAGCGACATCTGTGCATAGTCAGTTGCTCCCTCAGTCAGCATCTCGTTGGTAACATTCCCGGATGAAAAACCGCTAATGCCGGTGGTGGTGGTGGTCAGTGTGTAGGTGTTCTGCTGCCATTTACTGATATTCCCCCTTAGGGTGGTGGTACTGTCCAGTGAAACTGAGTCAGCCTTCAGAGCAGAGTCCCCGGTGACATTACCGAAGGTCAACAACGAGTTTCGGGCAAAGTTGGCCTTTCCCGTCAGGGTGAGCGTCTTACCAGAGAGCATGACGCCGGTATAGGCATTCGCCGTTAGATTGCCGGTAACGGTTGTGGCAGCATCATTAGCAATGGAGAGTGTATTGGCAGTGTCCGAATCTGTTGCTGCAAGGCTGATATCGCCGGTGATTGTTGAACCATCCTGAAGAGTCAAATAGTTATCACCGCTGGTTGCACGAATTGCTGCACCGTTCGTTCCGCTGATGCCATTCGTTCCGAGATTCCCTGTCCCCGAGCCGCCACCTGTACCCGCAACAATAGTTCCGCTGTTAATAACAGTCAGTTCCCCCCCGACGATGGCATCTCCACCAATGCCACCATCCCCACCTTTACTGGAGGCGGATCTTGAGCCAGAACCACCATTACTACCGCTGCCACCGGTAATCGTTCCGTTATTGACGATACTCAGGCTATTGCCGCTGATAGCTGCGCCACCAGCTCCCCCTTCACCGCCGTCACCAGGCCCACCAAACCCCGAACCAGTTATATCCACACCGCCTGTACCACCGGCACCACCATTACCCCCCAGAATTACACTATCGTTAACAATGGATAGATTATTTCCGGCGACAGCAATACCACCGGAACCACCTATACTGGCGACCTGAACACCTAGAACATCCCCACCGTTACCGCCTTCTCCACCTGACAAAATCCCGTCTGAAGTATTGCTGATAACTAGGTGATTTCCTGATATTGCGCTGCCACCCGCTCCACCAGAGCCCATGGTTAGATCTCTGCCGATCCCCCCACCCGCATCACCACCCTTACCGCCGGTTAATGTTGCACCATTATTCAAAACCGTAGCTGTCGAGGCGCTGACTGCGCTCCCACCAACCCCGCCAGCCCCGCCTTCAGCTCCATTGTTTTCTGCATTGGAGCCTGCCCCGCCAAGGCCGCCGACTACCGTTGCGTCAGATGCGCTAATAATGTTATCCGCAGATTCCGAAGCAGTAGTCGTAAATTCGTAAGATGCTGAACCATCTGAACCGTTGATTCCATTCGCCGAATCGGCGCCGGCACTACCCGTATTTGACTGGATACTATAGGTCGTCTCATTGCCGGACAGTGTTATTTTTTTTGTTTCAGCGATTGATAAAGTACTAATACTGCCTAATAAGACGGCAACAATGCAAATCGCTTTCGTTTTCTTATGTGCACGGCTCAATTCCCCCACGACCATCCAGGCGCGTTGAGTGGAATTCCACACGAGGCGATATATATGGTTCACTTGGTATTTCCTTATGTTATCAACTAATAAATATTAGTGAGTGCTGATATCTGGGAGGGATTAAAGATGCTAATTTTAGTCTTCCTCTGTCGTCCATATACTGGCTTCTCACTGCTTAATTCTTTACAGGAAGAAGAACCGCCAGAAATATCTTACCGGCGCCGCGGAAAATAGCATTTCATCGGTATTTGCGCGGAAAATACGCGTCGGATATCACCTCCGGTGCTCTGGCTGAGGTCACGCCAGACATCCAAAAACGGGTGAGGGCCGGTTAAGAATAATCCTGAATGCTCGTCATGGGTATTATGCACACAGAATTTTGATCGTCAAACTCGATCGTAGGCTGGCGTTTAATAGTCATCACCTATCTAAAAAGAGGTATCGATCGTTAAGCTATCGAAAATACTCTCAGAGGAAGAAATATTTTATATGTTAAATCATTAAGTTATAAACAAAATTGGCGTGCAAAATATATGATATTTTCAGTGAAAGGGCGGCACAAGGGCGGCAGGCGAACTGATTGGATTTATCTTAGGAAAAGAGAGAGTCTTTGTCTGTATCATGAAACGTAGATTCTCATAATAAGACCCAGATTTGGGGGGAGTAACAAAAAGGACGATGAGAGTCATCATGATGAATCATATTTGCCCGGCGGTTTCAAGAGTATTTCAAATTTCCATCTCAGAACGTCAAAATAATTATTTTGTCACTTGGGATAAAATGGAGTGTGAAAAATAAAAAGTGGGATTAAGGCATAAATTTTTAACGGGGAAAAACAGACCTGAATATGTATCCACGAGGGACGTGATATATCATGCAATAATAGCTACAGATAATCTCAGATTGGGGTTGCTTTGAGAGAGGCGCGATAATCAGTCAAAGATTACGCTTTTTTTTTATGGCGCCGCAGCCGCCAAGGTTTATTAGGTTTCACCCATCCCCCCCCTCGCCCTGCATGACTGACCCGCTTAAAGCTCTGTAGGACGTTTGTACGCTGTCGGAATGGGCACGGTAAGGCCGTAACCGGGGTGTATCTCCGCGTTGACGCCGTTAGGCGCGTGCACACAGAACCTCCCGCGACCCTACTCAGAGTTAGAGCCCAGGTTGGAAAACGGAAATCCGTATTTCTTTACAGATACTTCGCTTCTAATGTTGTCAAGTGGAGATCATTTTTACAGCACGCACTGCAGGATTTACTGCAAACCAAGAATGTCGATACAAATTTATTAGATGTATCTAGCAATTTATAAAAAATTTGCAACTTTTCAAAGTGTTGGTCAATCATTGAACCAAGTTTTGTAGAAGCTTTTTACTGTCCTGAAAGATGTTTTCCGAGATCAGTGGTATTTACGGATCGTCGATTTGTCCAAAAAAGTTACAGGTATCAATGCTCCTTTCACATCCTTACGTTTGAATTTGAATATATTAGGAGAGCATGAAAAAACATGGGGCAGTCGTAATCTATGCTGCCATCGCTGATACCTTTCCGTCACTTTGTTCATCCATCGAGAACCCCGGATACCAGCAGGCGAATTTATCCTGCAGCTCGTTATTTAGAACAGCGGTTCGGGTCTGTAACAAATAATGCGCCCCTGTCTGCTCCACTTCATCTGCTATTTTTTCGCCATTCTTCTGGCGATCACTTCATTGATCGTTGATTCCACAAACGCCGTTGAAACCGGCTCCCCGTACCGGTACATTTCACCGTAGTTTGGGATCATCATCTTATTGTTCCGGATGTAGTTATACATTTCATCCAGATGTTTTTGCAGGGATTTCAGGCCCACATAGCTGAGCTCAGGGTCATCGCAGTACATGCCGCAGTCATCAATATATTCCAGTGCTACGGTAACATTACCATGCCAGAGGTATCGTTTACTGCTTTCCAGAAGCGCCGAAACCTTAATGCCCGTCTCTGGATCTGATGCCTGCAGCCCCTTTGCATATTGCATGAGCACTGTCAGCCGCATCGTAATATGAAACCAGTCAAGCACATGAATTGACTCAGGATACATACCGAACTGCAGTTCCCTCAGGTTATCCGCGCCGTCTGACAGAAAGAATATCTGCTGGTTGGCCTGCATTCCCTGGGCAGACAGGTGTGCCATGAGCCTGCGTTCCGGATGACAGTCATCTTTCTGGACAAAACCAAAACGGCGCGTGTCTGTTGGCGCTCCGACGTAAAAAGATTTACCGGCAATAATTTCAAAATTACGCTTTTTGTCATCCCGGTCGCGAACATAACCACCATCAATACCCACCACAAGCGGTTTCGCCGGTCTGGGCAGGTTACCCCAGTCGCGGGGGCAGCCGGAAAGAAAACCAGAATGCGATTCCGTCTCAGCATCAAGACGCTGTGCCACCTGGCATAAATGATTCCTCACAGTTGAGGCATTCAGGCTGTTCCCCACCGGCAGAACATCCTTCAGCAGGCGGGTCGTCATTTCATACGAGATCATGGACGCCCAGCGGGCCTCTATATATTTCAGTGAAGCATGGGTGTGACCGCCAGCCCAGTCACTGACCAGACTGACGGTTTTTGACGCACTCTCCTCGCAACGGCATCGTTACACCCGAAGCCCCGATACAGGAATAACACCAAACAGTGTCCGGTACTGTATTTTCTGCCGACCTTTGATCCGACGCGCAGCGAGGCAGTGAGGGCACTGTATATGGTTGTGAGTATGTTCGTCGGCCTGCAACTGAACCACTGACTGCTGGACGGTGTTCAGCAACTGTTTCGATTCTGAAACCGATAATCCGATGTCGTTCCTGGCATCCCCTGACTTCTGTAATGTCATCAGTTCTTTCGTTCGACTCAAGCCTGATTCATCGGTTATAACTATCTGGAGCATCAGTTGCATCATTACCTCCTGCGGTGGTGGATGATTATCTCCTAGCTACTGGTTGTTCATCTGGTTGCGAAGCTTATAGTATGTGGAGACGCCAAGACCCGCATGGTCGCAGGCGATCCTGAGTCTGACGCCCCTACTTCTGAGCGCATCAATTTCCTGGATCTTTTTGATATCGGCGCAGGGCCGCCCGGTTTTTTTCCCCGCGCTTTCTTCGCAGCAATGCCGTCGGGCTGCCTTTCCTTCAGTAAGGCACGTTCAAACAGGCTGAATGCTGACATCATGTGCAGTTGCAGTTCCTGCATCGGATTGTTTGTGCCGGCACTGAACGTGAGCAGCTCCTTCAAAAAAATAAGAGTAACGCCCTGGTCACGAAGCCGGGTTGTGACAGCACACATATCCGACATATTCCGGCAAAGACGATCGATGGAATGTACAAGAAGCGTATCGCCGGAGCGTAATTGCCCAAGGAGTTCCTGTAACCCAGGCCGGTTTGTATCTTTCGCGCTGGCATGTTCAACACAAATTTTATCTGGCTGAAAGCCCGCTTTTGACAACGCCTCTTCCTGACATGCCGTATTTTGATCGGCCGAGCTCACCCTGATGTAGGCATATTGCACGTAAAACCTCCGGAAGGTCTTTAAACATTATAGAGATTTGAAGAATAATCCATAAACACAGATTTAAGGAGGTTTATAGACAAATTACTGGGGATCTGCGATACATGTTAAAAACGTATACTTTTATAGACATCAGTCAGCGACGATGGCCCTGCCAGATCACTTCAGGTTCGAGAGTTGGAGACGGCAGGTCGAGTTTGCTCAGTTGCCGGTTGATTTTATTACGATTGAACCGAACAGCATCCAGATCGTCGATAAAAGGCCTGATATCACCAATCGTAGCTACATCATCCGCATTGACTATTGCCTCCAGGAACGCCAGCGTTTTATCAGCTTCATCCGCAGCCGTTGCTCCGGGCATCCCATGACCGCCCATACAAATGGCGTTTTCAGCGTGGAATCTTCATGAATGGCCTCAACACGAATATCGTGAAGCCAGTGCTCAAAGAAATTGTATTCATAGGTAAAGCGATCGCCGACTTCAAAAGCGAAATCATCACTTACGATCCGGAACGGGTTATCCACAAAGCCGATGCCACCTTCATAAGAGATACCGTAGTCTTTGCCATAAATATGAAACTGGTGGAGATGGTGTCACCCCAGCCCTGCATGATCTGGATAATGAAGTGAAGCGCGGCCAGCGACGTATCAGCAGCGATTCTTATCCGACGCCAGACCATAGGACTGACACCACGAACAGCGATTTTGATGACATAGATCTTCATAGCTGGTAACGGGGATGGTTACGAAAGGATGCTGGTTATTCTAGCCTCAGTAGCAGCCCCATTCGGTGATTGCCCCACACTTTTTCATGCTCTCCAAATAGCCAATTAAAATTAGCCCTTGTGCTAACATAGCATATAAGCTAATATTTGAATCAGGGAGGAACTCCATTGTTCACTGTAATTTTTCATGAAGAAGCAGAAATCGAATTGGTAGCGCTGCCTATGGCGATCCGGGCGAAAATGACCAGATTGCTACAAAAGCTTGAAGCTAACCCGCGTTTGCTCAGAGAACCGGATACAAAGCCGTTAGGGGATGGGTTATTTGAGATCAGGACGATGGGAACTGATATAGCTCGCGGACTATGGGTATATCAGTCAGGTGAGCGTATTTTTTTACTGCGCGTCTTCATTAAGAAGTCACAGAAAACGCCATCAAGTGAGATAGCACTAGCCTTTCGCAGGTTGGAGGAGATGAAAAATGAAATATAAAACGCTCACTCAGATTCACACCGAATCAATGCAAGATCCAGAGTACAAAGCGGCTTATGAAGCCGAGGAAGCTCTCGAACGTCTACAGACAACCTTGCAGGATTGGCGGGTTGAAGCGGGATTAACATCTGCGCAGGTTGCTGAACGCATGGGGGTAAAACCACCTACCGTTAGCAGGATGGAGAAAAACGCCACAAAAATGAGCTATGAAACCCTCATTCGCTATGCCCGAGCCTGCGGAGTTAACTTTAAGTTACAGCAGATTTAAAGACTCAATACACTCCATTGCTATAGGTAAGCCTGTCCAAAAAACAGGCTTACCGTACAATAATTCTCTATATCCAAACTGCCTCCTATAATACAATAATTAAATAAATATCATGGGTTTTATCTGGACGTATAAGAAAGACTTAAACAACAAGGAAAGTAAAATAATGAGATTAGCTGCGATAATACTTACCATTTCTTATCTTTTCTTTTCATTTTTCTGCATATCATCTTATTTTTGGAGTTGTACCAAATCCGTGCAATCCAAATCCTCTAAGTTTTTTAGAAATAATCCTTGGATAGAATCGACTTGTGTAGGAATTATCAAATACCTGTCCATCCCAGCATTTGTTGCTTTTGTATATCTTATGGCTACCACTGCTTAAGGCGTAATTTAACCTTGTTTGCATTCGACACCACACGGGTCTGGTATTTCATGCGATTGCACTGCTGGTTTGTAACTTAACCCCTGATGTTCTTTGACGCAAAGCAGCTACAATGTAGCGGAATGTGTAGCAAGCGTTTTCACTCTCTTTTCACCGCTACCCTATTGGGGTCCGCTTGGAAAACGGAAAATATCCTACGCTAAGGATGTTTTTTATACAAAATGATGTGCGATGTCTGTGAAGCACCCCGCTTAGGGACCACAGACATCGCATAGATCTTAAATTTTGGCCTGAATAACGCGTGTGGACAGTTCCTGATGGCTTTCCTTACGTTCACTGTATCTGTCTGCAAGATAATCAGTATGCCCTTGCAGCAGCAACGTTATTTTAAATAGCTCTTCGGCGACATCGACAATACGGTCATACCAGGCAGAAGGCTTCATGCGGCCGCTCTCATCGAATTCTTGCCAGGCTTTTGCCACAGATGACTGATTAGGGATCGTGAACATCCTCATCCAACGGCCCAGGATCCTCATCTGGTTTACAGCATTAAATGACTGCGAACCGCCGCAGACCTGCATCACAGCAAGGGTTTTTCCCTGAGATGGGCGAACGGCCCCTTCACTCAGTGGGATCCAGTCAATCTGTGCTTTCATCACTGAACTCATCGCACCATGCCGTTCCGGCGAACACCAGACCATCCCGTCACACCATCTGACCAATTCACGCAGCTCCACAACTTTGGGATGGGTCTCCGGTGCATCATCGGGCAACGGCAGTCCTGAAGGGTTAAAAGTTTTGACCTCAGCCCCCATTGCTGTCAGCAGCCGACCTGTTTCTTCTGCCGCGAAGCGACTGTATGAACGCTCACGGACCGACCCATAAAGGATCAGGATACGTGGGGGAGCCTGCATCATCAGTCGTTTTCCTATCTGTTGATCGAAGGACTTCACATTCAGCGCTGAAAACTGTTCCATTCTTATCTCTCCATTTGAAACCAATGATTCAAAAAATAACACATATGATTTATCATATGTATATATCAAAGCGCATTGAGGCTCAAAATGCTACAACCCGTTCAACTTTTCAAAATTCTTTCGGATGAGACGCGGCTGGCCATCATCATGCTGCTGCGGGAGTCCGGGGAATTGTGTGTCTGTGACATCTGCGGTGTTACATCAGAATCGCAGCCGAAAGTATCCCGCCACATGGCAATTTTGCGTGATTCAGGGCTTGTTCTGGACCGCCGGGAAGGAAAGTGGATCCACTATCGATTATCGCCGCATATGCCTGCATGGGCGGCTGAAACCATCACTATAACCTGGCAGTGTATGCGGGAAGATGTTCGCCAGTCGTTGTCTGCCTCCGTATCGTCATCCTGTTAGATGACCCTCACATACATTTGATTAACCATATATATATTGGAGCCTGAGATGTTACTGGCAGGGATTATTTTTTTAACGACACTTACTCTGGTCATCTGGCAGCCTAAAGGCCTCAGTATCGGCTGGAGCGCAAGTATTGGTGCTGTACTCGCACTCGTCTGTGGCGTGATACACATCGATGACATTCCGGTTGTCTGGAATATTGTCTGGAACGCGACAGCGACGTTTATTGCGGTCATTATTATTAGCCTGCTGCTCGATGAGTCGGGCTTTTTCGAATGGGCGGCCTTGCACGTTTCGCGTTGGGGAAACGGACGCGGGCGTCTGCTGTTTACCTGGATTGTATTGCTCGGCGCCGTTGTCGCCGCATTGTTTGCCAATGACGGTGCCGCACTCATTCTGACGCCGATCGTCATCGCCATGTTGCTCGCACTTGGCTTCAGCAAAAGCACCACGCTGGCTTTTGTCATGGCAGCCGGGTTTATTGCCGATACGGCCAGCTTGCCACTTATCGTGTCTAATCTGGTCAATATCGTTTCCGCTGACTTTTTCCACCTCGGCTTTACACAATACGCCTCCGTCATGATCCCGGTAGATATTGCCGCTATTGCCGCTACGCTGGCTATGCTGCATTTATTTTTCCGCAGGGATATTCCTGCCACTTATGACGTTGCATTGCTTAAGGCACCGGCCAGCGTCATTAAAGACCCTGCCACGTTCAGAGCGGGCTGGATTGTACTTGTCGTTCTCCTTGCCGGATTTTTTATCCTGGAACCTCTCGGGATCCCTGTCAGTGCAATTGCTGCCGTGGGCGCGGTTATCCTGTTTGCCGTGGCAAAAAAAGGTCATACGATTAACACCGGTAAAGTGCTACGTGGCGCACCGTGGCAAATCGTTATTTTTTCACTGGGGATGTACCTGGTGGTTTATGGACTTCGCAACGCCGGACTGACGGAGTATCTCTCCGGGGTGCTGAATGTGCTGGCAGAAAAGGGATTATGGACAGCAACCTTTGGCACTGGCTTCCTGTCGGCGTTCCTGTCATCCGTCATGAACAATATGCCCACGGTGCTGATTGGCGCATTATCGATTGATGGAAGTACGGCATCCGGTGTCATCAAAGAAGCGATGATCTACGCCAACATTATTGGGTGCGATTTGGGACCAAAAATCACCCCCATCGGGAGTCTGGCAACCTTGCTGTGGTTGCACGTACTGTCCCAGAAAAATATGACTATTACCTGGGGTTATTACTTCCGCACCGGCATTATCATGACGCTGCCAGTGCTGTTTGTCACTCTGGCTGCGCTGGCATTGCGGCTTTCCGTCACTCTGTAATGAGATATTGATATGAGCAATATAACCATCTATCACAATCCAGCCTGTGGGACGTCACGCAACACGCTGGAGATGATCCGTAACAGCGGCACTGAGCCGACGATTATTCATTATCTCGAGACCCCGCCCTCACATGATGAACTGGTAAAACTCATTGCTGACATGGGAATGACTGTACGTGCGCTGTTGCGTAAGAATATCGAGCCTTACGAGCAACTGGGTCTTGCCGACGATAAGTATACTGACGAACAGCTGCTCGGCTTTATGCTTGAGTATCCGATATTGATCAATCGTCCTGTTGTGGTGAGTCCTCTGGGAACGCGACTGTGCCGACCTTCTGAAGTGGTACTGGATATTCTTCCGGAGCCACAGAAAAATGCATTTACGAAAGAAGATGGTGAAAGAGTCACCGACGAGTCAGGTAAACGACTCAAGTAATCTGTGAAACCCCATTCTCAGATGCTGAAGCCGCTTTCACCCTGAGAATGGTTTGCCGTGTCGTATTAAATTCACGGGCAACGGCACTGACACTGCTTCCCGCATTGAGGAGTTCCATCACAGTCCGTTTTTGATCTTCGTTCAGCGCTGACGGACGGCCAAAACGTTTTCCTGACGCTTTTGCCCGGGCTATACCAGAGTGTGTGCGTTCAAGAAGCAAATCCCGTTCAAATTCAGCCACTGCCGAAATCACCTGCATCGTCATTTTTCCGGCTGCGCTGGTCAGGTCAACGCCGCCCAAAGCCAGACAATGTACCCGAATGTCAGATGTCGCCAGTTGTTCGACTGTTTTCCTGATATCCATAGCATTACGACCCAGGCGGTCTAGTTTTGTCACAATCAGCACATCACCATTTTCCATGCGATCAAGCAGTCGGATAAATCCGGGGCGTTCGCTGGCAGCAACCGAACCACTGATATGTTCCTCAATCAGTCGTTGGGGTCTGATGGCAAAACCAGCGGCTTCAATTTCACGACGCTGGTTTTCTGTGGTCTGTTCCAAAGTGGAGACCCGACAGTAGGCAAAAACTCGTGACATATGAAACTCTCCGTACGTAAAGGATGTCCGAATTATAACATATGTACGAAACAGATTTTGCTCACTTTCGGACATATTGCCAGATTGGTGTACGAAACCGAGCAGTTTCGGTCAGTGCAAAGCGATAACTAAAACAAACTATATGCAGAGGAAGCATTTATGCCACGGAGACAAATACTCAGCAGTGAAGAAAAAGAACGTTTGCTGGTTGTGCCGGATGATGACGTTCTTCTGACGCGCATGTGTTTTTTGAGTGAACATGACCTCGCCCTTATTAATAAACACCGCAGGCCAGCTAACCGCTTGGGCTTTGCTGTTTTACTCTGCTATTTGCGAGGGCCGGGATTTCCTCCCGACAAAAATATGTCCCCTCACGATGGGGTTGTTTCTCGGCTTGCGGCTCATTTGAAACTCCAGCCTGATTTGTGGGCCGAGTATGCATCAAGAGAAGTCACTCGTTGGGAACATCTCGCTGAACTCTACCGCTACCTGGAATTATCTCCCTTCAACCGGGCGCTACAAAAAACCTGCATTCGCCACCTTTATCCTCACGCCATGCGGACAGACAGAGGCTTTTTGCTTGCGGAGGAAATGCTCTCCTGCCTCCACCTTAATAAGGTTATTTTCCCTTCTGTTGATGTTATCGAGCGAACCCTGGCCGAAGCAACAACGCTTGCAGACAGAGCGGTCTTTTCTGCGCTTACCGCGCAGCTTGAGCCGGGACATAAAGCGGCGCTGGACCGTCTGCTGGTCTCTGAGGGGGAGCAACCTTCACGACTGGCCTGGCTGCTCCAGCCTCCGGGAAAAATTAATGGTAAAAATGTCCTGCAACATATTGACCGGTTAAATGCGATTGAGTCGCTGGCACTGCCTGACGGCATTGCGCTTTCCGTTCATCAGAACCGGCTCCTGAAACTCGCACGCGAAGGCAGGAAAATGAGTAGCCGTGACCTGGCAAAATTCACTGATGTTCGTCGTTATGCCTCGCTGGTTTGTGTCATATCGGAAGCCAGGGCCACCCTGACAGACGAAGTTATTGAGCTGCACGAGCGTATTCTGGGCAGTCTGTTCAGCAGGGCAAAACGCGCACAGGCCGAGCGACTCCAGCAAACGGGAAAGTTGATTCAGAGTAAGCTGAAGCAATACGTTACAGTCGGGCAGGCATTGCTTAACGCCAGAGAGTCTGGTGAAGATCCTTGGGCCGCAATAGAAGACATCCTTCCCTGGCAGGAATTTATCAACAGCGTAGAAGAAACGCGGTTCCTGTCACGTAAGGACAACTTCGACCCGCTGCATCTGATCACAGAAAAATACAGTACGCTGCGTAAGTATGCTCCCCGGATGCTTTCCGCGTTGCAATTTATGGCTGCACCCGGCGCAATGCAGCTTAGTGACGCGCTGGATACCGTCAGAGAGATGTATCGCAAACAACTCCGAAAAGTACCGCCTTCCGCGCCAACAGGGTTCATCCCGGAAAGCTGGAGAAAGGTGGTGATCACTCCCTCCGGCATTGATCGAAAATATTACGAATTTTGCGTGCTGAATGAGCTGAAGGGAGCTTTGCGTTCTGGTGATATCTGGGTAAAAGGGTCGCGCCGTTACCGGAATTTCGATGATTATCTGATCCCGTCTGGTGATTTTGAAAAATCACTCCGGGATAATCAGCTACCCCTTGCTATTCTGACCGATTGCCATGAATACATCGAGAGCCGTATGACGCTTCTGGCATCGCGCCTGGAGGAAGTGAATGCGATGGCGCTGGCCGGTGATTTACCCGATGTTGATATATCGGATAAAGGCGTGAAAATTACCCCGCTGGATAACAGTGTCCCTTCAGCAGTATCCCCTTTTGCCGATCTGGTTTATGGCATGCTGCCTCACCCTAAAATTACTGAAATGCTGGATGAAGTGGACGGCTGGACCGGTTTTACCCGCCATTTCACACATCTCAAGAATCATCATGTCAGACCTAAAGACAGAAAATTGTTACTGACCACCGTTCTGGCCGATGGCATCAACCTTGGGCTGACAAAAATGGCCGAATCCTGTCCGGGCACGACAAAATCGTCACTTGAGGGCATTCAGGCCTGGTACATCAGGGATGAGACCTATTCAGCAGCTCTGGCCGAACTGGTCAATGCCCAGAAAAAACGGCCTCTGGCGGCATTCTGGGGCGATGGAACAACTTCTTCGTCTGATGGGCAAAATTTTCGGGTGGGCAGTCACGGGCGTTATGCGGGTCAGGTCAATCTGAAATACGGTCAGGAGCCAGGCGTGCAGATTTACACGCATATTTCGGACCAGTACAGCCCGTTTTATACCAAAGTCATCAGCCGCGTGCGTGACTCTACTCACGTGCTTGACGGCTTGCTGTATCACGAAAGCGATCTGGAAATCACAGAGCATTACACCGACACAGCAGGTTTCACTGAGCATGTTTTCGCTCTGATGCATCTGCTTGGATTCGCTTTTGCGCCCAGGATCCGGGATCTTCATGACAAGCGGCTGTTTATTCATGGAAAAGCCGAGTTGTATCCGGGGCTTCAGTCAATCATCTCCACAACCAGCCTGAATCTAAAGGACATTGAAACTCACTGGGGTGAGGTGCTACGTCTGGCGAGTTCTGTAAAGCAGGGAACGGTAACAGCATCACTGATGATGAAAAAGCTGGCCAGCTATCCGAAACAAAATGGTCTGGCAAAAGCGCTGAGGGAAATTGGTCGCATCGAGAGGTCATTGTTTATGCTGGACTGGTTCCGGGATCCTTCCCTGCGTCGACGCGTACAGGCAGGGCTGAATAAAGGTGAGGCCCGCAATGCTCTTGCACGCGCAATCTTTATGCACCGGCTGGGGGAAATCAGAGATCGGAGACTGGAAAACCAGAGTTACCGGGCCAGTGGGCTGACGTTGCTGACTGCAGCGATTTCACTCTGGAATACGGTATATATAGAAAGAGCCATAGATTCTCTGAAGCGAAAAGGGATCCCATTCAATGACCGACTGATTTCTCATATGTCCCCGCTGGGATGGGAACACATCAACCTGAGTGGGGATTACGTCTGGCGAACAAACCTCAAACTGGGACTGGGGAAATACCGTTCATTACGCTCAGTAGATAGCAGTCTGTACAAAAAGCAGGCTTAGCGTAGGATATTTTCCGTTTTCCAAGCGGACCCCCTATTCGACATTTGCAGGCATTTTTAAGCCCCGGGATCACATCCCAGGAATGATATTGCCAGCAAAAAAGTTTTGGCCAGCGACCGGCAGCGAGAAATTTGCTGGCATCAGGGTTTTAAAAAGAGGCGCGAACGATTACTAAATAGAACGCTGCTGTTCTATCGCGCCGGAGACGCGGCGAAGCCGCCCCTGAGTAAATAGGTTTCACCAATCCCACCCCTCGCCCTGTATGACCAGTCCCGCTTAAAGCTATGTAGAACGCATTGTGCGCCGTCGGAGTGGTCACGGTAAGGCCGTAGGCCGTAACCGGGGCGTACCTCCGCGTTGGCGCCTTTAGGCGCTTACGGGCGTGTACACAGAACCTTCCGCGACACTGCTTACAGCAACACCAAAACTATAGTTACAACATTCACTCTAAAGCGACACGGTTCCGGCCAAAGGCCGGGACGGCGCCGCTTTGCAGTGGGTGAGGTTTCGCGCAGTGCTTTCAGGTTTGCACGGTTGCATTGGTGAGTCAGATGAATGGTGTAACTAAGTAGTTAAGACTGGGGCCCGCCGCTTGCGGTGGGAGGCACTTCTTCTTTTTGACCGGTTTTACTGTTGTTTACGTGGGAGAGGTTTTTGCCCGTAACGAAGTGGAGGGAGGTACTTTCGAGTGCAGGCTTTAGCCGCAACGAAAAATACTCCCTTTTTAAAGGGCTTATTTTGTTCAGGAATAACGTTCGAAATTAATGATAAATAGGGTAAGGGTTTCGAAGTTAATAACATTGTTCGAAGTTAACTGTTTATTCCAATACCGGAATGCGGCAAACGGTAGCCAGCGGTCACAAGATTTAAGGCAAAAGTGGGTTAATTCTGGTCTGGTTAAGAAAATCGGCGGTTTTGAACGGCGACTGAACGTATTGCGGGCACGGGAAATCCCCGCGCGGTTGGCAAGGTAGAAATAGACGTCTGTTTATAGTTTAGGGGTTAAAGCGCGCCGGCGCGCTCGAGCAACAACCTGTAATAGGTTTCCGGTTCGGCGGTTATCAGTCCGGGCTGCTCGCGACTGAGAGCCTGCTCCAGCGCAATCACCTGGTGACGCATGGCCATGTTCGACCAGCGAACCCACGCCTGATAATGCGGGTTTTGACGCCTGGCCTTCGCCTTAGCCAGCGACCGGAGGTTATTGTCCGTGTCGTCCAGCAGCTCGTCGAGGCGTTCGTCGTTCTTACGGCGCAGGTTCTCCAGCTCACCTTCCAGCAGCGAGACCTTGGCCTGCTTCTCTGCCGTCAGGTCAGGGCTCACCACCCAGCGCTTGATTTGCTTGAGCCGGTTACGCAGGGAGTGTTTATCTTTGATGCTGATACCAATGCGCTCGATGCGCAGCAGGTGCTGTTCGTACTTCCGGCGCAGGGATTCGGTCAGGCCGTTTTTAACTGCCCAGGCCTTGAACTGTCCCAGCCACTGGCGGATTTCTTCCACGCGTATACCGCGTGACGTGAAGAATTTATCCGTCAGCCAGATGCGTAACGGCTTGTTCTGACCGGTATCCGTGTCTTTGTCACGGCTGACAATCACATACCCCAGTTGCTCCATGACGGATAACGCTTCAAGTGCGCTGTCATAAGCTTTACGTCCGTTTTCGTAGACGTGCAGCGTCCCCGTCGCTGCGGCAATCTGTTCAAACGGCAGCATGATTTCAAAGTTGTAATCGCTGTCCGGGTTGTAGTCGCAGTTAGCCGCCATCGCCATTGAAAGCACCGTCAGCGTCTCGCGTAACTCTGAGCGCGCATGTATGCGCATCGGCTTGGGTACAAAATGGGGATCGTTACGTTTTTTATACGGTCGAACGCCTACGCGTCGAAGCGCAATCAGCTCTTCATTGCGACGCCAGTCATGGCTTTTTACGCGTGCGACAACTTTAGATGACGTCCCGCGAGGAACAGCACAGCAAAGCGTCGGCGTGTTTCGCCGGTGAATTTTGGATTTGCCACGCCGCAGGGCATTGGATTCGCCACGACGGGATTTCTGGATTTCAGGTGAGGACGAATTTAGGGCTACGTTATTCACGCCTACCCGCGCTTACAATGCGCAGTAGGAGTTTTCTCGCCGGGTATTGTACTTTTTTCGGCACGATACTATACTCCCCGCATAGAGACATTGATTCTCTGTGCAGTTTTAGTAGGCCCCGATGTATCTTCTTCGCCCGCCAAAGTGAGAAAGATTATCGGGGTTTTTGCTTTTCAGATTCTGGAAAACCTCTCTACAGAACCTGTTCCCTGCCACCTTATGGTGTGGCCAACCAAAAATTCTTCAGTCGATCAGTAATCTAGCACTCACAAGCTAAAGGATCAAGAAAGTAAGCCCATCAGGATAGATTCCTATTACGCGCCTCACGCTCAATCAATTGCGTAAGAACTTCAGCCTGTGTTAATCCATCCTGTTCGCACATATTCATAAGAAGCGCTTTTAGCTCGGGCTCAATAAAAACTTTAACTTCTTTATGGGTAGCTCTTTTACGAGAAGTAGCCATTCGCTGTTTGTCCGCATCGCTCAAAGGGTTGCCTTTCCTATAAGAACGCTTAGCTTTCGTTGTGGAAGTGGCTACGTTTTCGACCAGTGACATTTCTGCCTCCCCAAGGATCTGAAAAGGATCGTTCCCCGAAGAATACTACATGCACCGTTTATCAGCGACTTATCTTTTCTGCAAAAATCCGTTTTGGCGCACGTAAATCCGCAGAAACCTATACATCACTTACTCTCCGAACGTTTTCTCGATCACAATTTCCCGCTCCAACTGCTGCAGACGCGTTGCAGCACGCTCCTGCGTGGCAACCTGCTGAACGGCAATGTCGTTCGCTAAATCAGGCAGTTCTGTGCGCATTTTTGCCGCGTCGGACAACAGCTTCCCGTCAACGTCCGGCGCAGACTTAGCCAGTTCTGCACGGGCGGCTTCGGCGGCAATACGCAGCTTTTCATCTTCAGGGAAAGCGGCGGCGGCCTGCGCCGCTTTCTCCAGCTCTGCCTGCTTTTTCTCTGGCTCCGGTGGGATAAACGGCAGCGGCTCACTGTCAGTCTGCTGCGCCTGCCGCAGGACGCCGTCATCGGTGGCCAGACGGGAGCCGGTTATCCGGGGAAGGTTGTGCGGAATACCCTCTCCGGCTAGCCGGACAAGTACCCCGTTCTCCGGGTGTTGGCGGGCTAACGCCAGCCCTTCAGCCATGCTGCCCGCGACGTGCGTATCACCGTTACGGCTGACCTGCAGACCGGCAAACCGGGCATCATCACTGCCCATGACTCGCGGCGCACCATCCAGCCACGCGCCGCCGCCCTGCGGCATAAAGCGCACCTCATCGAGATAGACACCGGCGCGTTTACCGTTGCTGTCCCAGACCGGCAGTGCAATATGGGGCTGCGGGTACTTCTTCCCGGGGGCGATAAATTTCGCCATGCTCTCGCCGGCTTCCACACCGCTTGTCTGCAAAAGCTTTCTCCCGAGCGGGGTGTCCTGTAATGGCGTTGCCGTGGATAACAGCTTTTCGGCCACCTGCGCGGCACGGTCGGTGTCATGGTGCAGCAGATCATGCGCAGAGTGCCGACCGGCCTGCCGGTCGAGCTGTTTCAGCCAGCCCTCACGGTCATCCGTGAAGACCTGCACGTGCTCCTTTGCGCGCGACAAGGTCACATAACCCGATTCCCGCGTGGCTGACGTTCGCTCAGGCGATAGCCGGTTTGCGGGAAATATTGTCCGACCGCGCAGCCCGACAGCGGCAGCGGGCACACGCTGCCACGGCTTTCCACCAGTTTATCGAGCGCCGCCAGATAGCGTTCTTTCGGTTCACCGGCACGGTCTTTCGGATCGTAGTTTGAAGCCGCACGGCGCACGTCTGCTGCACTGATGCGTCCCGCCTCCCCGCCGCGCAGCTGGCGGAGCAACGCCACCGCATACGGGTACT